>Ga0228614_1000017_pt1 | contig 134261 bp, 116 predicted proteins | sample 15DmetaG_FD_190531 | JGI IMG/M metagenome (GOLD analysis project Ga0228614, IMG submission 190531) | Seawater microbial communities from Monterey Bay, California, United States - 15D | ecosystem: Environmental > Aquatic > Marine > Coastal | place: USA: California | collected 2016-10-13
TTATTGGGATATTTTAAAGCACGTGGATAAAATAAAGCAATTCAGTTTGTGGCTTTTGACATTTCTTACACCTTTTGTAATCTGGTCACAACAATCAGTGGAGTTGCGGGTAGCCGTGGACACAACAGCAGTTAAGATAGGTGAAAAGCTCAACTACACGATTCAAGTGAAGGCGGATAGCACAGCCCAAGTTAGTTTTCCTGAACAGCCCATTTTTGCTCCCTTTGAATTACTTGATGAAAGCCCAATAGATACTCTTCGTGCTCAATCTCATTTTTTGTACACCAAGAAGTATGCGTTAATTCAGTTTGATACAGGGAACTATTTTTTGCCTCAACAGCAGGTTTTGGTTGACGGTTTTTCAAAAATAGCAGATTTAATTTCAATTCGTGTAGATCCCATTGTGGTGGATACTACAAAGCAAAAACTGTATGATATTAAGCCACTCACTCAGGTGAAAAAAAATTACGATGCTTTGATCGCTCAGATTCTTTGGGGGCTTGCGTTAGGGCTTATTTTGATTGGGGTTTTTTATACTTATTTATTTCAAAAGCGAAAAAAAGAATTACGTGCACGAGAACTTCCGCCCTTTGAACGAGCAATTGAAGAACTCAGAGCATTAGAAAGTGAAATACTTTCAGAGCAAGAGGAATTCAAAAGATATTATTCAAGACTTACCGATGTTGTTCGTCGCTATCTTGAAGAAGAGGCAAAAATTGATGCCCTTGAAAGTACTTCGGAGGAATTATTAGTCAAGTTGGAGCTTCGTAAAGATTCAGGGTCTCTTGATTTGGATCCTAAAACACTTAAAAGCTTAAGAGAGGTTTTAAAAAACGCAGACTTAGTGAAATTTGCCAAATCACTGCCTGAAATTTACACGGCTACTGAAGATCGTAAGGCAGTTGAACATGTGGTTAAAGAAACTAAGGAAGCGCTTCCTGAGCCTACTGAAGAAGAACTTCGGGAAAAAGCTGCTTATCAAGAATTTTTGGCAAAAAAAAGGAGAAAAGAACAATGGATTTGGGGAATTTCTGGAGCTGGAATTTTGACCGTTTTGGCACTTGTTATTTGTATGTTGGTCTACGGTTACTATCCTGTAAGGGATACAATCCTTAGATACCCAACAAAACTTCTTGTAAGCGGACAATGGTTTAAAAGTCAGTACGGAACTCCCCCGTTAGCCGTGGAAACTCCAGAAATACTTGAACGCATCTCATCTTCCGAGGATCCCGTGCAGCAATTTCGTTTCGGATCGCTGGACAGTCCGTTTTACATCAACCTTGCTTTTGATTTTCCAAAGAATCAAGCCAAGGCAGCTGAACCCCTTTCAGCAGATCCGAAACAGGCTGATTTAGAAAAAGGACAAGAACTTGTAAACTCAATCATTTCAAACTTTGAATCTGAAGGAGCAGTGAACATATTTATTAAAAATGATGCGGTAACCTTGCCCTCTGGGATTCCAGTTGCTAAAGTTTACGGTACTTTGGATTACCCAAAAAAGAAACAAACCAAACGAGTTCGGTGTAATTTTAGCGCATACCTGTTTACCTTTGAACAAGGAACCATTATTCTAACCTTGATGTATGAAAAGGAAGATCGATACGGCCAAGAAATTGAGCAACGTATTCTTAATAGTTTAGATTTAATTAAAGAACTCTAAACCATGTTTGAAGGAATTTATTTTGCAAATCCTAATTACCTCTGGCTGATGTGTGTGCTGCCTGTTGTAACAGTGTGGTATGTGTTGACTTGGAGAAAAACACAAGCAAGTCTAAAAATCTCTTCTTTATCAGGTTTTGGACAAAAGCGATCTCTTTTAACCCTACTTAGACCCCTACTTTTTATATTTAGAATTTTGGCTTTAGGACTAATAATCCTGGCTATTGCTCGACCCCAAACGGTGGATGTATCCACGCGAACAAAAACTAACAAAGGGATCGATATTATCATGGCGATAGATGTTTCATCGAGTATGCTGGCTCAGGATTTAAAACCCGATCGACTAAGTGCTTTAAAACGTGTAGCCTCGGCTTTTGTGGATGATCGACTTTCAGATCGGATTGGATTGGTCGTTTATGCCGGAGAGAGTTACACCAAAACCCCTATTACTAGTGATAAATCGATTGTAAAGGGTGCATTGAGAGAGATTGCTTATCAAGGTTTAATTGAGGATGGGACTGCCATTGGGATGGGTCTGGCTACATCCGTAAACCGATTGAAAGACAGCAGAGCCAAAAGTAAAGTGATCATTTTATTGACTGATGGGGTAAACAATTCAGGTTTTATCGATCCTAAAATAGCAATTGAATTGGCTGTAGAATTTGGTATTAAAACCTACACAATTGGGTTAGGAAGTAATGGAACCGCAAGAGCACCAGTTGCAATTTTACCAACAGGGGAGTTTAAATACGGGATGACTAAAGTTGAGATTGACGAAGCGTTACTCAAGGAAATTGCATCTGCAACAGGGGGCGTTTATTTTCGAGCAACAGACAATAAAAAATTAGAAGAAATTTATGCTGAAATAAATAAGCTGGAAAAGACCGAAATCGAAGAATTCAAATACTACAATTACGAAGAGAAATACAGAATTTTGGTACTTATTGCGCTGGTATTGCTTGCACTAGAATGGTTGGGAAGGAACACTTTATTTAAAAGTTTTATTTAATGTATCAAATAGACGCATATCATTTTATTTACTTATTGGGCTTGCTCCCAGTATTTTGGGTGGTCTATTTTATCGTGTTGAGGTGGAAAAGGAAATTACAATCTCAATTTGTAAACCCAGCTTTACTTAAAGAGTTGAGTCCCACCCGATCGGATTTCAAACCCAGTTTAAAACTCATTTTTTTTAGTTTTTCAATTGTTTTGATGGTATTCGGCCTTATGAATCCAAAAATCGGAACTCAATTGGAAACCGTAAAACGAGAAGGAGTGGATATCGTTTTCGCGATTGATGTATCAAAAAGTATGTTAGCTGAAGATATTGCACCCAACCGAATTGAAAAGTCGAAACGTTTGGTTTCAGCCATACTCAATCAACTAGCTAGCGACCGTGTTGGAATCATTGCCTATGCTGCACAAGCAATACCCCAGCTTCCCATTACAACAGATTACGGTGCAGCAAAAATGTTTTTACAAGCACTGAATACGGATATGTTATCTTCGCAGGGAACAGCCCTTGACAACGCAATTGATCTAGCAGGCACGTTTTTTGATGATGAAGACCAAACAAATCGGGTTATTTTCTTGATCTCGGACGGAGAAGATCATTCTGATGAGGCAGCCAATGCAGCAGCTCGAGCAGCCGATCTGGGAATCAAGATTTTTACTTTTGGAGTAGGTACTGAAAATGGAGCTCCCATTCCGTTGAAGCGCAATGGAGTGACAGAGTCGTACAAAAAAGATTTTGACGGAGAAGTTGTGATTACCAAACGCAATGCAGTTGTACTGGAATCCATTGCAGCAGCAACCGATGGGTTGTACCAAGATGGAAATGATACGCAAGCCGTTTTAGATTTTGTTTCAGAACAATTGAAAGCAATGGATAAAAAAGAATTTGAAGCTAAAAAGTTTGTGAGTTACAAAGACCGTTTTCAACCTTTTTTGATCGGAGCTTTAATTTTTCTTTTAATGGACTTATTTTTGTTTGAAACCAAAACAAAATGGGTGCAAAAGTTGAACCTTTTTAATGAAAATGAAAATGAAAAATAATGCGTTTTGGATTTTTATTATGAGTGCTTTTACTTTGCTTCAAGCACAGGAAGGAAAGGTTAATAATCACATTTATGAGGGCAACACTCAGGTTGAGGAAGAGGCTTATGCTGGTGCAGAAAAATCATTTCGAAAAGCATTGTCTATGGCTCCTGAAAAATCAACTGCTCTTTACAATTTAGGAAATATTCATTTTTTAGATAAACAATATGACGAGGCCTCACAGCGTTTTTTTCAGACACAAAAATTTGCCTCTTCAAAAGAAGATAAACACAAAGCATTTCATAATATGGGAAATGTTTTTATGAAGAAAAAGGAATATCAAAAAGCAGTTGAAGCTTACAAAAACGCACTTAGGAACAACCCTTCTGACGACGAAACCCGATACAACTATGCTTTGGCAAAGGAACTTTTAGAAAACGAAAAACCTCCTGAAGAGCAAGAACAAGACGATAAGAAAGACCAAAAAGATCAGCAAGATCAAGAAAAAGAAGAAGATCAAGAAAAGGACAACAATGATCAGGAAGGGGATCAGGAAAACAAGGATGAAAAAGACCCTAACAAAGAAGGCGATGAAGGAGACGAAGATAAAGACGAAGGGAAGCCCAAAAATGAAGGAGATCAAAATAAAAACAAACAGGACGAGCAAAACAAAAAGCCTGAAAATAAAAAGCAAGCTCCAAAAAAAGGGCAGTTATCCCCTCAGCAGGTACAGAGTTTATTAGAGGCTATGAACAATCAAGAGAAAAAAGTTCAGGATAAAGTCAATGCTAAAAAAGTAAAAGGGGTACCGGTTAGAGGGAAAAAAGATTGGTAACTATGAAGAAAACGTTATTATTCCTCTTTTTTTTCCTTGTAGGAGTTACATTTAGCCTTCAAGCCCAAATTACTTTTGACGCAAAGGTCAGTAAAAAAAGGCTAGGTTTAAATGAACGGCTTCGTGTTGATTTTGTGATGAATGAAAATGGAGATAATTTTACTCCCCCTAATTTTTTAAACTTTGTAGTGGTTAGCGGCCCTCAGCAATCAGTAAATAGATCTTGGGTAAATGGGGTCAGTAGTTTTTCGAAAACCTACACCTATTTTTTGACACCAAAAGCAAAAGGGAAGGTTACTCTAGGGCAGGCAGCAATAACCATTCAGGGAGAAGTTTACAAAACCTCTCCTATTGAAATCCAGGTCACAGAAGCAGTTAAAAAGCCTAACGATCCTAATAATATTGATTACCTTACTGATGAAAACATTCACTTAGTTGCGGAAATTTCCAATGCGTCCCCCTATCTGAATGAGGGTATTAGTGTGGTGTACAAACTCTATTTCAGAAATCCCATTTCAATTACGGATGTCCAAGAGCTTGAATCACCCAGCTATGGTGATTTTTGGAGTAGCAAAATTAACATTGGAAGAGTACAAGTAAATCCAAGGGGTAGTTACAAAGGAGAACCTTACAACGAAGTAATATGGCAAAAAGTAGTACTCTATCCTCAAAAATCGGGTAGGTTAAGCTTAGAACCTTTAACATTAAATTTAAGCCTTACTGCACCTAGCAATCGGCGTGATTTATTTGGTATGAGAATTCTGACCCAAGCCCAAAAAACAATTACAGCAGGAAGGCGCGTACTCAACGTTAAACCTCTTCCTAAAGAAGGTCAACCCGACAGTTTCTCTGGAGCGGTGGGGCAATTTGATTTTGATGTGATCCTAACAAAAGAAGCTCTTAAAGCTTCTGAGTCTTTTCAAGCTAAAATTAAAGTTAATGGCAAGGGGAATTTAAATCTCTTTAAATTACCTGAGATTAATGTTCCCAAAACTCTTGAGGTCTATGAACCAGAGCGGAGTGAAAACATCAAGACGACCCTAGCTGGGACCGAAGGAGCAGTTGAATCAACCTACACCATAGTCCCTCAGTTTCAGGGCAAGTATCCAGTACCTTCAATTCGTTTTTCATTTTTTAATCCCAAAACAAAAACATACAAAACCTTAAGGTCTCAGGAATTAATTGTTGATGTTTACGAAGGGCCTACTGCAGGAACTTCCAATGTAAACACAAATCAAATTGCATCAAAGAAATCTTTACCAACAACATCAAATAGCGCCTTTAGATTCATTCAGTTGGAAACGAATCTTCGACCCATAAAATCAATGTCATTTTGGTTGAGTTACAAGTTTTGGATTTTATTTACACTCCCCTTTTTGATACTAATTTTGGGATATTTAATAAACCGCTTTATTTTTCAAAAAACAGAAGATAGGGCCAGTACAAAACAGCGTTTAGCTCAAAAACTTGCTAGAAAATATTTAAGTTCTGCTAAAAAAGCATTTGGGAATCAAGTTCAATTTTATGAGGCCTTGGAGCGGGCATTACACAATTATTTAAAAGCCAAACTTAAAATTGAAACCAATGAACTTAGCAAATCTAAAATAGAAGATTTATTGAGAGAAAAAAATGTAGAAATTCAGTTAGCAAAAGACTTTATCGCCCTTGTTGAAAATTGCGAATTGGCTCGCTACGCACCGGGTTCAACAGTAAGTATTCAAGCAGATTATGAGCGGGCCAGTAGTGTTATGGCGACAATAGACAGACAATTATGAAACCATTAATAAATTCTTTTTTTCAATTGGACAATTTCCTCGCTCTAGGTCTTGTTTTAATTTTCAATGTATTTGCCTCAAATGCACAAGAATTATCTGGAGAACTTTTTTCTCAAGGAAATAAGGCATACAATGACGGAGACTATGGAAAAGCAATTACATTGTATGAACAAATTTTGAATGACGGTAAACACAGTTCGGAACTGTACTACAATCTTGGAAATGCTTATTATCGTTTAAATCAAGTTGCGGAGAGCATCTACTTTTTTGAAAAGGCAAAACAACTGGCTCCTGAAAATCAAGACATTCAAATCAATAGTTCTTTTGCCCAAAACATGACTTTAGATGCTATTGAACCGTTACCAGAGTCACAACTTGCTCAGATTCAAAAGCGAGTTTTCGAATTGTTCAGTACCGACATGTGGTCGAAATTGACCTTGTTGTTGCTCTGGCTCTCAGCTCTTTTGTTTTTAGGATATTTATTTACCCAAACCACTCGACTCAAAAGAGGATACTTTTTTTTATCTCTTGTTTTGTTTCTTTTCTTTATGGGCAGCTTTTTGATTACTTTTTTTAAGGATAGTACCTCACAACAAACCCAATATGCAATTCTTTTTTCAAAACAAATTGACACTTGGTCAGAGCCTAACCAACAGGGAGATCTGTTGTTTGTTTTGCATGAAGGAACAAAACTTCAACTTTTGGATTCATTGGCAGAATGGCAAAAAATTAGAATAGCAAATGGTTCTGAGGGGTGGTTGCTAAATGCGGACTTAAGAAATTTGAATAAGTAAACTAAATAAGTTTTTGCTCGCTCAACGAGTTGTTTTGTAAAATCCATTCAAATAAAAAGTCTCCAAATTCAATTAAAAAGGGAAGGCTAAAAGATTCTTCTTTCAGGGTTTCAGGAACTAAAGAAATGACACTTTCTATTTGATTCAGTGCTAAGGTCAATGCGCTGAGAATGACAGTCCATTTAACGAGTCCAAAGAGCCCTCCTGCCAATCGATTTAAGAGACCCAAAGCAACAATTTGTAAAGTCTTGGTTAGCATTTTAGCTAAAAGAGAAATCCCGTAAACAATCCCAATGAAAAGCAGCAAAAAACTGACCCCTTGAACCACTTTTGGATTTAACTCGACAAATGAATGGATGTAGAAAGCAAAAGTAGATGCAAATTTGAAGGCTCCTAATACTCCGACAAAAAGAGCAACAACACCAGCAATTTCAACTACAAACCCTTTGATAAGTCCTCGAATAAGACCGAAGCTCAAACAACACAATACGATAACATCCAAAATATTCATATTCTAAAGTACTGCTTTTTTTAATCTAATTTTAAGGGATAAATCATTTTTTAATCGCTAAAAGTTTGAGAAATAATATCTTTGTGTATGGCTGATAATACCAGAGATAAACGGTTGAAACTCCGTTGGGAGCAGATCATTGAACTACTGACTGAAAAATTTTCAGAGGGGGATGAGGTTGATGTGGAAGGCGTACTTTATCTCATCGGTCTTCAGGAGTACGGTAAGCCCCACGACCATTTTAAAAAAGAAGACAATGTCAACCTTATTCATGTAGGTTTGTGTACAGTCCTAGAACCTTTTGGTTATTATCGCTTTGATTTCATTGATGCTCAAGGATGGCCCCATTTCGAGTTGGTTGAGCAATTACCAAACTTAAAGCCAGGGGAGCAGAGTATCTTGGTAAAAAGTGCAGTAGTAGATTACTTTGTTCGACAAGGAGTCATTTCATAAAACTATCCTATTTTTGCTTTATGATTGAAGAAGTAAAAAAATATTTGAAAGAGGTCGACGCCTTCTCGAGTAAGGATCCAAAAGCCATTGAGAATTTTAGGATTAGCTATGCCGGTAAAAAAGGAATTTTAAATGACTTGTTTGCTGCATTTCGAACGGTTCCTAATGAAGAAAAAAAAGCATACGGACAAGAACTAAATCATCTTAAAAAAGCGGTAAGCGAAAAAATCAAATTTCTCCAGTCACAACTGCAATCAACTTCAAATGACTTTCAAATAAAGGATCCCAGCAGGACCCCGTTTCCGATCGAATCAGGAAACCGACATCCTCTTTCCGTGGTGAAAAACAGAATCATAGATATTTTTACTCAAATCGGATTTACAATTTCAGAAGGACCGGAAATTGAGGACGATTGGCATAATTTCACTGCGTTAAATTTGCCAGAACACCACCCGGCGCGCGATATGCAGGATACTTTTTTTATTCAAACCGATCCAGATATTTTATTGCGAACACATACATCATCTGTTCAGGTACGGTACATGGAAAAAAACCAACCTCCTATTCGAACGATTTCCCCAGGTCGTGTTTTCAGAAATGAAGCGATTTCTGCACGATCGCATTGCATATTTCATCAAATTGAGGGTCTTTACATTGCAAAGGATGTTTCTTTTGCAGATCTAAAACAAACCTTGCAATACTTCACCAATGCGTTATTTGGGAATTCCAAAATTCGATTGCGGCCTTCTTATTTTCCCTTTACAGAGCCTAGTGCTGAGGTAGATATCTATTGGGGATTAGAAACAGAAACAGATTACAGAATAACTAAAGGAACGGGTTGGTTGGAAATCATGGGTTGTGGAATGGTAGATCCGAATGTGCTTGAAAATTGTGGTATTGATCCTGAAATTTATTCAGGTTACGCATTTGGTATGGGTATTGAGCGTATTGCCATGCTTTTGTACCAAATCAGTGATATCCGTTTGTTTTTTGAAAACGACATTCGTTTTTTAAAACAATTTAAAGCCACACTTTAGGTAAGTTCTTGAACCAAATTTTTAAAACTTTTTTCAGGAGATTCTTGCTGATAAAGGATTGCGTACACAGCATCGATAATGGGAGTTTTAACGTCTAGATCCCGTTTAAGATCATAAATTGTTTTAGAGGCAAAGTAACCTTCTGCAACCATTTTCATTTGTTTTTGAACTTGCTCTTGTCGCAACCCTTTACCGATCAATTCTCCAAAGCGTCTGTTTCTGCTGTGAATGGAATAAGCTGTAACCAGTAAATCCCCCAAATACACGGAATGGTTTATGTTTCTTTTTGAGGGGGATATTTTTTTTAGAAGTCGTTTCATTTCCATGACGGAATTACTTATCAAGACGCTTTGAAAATTATCACCGTAATTCAATCCTTTGGCAATGCCAGCCGCCAAGGCAAAAATATTTTTTAAAGTAGCGGAATATTCAATACCTAGTATATCATCAGAGGTTTTCAATTTAAGGTAAGGAGCTTTCATTTTTTGTTTTAGGAAACTTGCAATATTTAAATCACTACAGCCAATCGTTAAGAAAGAGAGTCGATTTAATGCAATTTCTTCTGCATGAGAAGGTCCGGAAAGAACCACAAAATGAGCTCTTGGGAGTCCCAGATTTGTGTTTAAATAAGCCCCCGGAAGGAGATTACTTTTAGGTAAAATACCTTTCACTCCAGAGATCACAATTTTGTCTGATAGTGGAGTTTTAACTTGTTCTAAAAGCGCTTCTAAATATAATGACGGGGTTGCTAGAACAAGCCACTTGCTTTTTTGAATAAGCTCGTTAATATCTGAATTTGGAGTAATTTTTTCAGGATTAAATTTGACTTGGGTCAAATAGTCTTGATTATGCAAATACTTTTCGATGTAAGTTGCTTTCTCCTTTTTTCTAAAATACCAGTTGACATGAATTCCACTGTCTGTAAATATTTTGACTAGAGCAGTAGCCCAGCTGCCATTTCCAATAACTGCAAAGGAATCTTTATTTGAAGAGGTAGAGTTGGAGCCAGTAAAATTCATTATGAATAATGCAGTCCAGTTATAACCAAGAATCCCATGGAATTCTACTTAATAGTAAAAGTAATCCTAAAGTGTAGAACAAACCAATTCGTAAAAACTTTTTTGAGGAAAGCGATTGCCTTTTGTGCAGTGACCAGCCCATAGTGATCAAAACAATAGCAAGTAAGTTTGTGACGGGGTGTTCAACTAAATACAATCGTGTTTGAGCGTCTTTCATTACCCCTCCCATTCCCAAGGCACTCCACTGGTCAAACCAAGGAGACACAAAGTAAATAATCAGTCCTATTAACAATTGGATATGAGAAAAAATAAGACCAAAAAGACTGATTCGTAAATCGGTAGTACTAAATTCTCTTCCCTTAGACTTGCCGAGGAAGGCGTTTAAAATAGCAATAACCAAAATGATAAGTACAAAAAATGCCCAATAGGAGTGGACGCTCTTTAAAATAGAATACATACTTTTTTTTATAAAAATACTCTATTTTGGGTAATGAAGGAATTGTAATTTCCATTTTAATAAATGACTTCGCTCAAAAAAAGAAAAAACTTAACTTTAAAGAAAAAAAACAGATGCAATTTAGAGTTTTAAGTATAGTTTTTGTCGTTTCAATGATGTGGGCTTGTACTTCATCAAAAAAAGAGAATAAGGCAACACCTCAACCCATTGGGATAGTTATTCACGGAGGTGCGGGAACAATTTTAAGGAAAAATATGACTCCAGAAAAAGAAGCGGCATACAGAAAGGTATTAGCAGAAGCGGTTCAAGTAGGTTATGAGATTTTAAAAAAGGGGGGAAGCAGTAAAGAAGCTGTTGAAAAAACAATTCATGTAATGGAGGACTCTCCCCTATTTAACGCAGGAAAAGGCGCTGTACTCAATTCGGACGAGACAATAGAACTGGATGCTTCTTTTATGAATGGAGCTACTCTGGATGCAGGTGCAATCTCAGGTGTTAGGACGATTAAAAATCCTATTTCTGCTGCTATTCAAGTGATGGAAAATTCGCCTCATGTTATGTTGTCTGGCAAAGGGGCAGATGTATTTGCAAGTGAGCAAGGATTAGAAATAGTAGCACCAGAATATTTTTTTACAGAACGCAGAATTCAAGCCCTTAAAAGAGTCAAAGAATCGGAGCAAAAGAAAAAAGAGACTACTGCTACAGAACAAGCCTTTTTGAAAAATCAACGCTATGGAACCGTTGGCTGTGTTGCCTTGGATCAAAATGGGAATCTTGCTGCGGGAACTTCAACAGGAGGAATGACCAATAAAAAATGGAATAGAATTGGGGATGCACCGATTATTGGAGCAGGTACTTACGCAAATAATGCAACTTGTGCAATTTCTGCTACGGGTTGGGGAGAGTTTTTTATACGTTCCGTTGTGGCTCATGATATTTCCGCACTTATGGAGTACAAAGGGCTTTCAATTCAAGAAGCATCTCGGATAGTAATACATGAAAAAGTTGCGAGTTTAGGAGGTGATGGAGGTATTGTAGGGATTGATAACCAAGGCAATATTGCTATGGAGATGAATACTCCAGGCATGTACAGAGCACATGTGGATAATAATGGGAAGCAAACCGTAAAAATTTACAAAGACGAGTGAAAGGAGTTTATTTTGCAGTAATTTTTTCGAATACTTTAAATGATGTGAAGGATCCAGTGTATCATGAATTTTCCAATCAAATGAGAGAGGAGGTTCAAAATACACCTGGATTTTTGGGAATGGAAAGTTATCGGGAAGATTCTGGAAAGGGTGTAACTATTAGTTATTGGAAAACTACTGAATCGATTGAGACTTGGAAGCAAAACACCAAACACCTTTTGGCACAGCGTTACGGGAAAGATCATGCGTATGCCAATTTTGATCTAAAAATTTGTCGCGTAGAACGTGAGTATAATTTTCATTCTTCTGAAATAAATTAAATCTTTAACGATTTATTGATGTCAGTAAACTTACCCCTAGATCAACGTAAAATCATTCATATCGACATGGATGCTTTTTTTGCTTCAGTAGAACAATTAGACCATCCCGAATGGCGTGGGAAAGCCCTTGCGGTAGGAGGTGGTGGAAATCGAGGGGTGGTGGCTGCAGCAAGCTATGAAGCTCGTAAATTCGGGGTGCGAAGCGCAATGAACGGGCGTAGGGCTAAGGAACTCTGTCCCCATCTAATTTTTACCAAGCCACGTTTTGATCGTTACAAGGAAATTTCTGAAACCATCCGAGCTATTTTTTTAGAATACACCCCACTGGTAGAGCCGCTATCATTAGATGAAGCTTATTTGGATGTCTCAGAGTATCCTTCGGCTACTCTAATAGCAGAAGAAATCAGAAGAAAAATTGAATCTCAAACCCATCTTACCGCTTCGGCAGGAATCTCAATAAATAAGTTTTTAGCCAAAATCGCAAGTGATTGGAACAAGCCTAATGGACAGAAAACTCTTCCTCCTAACGAAGTAATTTCTTTTTTAGAGTCCTTAGATGTAAAAAAATTTCATGGTATTGGAAAAAAAACCAAACTCAAAATGTATCATCTGGGAATTTACACCGGTAAAGACTTGAAAGGCCAATCCGATTCCTTTTTGACAAAGCATTTTGGTAAAGCAGGATCCTATTACTACCATGTTGTTCGAGGGATTCATAACAGTGTTGTAAAACCACACAGAATTCCAAAATCAGTAGGAATTGAACGAACTTTTAGTTCGAACCTTACTAGTGAATTATTTCTAGAAGAGAAGCTAAAGGAATTGGCGGAAAATTTAGATAAAAGGTTAAAAAAGAATAAAGTAGCAGGCAAAACATTAACTCTAAAAATAAAATACAGTGATTTTATTCAGCAAACAAGAAGTAAAACAGGGAACCTTTATCTTTCCAATAAAGATTTGATTTTAGAAGAAGCAAAAAACCTTTTGTATCAAGAAAAATTATTGAATTCAGTCCGACTGATTGGGATCTCTTTATCCAACTTAAACGTGAACAAAGTCAATAAACCACCTTCCAAAAAAATGCTTAAAAGTGAGCAATTAAGCCTTCCTTTTTAGATAACCGAAACCCTTAATGTATTGACCATTCCTTTAGATTCAATGGGCATTGCAGTTAGATTCACTAGCATGTCTTCTTTTTCGACATATCCTTTGTCCCAAGCAATTTGATTGATTTCTTCAACAGTTTTATCAGTGCTGTTGAGGTTGTTGTAGTAAAAAGCCTTTACCCCCCATAGCAGATTCAATTGGTTTAAAATCCTTCTATTTGAAGTGTAAACTAGAACATGAGCCTGAGGTCTCCATGCAGAAATTTGATAGGCAGTATAACCACTATTTGTAAGGGTACAAATGGCTTTAGCATCAATATCATTCGCTAAATGAGCGGCGTGATAACAAATAGATTTTGTAATGAACCGTTTGGTTCGGATGGTTGGAGGATCATGAGGAACCTCAATCAATTCTGAATTCTCTACCGTTGTTAAAATATCAGACATGGTTTTAATGACTTCAACTGGATATTTTCCTACGGAAGTTTCTCCTGAAAGCATTACTGCGTCAGCACCATCCATTACCGAGTTAGCCACATCGTTTACTTCCGCTCGGGTAGGGGTTAAACTATCGATCATGGTTTCCATCATTTGAGTAGCAATAATGATTGGAATCCTAGCTGTTTTTGCAAGAAGGACCAATTTTTTTTGAATCAAAGGAACTTCCTGTGCGGGAACTTCTACACCCAGGTCTCCTCGTGCTACCATGAGACCATCACTGTAGGCAATAATTTTATCAATATTTTCAATAGCCTCGGGCTTTTCAATCTTTGAGATGATTGGAATCTCTCGATCCGTATGTTCAGCCATCAATTCTTTTAAATCGATTAAATCTTGACTGAAACGAACAAAAGATAACGCAATCCAATCCACATCTTGTTTAAAAATAAACTTTGCGTCTTCGATATCTTTCTCAGTTAATGCGGGTAGGGAAATGTTCGTATTGGGTAAGTTAACTCCTTTGTTTGATTTAAAAGGACCTCCTTGAATTACAACCGCCTCAACTTCATTCTTTTTATTGGTTTTTGAGACTTCAAAAATTAACTTACCATCATCTAATAAAATACGTTCTCCTTCGGAAACGTCTTTGGGAAAGTTTTGGTAATTCATGTAAGCCTTTTTGGCATTTCCTAGAAAAGGTTCGTCTGTAGAAAAGAGAACTTCATCTCCTGGACTTACGACAACACCTTCTTCAATTTTACCAACTCTAAGTTTGGGGCCTTGAAGGTCACCCAAAATTGCAGTATTGGTATTCAGCTTTTCATCTACTTTACGAATCATTTGGATTCGATCACTTACATCGCTGTAATCTGCATGAGAAAAATTGATTCTAAAGACATTTACTCCTGCTAAGATCATTTTTTCAATGACTTCTTCTGAAGAAGTTGCAGGACCAAGGGTAGCAACAATTTTAGTTTTTTTGATAATGTTCATTAATCAAATATTAAGTTCAATCGGTTTTTTATTTTATTTGAAGGGACCTCATATGTCATCGTTATTCCTCTCTCTGGAATTAGAGATTTGGAAAGTGTTTGTATGGTTTCCAAATGGCTGGATTTTATGAAAAAGTCGACCTGTTTAAATTCAGGAATTAAAGATACTTCATTTCTTAAAGGAAGGTCAAATAATGTATCAATATTTGTATTTTCTTGGATTGATTCTTGTTTGTATTTGTTCGAGAAAAGTAACGTATTGACATCCATCAGAATATTTTTCCATTCATACAAACAAAAAGCAGCTTTATGGTTATTGAGCAAAATATCTTCGATTCTCGCGAACTTTGCTTCACAGAATTTATTGAGAGAAAAGGCAATTTGAAATGCTTCTAAATCAGTGTGGATACCTAACAAGTAGTCTTCTAAGTCCTGATCTTCATAGGTTAATAAGTGTACTTTAGTTCCAGATTTCATTGTGCATTGGGTTTAATTTTAAGGACCCTTACGGCTATTTTTGCAGCTTTTTCTTCAGCTTTTTTCTTAGAGGAGTCCTTTGCTTTGGCAATGCATTTATTATTTAAAAAAAGCAGACATAAATAGGTTACTTTAGGATGGTTCCCGAGATCTTTATCTGTTTTAAATTCAATGGATTTTTTATTTTTTTGACTCCATTCAATCAACAACGCTTTATGACTCAAGATTAAGGAATCCAACCCCTCCATATTGACATAGGGAAGAATGATGTGGTAGATTACGTAGGTTTTGGTTTTCTCATATCCTTTATCTACAAAAAGTGCTCCAATTAAAGATTCTAGCAGATTGCCGTGGATATTTTCCCCAAAAAATTTATGGTGATCTGCAATTTCTGCTATTGCATGGAGTTCCAATTCTTTTCCAATTTGATTGAGTTTCGTTCGGCTTACAATTTTAGCTCTAAGTTTGGTCAGAGATCCTTCTTTGGCAGTAGGATAATAACGGAATAGAAATTCTGCAATGATCGAATTTAGTATGGCATCTCCTAAAAATTCTAGACGCTCAAAATTTATGGGATCTCCAGAATTATTTTTCAGATTAACAGAGCTGTGGGTGAAGGCTTCTTTGTAGAGTTTGTGATTTTGTGTTTTGATTTGGAGCTTTTTACGAAGCTCTAAAAAAAAATTCCCGGACGTTTCTGTTCGGGAATTAAATATGTAATCAAATATTTTCACACCTTAAAATTAAGGGATTTTTTTAAACAATACACAGGCATTGTGTCCTCCAAAACCAAATGTGTTGGAAAGGGCAACATTAACTGTTCTTTTTTGGGGTTTATGGAAAGTAAAATTGATCTTTTGGTCAATTCCCTCATCGGGCGTTTGATGATTGATTGTAGGGGGTACAATATTGTGCTTCATCGCCATAATAGAAGCGATGGCTTCAACCGCTCCAGCTGCACCGAGTAAATGACCCGTCATGGATTTTGTTGAATTAATATTCATCTTAAATGCATGCTCTTTGAATACTGAAATAATGGCATTGGATTCTGCAATATCTCCAAGGGGTGTTGAGGTACCGTGCATGTTAATGATGTCAACATCTTCGGGTTGAAGTTGCGCATCGCGAAGGCAGTTTTCCATTACTTTTATTGCGCCCAAGCCTTCTGGATGGGGAGCTGTCATATGATGTGCATCAGCTGAAAGTCCACCTCCTGCTAGTTCTGCATAGATGGTTGCACCCCTAGCAATAGCATGGTCATAAGATTCTAAAATTAGTGCACCAGACCCTTCTCCAAGTACAAAACCGTCGCGATCTTTATCAAAAGGTCTCGAAGCTGTTTTAGGGTCGTCATTGCGTTTTGAAAGAGCGTGCATGGCGTTGAATCCTCCAATACCTGCTTTTGTAACTGCCGCTTCAGAGCCTCCCGTAACCATGACGTCTGCATAACCTAGACGTATGTAATTGAGGGCATCTATCATTGCATTAGAAGCTGAGGCACAGGCGGAAACGGTTGCAAAGTTGGGTCCTCTAAACCCATATTTAATCGAAATTAATCCCGGTGCAATGTCCGCTATCATTTTAGGAATAAAGAAAGGATTGAATCTGGGATTTTCGTTTGATGCAGCAAAATTAAGCACTTCATTTTGGAAGGTTTCCAAACCACCGATACCGGCACCCCAAATAACTCCAACCCGATCCTTGTCAATTTCATCTAAGGAGAGTTTTGAATCGTGTAGCGCCTCCGCAACGGTTACCATTGCATATTGGGCAAAACGATCGTATTTACGAGCTTCTTTTCTGTCAAAATGATCCAGTGGATCAAAGTTTTTCAGTTCGCAAGCAAACTGCGTTTTGAATAAGGTAGGATCAAAATAAGTAATGGGTGCAGCCCCACTTTCACCAGAAAGCAAACCCTCCCAATATTCTGAGAGGGTATTGCCTATTGGTGTAAGGGCTCCCAATCCGGTAACAACTACACGTCTTGGTTCCATAAGTCTTAATTAGTCAGCTTGTTCAATAAATTGAATCGCTTGACCAACCGTTGCAATGTTCTCTGCTTGGTCATCTGGAATTTGAATATCAAATTCTTTCTCGAACTCCATGATCAATTCCACGGTATCTAATGAGTCCGCTCCTAAGTCGTTTGTAAAGCTTGCTTCTGCTACAACTTCGTTTTCATCAACACCTAGTTTGTCTACTATGATGGCTTTTACTCTTGAGGAAATGTCTGACATGATTTAGTTTAGTTAAATTTATCTTTAGCAAAAATATAAAACTTTGAAAGATTACAATAAATTGATGTTGAATATTCAGTCTCAATTTTATTTCATAGCAGTACATGGTGTCGTATTGTGTTATATTTACTGCGTATTAACTCATTTTTAATGACAAAAAGAATAATATTGTTTGCTTCGGGTAACGGATCAAATGTAGAGGAAATCTGCCGCTTTTTTGAACAAGACCTATCAGTAACCGTGGTAGCGGTCTTAACAAATAATTTAAATGCAGGGGTGATTCAGCGTGTCAAGCAGTTTGGTTTGAAGGCAGAAGTGTTTAATAAAGCTGACTTTACTGAAGGAGGTTTGTTAAAAAAGGTCATTGATTTAAAACCAGATCTAATTGTTTTGGCTGGGTTTTTATGGAAGATAGGGAACGATTGGGTAAATACTTTTCCAAACAAAATAATTAACATTCATCCTGCACTCCTTCCTAAGTACGGAGGTAAAGGTATGTACGGTCATCACGTACATAAAGCAGTGAAAGCCAATGGGGAAAGAGTTACAGGGATTACCATACACTATGTAAACGAAGCTTATGATGAGGGAGCTATTATTTTTCAAGAAGAAGTTCAACTAACGGATGAGGATAGGGTAGAGGATATTGCAATAAAAGTACATACGTTGGAACATCGTCATTTCCCTTCAGTGATTGATCAGCTTTTAAAAAAGGAGTCCAATGAAGTCTAAAACAGTTTACCTCTACACGGACGGGTCATCACTTGGGAATCCCGGCCCTGGAGGTTATGGAATAATACTAGAGTGGGCAGGGATGTCCTATGTCAAAGAATTTTCACAGGGATTTGTCCGAACTACAAACAATCGAATGGAATTGTTGGCGGTGATTGTAGGGCTAGAAAAACTCAAAAAAATTCCTTTGGAAATTGTGGTGTATTCTGATTCCAAATACGTGGTGGATGCCGTTGAGAAGAAATGGCTTTTCGGTTGGGAGAAAAAAAACTTTAAAGACAAGAAAAACGTTGACCTTTGGAAACGATTTTTAATAGTGTACAGAAAACATAAAATTCATTTTCAGTGGATTAAAGGACACAATATGCATCCGCAAAACGAGCGGTGCGATCAATTGGCAGTTCAAGCCGCAAAAAGTAAAAATTTGATTTCGGATACTTTTTTTGAACAAATAGAAAAACAAAATGGCAGGGCTTCTTAGGTTGTTTACTTTTGCTTGATAATTGTTTAAAATTTAACTCGATAGGCTTCAAGAGTTTTTTACTTTTGTAATATGAACAATAAACTTTTAGTCTTAGGTACTATTGCTTATGACGCTATTGAAACCCCTTTCGGGAAAACAGGAAAAATTCTAGGGGGTTGCGCCACTTACATTGGTCTTGCAGCATCACACTTTAAAACACAATGCGGATTGTTATCTATCATTGGGTCTGACTTTGAGACCCAACACCTAGACTTGTTGAAGTCCAAAAAACTTGACCTAGAAGGTGTTGAACAACTTGAGGGAGAAAAAACATTCTTTTGGAGTGGGAAATACCACAACGATTTAAACACTCGTACAACAATTGATACGCAGCTTAACGTACTTACAAAATTCAAGCCCAAAGTTCCTGAAGATTTTAAAGATGCAAGTGTGGTCCTATTGGGTAATCTAGATCCCAATCTCCAGCTGGAAGTGTTGAGTCAAATGACTCAAAAACCAGATTTAGTTGTTATGGATACCATGAATTTTTGGATTGAGAGTTACAGAGAAAAACTGGATGAACTCATAGCAAAGGTCGATGTAATTTCAATAAACGATGAAGAAGCAAGACAAATCACTCAAAAACATTCCTTGGTTGAAGCCGCCAAAGAATTGCATGCTATGGGACCTCAATATGTTGTTATTAAAAAAGGAGAACACGGTGCCTTATTGTTCAATGGAGATGATATTTTCTGTGCGCCTGGCTTGCCTTTAGAAGAGGTGTTTGACCCAACAGGAGCTGGCGATAGTTTTATTGGCGGTTTTACTGCTTACTTAGTCCAGCGGGGGAAAATTACTTTTGATGACATGAAAACAGCAGTTATTGTAGGATCTGCTTTAGCTTCATTTACTGTTCAGGAATTTGGCACTAAAGCTCTAGAAAAAATGACCTTTGTTCAATTAGCACAAAGAATCCAAGCCTTTAAATCACTAACCGAATTTGAAATCGAAATAACATGAGTATCTGATGAGTGATGCGATCAAGCACGAATGTGGAATTGCCCTTCTACAACTAAAAAAACCGTTATCCTTTTACAAAGAAAAATACGGGAGTACGTTTTATGGGATTAATAAAATGTATTTGTTGATGGAGAAACAACACAATCGAGGTCAAGATGGTGCAGGATTTGCCAGTATCAAATACGACATGAAACCGGGTCAGCGTTACATCAGTAGAGTGCGTTCTGCAGAACAACAACCCATTCAAAAAATATTTAAAACCATCAATACCCGGATTCAAAAGGAGATAAAGAGTAATCCCGAAATCCTTTCTGACTCTCAAGAAGTTAAAAATAAAATTCCCTATGTAGGGGAATTGATGTTGGGACATGTGCGGTATGGAACTTTTGGAAAGAATAATATTGAAAGCGTACACCCATTTTTAAGGCAAAACAATTGGATGCATCGAAATTTGATAGTGGCTGGGAATTTTAACCTAACCAATGTTAATGAGCTTTTTGAAAATTTGGTCGATCTCGGTCAGCATCCTAAAGAAAAAGCGGACACCATTACTGTAATGGAAAAGATCGGCCACTTCCTAGATGACGCCGTAGCCAAAATCTACAAAAAACTGCGAAAAGAAGGCTACACAAAAAAGGAAGCATCTCCATTAATTGCGGAACGACTCAAGCTGTCTAAAATTCTCCGCAAAGCTTCAAAAAATTGGGATGGAGGGTACGCTATGGCAGGATTATTAGGACATGGAGATTCGTTTGTTTTGAGAGATCCTGTAGGAATAAGACCCGTTTATTATTATTCTGACGATGAAATTGTAGTTGTAGCTTCCGAACGCCCTGTAATTCAAACCGTATTTAATGTAGACTATGATAAGGTTGAAGAACTTGAGCCAGGTCACGCCTTAATTACAAAAAAAGTGGGAGGTACTTCCATAAAAAAAATCATTGAACCACAAGAAAAGAAAGCGTGTTCCTTTGAACGAATTTACTTTTCCAGAGGGGGGGACGCAGAAATTTATCAAGAACGTAAGAATTTAGGGAAAGCACTTTTCCCATTAGTGCATACTGCCATTGGTGGTGACTTAGAAAACAGTGTTTTTTCATTTATCCCCAATACAGCAGAAACATCATTTTATGGACTTATTGGCGCTGTTCAAGATCATGTACGCAAAACCCTGCACGAAGAACTTTTCAAATCAAGTCAACCCGATAGTGAGGCACTATCAAAACTGCTATCACTTAAACCACGGATTGAAAAAATTGCAATTAAAGACGCTAAACTTAGAACCTTTATTACTGAGGATAGTGATCGGGATGATCTAGTGGCTCATGTTTATGACATCACCTATGGGGTGGTAAAGCCATCAGATAATTTGGTTATCATAGATGATAGTATCGTCCGAGGGACCACTTTACAAAAAAGTATTTTACGTATGTTGGATCGTTTAGGTCCAAAAAAAATAGTGGTAGTATCTAGTGCCCCACAAATTCGTTATCCTGATTGTTATGGTATTGACATGGCAAAGCTGGAGGAGTTCATTGCTTTTAGAGCCGCACTTGCATTACTTGAAGAAGACGGAAATTATGAAAAAGTGATTCAATCTGTTTACAAAAAATGCAAACAGAGTCTAGACGAAAAAGAATCAGCCCCACCAAACTTTGTTAAATCGATTTATGCTCCGTACTCAAACGAACAAATATCGAGTAAGATTTCAGAACTTCTTAAGAATGATAGTATTCGAGCTGAGGTTGAAGTAATTTTTCAGACCGTTGATGGACTGCATGAAGCTTGTCCCAAAAACTTAGGAGATTGGTACTTTACAGGAGATTATCCTACCCCCGGAGGGTGTAGAGTAGTTAACCAAGCTTTTGTCAATTTTGTTGAAAAGAACAACAAGAGAGCGTATTAAAACACTTTATCCATAAAAATAGCATTTAAACGAATTAATTCATTTCAGGAGTTAAGTTAGTCCATATTTGAATCACCAGAACATAAGTAGGTTAAGTTCATGGTAAGATTTGGGGCAAAAAGGAGGAATTTATTCCTCCTTTTTATTTTTACAACAGTTCCATCCCTAAACGCATTATCCAAAAAAATGACTTTTAAACGATGAATTGGTTAAGCCTTCACCAGTAAAGATACATTTACAAAACCAGAACATAAGTAGGTTAAGTTCATGGTAAGATTTGGGGCAAAAGGGAGGAATTTATTCCTCCCTTTTATTTTACACTTATTCTAAATTTCTTTTTCGAAAAGAGAGCCTACTTTATTCCAATCAATTACATTAAAAAAAGCATTAATATAATCTGGACGACGGTTTTGATAATTTAGGTAATATGCATGTTCCCAAACATCAATACCTAAAATTGGAGTTCCACCACACCCAATTCCAGGCATTAGTGGATTATCCTGATTTGCAGTTGCACAGACTTTAACACTTCCGTCTTTTTGAGCACAAAGCCATGCCCATCCAGACCCAAATTGAGTTGCTGCTGCATTTGCAAAAGCAGTTTTGAATTCTTCAAAACCACCAAATTCACCATCAATAGCAGCAGCCAATTTTCCTGTTGGTAATCCGCCTCCGTTGGGAGACATCATTTCCCAAAAAAGGCAGTGATTAAAAAATCCACCACCGTTGTTTCTCACAGCTTTATTGTTCATATCAAGATTAGTCAAAATATCTTCAATAGACTGATCAGCTAGAGGAGTGTCTGCAATAGCAGCATTGAGTTTGGTTGTGTAACCGTTGTGATGTTTGCCATGGTGAATTTCCATAGTTCGTGCATCAATGTGTGGCTCTAGGGCATCGTAGTTGTATGATAGAGCGGGTAATTCAAAAGCCATAATTTTTATTTTAAGATTTATGCAAAATTAAAAATTTCTTTTCTGAATACGAGTCTAAGTTTTGAAAAGCATTACTTTTAATAAGCTATCTACTGTCATGACTCATTCCAATTTTCATATTATAAATGCTGCAGCGGGATCGGGGAAAACGTACACCTTAGTCTTGTATTATCTCAGAGCACTTCTTGGGTCAAAAACCCCAAGGCCTTACAGGCATATGCTAGCACTCACTTTTACAAACAAAGCAGTAAACGAAATGAAGGCAAGGATATTGGAATCGCTACAGGATCTTTCCCATAGGACTCCAAAAGATCCGCAACTCCAAAAAAATTTAGCCTTAGATCTTGGAATAGATCCTAAAGAATTGATACATAGGGCAGAAAAAATGCTTCGAAATATCATTTTTGAATACGGAAGCTTTGATGTAATTACTTTAGACAAGTTTACCCACAGAATAGTTAGAACCTTTGCCAGAGAATTTGAATTGCCTCAAGGATTTGAAGTGGTACTTGACTCAAAAAGCATATTGGATCAAGTAGTTCGATCTGTAATTGACCAAATAGGTAAAGATGAATACATTTCTCATTTATTGCTTGAATTGAGTCTTTCCAAAGTGAATCAGGGAATGAGTTGGGACGTTCAAACAGATTTAGAGGAATTTGCTTCTTTACTGCTCAATGAAAACGATAGAATCCCTTTAGCAGACCTCAGAGAAAAAAATAGAAAGACACATAAATCGGATCAAGCGCAATTAGAAAGTGCTTTAAAAAATTCAGAAATAAAGGTAAAAGCTCTAGTTAACGATTTTACAGAACTACTAGAAGATCACACTTTAAAGCCTGATGATTTTATCCGTCAAATACTTCATAAACACCTAGATTTTGTACTTAAAGGAGCCTATGAAAAGCTTTACAAAAATAAGCTTGAAGCAATGCTTAGTGGTGAAGGTTCTCTTTATAAAAAAAACACTGAAACCTCAATAAAAGAACAAATTGATAGAATAAGACCAAAACTTTATTCTCTTTTCTTAAGCTTAAAAAAGCAAATTGGATTTAGCCTACTGCTAAAAAAAACATTAAGATATTGGACTCCTAGATTGATATTCCAACAGATTGAACAGGGACTTGAAACTCTTCAAATTGAAAAAGAAATTCGACTTTTAGGAGAGTTTAATCATAAAATCAGCTCATTAGTTCAAGCAGAAGAGGCACCTTACATCTACTCCAGACTTGGAGAACGGTACCAACATTTTTTCTTGGATGAATTTCAGGACACTTCAGCCTTGCAATGGTCGAACTTGATTCCTTTAATTGGGAATGCTCTAGAGTCTGAATCACTATCAGGGGATCAAGGATCACTTGTTTTGGTTGGTGATCCAAAACAAGCCATTTACCGATGGCGTGGTGGAGATATTGCCCAGTTTATTAATCTTTTAAATAAAAAGTCCAAACCTTTTCAAGTTGAGGCTTTTATAAAAAATCTGGATGTAAACTATCGGTCTGACGAAGCTATTGTTATGTTCAATAACACTTTTTTCTCTCATTTAACTCACATGGGGTCTAGTATTGAAGTTCAATCAATTTATGGAGACGGAAGCCAACAAAAGTTGAAGAATCCTGGAGGCTATGTCCAAGTCAAAGCGATTGCCCAAGGGGGAAAACAAGAAGAAAAAATACCACTTTATGTTCAGGAAACACTAGAAGCCATCGAAAAGGCAATAAACCTTAATTACCAACAAAAAGAGATCGCTGTATTGGTTCGTAAAAAAATACAGTCAGTGGCTATTGGGGAAGGACTTACTACTCAAGGATACAAAATTCTTTCTTCAGATGCATTGGCTGTGGGAAAATCTTCCCAGGTGCAATCTGTTATTGCAGCGTTAAAACTCTTAAAACGGCCTAATAGTGGGGTTGAGCATAAGCTTATTTTTGATCAATTTTGGGAGTGGCACAAGGGTCAAAAAACAGAATATTTTAGAGTTGTTAAAGATCTAATTCATCGTTCCTCCTCCGAGTTTTTCGAATATCTAAACAGAACGTATGGGTCGAGCTATTGCCCAAATAAACGGACTGGGTTTTCTCTGATAGAAACGGTTGATTACATTATTGCTTCTTTTCCATTTTTAAATGCTAACGACCCATTTATCGTTACCTTTTTAGAAGATGTTTTTGAGTTTTCAAAACAAAAAAAGGCGTCACTTTCGGATTATTTGATTTACTGGGAAACCCAATCAGAAAAATTGAGACTGGCAACCCCTGAAAACATGAACGCTATTCGTATTATGACCATTCATCAGGCGAAAGGTTTGGAGTTTCCAGTTGTCATTTTGCCTTTTATGGACACACCGATACATCCGAATTTAAAGGATAAGATTTGGTATTCATTTCAAAATTCATCACTAGAAAACATCCAGTGGGGATGGTTCAATTTTTCAAGTCAGATGCCACTTTACGGAGAGGCTGCAAAATCTCTTTATGAGCAAGAACTAATTGCCAAAGAATTGGATGCCTTAAATGTGCTCTATGTAGCCTTGACACGAGCTAAAAATCAATTGTACGTGATTACTCAAGAAACCAAAGAAGTAACCGAAGCTAAAACTTATGCCGATTTATTTACTTCGTATGTCCTTGGCCAAGGACATGATTTAGATCAAAATACTCCTTTTGAGATGGGAGCAGCTATTCCTAGGTCTTCCGCTGAAAAAGTAATAAATGAAAATGATAAACTAGAAGTAGAGATTGGAATATCCAATCATTGGAAGAACCATTTAATTGTCTTTCCTAGAGATCTAGATGAGGTTTCAAGCGCACAAGAAAAAGGATTGCTTATGCATGATCTTCTCTCTAAAATAACCCATAAGGACCTACTTTCAGAAGTAATGGATGAAGAATTTCAACTGGGAATAATTTCGGAGGGAACCAAAAACATTATGGAACATGAGATCAATCAAATCATAAACCATCCGGAATTGGAAACCTATTTTGAGGGAACTGACAGGGTCCTATGCGAGCGTGAAATTCTAATTCCAAATGGACCAATCTTACGACCAGATCGGATTAATATCACTTCAGACGGAAGCGCCACGGTTTTGGATTACAAAACAGGAACCCCAAAAATTGAAGATGAAGAACAAATTGAAAGTTATAGAAATGCACTGATTCAATTGGGATTTAAGCAAGTGAAGTCAAAATTGGTTTACATCAATAATGAAATCAAGATAATTTCAAAAGGATAAGCGATGGAATACTTCTCATGAACTTCTCAATGAGTATGGAATCTGCCTTACACTATTTTAGTACTTTTAAGAATGCAATTTTTTTTAAATGATGTTGCGAAAAAAATCACTGAATCTGACAAGAAGTTGGATCAGATTAAAGTTATTGTACCGAGTATTCGGGCAATCAAATTCTTAAAAGAGGCAATAAAAAATGAACTAAAACATCCCACGATAGCCCCAGAAATAGTAAGTATTGAAAGTTTTATAACAAATTTATCAGGGATTCAAAAAGCTTCGAATATTGACCTCCTTTTTACATTTTTTAAGATTTACCAAGAGCTTACTCCTGAAAAAGAACAAAATTCTTTTAGTCAGTTTTTTAATTGGGCACCTTCACTTTTACAGGAGTTTAATGAGATTGATGTCCAATTGGTTCCTGCAGAAGAAATTTTTAGTTTCATGAGTGCAGTAGAAAGGATTGAACAATGGGACCCCAAAAAACAAGGAGACCTGAGCAAGCAGTTTTTTAAATTCCAAGAAAGAGTCCCTAAGTACTATTCAGAATTGTATCTGCAACTTCAAAACCAACAAAAAGGTTATTCAGGATTGCAGTATCGGGAGGCTACCCAAAACTTAGGTCATTATTTACAATCAAAACTTCCCTATCACTATTTTGTTGGATTTAATGCGTTGACCAAAGCCGAGGAAACCATCATTCAAGAACTAATTGCCGAAGAAAAGGCAGAGGTAATTTGGGATTTGGATCAATATTTCTATCAAGATCCTCATCATAGTGCGGCCTATTTTATCAGAAAATACACGAAACAATGGGCTTTTTTAAATCAAAATCCTTCCTCTGAATTATCGAATCATTTTTCAGAAAGTAAACAAATTGAGATAATCAATGTAAGTAAAAACTTATCGCAAGCAAGAGCTGCTGTTCAAAAATCAATTGAAATCTACAAGGCCCATCCAGAAGATAAAATTGTTCTTGTATTGGGAGATGAAGGGATTTTACACCCCGTTTTGACGGCTATTTCATCAGAAAATGTTCCTTGGAATGCCTCCATGGGCTATCCTTTAAAAGATTTGGGAACGGTAACGTCATTTCTTAAAATATTTGAATTATTTAAAGCCTTTGAAAACGGGCAATTTTCCCTATCGACTGTTATCGAGTTATCAGAGAATAAAGCTTTAGAGGGCCTTTTGAAAGACTCAGGTTTACCTCTAAAAAAGATGCTACAACTGCAACAAAGCAAACGCACGGCAAAAATAAGTAGCGAAACAATTATGGGAAAATCAATTGAGGGAGATCTAATTTTCAACTCATTTGAAACTCCAATTACATTTGTAGAGCGTATGATCAGGCTTTCTGAATTGATCAAAAAACACCAAAAGAAATACTCCTTTTCAAAACTAGATATTTACTGTACGGATCAGTTGTTGAAACTATGGGAACAGGTTTTGGAGTTCACGATTGCCAACCCTGAAATAAAAGCCCTTGATGAACTTGAACTGATTTTCTTAAAGCTATTAGAGAAAGAGACTGTTGATTTTGCTGGAGACCCATTTTCTGGAATTCAAATTATGGGAGTTTTAGAAACACGCGTTTTGGATTTTGATCATGTGATTATTACTCACGTTAATGAAGGGATTCTTCCCTTTGGAAAAACTCCTTTTTCATGGATACCTTTTGATGTGCGTAAAAAGTTCGGACTCAATACTTTTGTAGAGCAAGATCATTTGTATGCCTATCACTTTTTTAGGTTGTTGCAACGAGCCAAGAAAATAAGCCTTTTTTATAATGATGCTTCTGAAGGACTCTTTTCTGGAGAAAAGAGTCGATTTTTGATTCAGCTGGAGTTTTTTAAACTCCCCAATCATGAAATAAAATTCAAGCAACTTGATTTTCAACTCCAAGCCCAGTCGTTGACCCCCAAACAAGCTGTCAAATCTGCTGCTGTAATGGATCGTTTGGTAGCGGTAGGTACTCAAGGATTTTCTCCTTCTTCTCTTTTGCAATACTTACGAGATCCTTATCAGTTTTACGAGCAACGCTTGTTAGGGATAAGACCAGAGGATGAATTTGAAAGTGACATTAATGCTGCAGATAAAGGAACAATAATTCACAAAATTTTAGAGTTTTTATACGAACCTTTTCTGGATAAGGTGATGGAGCCAAAACACTATGATGAAATGCTAAAAATACTTCCAGATAAATTGAATTTAATTTTTAAAGAGAAGTATCCTCATGAAGCACTTTACACGGGTAAAAATTATTTAATCCTAGAAGTGACCTGTCGCATACTAAAACAGTTTATTGAACGTGAAAAAAGTTTTGTAGAAAATGGAAATGAACTCACAATAAAGGGTTTGGAAAAAAAATTCCATTTACCCGTTTTTATACCTGTCATTAATAAAGAGGTTTATTTGAAAGGGACGGTTGATCGAATTGATAACTTGAATGGGATTTCTCGAATTGTAGATTATAAAACGGGCAATGTTAACGCTGCAGATTTAAGCTTTGTAAATTGGGAGGAACTGGTAACAAATCCCAAAAAAGGACCACTTTTTCAAGTCATGCTCTACGCTTATGCCTTAAAAGATAAAACCCCTGTGAATTCGGGGATAATTCCCCTTAAAAATTTTGATAATCAATTTTTATCGGTAAGAAATCAAGAAAAAGGGGGAAAGGGTGCTTTATCCATTGATTCAGAAGTTTTAAAGATGTTTGAAAAACAACTCTTCAAACTGTTCGCAGAAATATATGATCCAAAAATTCCATTTGAACAGACCACAGATAAGAGTTAAAGTACTTTTTGTAAAGCGTGATTTCGTTCATTTTTAATTATCTTAGCATAACACTGCTCACTATTATATTTAATTCATGGGAAATAAAGATGATTTTGACAAGATAGACAGTAATAAGGACGGGTATATTTCTAGAGAAGAATACGCGAATGCATCCAAAACTGCTGGAGTTGAAAAGGAAAAGTTAAATTGGTTTTTACGTTTAATAACACTTGGTGATCGATTTGATATCAAAGACTTTTTTGATCGATTTAAAAAATCAATTGTAGAATTTATCATCCTTGTTTTTGGTGTCACGGTATCTTTTGGAATTGAGCAGCAGGGAGGAGAATCTGAAAACCGATCTGATGGGATAGAAAACCTTGTAAATCTTAGAGAAGAAGTGGACGAAATGATTTCATACACGGATACTTATATCGAGCAAATCGACTGGGTAGTTAACATGTATCGACAACAATACGATCGCTGGGAAAAAGAAAATGACAGTGTTTTTATTGATAATATCGAGGACGAGGAAGAACCCGATGGCAAATATTATTTTGCTCCCATGGGAGGGTACACCCAGAGAGATCCCTTTAATCCGCCTAGAGTTAATTTTGATGCCATAAAATTAGATGGAACGTTTCGGTTGTTACCCAAAGAGGTAGGATTGGAGATGACTAAAATTTATGATGGTGTAGAACTGAGTTATTTGATCGAAAATACAGGGAAAATAGAAGAAAGTCTAGTGAATCAATTTACCAATCGCATTGCCACAAAATGGGTGTATGATTTACCTTGGGTTGATGTTGATTACAACGAATTTTGGATTGAAAACAGAAAATACATTCAAAGTGATAAATTCATTAAATACAATTTGTATAAACGCTTGGAATTGTGGGAATATTCAGTGCAAGAGCAATTGCAAATCTACAAGGAATCTCTTGTTTCCAGTACAAAGATGTTAGACTCAGTAATTGCAGTTAGGGACAGTGAATACGAGTTTATTTGGTGGGTTCTTAATCCGAAAGATTAAGTTTTTTTTGATATCAAATCAGCAACTAGTTTACCAGAAATAAGTGCAGGAGGTACTCCAGGACCTGGTACTGTGAGCTGTCCAGTAAAATACAAGTCGTTTACTTTTTTGCTTTTGAGTTTGGGTCTTAAAAAAGCGGTTTGAAGTAGTGTATTGGCCAAGCCGTAAGCATTTCCTTTGTATGAATTGTACTCCTTTACAAAATCGTTAACACAAAATGATTCGACAAACTCCACATGCTTCTTCAAATTTTGTCCTGTAAGTTTTTCTAAACGCGACATTACCAAATCATAATAATGTGACCTCAATGCTGAAGTATCTTCTATGCCAGGTGCTATGGGAATCAACAAAAAACAAGCTTCTTTTCCTTCAGGAGCCATGGAGGGGTCCGTTACAGAGGGGAAATTTGCATAAAAAAGAGGTTTTTCAGGCCACTTCGGGGTGTCGTAAATTGCTTGCGCATGCGTATCAAAATCAACATCAAAAAAGAGGTTGTGGTGATGCACGTCTCTAACTTTTTTGTTTACCCCGACATAAAATAAAAGGGACGAGGGAGCAAATACTTTTTTGTCCCAATAGCTTTCACTGTAAGCACGGTAGGATTGATCTAATAGAGTTTCTGTATGATGATAATCAGCACCTGAAAGCACTATGTCTGCATCGATCAAATCTCCATTTACAACAATACCTTCTGCTTTCCCTGAGGAATTCACCTGAATTTTTTCTACCGATGCATTTGTGTGAAAAACAACCCCCAAGGATTCAGCAATTTGCACCATACCCTCAACAATACGATACATTCCATTTTTTGGATGCCAGGTTCCCAATCCAAAATCAGCCCAATTCATAAAATTATAAAAAGAGGGTGTTTTGGACGGTTTGGCTCCTAAAAAGAGTACTGGGAATTGAAGTATTTGACGAAGTTTAGGACTTTTAAATTCCTTGTAAACGTCTTTTTTGATGGTGCTTAAGAAATAGTTGATTTTTTTTATTGTAACTGGAGTGACCAGTTCTAAGGGAGATATCCCTGGACGGTACACTAAATCTTTTATGGCGATGTCATAATTTTCCTTAGCTGATGCCATAAATCGCTCTAATTTTTTTTGGCTACCGGTTTCTTCTTGTTCAAAGACTTCATAAATTTTTTCTAGGGAATCCCCTATCGAAATGGACTTTTTTTCACCGAAAACAACTTGATATCCAGGATCCAAACGTTCCAACTCATACAGGTCACTGGTAGTTGTTCCAAAATCATTGTAAAAAGACTCAAAAACATCAGGCATCCAATACCATGAAGGGCCCATATCAAAAGTAAACCCATCCTTTTTAAGTTGTCTTGCTCTACCACCAAGGGTACTGTTTTTTTCAAAAACGTGAACCTCAAAATTTTGTTTTGCGAGATAAGACGCCGCCGAGAGAGAAGAAAACCCCGAGCCTATGATTGCAATTTTTCTTTTCATAACAATACAAAGATAACCCAAAATAAAAGGGAATGTAAAATAGTTAAGAAGGGATTACTTTTATTTCATAGCCCACATCAAACCTTGGGTCATGATGCTCCAAACTTCAGGTACTTCATAAATATCATTTGAATGTCCTAAAGCCGAATAAAATACTCGACCCTTACCGTAAGGTTTTTTCCATACTACGGGCATTTCAACTCCCTCAATCCAAGAATCGTGTTCTCCACTGAATTTTGTGGTTGCAAGGACTTCTATTACGGGATCAATGTGCATGTAGTATTGTTCTGTTTTCAGTTCAAAGTCACTCAACCCTTTAGTAATAGGATCATTGGCGTCTGAAATAGTTACTTTGTAGTTGATTTGGCCTCCAGGATGTTTAACAAACTGCCCACCAATCATAAATTGGTATTCGGTATCATCTCTAAAGGAATCTCCCAATCCACCATGGCAGCCCGCTAGACCAACCCCATTAGCAATAGCTTTTCTTAATCCATTAGATTCCCTAGAAGAAATTTTACTCATTGTAATGTGTTGGATAACAAGGTCTAGAGATTGCATCAACTCTTTGTCAGTGTATGATGCTGTACTTTCAGAAAGGATAACATTCGCCTTACGTTCTTCAAGCCAAGCCGCCATTTTTTTTGCAAAAAACTCGGGATTATGACCATCCCATCCGCCGTAAACAATAAGAATATTCTTTCCTTCAACTGACTTTTGAGCAATCATTAGCGTTGAACAAAAGCAAAAGAGTATGGTGGTAACAATATTTTTTTTCATGTTCTTAGAATTGATTGAACAATTTCGTGATTTTTAAATTTAAAAAAAATTACTAGGTATTATCTTTTAGAATTGTGAATTTCTTCGACAAAAGATGCACTTATGATTCCGGTAGGAATAGCTACTATCCCGATACCTACAAGAGAAATAATTGAAGCAAACACCTTTCCCCAGATGGTTACAGGGACAATATCACCGTAACCCACGGTAGCTAACGAAACTGTAGCCCACCAAATAGAAGCCGTAATACTTGAAAATACCTCTGGCTGGGCCTTGTTTTCTAAAAAATATATGGCTGAGGCAGAAAATAGAATGGTCAAGACGGACAAAAATAAAGTAAACTTTAATTCACTTTTTACTGCCGAGAGTGCTTTGATAAAAAGCTTTAGCGACTTACTGTCACGCCCTAATTTAAATACACGAGTGAGTCTAAACAATCGAAGTATCCTGAAAAAACGCCCATCTAAAAGGACGAACTGTTTGAGGTAGAATGGGAGTATTGAAACCAGATCAATCAATCCAAAAAAGCTAAAGACATAATTTTTTACACCTGACCACTGTTTTTCTTTGTAGCTAACTACGATTCTGTAGAGGTATTCAAACGAAAAGATTAAAATGGAAATGAGTTCGAAATAATGAAAGAATTCTGAAAATCTAATTTGAATCGATTGATGTGATTCTAATACCATCGCAACAATGTTTCCAATGATAAGAACGTAAATAAAAAAATCAAAACGATTCATTTTTTTCATCTGAAAATATTTTTAGTGAATTTAAATTAAATTTTTTTACTATATAAATTTATTAATTATAAAATATAACTTAATGATTTACAATTAGATAAATATTTTTTTGATGAAAGAACTAATAAAAATCAATATTTCTTTTAAAAAAATAATATCAAAAGAATAGTTTGTGTAACCTTTTTTATTTATCTTTAAACAAGTTTAAATTCAATTTGGTTTCAAACGTCTCTGCAAGATTACTTCCAAAAGTTAAATTCTAAAATCCAAAGCAGAGACGTTTTCTTTTTCCTTTTTCGTTCGTGCCCTCAAAATTTCAGCTATATTAGAGTAACAGCTAATACTTTTTAAAAACGATCATGTCGAAAGTCACAACCTTAACTTTTTTTTCATTTCGAAAGCATAAATTTTGGGCATTTAGAAGGATGGGAAGTGTTGGATTTCAAATGAATTCTGTAAAAGGATTAGAGTTTTACAAATTTTTAGGAACTGGGGGTGGAGATGGATTCAGTCTAAGACCCGACTTCTCGACCTATGCTTTTCTTGGGGTTTGGGAGGATGAATCGGATTATGTTAAATGTTTTGAAGAGCATCCTGTTTTTTTGGAATACCAAAACAAAGCATTTGTTCAGAGGGATTTGAAATTAAAAGCAGTTAAAAGTTATGGACAATGGAGTGGAACCAACCCTTTTAAAAAACAGGAGGGTGATTTAGATCAAAATACTACTGAAAAGCTTCAAGCAGTGGTAATTACTAGGGCAACTTTACGATGGAGTCGTTTACTTTCCTTTTGGAAAGCTGTTCCTGCTGCGAGCAGAGCAATTAAGCAAGCCAAGGGGGTTTCTTATTACAAGGGGATTGGCGAATGGCCTTTTATCCAACAAGCAACGGTAAGTATTTGGGATGATTTTGATGCTGTTAATACATTTGCTTATCAGGGAAAGCAACATGCGAAAATCGTTCAACAGACACGACAAAAGAAATGGTACAAAGAAGATCTATTTTCACGGTTTTATTTACTTTCAGATACTGTAAAAAAATGAGTCAATGAATCATGCCATAATTGTAGGTTCGGGAATAGCAGGATTAGCAACTAGTGTCCGCTTGGCAATAAAAGGATACAGGGTAACGGTTTTTGAATCAAATACGTATCCTGGCGGCAAGCTCTCTGCTTTTGAATTGAATGGTTTTCGTTTTGATGCAGGCCCTTCATTGTTTACCATGCCGCATTTTGTAACTCAACTTTTTGAAATGGCAGGGGTAGATCATAAAAGCTATTTTGATTACAAGAAAAAAGAGGTAGGATGCCATTATTTTTGGTCGGATAAAAAAAAATTCAGAGCCTTCGCTGATCGCGACTTATTTTTAAATGAAATTGAAAGTGTTTTTGAAGAGCCCAAAGAAAAGGTAGAGCAATACCTTAATAGGGCTCATAAAAAATATGCTTTGACACATTCTCTTTTTTTAGAAAATTCACTGCATAAACTAAAAACCTATTTAACTCCTGCAACGATCAAAGCTTTAGCAAACCTAAAGGTATTGGAACTACCCAAAACATTACATCAGGTAAATGAAGAGTCCTTTTCTTCTCCTCAGCTAGTTCAACTTTTTGATCGTTATGCTACTTACAACGGTTCGGATCCTTTCCAAACTTCGGGGATCATGACATTAATTCAACATTTGGAAGGACATTACGGTACATTCGTTCCAAAAGGAGGGATGGTTTCTATTACTCAAGCCCTTCATAAATTGGCTGTCGAACTCGGTGTAGAATTTCATTTTGACACTGAGGTTACTGAAATTAAAGTTGACCAAAATAGAGTACAAGGAGTCCAAGTAAAGTCCAATTTTTTTCCTGCCAACCTAGTGGTCTCCAATATGGATATCTACCCTACTTACAAGAAATTATTACCCAAATTGAAATCGCCGACTAAAATTCTCAAACAAGAGCGATCCAGCTCAGCTGTAATTTTTTATTGGGGAATTAAAAAATCATTTGAAGCCTTGGAACTTCATAATATTTTTTTCTCAGAGGACTATCAGCAAGAATTTAAAGCCATTTTTGAAGATTTAACCGTATGCGAAGATCCAACCATTTACATCAATATTACCTCTAAAGATGTACCTACTGATGCTCCAAAAGGATGCGAAAACTGGTTTGTCATGATCAATACCCCGGCAGATCATGGTCAAGATTGGGATGAAATAGTAACCCGTCTACGTGAAAGGATACTATCAAAAGTATCTGAAGAACTCGGAACAGAGATCGAACCCTTAATTTCTTGTGAAGAAGTCCTTACGCCCCCTTTAATTCAAGATAAAACACAATCTCATTTGGGAGCTTTATACGGAGCTTCTAGTAACAATACTATGGCTGCATTTTTAAGGCATGCCAATTTTTCAAAACGCATAAAAAACTTATATTTTTGTGGGGGGAGCGTGCACCCAGGTGGAGGAATACCTCTGTGTCTTCTTTCTGCTAAAATTGTAGATGATATGATCCCAAAAGTTAGCTAATGAGTAATAAAGTGCTTCTTACAAAACAGAATTTGTCCCTATTTTTTATATGGCTATTTCACGTTTCAGGGATTATTGGGATCATCTACAGTGATGCCTCTTGGTTCATTGGGGCAACACCCATAAATCTTCTCTTGAGTTTTTTATTACTGCTGATTAACACCAAGTTATCCAAAAGGGCTCTGATCTTATTTTTAAGTTGTTTTACGGTGGGAATGGCAGCCGAAATTATTGGGGTTCGTTACGGTTTTATTTTCGGGGAGTATTCTTACGGAGCTGTGTTAGGGATCAAATTTATGGAGGTTCCGCTCCTCATCGGTATCAATTGGTGTATTTTAATCTTTATTACGGGGAGTATTGCGAGTTTTTTTACACATTCATTTTGGATTAAAACTCTTGTTGGTGTGGGGTTGATGTTAAGCTTGGATCTAGTTATTGAACCGGTTGCCCCGGTTTTGGATTTTTGGACTTTTGCTGATGGGATGGCTTCTTTGCACAATTATGTGGGTTGGGGTTTGGTAGCACTTCCTCTTCAAATGATTTTTCACAAATGGGAAATTAAAATTGAAGGGGCTTATCCTTTTCATCTTTACGTTCTTCAATTCTTATTCTTTACCCTACTTTTGATTAAAATCAATTCTGTGGGGATTTAAAAAAACATGCATGCTTAATCAAAACACTTTTTTACTGTTATTTGTTGTTTTATTCTCATCCTGTGCCGATAATAAGAAAATTCAAACCACGACTACCTCTAACACAACAGAAGTAACCAAGGATACGGACTCATTGATCGCGCCTAATCTTAGCTTAATTGATTATCCTGATGCCTTTTTAATAGAAAATGGAATCGATGATTGGGAAGGTCTTCAAAACCTTCACAAATCTATGGAACGGATTAAAGAATTGAATTTTGACGGAATAGAAGTTGATTTGATTGCACTAAACTCGACTGTTAAAGATTTACGTTCAGGGCCTATGCCAAGGAAACTGGAATATCCTCAAATAAAGAGCCGTTTAAAAGTAGTGGAAATGCAAGTTCAAAAGACACGTTACTTCACCAAACATTACAAGACAGATTCCCTGATCCCTGCTCTGAATCTATTGTATGAATACTACAATGGATTTATTTCAAGAATGATTTCTCTACAAAATGAAGATCAAGATTTTGAAACTGACTCTCAAATCGAGAATTAGATTGACTTTTGACTTTTTACTTTAAAGTTTGATACCCATTCTTTGTTTTGAGAAATAGCCCCTTCAAGAGTTTCAATATGTTTGGCTAAATTTAAGTTTGTATTTGTGTAGCCTTCCAATTCAGTGTACATTTCTAAAAGAGATTCATCCGAATGCAAACATTTTTCTAAAGCGGAAGCCTTAAGCGTATCAATGGTTGATATTAACAATTGATCAAAATTAAATTTACTAATGATCAGGTCATCAGATGACACCCCTAGTTGTTGTAATTCACTTAAAACGTTTTGAAAGAAACGATTTCTTTGCAAGCCTTGTTGATTGAAAAATCGCTTTTGATCTGGACTAACGGCATGATCGGAAGCCTTAAAATACTCAAGTTTTGAGTTTTTTAGATGGGTTAAAATTTTTTCTAAAATCGCGATGTATTGACTTTGCTTTAACATAGTACCCCAATTTACCAAATCGTTCAGTTCAATTCAATTAATGACAAAATTTATATTAACAAATTGTCAACTTGATAAGAAAAACTAGTTTGGTTTTCAATTTTTGAGCCATCAATCCTTCGCTCTAAAGGAGGATCGTGAAGTGCAAATTTAGGGGTAGGAAGTAAAAACTTATTTGCCATGTAAAGGTAGTAGTCTTTCCTTTTGGGATGGTGAGGGCTTACTAAATTGAAGACACCCTCCAATTCATTATGGGTCAAAAGTTGTACAATACCCTCTACGGCATCAGTTTCATGAATAAAATTGAGAACTCCATCGGGATTAGGAATCAGCTTATGGTACAGTTTGAAAATAGGATTTCTGTCAGTTCCGACTAAACCGCCCAAGCGAACAACAACCCCAGGATTTGAGGATTCAAGAATCATTTTTTCACTTTGAATAAGCTGTAAGGAAGAGGGTGTGTCGGGGGATAAGAGACTCCCTTCATGATAAGTTCCTTTCTTTTTTCCATACACAGATGTACTGCTCAGGAAAATAACCCTACAGTTAATTTTTGATTGGAGAAATTTTAATAAAAACCTAATTTTTTGACTGTAAGGATCTGTTTCAGTTCGTTTAGGAGGGATTGATATTACAAGTTGGTCCAGTCCATCGAAAAAAGCCAAGTCTCCCTCCAAAGAATTTTCTGACAATCTAAGTTGAAAACTATTCAATCCCTTTTCTTTGAGGGCATTCATCCCTTCTACGGAAGTACTTGAAACATTTACATTCCAGTTTTGAGCGCTTAACTTTAGGGCGAGTTTTGTTCCTAGCCAGCCACACCCTAAAATACCCACTTGTTTCACCTGTTCCATTTTGACAATAATACAGATATATTTTATTTAATCTCACCCTTTTAAAAGGCAGTTTTTAAAATTCAATTAAAAATTGTATCTTGAAAAGACCTAAAATCAAATAGTTATGCCGATAAAAAGTTTTCAAGGAGAAAGAGCCAAAAAAGCAAGGGTAACTCCCAGTAAATTAACCGTGTCAGACATCATGAAACGTCAATTGGTTATTTTTGCACCAGAGCAGTCCATTCATGAAGTAATGAGAGCGTTTATTAAGCATCGAATTTCTGGTGGTCCAGTGGTGGACGAATCGGGAACGTTGGTTGGAGTGATTTCGGAGGCGGATTGTATGAAAGAAATTTCAGATAGTCGCTATTTTAATATGCCAATTTTAGACAAATCCGTAGCACATTTTATGAGTAAAAAGGTTGATACCATTGAATCAAACACAAGTGTTTTTGACGCTGCAGCTCTATTTTCTAAAAGCAGTAGAAGAAGATATCCTGTGCTGGAAAACAACCAACTTGTAGGGCAAGTCAGCAGGAAAGATATTGTTATCGCTGCCTTGGAAATGAAAAGTCAAACTTGGCGTTCTTAAAAGTACAATTTTGCAGCTTCGCGGTACGTATTTGCATGGGCCTCAACAATGACGTTAATGTCTTTTGAGTACCCTCCACCCATACTACATTGTACTGGAATCCCCTGACGATGACACTGTTGAAGCACAAGTCGATCACGATTTTTACAGCCCTCTAGTGACAAATCTAACCGTCCTAATTTGTCCGTACCTAGGATGTCAACACCACAGAGGTAAAAAATAAAATCAGGCTTAATTTTATCAATCAGATCAGGTAAAAGAAGCTGTATTTTTTCTAAGTAAGCTTCATCTTTTGTTTGATCTTCAAGGGCTAAATCAAGATCACTTTCTTCTTTTTTAAAAGGATAATTTTTTGCACCATGAACTGAACAAGTAAAAATGAAATCATTGCTTTTAAAAATCTCCGCTGTTCCATTTCCTTGGTGGACATCTAGATCAAGGATTAAAATCTTTTTAGCTTTGCCCTTATCCAAAAGGTATTGTGCTGCTATGGCTTGATCGTTTAATAAACAAAAAGCTTCCCCATGAGCTCTAAATGCGTGGTGAGTTCCACCTGCAATATTCATTGCAATCCCACTTTTAAGTGCCTTTTCTGCTCCCATTACTGTTCCTCCTGCAATGGTAAACTCTCTTTGAACAAGTGCTTTGCTCAACGGAAAACCAATTTTTCTAACCTCACTTTTATTCAAGTTTAATTTAGAAAGTTGTTTTACATAAAGTGGATCGTGAACACGAATTACCTGTTCCATCGAAGCTGGCTTAGGTTCAAAAAAATCTTCTCTTTTACACGTTCCCTCTAAAATAAGTTGTTGGGGGAGTAACTCATATTTTTCCATGGGAAACCTATGATTTTCTGGTAAAGGCAATCGGTAGATTGGATGGTATGCAATAGGAATAGCGCTGATAAAACTACTATTTAATGGAAGTACCCGAGTTCACGCTTACATCTTCTGGTCCTACAAAAACAAACTTGCCTTTACTGTTTTCTCCCAAAAGTATCATTCCTTGACTCTCGATACCTTTAAGGGTTCTAGGCTTTAGATTGGCCAAAAGGGTTACTTTTTTACCGAGTAGATCAGCTTCATCAAAATCTTGTGCAATACCAGATACTACGGTGCGGATTTCATCTCCTAATCGAACGGTTAGTTCCATTAATTTTTTAGTCTTCTTCACCTTTTTCGCTTCAATAATTTCTGCAATCCTAAAATCTAAGGCATCGAATGATTCAAATGAGACAGTTGGTTTCAATGGTGCAAGATCTTTTTCTTCCAGATCGTTCTCTTTAGCGGCCGATCTGAGTTTTTCTCTCTGGGCTTCCATTTGACTATCTTCGATGGGTTGAAACAGAAGAGCAGCCTCTCCTAAAGTATGTTCGGCTTTTATCAAGACCTTGGCTTCAGTAATTGACTCCCAATTGAGTTTTTCGTTTTGAAGATTTAGCATCTCCTTCAGTTTTAAAGAAGTAAAGGGCAGCAAGGGTTCGCTTAGAATACTCAATCCACACGAAAGTTGTAGGGAAGTATTCATGATGGTTTTTACTCGATCTGGGTCAGTTTTAATTAATTTCCAGGGCTCTGCATCGGCTAAATATTTATTTCCCAAACGAGCTAAGCGAATTAAACTTTGACTGGCTTCTCTAAAACGATAGGCTTCAATTGACTGGCCGATTTTTTCGGGCAGTTGCGCCATTTCTTCCAATACTTTAACATCTTCTGATTGTAAGTCTCCTGCTTCAGGAACGGTTCCTCGGTAATACTTGTGTGTCAACACCATTACTCGGTTGATAAAATTTCCAAAAATGGCAACCAGTTCATTGTTGTTTCGAGCTTGAAATTCTTCCCAAGTAAAGTCGTTATCTTTAGTTTCTGGTGCATTAGCCGTTAGTACATAACGCAAAACATCTTGTTGTTCAGGAAAGGTCTCCAAGTATTCGTGGAGCCAGACGGCCCAATTTTTTGAGGTTGAAATTTTTTGCCCTTCTAGATTTAAAAATTCATTCGCAGGAACATTCTCAGGAAGAATGTACTGTCCAGAGGCTTTGAGCATCACAGGAAAAATGATACAGTGAAATACGATATTATCTTTCCCAATAAAGTGAACTAACTGAGTGTCTTCATCGCACCAATAAGGTTTCCAGTCCACTCCCTTTGCTGCTGCCCACTCTTTGGTAGAAGAGATGTAACCGATGGGCGCATCAAACCAAACATAAAGGACCTTTCCTTCGGCTCCCTCTAACGGGACTGGGATTCCCCAGTCTAGATCACGTGTTACCGCACGCGCTTGAAGACCATTAGTAATCCAAGATTTGACCTGACCGTAAACATTGGGTTTCCAATCGTTTTGATGTTCATCAAGAATCCACTCTTTAATAAAGTCCTCAAATTGGTTTAAGGGGAGGTACCAATGCTTTGTTTTTTTAAGTTCTGGTTGGGCTCCGCTCAAAGTGGATTTTGGCTGAATCAATTCGGTTGCACTCAAACTACTTCCACAACTCTCACATTGATCGCCATAAGCTTCTGGATTTTGGCAAAGGGGACAAGTTCCAGTAACAAATCGGTCGGCCAGGAACTGCTGTGCTTCAGCATCAAATAATTGTTTTGAATCTTTTTCTTCAAAAACCCCTTTTTCGTAAAGTGTTTTAAAAAACTCTTGCGCGGTTTCGTGATGTATTTTCCGTGAGGTTCTAGAATAATGATCAAAAGAAATTCCAAAAGATTCAAAAGATTCTCGAATGAGTTGATCGTATTGATCGATGATTTGTTGGGGTGTTTTCCCTTCTTTTTTTGCCTTTAAAGCAATTGCAACCCCGTGTTCATCGCTACCACAAATAAAAGCCACATCTTTTTTTCTGCCTCTCAGATAACGGCTGTAAATGTCTGCTGGAATGTAAACTCCTGCAAGATGTCCAATATGAATCGGACCGTTAGTGTAAGGAAGGGCAGCGGTTACTGTGTAGCGTTTCGGCATGGATGATTTAAATTTTTCCAAAAATACGTAAATCTCATTCTTTTTAGAGCTTAACATTGTATCTTTAATTGACACCAAATCAATTGACATGGCGCAACACAATCTCTTTGGGAAACAAGCTGAGGAAAGAGCCCTCGCTTTTCTCATTGAAAAAGGATACATCTTTTTAGAAAAAAACTACCGTTACCGACATGCCGAAGTGGATTTGTTAGTTCGCCATAAAAATGAGTTAATCTGTGTTGAGGTCAAGGCTAGAAGTACTACCTTTTTTGGAACTCCTGAAAGTTTTATTTCTTCAAAAAAAATCAAGCTGTTAGTTCAGGCGGTAGATCACTTCATTGAAGAAAATGAACTTGATTTAGAAGTTCGGTTTGATGTTATTGCTCTAACTCGAAAGAAAGACAAATGGTTCATAAACCACATAAAAAATGCATTTTATGCTTGGGAATAATGTTTTAAATTTAACATTTTGTGTTAAATAATTACTTTTGTTAAATAAAAGTAAATTGAAATGAAAACAATTGCGGCTACCGTAGTAGAATACATCAAAACCAAACCCTATTTATCTTCGGCACTTTCCGATGGAATTATTAATCTAACATCTCTTGCAAGAAACATTCAAGAAGATATTGAAGAACGAACCAAAAAGCCTGTAAAGCCTGGAGCCATTGTAATGGCCTTAAAGCGAATTTCAGATACAGCTGATTTTGTTCAAACCAAACAAATTATTAAAGTTTTGAAGAACCTTGGCGATATTACCGTTCGGTCTTCTTTGGTCGATTACAGTTTTCTAATCTCAGAGAGTTTGCTTTTTGCCCAATCCAATTTACTAAAAGCAATAGAACAACAGCAAGAAGTTTTTTACACCTCTTCACGAGGGGTTTCTGAAAGTAATATTATTGTTAGTCAGAATATTGCCCCTCTCGTAGATGACTTATTTAAAGAAGAAACTTGTTTTTCGAAAACAGAAAACCTTTCCTCGATCACTATGAAACTTCCCATTGAGAATGTAACCATACCTGGAATTTATTATTTTATTTTTCAGCGCCTATCTTGGGAGGGGGTTAACATTAACGAAGTCATCTCAACCTCGAATGAGTTCACAATACTGATGCACGAAGATCAGGTTAATACAGCTTTTAGGGTGATTAAGAATTTGAAGCAGCTTTAGGCAAAAGAAGTTTTTCGAGCCATTCTTTAACCGTTTGCATGCTGTCTGCCATATGGATTCTCAAGAGTAGTTTGAGTCCTTGTGGGGTGTTTTTTTCCTTGAGGACCATTTGCTCTTGATTTTGTTGCACTTGGTTCAAAATATGAGTAAAATTTTGGGTTTGGAAAAAAGCGCTTTGCTGATCTGCAATAAAATAGCAAATGCAGGTATTTTTTTTAATTAACAAACGCTCCATACCTAATTGGGTAGCAATCCATTTTAACCGAACACTTTCAATTAACTCTTGCGCCTCTTTGGGAAGTGGACCAAAGCGATCGATCAGTTGGTTTTCAAAGTCATTCAATTCGTCTTGGGTTTTCAGTGTACTGAGTTTCTGATACAAAGCCAAACGTTCTTTAACGATATTGATGTAATTATCAGGAAGGAACACCTCTAAGTCCGTGTCAATCTGAACCTCTTTGACATAGGTTCTAAGTGTATCGTTTTGTTCTTCTTGATAAAGCGTTTTAAATTCATTTTCCTTCAATTCATCAATAGCTTCTTGCAAGATTTTTTGATAGGTTTCAAATCCAATTTCATTGATAAAGCCACTTTGTTCTCCTCCTAACAAATCTCCTGCACCACGAATTTCTAGATCTTTCATGGCAATTTGAATTCCTGAACCTAAGGCTGAAAATTGTTCAATTGTTTTAATCCTTTTCTGAGCATCACTACTCATAGCACTCAGGGGAGGAGTTAGGAAATAACAAAATGCTTTTTTATTGCTTCTTCCTACACGACCTCTCATTTGGTGAAGATCACTTAAACCAAAATTTTGAGCATTGTGGATAAACATTGTATTGGCATTGGGAACGTCCAAACCGTTCTCGATGATGGTAGTAGCGATGAGAATATCAAATTCCCCTTCCATAAAGCCCAAAAGTGTTTTTTCGAGTTTGTTTCCCTCCATTTGTCCATGACCAATACCCACGCGGGCATCGGGGACCAAACGTTGAATCAGTCCAGCAACCTCGTTGATATTTTCTACTCGATTATGAATAAAATAGACTTGTCCTCCGCGCTGAAGTTCGTAGAGTATTCCATCGCGTATTTGGAGTTCGCTAAAGCGAATCACTTCGCTCTCTATGGGATAGCGATTGGGAGGAGGAGTAGCGATGACGGATAAATCTCGTGCTGCCACCAGACTAAATTGGAGGGTTCGAGGTATGGGGGTGGCAGTGAGGGTTAGTACGTCAATATTGGCTTTTAGAGAGCGAATTTTTTCTTTGACAGCCACACCAAATTTTTGTTCTTCATCAACAATCAAAAGACCTAAATCTTTAAATGTAACATTCTTATTTACCAATTGGTGCGTGCCGATGAGAATATCAATTTTACCTTCAGCAAGATCACTCAAGATTTGATTTTTGTCTTTGGTAGATCGAAAACGATTCAGATAATCTACCCGAACAGGGAGGGCTTTGAGGCGTGCAGAAAAGGTTTTAAAATGCTGAAAGGCCAATATGGTGGTTGGTACCAGAACCACTACTTGTTTACTATTGTCTACTGCTTTAAAAGCAGCACGTATGGCTAGCTCTGTTTTCCCAAATCCAACATCTCCACATACAAGACGATCCATGGGTTGGGTAGATTCCATATCTTTTTTTATGGCAGCAGTAGTCTTGCTTTGGTCCGGAGTGTCTTCAAACAAAAAAGAGGCTTCAAGTTCCCATTGTAAATAACTATCCGGAGGGTAGGCAAATCCAATCTTTTGTCTTCGTTTGGCATAAAGTTGAATCAGGTCAAATGCAATTTCTTTAACACGTTTTTTGGTTTTTTGCTTGAGTGCCTTCCACGCTTTTGATCCCAGTTTGTTCAACTTGGGAGGTGCCCCATCTTTACCGTTAAACTTGCTAATTTTGTGAAGAGAGTGAATGCTTAGGTATAAAATATCTCGCTCTCCATAAATTAATTTAATGGCCTCTTGGGTATTTCCTTCAACCTCAATTTTTTGGAGTCCTCCAAATTTCCCAATACCGTGGTCAATGTGGGTCACATAGTCACCGACCTCCATTTGGGTAAGTTCTTTTAGGCTGAGCGCTTGTTTTTTAGTGCGATCTGACTTCAATCGGAACTTGTGATAGCGTTCAAAAATTTGATGATCTGAAAAACAAGCCCATTGCGCTTCGATGTCTTCAAAACCTTCAAAAATAGGGAGCACTTGGGTTGTGTAATGAACCGTTTCTTCTTGCTCTTGAAAAATATCATGAAAGCGTTTTGCCTGCTGTTCATGACTGCAAAACAGGGTATTTTGATATCCTTTTTCGTTGTTTTTATTGAGGTATTCAATAAGCAAATCAAATTTTTTATTAAAGGCGGGTTGTGGACTTTGTTTGAATGAAATTTGACGACTCACATCCATTTGATCCGAACGCTCTAAAAGAAATAATGATTTTTCTTTACAGTCTGCAATCCATTCTTCAGGACTCACATAAAGAGTTTCTGGAGGGTATTGGGACTCGATTCCTTCACTTTTGTAGGTTTCTTTGGCTTTGTTGTAGAACGTTTTGAGCTGACGGGTAATTTTATCTAAATTTCCAAAGATAAAACTGCTGTTGGAGGGAAAAAATTCCAAAATGGTTTTACGATGATCCGTAGTTTCTAAATTGGAAGTATCAGGTAAGATCTCGATGGTATCATAAGCTGCAATCGACCTTTGATTTTCAACTTGAAAACTGGAAAGACGTTCTAGGGTATCATCAAAAAATTCAATTCTGTAGGGATGTTGGTAGGCAAAAGAAAACACATCAATAATTCCCCCTCTGACCGCAAATTCACCGGGTTCTGCAACAAAGTCAACCCGTTCAAAACCCATTTCAAAAAGACGCTCGTTGAGATGAGAAAGTGGAACAACATGATCTTTTTTTAAGGTTAAACCAATGCGCTTTAGCGTCCTGTGGGAAATCAATTTTTCAAAAACAGCCTGTGGATAAGTAACGACGATCCTGGGTTTTTTAGAAGTACTTAGTTTTTTTAGAACCTCTGCTCTTAAAAGAATATTGGCATTGTCTGTAGTTTCCGGAGCATAAGGTTGGCGGTAACTTGCTGGAAAATAAAGCACTTCATTGGGAGAGAGTAAGCGCTCTAAATCATTCAAACAATAGGCTGCTTGTTCAGGATCATCCAACACCAGCAGCAAAAACTGTTGGTTTTTTTGAAAGGCAGAGGCCACTCGAAAACTCATCCCAGAACCCACCAAACCTCGTAAATGGACACAAGTTTTCTCAAAAAACGCCGATTCAAGTGCTTTTTGAGAAGCAAGCCCGTCAAATGAATTTAACAGTGTATTGATTGCTTTTTTTGGTAAAGATAATTTAATACCTTTAAGATTTAACCAAATAAGTTTTAAAAAGGAACAATCCAGACTGGACAAAGTGAAAACGAATACCGCTTTTTGGGAAAACTTTGATGTAACGAATTAAGAAGTTTTTTTCACCTCCATTACTTCTTTTCCTGTGGTTACATAGATGCGTTCTTCTACTTTGGGCTTGACCAGATGTAAGCCCGTAAACGCTCCAAAAGCCGGGAGAATAAGTTGATCAAAACTTTGATAAAAACACGGGAGTTTTAGTTGCTGTTTGCCCACACCAGTGAGCCGTACTCCAGGATGTAAATGTCCGCAAAAAACAAAACGTTCTGTTTTTGGATTTGGAAAGTGGCAAAAGAAAAAAGTTGCTTCTTCTCGTTGCTTTTCTACCGTAAGTCCAAGCGCTTCAAATTTCCATGCGGGGATAACGTCATGATTTCCAGTAATTAAAACCATCTCAAACGTTTGTTGTTTGACCCAGGCTTCGAACAAATACCATTCGTTATTTTGAAAGCTGTGGAACAAATCTCCCAGAAAGAGAATGCGTTCTATTGAAAAGCGAGAGCCAATGACTTCCATTTTCTGATAAAAAGAACCTTCAGCCTTACGGGGAACAGCGATCCCGTTTTTCCGAAAATGAGCCACTTTTCCCAAGTGTACATCTGCGAGAAGTAAGGTTTGCTTTTCTTCCCAATAAACGGCACCACTCGGATGCAAGATGAAATGATTGTTATTGATTTGAACGTTCATTCTGTTGCCGCTTTTTCCAGTTGCAAATACATTTTTTTAATACGATCTTCTAAACTTTCAGAAGAGAGCTTAGAGCGCATACGATCCGTAATTAGTGGAAAAGAAAATGGAGTAGGTTGGGAACAATTTTTCCATACAATGGTTTTTTGTTCTAATGCTTCGAATACGAGTTGCATCCTTCCGCGTTCCATTCCGTGATCAAAAGTTTCTTCGATGGCTTGTTGGTACAACAAATTATCAGGCTCGTAGTCTTTAAAGACTTCAAAAAATAATTGGGATCCTGATTGTAAATGTTTTGATTTGATAGGTTTGTTTGGAAACCCTTGAAAAACTAATCCTGAAATTACCGCTATGTCTCGAAATCTTCTTCTTGCCATTTCTGAGATATTAATACTTTGTACAAGATCTTCAAAAAGATGTTCTGAAGAAAAAAGGTTGTTGTCCATAAAAGCTTCCTGGCTAAAGGCTTGATCGGAAAGTAATTCAAATCCGTAATCGTTGTAAGACATACTAAAGGAAATGGGTGAAAGTAAACTAATTCGATAGGCCAATAGACTAGCCATGGCTTCGTGAAGTGCGTATCCCTCAAAAGGATAAAAAACAGTATGAAACCCCTCTTTGGTCTCGAAACGTTCAATGAGTAATTCATGGGGTTGGGGAACTACAGACTCCTTTTTTTGTTGATCAAAAACAGGAAGTAAGGATTGAAATTCTCGTGTAGTTTTATTTTGATCTTCAAAAAGTGCTTCTTTTAGCAAATCACTTAAATGCGCACTAAAACTCATCCGACCTCCCATCCATGCAGGTATTTTAGCTTGCTTTACTTTGGATTTTTTTACGATTACTTCCATTTTTTGAATACGTAAGAGTTCGAGATTTTTTCCTGAAAAAGCAAAAGTGTCTCCGGGTTTTAATTTGGCAATAAACCATTCCTCAATGGAACCCAAATACCCCCCTTTTTGGTAGCGGATTTTCAAATCATTTCCGCTTACGATGGTCCCCATTGACAGGCGATGCCGGAGTGCAATCCCTTTATTGGCAGCTTTGAGTAAGCCTTCCTCTGAGGAAATTAATTTTTTGTATTCGTCATAGTGTTGTAAGGATTGACTTCCTCGTATCAAAAAGTTGAGAATCCACTGCCAACGCTCTTGATCAAGTGCTTGAAAACAAAAACTGGAGGTTACAACAGGATAGATTTTTACAGGATCAAAACCGGCTCCTACGGCTAAGGTCATCAGGAACTGAATCAGAACATCGTAGCTATTGAGGTAGGGAATACGATCTTCAATTTTTTGATTTTTAATACCTTTTTGTAAAGCTACCGATTCGATTAGTTCCATGGCATGGGTCGGTAAGAAATAAATAGAACTCCCAGCTTTGGGCTGATGACCGCTACGTCCGGCACGTTGAATAAATCGTCCTACTCCTTTTGGACTTCCAATTTGGATGCAGTTTTCCACAGGGCTAAAATCAACTCCTAAGTCCAAACTCGAGGTACAAACCACTACTTTCAGCGTTTCATTTCGTAAGGCTTCCTCGACCCAGAGGCGAATTTTTTTATCGATACTACCGTGGTGCATGGCAATTGATCCAGCCAATTCGGGAGAGGCTTCTAAAATCCGGTGAAACCAAATTTCACATTGCGCACGAGTATTGGTGAAGATAAGGGTGCTTTTATTTTTTTGAACAATTTTCAGCACTTGTGGGAGTAAATGGATTCCCAAATGACCCCGCCAAGGGAATCGTTCCATGGTTTTGGGGAGCAACGAATGAACTCTAATTTTTTTTTGAATTTTAGCTTCTATGACAGCAAAATTGACTGTAGGCCCGAGAAGAATTTCTCGAGCCAATTCTTTGTTACCTAGTGTGGCTGAAATACCCCAAACTTTTAGATTGGGAAGTAGCGAACGCAAGTAAGCTAAAGCCAATTCTACTTGTACCCCTCTTTTACTTCCTAAAAGTTCGTGCCATTCGTCTACTACAACTACTTTAAGCTGGCTGAAATAGCGTTGGTGGTTTTTATTTGCCAAAAGAACATGAACACTCTCTGGGGTACTCACCAACCCAAAGGGGGGTGTTTTTAAAAGTTTTGCTCGTTGACTTTGTGGAGTATCTGCGGTTCTAAGTCCTACTTGGAGTTCAGGATTAAAATCGGCTAGCATTTTTTGAGTTGATTTCTGAATCTCTACACCCAAAGCACGAAGGGGAGTGATCCAGAGGGCATTCAGTCCTTTTGGAGGTTTTTCCATTTGCGTCATTTCTGCCACAATTCCACCCCATAGCGCATAGGTTTTCCCGCTTCCAGTAGGAGCATGAAGCATCCCGTTTTTTCCTGCTGCATAGGCTTTCCAACACTGTTTTTGAAACGATTGAGCGTTCCATTTTTGAGACTTAAACCATTGTTCTACATTCTTCATGGCAACAATTTTTTTAAGTCGTCGAGGCTGTTGGCATCTTCCAATTTTTTATCGTGTCGCCATCTTGAAATTCTTGGAAACCGAACTGCAATGCCGCTTTTATGTCGAGAAGAAGGAGCAATTCCTTCAAAGGCAATTTCAAAAACCAAAGCGGGTTTTACCTGACGGACTGGACCAAAACGATCCAATGTATTCTGTTTAATAAATTGATCTAGTTTTTTGATCTCAGCATCTGTAAGTCCTGAATAGGCTTTTGCAAAAGTCACTAAGGCTCCTTTATGCCAAAGGGCAAAGGTGTAGTCGGTGTACAAGTTCGTTCTTCTTCCGTGACCACGCATGGCGTAGGTTAAAACGGCATCAATATTTTTCGGATCAGATTTCCACTTCCACCAACTTCCCTTTTTTCGACCAACACCATAGGGAGCTTCTTTATTTTTTATCATAAGTCCCTCACTGCGTTTTTCATCTGCTTTTTCTCTTTCTGCTCGGACTGCTTCCCAGTCAGAAAAATGATAAATTTTTGATTGCAAAAGAGGCAGATTAGGACTGCAATTTTCTTGACAAAGTTTGGTCAATTTTTCTTGCCGTTCGCTAAGTGGAAGTGGTCGTAGATCCAGTCCGTCTAATTCGAGTAAATCGTACGCCATCAAGACAATGGGGATGTCTTTAAGTAGTTTTTGGGAAACTGTTTTACGTCCAATACGTTTTTGAAGCTCTTGAAAGTTCCCAATAATATTTTCATTAAAAGGAATCAATTCACCATCAATTACAGTTCCTTCTGGGAGTTTGTTTTTCAATACTTCAAGTTCAGGGAATTTATCCGTAATCAACTCTTCTCCTCGGCTCCATAAAAAGTGTTTTCCTTTTCTGAGAATCAGTTGGGCACGCATACCATCCCATTTGTGTTCGACGTGCCACTTCTGAGGGTTTTCTTTATTGAAAAAGGAATTCTCTACAGGGTGTGCTAGAAAAAATGGGTAGGGTTGAGAAATCTGATCTTCCGGATTGGGATGTAGGATCAGTTGATCAAAAGTTGTGGTTTGCGGACTCCATTGTCCCATCAATCGGTGAGCCAAAATAGTTTCATCAATAGCGACGGCTTTTGAAAGTGCCCGAGTCATTAACTTTTGACTTACCCCTATGCGAAAGCCACCCGTCAAAATCTTGTTAAAAACAAAACGCTCAAAATGATTTAAGTTTTGCCATTGATTTAATATGTAATCTTTTTTTTCTTGTTCGGTTTTGGGTTTTAAGGCGATGATATTCTCTATGCATAGTGATAGAGAGGGAGGAGCTCCCGAACCTTCTTTTTGAATAAGTAAGGCAATGGTTTCGGCTAAATCGCCTACAATGTGGTAGGTTTCTTCAAACAGCCATTCAGGCAATGCTGCGAGTTCCGCTGCCCACGTACGCATAAGAGTTGTGGTTACGGGTCTGGATGGACGTCGATGTGATAAAAGTGCAACCGCCCAAAGTGCATCTTTTTTGGGCGTATTTTGAAAATACAGACTCAGTGCCTCTACCTTTTTATTTGTTTTATTGGTGGCATCCAGAGTTTCAATCAAAGCAGCAAAACGTCTCATTCGGCAAGTGCTTTTTCCTCTGTTTCGGATTCGTATTGTGTTTTTTGTGTTTTTGCATTCCACCCCTGCTCGTTTAAATACTGAGCAAAAATTTCAGTGTAGCCATGTGTAGTAATTACGTTTTCACACCCAGTTGCTTTAATTGCAGAGAGTAACCCTTTCCAGTCAGCATGATCTGATAAAACAAAGGCGCGATCCACGGCACGTCTTCTTCTTGCTCCTCGAAATGCCATCCAGCCTGAGGCATATCCTGTAGCGACAACTCCTAGTTTTTTGACCCAAGCACTTCCTAAAACAGCGGGAGGAGCCAGCACCAAATTTCCTTCTATTTGTTTTTTAGTTGTGTCTCGTGTAATCAATTCTGTTTCTGGAAAATCAATAAACTGACGAAGGACTTGGGTCATGTGTTCGCTAGCTCCATGGGTAAAAATCTTTCCGATAGAAGGATCTAAATGTTTGAGTAGTCGCTGCACTTTTCCCAATGAATAACCCATCAATAAGCTGGTTGTTTTTTCAGCCTGATTTGCAGCCCACCATTGGTTGATTTGTTCGTGTACTTGGCTTGGATTTTCCCATTGGAAAACCGGTAGGCCAAAGGTGCTTTCCGTAATAAATGTATGACAAGGAACAGGTTCAAATTCGGTTGAAATACCGTCCGATTGGGTTTTGTAATCGCCAGTAAAAACCCATATCTCCCCTTTATGCTCGGCACGAATTTGCGAGGAACCGGGTACATGACCTGCTGGATGAAAAGAAAATTGAACACCGTTTATTGTAAAGGTCTCATTGTATTTTTTACCGCTAACACTTATGTTTCCTAAACGATGTTTTAGAACAGGGACATTGATTTCTTGGGTAATGTAGTGTTGGCTTCCCCAACGTGCATGATCGGAATGCCCGTGCGACACAAGGGCTTTATCTACTCCCCGCCAGGGATCCAGATAGACGTCGGCTTGTTTACAGTAAATTCCCTTGGAGGTAAATTCCAGCAGTGGCATACGTATTTTTCTTTTTCAAGTTAAAGGTACAAATCCAGAATTTATATTCACAATCCATAAATTTTATTCGTTTTAAAGGGTTTTCAGTGATTAAAGAAATCAGAATTTTAAAACCGTTAATAAGTCCGTACAACTCCTTTTTCAACCCCCGTAATTATTTGCTATTTTCGTTAGGATGTATTTGATTTTTGACACCGAGACTACAGGATTGCCCAAGCGCTGGGATGCACCTTTAACAGACAGTGAAAACTGGCCACGGTGTATCCAGATTGCTTGGCAAATTCACGATTCGAAAGGTGGATTAGTAGCGCATCAGGACTATTTGATTCAGCCTGAAGATTTCACCATACCTTTTGACTCGGAACAGATTCACGGAATTTCTACAGCTTTGGCTATGGCCGAAGGTGTCTCTTTGGCCACCGTTTTGGCTGATTTCCAAAAGGCATTAGACGGAGTCCATTACATTGTAGGTCACAATGTTTCCTTCGACCGAAACATTATGGGGGCAGAATTTTTAAGAGCAGGTTTGTCGGACCCTTTAGAAGAGAAGCCTGTAATCGATACATGTACTGAGGAGACCGCTCAGTTGTGCCAACTCCCTGGGGGTCGTGGGGGGAAATTTAAATTGCCAACTTTAGGGGAACTCTATCATTTTTTATTTCAACAGAGTTTTGAAGAGGCGCATAATGCCACAGCTGATGTAGAGGCTACCTCCAGAGCTTTTTTAGAATTGATACGTCAAGACAAGCTACACCCACAGGTTTTGACCTCCGCTGAGTTAGTCGCCGAATTGAAAGCCCATCCACATGCTTTTGAACTGATCGGGCTTCAACATCAAAACTTAAAGGAGGCATCAAAAAAGTTAAAAAAAGAAGTAAGTCCTTCAACACCCCAACAAACAGGAAATATTGAGGAAGGAATTTTGACAGAAGCTTCTTTTGTCCATCTTCACAACCACAGTCAGTTTTCGGTTCTGCAAGCCACTTCAAGAATTAGTCAGTTAGTTGAGGCGGCTGCCATGTACAAGATGCCCGCTGTGGCACTTACAGATCATGCCAATTTGATGGGTGCTTTTCATTTTATTAAAGCTTTGAATGCATACAATAAGGAGGCTGAACAAAAAATCAAACCTATCATCGGGTGTGAATTTTACGTTTGTGAGGATCATTTGGATAAGACCAGAAGAGATGATGGATATCAGATTGTTTTTTTGGCAAAAAATAAAAGAGGATATCACAACTTGGCAAAGCTAACTTCAGCAGCCTATGTTTCTGGATTTTATTATGTCCCTAGGATTGATCGTGAATTGATAAAGCAGTACAAGGAAGATTTGATTGTTCTGACGGGAAACACTTATGGAGAAGTGCCCTCAAAAATTCTAAATATTGGGGATCGGCAGGCAGAAGAGGCTTTGCAATGGTGGCATGCTGAGTTTGGAGCCGATTTTTACATTGAATTGATGCGGCATGGAGAAGAAGGAGAAGATCGTGCGAATGAGGTTTTAATTCAGTTTTCTAAAAAGCACAACATTCCATTAATTGCGACCAACAATACCTACTACACCAATAAAGAGGAGGCTAATGCCCACGATATTTTACTTTGTGTAAAAGAAGGGGAAAAACAAGCGACTCCCATAGGACGAGGAAGAGGGTTTCGCTATGGCTTCCCCAATCAGGAATACTATTTCAAGTCACAGGATGAGATGAAAGTGCTCTTTCAAGATCTGCCTGAGGCCATTTTGAATATTGATGAAATAGTATCCAAAATAGAGCCTTTTGAACTGGCACGAGAAGTTTTGCTTCCCAAGTTTGAAATTCCGGTTGAATATCAAGACACCACAGGTGAAGAAGACAAAGAAGGGGAAAATAATTACCTGCGCTTTCTCACTTATGAAGGAGCAAAAGAACGTTATGCAGAACTGACCGAGGAAATTAAAGAGCGGATCGACTTTGAATTGGATGTAATTGCCAATACTGGTTACCCGGGCTATTTTTTAATTGTACAAGATTTTATTGCTGCTGCCCGCAGTATGGATGTTTCCGTGGGTCCGGGTAGGGGTTCCGCAGCAGGATCGGTGGTGGCTTATTGCCTTAAGATTACCAATATTGATCCGATTGAGTATGATTTGCTTTTTGAGCGTTTTCTAAATCCTGATCGGGTAAGTATGCCCGATATTGATATTGATTTTGACGATGAAGGGAGGGGTCGCGTTATGGACTATGTCATAGAAAAATACGGTTCCAATCAGGTAGCGCAAATCATTACTTATGGAACCATGGCAGCAAAATCTTCGATACGGGATACCGCTAGAGTATTGGATTTGCCATTAGGTGAAGCCGATCGGATTGCAAAGTTACTTCCTAATATTAAGCTTTCAAAAATCTTTAATTCAACCGATCAGGAATTGAAAGAAAAATTGAGAGCAGATGAAGTTTTGCGTGTAAATGAAATCAAAAATTTAGCAGAAGAAGAAAGTTTGTCTGGTGAGACCATTCAACAAGCCAAAGTGCTGGAGGGTTCCCTAAGAAATACGGGTACACACGCCTGTGGTGTAATCATTACTCCGGATGATATTACTCAATTTGTTCCTGTGGCTACGGCAAAAGATTCGGACTTGTATGTAACTCAGTTTGATAACTCGGTTGTAGAAGATGCAGGTTTGTTAAAAATGGATTTTCTGGGTCTCAAGACCCTCACGCTCATAAAAGACACGGTCAAACTTGTAAAATACAAGTACAATGTAGATTTGGATCCGGATACATTCCCTCTAGATGATCAAAAAACCTATGAATTGTTTCAAAGAGGGGACACAGTAGGGATTTTCCAGTACGAATCTGCTGGAATGCAAAAGTATTTAAAGGATTTAAAGCCGACTGTTTTTGCTGATTTGATTGCGATGAATGCTCTGTATCGTCCAGGGCCTTTGGAGTACATTCCGAGTTTTGTAGATCGAAAAAACGGTCAGGAAGAAATTAGCTATGACCTTCCAGTAATGGCAGAGTATTTGGAAGAAACCTACGGAATTACAGTTTATCAGGAGCAAGTGATGTTGCTTTCTCAAAAACTTGCGGGTTTTTCAAAGGGCGATGCTGATGTTTTGCGAAAAGCAATGGGGAAAAAGATTTTTGCATTGCTACAAAAGTTAAAACCTCAATTCATAAACGGAGGTAAAGCAAATGGACACCCCGAGGAGGTATTAGAGAAAATCTGGAAGGATTGGGAAGCTTTTGCGGCATATGCTTTCAATAAATCTCATTCTACTTGTTATGCTTGGATTGGATATCAAACGGCATATTTAAAAGCGCATTATCCTGCAGAATACATGGCTGCAGTACTTTCCAATAATATGAATGACATCAAACAAGTCACTTTTTTCATGGAAGAATGCCGTCGTATGGGACTTAATGTTTTAGGTCCTGACGTCAATGAGTCGTTTTATAAATTTACTGTAAACGACCAACAAGCAATTCGCTTTGGGATGGGAGCCATAAAAGGAGTTGGGCGGGGTGCTGTAGAAACGATTATTGAACAGAGAAAGGAACAAAAGTACACTTCCATATTTGATCTTGTTAAACGAATAGACCTTCGTGCAGCAAACAAAAAAGCATTTGAAAATTTGGTTTTGGCGGGCGGATTGGATTCGTTGTCAAATGTGCATCGTGCTCAATATTTTAATCCAGATGGAGATGGGATTACTTTTTTAGAAAAAGCCCTCCGTTTTGGAGCAAAATATCAAGAAAACTTAAATTCTTCTCAAACCAGTTTGTTCAGTGATGCGACCAATGAGACCTATCAGGATTTGACCATTCCGAATTGTGAATCCTGGACGAATTTAATTCGTTTGAAAAAAGAAAAAGAAGTTGTAGGAATTTACATTTCCTCCCACCCCTTGGACGATTTCACCCATGAAATGAAACATTTTATGAATATCTCTCTGAATCATTTGGGTGATTTGAGTCATTTGGTAAGGCGAGAATTAAGCTTGGGAGGGATCGTTAATGATGTCCAGCATTTAGAGAGTCGAAACGGAAAAGGTTGGGCGCGTTTTACTCTGGAGGATTTTACAGATCAGTATGAATTTCGAATTTTTGGAGAAGATTATTTAAAATACCGTCATTTTCTGGTTGTAAACCAATTTATTAGAATTCGAATTTCGATACGCGAGGGTTGGACAAATAGAGAAACTGGAAAAGTTGGAGCGCCAAGAATGCAGTATTTACAGTTTGAAATGTTACAAAACACCATTGAAACTAATGCAAAAAAGTTGACACTCCAGCTGGATATTCATCAACTGAAAGAGGAGCAGATTTTGACATTACAAGATAATTTAAAGTCTTACAAGGGGGATCAGTCTTTGTATTTTAGCGTTTACGATTCCAAAAAGAAAGTAAAGCTAATGCTGAACAGTAAGAAGCAAAAGGTAAAAATTACATCCGATTTACTTCAGTATTTAGACCAAGAATCCTGGCATTACAAACTCAATTGAATCAATTGGGAAAAGGTATAATTGGATAAGTAAATTTGATTTTAAAACTGAGTGAAAATCCATTAATTATTTAACTTTGCGCTTAAAATATTTAATATGGCATTAGAAATTACAGATGCAACATTTGAAGAAGTAGTATTAAAATCAGAGAAACCAGTACTGGTTGATTTTTGGGCGGCATGGTGCGGTCCTTGTCGAATGGTAGGACCTATCATAGACGAAATAAGTCAAGATTATGACGGCAAAGCCGTAGTAGGAAAGGTGGATGTAGATGCTAATCAGGAATTTGCTGCCAAGTATGGTGTTCGAAACATCCCTACAGTTTTAGTTTTTGACAAAGGAGAATTGGTTGGGAGGCATGTTGGTGTTTCACCCAAGACGGCTTATGCCGAGGCTCTAGACGCTGTAATTTAGGCTTCACAACGTCTTTGTTTTAAATTTTCTTTTTGTCGGTATTTGTTTGGCAAATTGAAATAGGAGCGTATATTTGCACACGCTAATTAGGTCTGGTAGTTCAGTTGGTTAGAATACATGCCTGTCACGCATGGGGTCGCGGGTTCGAGTCCCGTCCAGACCGCTTTTTTAAGAAGTTGTGTGTTGTTAAATCGAATTGTGTTCGATATTTTCAACCAGTGAGAAGCTTTCCAGTGAAATGGAGGGCTTTTTTTATTTAGATTCAGATAAAATTACCTAATTTTACCTGTTAAGAACTGTAAATCATTTGAATTGGAGGCAAAGCTTTTAAATCCTTTTTATTAGTTATGAGAATAACAAAGAATTTATTTAATATATTTTTAGCAATTTTCTTAGGCTCTTGCCTAAGTTACTCAGCTTTTTCTCAAGAAAGAAGAATTTTCTTGAATAATGATTTACCTGGAACTGAAATTCATTATGATAATGTAAAATTATCTCTTGAGGTTAATAAGGCTTCAGATGAACTATTTAGTGGTCAAATTAGATTAGTAGTTAATAAATTAATTTCATCACAAGGGTCTAGTACATCCGAATTAACAACCAACACTTTAGTTGGAACTATAAGCAATACGCAAGATTTTAATCTTGGATATTTTGATAAAGTAATAACAGGATTGAGTTCTGATACAACTTACGAATATGAATGGATTCTTGAAATTGGCAGTGAACAAATCAAAACAAACATAGCTAGTTTTACCACAACTGATGGTTGGGCTGTATTACCAAAACAAACATTTGAAATCCCTGAATTTGTTAGATATCAGGGCGAAAAAACTTTTTCAGTCGGAGACACCATAGGAAAGGTAAAATATGACGACAAATTGCAAAACTGGATAAAGGTTAAAACACATTACAAAACTACCATGGCTTTGAATGATAAAGGCGAATTATGGGCTTGGGGTAGTAATGATAAAAGAATTATCCCCAAGATGATTAGTAGGGAAGAATCCTTAATTTTTAATTATGTAGACCCTGACGAAGATGAGAAAAAGGAAAAAAAACCTAGTATTGATATTTACTATACGCCCGTAAAAATCAAAACTCTTCCAAATGATGATTTTTGGAGTGCCATGGATAGTGATAATGATTTGTATTATAACTTTGACGAACAACTATATGATACTGAAAATACCAATAACTATTCTGAAAATGCTGCAAATACTCCACCAGATGATGACTTTGATTTCTTTTCAAATGCTTTTGAAGAACTAATTGGTACGGACCCAAATAAACCCATGGATATTGCTGACTGGATCAATGTAGAGACTTACATTGATAATGAATTGAATTTAAGTGAAGGAACAATTTATTTTCATGATTTTGCATTCGGTAAGACTTTTGCGTTTGGTATAGAAAAAGAATCAAAAAAATTATATGCATGGGGAACTGTTTACGGTGGGATTGATACCTATGATTACGAAATTAGTAAACACAAGAATTATAATGTAGAACCTACGGATGAAAACTATTTCATGCCACTAGTCAATGTAGAAAAGAATTTGGGGATAGATATATTTATACCTTTTCCAGAACCTGTTTTAACTTGGAATTCCTCAGATGAAATTGGGAATTTAAGATGGGAAAAAATAGAGATTTCTGAAAATTTTCAAAACCCAAAATACCCAAATGTTAACAGCCAAAAAAATATATACGATGCTACTGTCGCTGGTATAACTGACTCTGGAGCACTATACGTTTGGGGAATATATGATGGTGTTATAATTCCAACACCAAAAAGGATAGGAGAAAATAAGCGATGGATAGATTTGACTCTCAACAATAAATTAATTGCCATAGATGAGTTTGGTGATATGTTCTCTCTAAGAAACTTAGATATAGGAGACGAACCTGATGAATCGACTATTGATTCGGATAACGATGGAGTTGCTGATGCGGATGATGCTTATCCAAATAACCCTGCCTTTAAGAAAGATCAGGATTACGATGGGATACCTGATTTGGTTGAATTATCAATTGGGACTAATTTTTTAAAATCAGATACTGACGGGGATAAAATTCTTGATGGGAATGATCAATTTCCTAGAGATCCTAATAGACAATTTGATCGAGACAATGACGGATTAGATGCAGGCGTGGATGATAACGATTTCAATCCAGATATTGATGAAGATGGAGTTCTAGACGGTGTTGATATGGAACCTAATATAAAAGGACTTAATTTTGAGCACTTAGATAGTGACAAAGATCAAATAAGTGATCAAGATGAACAGGAGTTATGGACAGACCCATACAATCCAGATACAGATTCGGACGGTGTGTCCGATAAAGATGATTTGTTTCCTAGAACTTCTTTATACAGATATGATTCTGATGGAGATGGATTACCTGACTATTTTGAAACAGAATTCAATAAAACAGATCCCTTTAATAAAAATTCAGATGGTGACCTATTTAATGGTTGGGACGGAGTAGATAAGAATAAAAGAGAAGAGATTATTCAAAAACTTGTAGCTTTATGTGGAAGAGATTGTGATCCATGGCTAGTTTATTACAGGTTTGTTGAAATTGAGAGAGATTGTAATCTAGATGGAAGAATTACTCAGGATGAGTGGAATTCTGATTGTTTATTTACTTCCTCAGATGGAATCATAATCGTAAGAGATGACAGTCCAAATGACATTAATAAATTACGAGACACAGATTGGGATGATATTGATGACATTGAAGATGAGGATGATGACAATGATGGTTATCTTGACGTATATGAAACCCATCCCAGAATAAATACAAATCCAAAAAAATGGGATTCTCAACCTTTAGATTCAGATGGGGATTATTTACCAGATGTAATTGAAGAGTTGTCAGAATCTGAAGGCGGTACAGGCACAGATCCCTTTAATAATAATTCAGATGGTGACTGGGCAGAGGATGGTTGGGATGATTGGCCCAATGACCCTACACTAATAACTGACTCTGATAAGGACAGAGTTGAAGATTGGGTTGAAATATTTTTCTTAAAAACAGACAAAGACAATGCTGATTCCGATGGTGATGGAGTTGACGATTTAAACGATTATTTTCCAAATGAAATTTGGGATCCAAATGATCCAAAACCTACTGCTGGGACCAAAGATACCGATGAAGATGGTTTATCTGATGAATATGAAAATTTAATTGGCTCAATCCCTACAAATCCCGATTCTGACGGTGATGGTATTTATATGGATGGGGAATGCGATTCTTCAAAGTGGATTAAAATTCAAGATCAATCGGGTAATGTTTGGTATGAACAGAATTGGAGAAAATGCTTTGGGTTTGATCAAACCAATGGAAATATAGAATGGGAGTATGTCGAAGAGTATGATAGGTGGATGCCTAAGACCAGATGGAGAACAGATGCATTCCCTACGGATAGAGATGAATGGTCTGATTATGATAACGATGGAATTGGGGATAATACAGACACAGATATTGATGGTGACGGTATTGATGAAAAACTTTATATACAGATAACAGATCACACAAACCAAGGCCTTGATAAAGTTTCAATTGAGGATATATCTATTACCACTGCTTCAATAAAAACTCATACTCGATCAGAAACTTCATTAGAAAATTTTGATGCAACGGTTGAAATTGATGATGTTTTATCAAAAAATTCAAGTGCTACAATTTTTAAGTATTATTTTGACGATAGTGAGCCTCTTATTACTATGGAGCCCGACCCAAACAATTCGGGATCTGAAAGGTATGATATTAATAATCCTTATTTCAAAGGGGCTTTTGAAACGTATTTATTTGTTGTTATTCATAAAGGGAACCAAAAATTCAAAAAGAAGTTTAAAATAAATAAAAGCTACAGGTTTTCAAGAAGTAAAACAGCCTATTCTATTATTGAAATAACAAAAGGAGATTCTTTCAAGGATGATTACAAAGTTGAGATTTTAATTGATGCTTTTCCTAATGATAGATTACAATCTAAAAATTCTGACTTTGGACATTGGGATGGTATTCGCGATTATAATGATAACGAAATTTGGGGAGAAGAAGCAGATGAGTGTCATTGTAATGCCACTGGAGAATATGATTTTAGAAAAGAGGATACTTTTGCAGATGAAATAGATTTCGATGATGATGGAGATAGATTTTTAGACGATGATGAAATATTTAATGGCAGTGATCCCTTGAATCCTGAAAGTTTTCCAGGATCTGAATATTTTGACAATGATGGAGATGGACTTTCTAATAACTACGAAATAAATGTAAATGGCAGTGATCCTGCTAATTGGGATAGCGATGGAGATGGCTATAGTGATGGGTATAAATATCCATATAGAGAAGATAACAATTGGGTTTATGCAATTGAGGTTCCAGATCTTGAAGCCAAGCCAATTTTAGGAGAAAGTTATTATTTGAGAATCCAAGGATACGATTCTGAACCCTATGATTCTGGTTTTGAGTACTACTTAACTGTAGACAATAGCATACAAACAGGGAAAGATATTCTTGATTATTTCTACAACCGTTTTCAAAACGATAGAAATTATATACCATATGATAGACAAGAAAGTAATCAAAATAGATCCTACTTTGAAACTTTTATCGATGGAAATTTTTTGATAGTAAGGGGAATACCAAACCCATCAACTGGTGAGATTAGAAGACAATTTAATTTTTATTCTACTAATTCATATTTAGGTTATATAAATGATGAAAAAAGGTTAAAAGTATTTTCTATTGATAGAGATATTGCCAGATACAGAGGGAATTGGTATAGAAGTAGTATTTCATCAGAAAATGTCGGTGAAGTTTTAACTAAATATAATGGAGTTATATATGGAAAAACAAACAGGGAATATTTAATTGATGCTTTCCCAAATGATCCAACTGAATATAGTGATACTGATGGTGATGGGAAAGGAGATAATTCTGATAATGATATAGATGGTGACGGAATTGTGAACTTCAGCGACGAACTCCCTTACATCAAAAAATATGAATTTGATTCTGATGCCGATGGTATTCCTGACGATATAGATTTGGATGATGATAATGATTGGATGATGGATTTTGATGAAGAATTCATCGGAGAAAATCCATTAGTTAGTTCAAATTCCATTTCAGATAGTGACAACGATGGTTTGTCAGATAATTATGAACAAACTAAAGTTGACCAAAACGGAAATTTAATTTCAAATTATCAAGATTGGGATTCAGATAATGATGGCATACCAGATGGGAGATCTTTTCGATTTAGCAAACCAGGGTGGCAAAGAACCTATATAGTTGCTAATCCTGATTTGTGGCTAGAACCAGAAGAATATAAATTTAGAATAGGAAGTGGGGACAATTTTGAAGAGTATGAATTTAATGTGGTTAGTAATCAACAATATAAAGTACAAGATTGGCTACTATTTATAAAACAAAAAATTGATGAGCAGGGAACTATAAATAATGTTCAATTAAGTGTTGTGATAGATCAAAACAGACTCCATATAAGGTCAGCAAATAATTCAGATGATTCCGTAGATCTCATAGCTCCAATTATACTTACAAAAAGTATATCATCTCTTACAGCATACAATACGGGAATTAGCGAGAGAAATATTTGGAGTGAATATGGCTGGAGATTTCAGCCTGAAGAAACTGGAGATGGTTCGGGATGTTGTTCTATGAAAAGGTTAAGTATATATGGGTTACCATTTGGTACAGATAATTTTGATAATTACATGTATGATATGTTTCCAAATGATCCCTCCAAATTTTGGGATTCAGATGGCGATGGGATAGATGACTTTTTTGACAATGACATTGACGGAGACGGGGTTTTAAATTTTCTAGATATTGCTGTATACGATCCATTAGACGATGAAGACAATGATCTAGATTTTATTGGTGATCTGACTGATAAAAACGACGATAATGATACTTTTATTGATATTGTTGACCCTGAACCACTTGTTTGGACTGAGTCAAATCAGACATTTGATTCAGATAATGATGGATTATCAGATTCCTACGAAATGCATATAGGAACCGATAAAAACTTTTGGGACACTGATCGGGATGGTCTCTCTGACGGGCTAAATCATAATGCCAAATTCGAATCAGATGATGATAGTGATGGTGACGGATTTTCTGACTATGATGAAGATAAATTTCAGGGAGACAGAAATAACCCAAATATTTTCCCAGTAGATTCAGATGGAGATTCTTTTTCAGATGGTCTTGAAGACTTTTTACATCTTGATAAAACTGACCCCAATATTCCAAATCAGAATATAAGATTAGAGGCTGCTTTAAGTCCTTGGAAATGTTGTTCAGGGTTTACCCTTGAACAATGGAAAAGTTATTATTTAGGTTATGGTTATTATACAGATGGTAACAGAAGAGGTCTTGATATTCCAATGAATAAAATACTTGGAGCAAAACAATATATTTATGATATGTTCCCTCTAATCAAGGGTTCTTATTATGATATAGATGGTGATGGTGAACCAGATGAGACGGACCAAGATTCAGATAATGATGGAGTCCTAAATAAGGATGAAACTAAAGGAATTTTTGTAATAAACGAGGATAGATTTCAAAGAAGTAATCCATTTATGAAGGATACTGATGGTGACGGTTTTAATGATGATATAGATGATATACCTTGGGACAAAACTGAACAATTCGATACCGATAAGGATGGAGTAGGAAATGAGAGAGACTGGGATGATGATAATGATGGGTTAGATGACGAATGGGAAAAAACTGAATTTAATACAGACCCACTTTTATTTGACTCTGATAGTGATTTTTATTCTGATGGGCCATTATCAAAAGGAGTTCCTTCATATGATCCATTAACTGGTACAAGTACGATTACATTTTATGAAAATAGAGATGAAAATGGATTTTGGATTGAAAGTATTACGTTAAATCCTGTAGCGACACAATCAAGTACCATTTCAGAGTTATGGGATCAATTTGAAATTGGTATAGATGATTCGAATGGACTTAAACGGCTTAGCATTGACAATGATAATCCCGCTAAAACAGCTAACCAGATTTTAGAAGACTTCAGAAATCAAATTAATGGGCTTCAAATTACTGACCATAATACTTCATCTACACAGACTTTAACGGCTGTTCTTTCAGATACGACCCTAATAATTAAGGGTTCGAGTATCACCAAACCATGGATGTATTTAAACTGGTGGAGTCACAAAATTAAAATCTTCACTTCACTGGATTATTGGGAAGGTAAGGATGAATTTCCTACTGATTCAAATGAATGGCAAGACTGGGATTTTGATGGAATTGGTGATAATGCTGATACTAATACAGATTGGGATTTATTATCTAACGACCAAGAAATTTTAAAAGGCACAAATATTTATTGGTGGGATACTGATAATGACTATTTTGATGATTTTTCTGACGAAGCACCGTTAGATAGATACGCAGTTCTTGATACAGATCATGACGGAATACCTGATGAAAGGTGGAAAGATTTAAATGAAGACGGTTATATAGACATGTATTGGCATGATGAAAATAATCCTGATTATGACCCAAGTGCTGATTCTCCAAAAATTATTGATACAGATATTGACGGAGATGGCTTAACAAATGATGAGGAAGATGCAATCAGAACCCTTAAAAGAATTGCTGACACTGATTTTGATGGAATAAATGATGGAGATGATGCTTTCCCATTGGATCCGAAAGAATGGTATGATAATGATCAAGATGGATATGGAAATAATGCCGATAATGATGATGATAACGATCATTATTTAGATAATGATGAAACTTTGAATCAAACAGATACATATTCTTCAACCATTTTTCCATTGATGGATAAGGACAATGATTTCATGTCTGATAAGTATGAAATTTATATTGGCACGAGTCCTGAAGAAAATGACACCGATGGAGACGGTGTAATTGATGGTCTAGATGCATATCCTCTTAATCCGTACAAGTCGAAAGACACAGATTATGATGGAATTTCAGATGATCTTGATAATGATGATGATAATGACGGACTACTTGATCAAATTGAAACAAAAATTAATGATTTATTTCCTGAAATAAATTTATCAACCCTTATTAAGGATAATAATTTTGATGATCAAGATTATGATAACTTACCTGATATCTATGAAGCCAAATTGATTGAGCTATACAATCAAAACGGTTATCCAGATCAGTTTGACAAGGAACAGGTAGGGTTTACTATTTATGACATTAATGATGTTGACGGTGATGGAATAAATAACATATTAGATGATGACAGTGACGATGATGGAATCCTTGATGGTCAAGATGTTGCAGTTTTTTATCCATCTGAAGATTGGAGAGATACTGATTTTGATTTTATAGCTGATGATCAAGATCCAGACAGAGATGGAGATTTTATTTCAAATGGAGATGAGTTTATTTTTGGAACAAACCCTGATAAAAACGACACAGATGATGATGGAAAATCTGACCTTGAGGACTATTATCCAAGTTTAAATGGACTCAAATCAAAGTCAGAATTATTTGAATCTTTTATCAGTGACGATAATTTAGTTTCTCTAGGTGTAGGAACAAAATGGAGGAGTGTAACCGGATGGAACTCAAACCAAATTGGGTCTACTTATGCAGCAGTAAGTAGGTCGGGAGATATGTATGGTTGGGGAGTCAATTACGGCGCTTTACCACTCTATACCTTCACAAATGATAATGGTGATGAAGAAAATGTATATGATAAATATTGGAAAAATGGAGACTTTTTTGGTTTCACTATTAAAGAACCAATAAAAATTGATCTTGATTTTAAAGAAACAAATACTCTTTCTTCATCGAGATTTGGAAATAGATCTTTTCGATCAAGATTTTCGAGAGGAAATTCTCTTTCCTCAAATACTACCACAAAAGTAAAAGATGTTGATCTAGGGAAGTCATTTGGAGCTTTAATTACTAATAAGGGAGAATTAGTGACATGGGGCACTAATTTGAGTAGTCAGCTAGGGAATGGACAAAATCAAACCTATAAGAAACCTATAAAGCCAGCTGTAGGATTTGGACTATTAAATATAATAAGCGCAGGTGACCAGCAGACAGGAATGATAAATACAAATAATCAGTTAAAACTTTTTGGATCAAATGATCAAGGCCAATTAGGAACAGGAGCACCACCTTACAACAAACCTATGAGTCTGACCATCAACTGGAAAGAAATTGATGTGAGTAAAGTTGAAGAAGTTGTAGTTACAAAAACAGAAACATTTATAAGAACAGATGAGGGAAAGGTTTATTCTTATGGAGATAATGAATACGGTCAGTTAGGACAAGGTAATAGATCTATTAAAGCAGAAAATTATTTAGCTCCATCAGAATTAACTTTTGGAGGCCGCCAGGTTAATGTAGTAAATAAATGGAAAAAAATAATTGCAATTTCTGGGCGTGTATTTGCTTTTAACGAAGATGATAAATTATACGCCTGGGGAGATAATAGAAAATTTTCTCTTGGTTTAGGTTTAGATAAAGTAGACGAAGAATCTATAATGTTACCTACAGAAGTAAAATACATTGGTAATGATGGAATTAAAAATATAGAATTAAATGACATCAAAGAAGTGGATGGTAAGCTCCAGTTTAAGGCTTTTAAAGGTGGGTTTATGTACATTGATAAATCCAATTCGTTATGGGCAGCCGGGGAAAACCTTTTCATGAACTCTTGGAGACCTCTTACAATGCCAGAGAAAATTGGAAGCCTACAATGGAAAAAACTTCATGACTTTGATGGTTCTGATCAAACAATTTTAATTGAAGATATAAATGGAGGTATTTGGGGAACAGGATCAAATATTTACAAACAACTAACTGACGATCCGTGTGGAGATTTAATTTCTAAAGAGGTTACGATTACTATAAATGATAATCCCTCTTCTGGTATAGTGAAATATATTATTCCACCCATAACAGGAACGGCAAGTTTAGTTTCTCTTGGCTTAGGTCCTTATCAAATAGGGGTTGAATATAAAGGAAGTTTAGATCAATTTGAGACAGATTTTTTAGCAGAATTTAGTAACACTTCAGGTCTATCAAGTTACACCGCAATTAATATTAATGATGTTAATGGTAAAAAAGAATTTATCTTCACGCAATTAAAGTTTGGTCCTTTCAATCCAAAAATTACTGTAAAATCTCCAGACAACGATGATGATTTTTATAATACAGTTACCACAACAATTGGAACCAAAAAGAAAGAAGACAAAATTACATATGAAGTTTTAAAAGAAAATTATTATGGCTCTACTGAATATAGCATAATTTTAGATCAAGTATTTTTTAGAGAAACAATTAATAATGTTAATATGAAAACTAATTATCAAGCAAGCCAAAAGGCAATTGATAAATTAATTTCAAAGCTTAGGTATGCACAAGAATCTGGACAAATTGATAGAAATTTTGTTTTTGAAGATATCGGAACAGCAACATCCACTATGTTGTCAATCAAAAATAAAACAAAAGACTTTCAATCTACCTTTTTCTTTTCAGAATCAAATACTGCTTCTAATACATCAGAATATAATATTACACAAAGATTTCAGGATCCAGAATGTACTGATGACCAACAGTCCTTCAGAATATTAGTTAATGTATTTACCCCAGAAGAAAATATTTTTAAAAATATTTCTCTAGGGGAAAGACATGCTCTAGCTGTTACCAATTCTAATAAACTTTATTCATGGGGCGAAAATAGTCAAGGTCAATTAGGGCTTACAAAATCTGATGTAAAACAAAAACTAGTAGGATTTGAATCTGGAGAGGGAACCTTTACTGCATCAACAGTAATAACTTATGATAAATTTGGTGAAACAATAACCACCCCAATTGAAGTTGCTTTCTTTAGCGATAAAGCAGTTAAGGAAATTAATGCATCCGCTGAAAGTAGTTTTGTGATTACCCAAAATGGAATGATGTATAATTTTGGGGATAATGATCTCGGTTCTTTGGCTACAGGGGACAATTTAGATAAACCAATACCAACAGCTATTGCGAATCCTGTTTTTTATGATGAAGAGAATAATGCTTTGAGAAATCTTGAGAATTTCACATGGGATAAAATTGTTGGAGGTTATAATTTTCAAATTGCGAAAACAGTAAATGATAATAATTCTAATGTATTATGGGGTTGGGGATATCAAAAATTAGGAAATTTAGGGGCTCTTGGAAATTTAAAGAACAATGCTGTTGAATTAAATACTGAATATGGTGATGCAAATGGTATTATTCAAACAACTGAAGATGGAGAATACATAACCGTTAGTGAACTTTTATTTAAGTATATTGAAAAATTAAATTTTGATGGTTCGATTACTTCTAAATATCCATCTACGTCTAAAAATTTTGGGGGTACAATTCAATCATCTGAACCTTCAAAAATAAAAGATAATTTGACTGGAAAAGGGAATAGTTCCTTAACAAAAAAGGCTAATGTAGGTAAGTGGAAGGTTAAAAAAACTAAAGCTAAATTTCAAGAAAATAAAACAGCATCATTTGTAAACCATTTAGACACAAATGATACTCAAACAGATTTCCTGAATTTTGTTCTGGTCGATGTAAATGAACCTCCAGTTGATATTATTTTGCCAGATGTAGGTAAAAAGCAAGGAGAATTAATTTCATGGATTAAAATGGCTGATAATGATGAAGAAGAGATTTTAACTGCTTCAATACCCGAAATTTCCCCTAATAGAGATATTTTCTCAATTAAAAACAATAAATTATACTTCAGTAATATTAGTGGAAAAGCTAATGTGGTGAAATCAGTTATAATTAGAGCAACAGACTGGGAAGGTCTTTATTATGACGAAACTTTCGAAATATTGGTTGATGAAAATGGAAATGTATCTATTGAAGAGGCTACTCCTTCATCTAATGGTATTATTAAAAGGGACGAGTTGACTGATACAGATGGAGATGGATTCAATGATACTGACGAGATAATTATGGGAACTGATCCATTTGATTTTAGATCCTTCCCTAGAGATTTTGATAATGATGGGATATTAGATTATTACGATGATGATTCAGATAATGATGGCTATCTAAATATAAGAGACTTATTTCCATTTGATCCAGAAGAATGGAAGGATGATGATAATGATGGAATACCCGATAATTCAGATCTTGATGATGACAATGATGGTTTTTACGATATTAGTGTAAATTGGGAAGATGACTATATCATACAAGATATGTTCCCAAATGATCCAAATGAATCCTCTGATTTTGATAGAGATGGTATTGGTGATAATGCCGATCTTGATGATGATAACGATGGATATGAGGACGAGAATGACCAATTCCCTAATAACCCATTTGAATGGTTAGATTCGGACGGAGACTCTATAGGTGACAATTCAGATGAAGATCGAGATAACGATGGATATTCAAATTTTGATGAAGAATTATTGGGAACTGATCCGTTAGATTCTAATAGTTTTCCAGCAGATCTCGATAATGATTTTGTTCCTGATGATTTTGATTCTGACGTTGATGGAGATAATGTTCCAAATGAATTTGATAATGCACCACTTTTATATAATCCTGACCAAGAATTTATTGAAAATGACTCAAATTTCATTCTCCCAGATTTACCTAAGTTTTTTAGTCCAAATGGAGATGGTATCAACGATGCTTGGTACCTCAAAGAAATCATAAGGTATCCTTTAAATAAGGTTTGGGTATATGACGTCTCAGGTAATGAAGTTTTTAGTAGCAGTCCTTATGAAAATGATTGGCAAGGAACAAATAAAGATAATTTTCCGCTACCTGAAGGCAGTTACTTATTTATAATAGATCTCAATATGGATGGAGCTGTGGACATGCAAGGGTGGATTTATATAACAAGATAGAGCTTGAATTTTAAATTTTTTTTCATACTATTATTCTTGGTTACTATTGAGACTTATTCACAACAAGATCCAAATCTATCTTTTTTTTTCAATCAAATGAACTTTTTTAATCCAGCCTATGCTGGGTCAAATTTCTCCAATGAAATCTCATTAGTCTCAAGAAATCAGTGGGCTGCAATTGAAAATTCACCAACAAGTCAGTTCTTAACTATTTCTTCTTCGAGAAAAAATAATGTTGGTCTAGGACTTTCGATATACTCGAATAAAAATTTTATAGAAAGTAGAACAATTTCATACATAGATTTTTCTTATAAATTAGATTTTAGTTCAGATAAACATCTTTTTCTAGGAATCAAAGGAGGATCTGATTTTTCAAAAGCAGATTTAAGCGATATTGCTAATCAAGAAGTTTTTGATCCAGCTTTAGATAATTCCGTAAGATTTTTTCCCAATCTTGGTGTAGGTTTACTTTTAAAGCTTCCAAGATTTTACTTCTCTTTCTCTATACCGAGAATGTTTTCTAACCAAAATAAAGATCTAGTTTTCTATGGATCTAAGGTAAACCCTGTGTTTATTGGTACTGGATATAAATTATCTGTAACTGAAAGTCTAAATCTAAAAACCAATATCCTTTTAAAATCAAGTAGAGAAAGTAAGTCTTTGTTAATGACAAATATTTCATTAGACTTTAACGAAAATTTTGAACTTGGATTTAATTACAGTACATCAAATACAATAAGCCCTTTAGTATTATTGAATTTAAATCAATTTACTTTAGGCTACTCTTACGAAATGTCTTTAAAAAATAATCTTAATAGTCTTGGTCTGAAAACACACGAAGTCTTAATTAAGTATAATCTGAGCAAGGCTCAGAAAGAGGTTGTAGAGGAAGAATAATTTTACGTATTATTTTTCACATTCACATTCTTCTTTTCCCATAGCTCTCGCCCTAGACTCAGAAACTTTTATAATTTTTGAATTAGAATCTGTACAAACTTTAAAGAATTGTCTGCACGGTTCCTTGTAATAACATTTCACACTAGGATGGGAACACAAGTAAACTAAATCACGTTGACTTGATGATTCAGATATAGCTGGCTTAGATGATGTGAATATAAACAATATTAAAAAAAATATAAATGTTAAATTTCTCATTTTTACTTTATGTTATTATTTAAATGTAAAAGGCCTTTTTAATTTTATATAAATTTAGTAAAAAAGAATCAATTTGATTTCCTCTAAAGAAGTTTTTCGAGTTGCAAACTCCTAAAATTGAACTTTGTGGGATTCAGGATTCAAATGAAATTCCAAAAGTTTTGCTCGTTCTTTTTTATAAGCATCCCTTTCATTTGAAAGAATCAAATCTCTAGACAAGTCTTTATTCTGTTCAAACCTTATGGTAGAAACTTCATTGAAATCATGAGTGAGATATTTACTACTCCACAATGACATTTCATGGAGAACCCTATTCAAATCAATTCCTTTATCAGTCAAATAATAATGCTTCACTTTATGATCGTTTCTATTTTTAACGAAATCTATGAAACCATAATTTTTGAGTTTTTTAAGTCGATTAGTCAAGATATTGGTTGAAATATTTTCTTCGCCTTCTTGAATCAACTGAGAAAAAGTATTTCTGCTAAGGAGTAGATCGCGGATTACAATGAGCGACCATTTGTCGCCGACTAGATCTAACAAATTGGTCATTGGACAAGTAGATCTGAAAGTTTCATTCATAATTATTGATTTATCTCAATGAATTGACTCTGAAAAAACATGCTTTCGAGACAAAATTATTATTTGAATGCTGGCTTGTCCAAATTTATGAAATTTGGTTTGAGGAACATAATAATTAAAGTAAAAGAAGTACAAGTTTTTATTTTACAAAGCCCGTGTTTAAATCCCTGAAATTAAAGGCAAATACTACTGTTTATTTTTTATTTTTGTGGTGAATTTAAATACACAACTATGGCCTTTGATATTGAAATGATCAAGCAGGTATACAACCGCCTCCCAGAACGCGTAAATTCTGCAAGAAAGCTAACAGGAAAACCGCTTACGGCAACCGAAAAAATCTTGTATTCGCATTTATGGGAAACAAAGACGGAAAAGCCTTTTAATCGAGGGACAGATTATGTAAATTTTGCTCCCGATCGAATTGCTTGTCAAGATGCTACTGCTCAAATGGCACTACTTCAATTCATGCAGTCAGGAAAAGCAAAAGTCGCAGTTCCTACAACTGTGCATTGCGATCACTTAATACAAGCAAAAGAGGGAGCAGCTAAAGACTTAAAATCAGCAAACAATACCTCAGCTGAGGTTTTTAATTTTTTAGAATCCGTTTCAAACAAATACGGAATTGGATTTTGGAAACCTGGAGCAGGGATTATCCATCAGGTGGTCTTAGAGAATTATGCATTCCCTGGTGGAATGATGATTGGAACGGACTCTCATACCGTTAATGCAGGAGGACTAGGAATGGTTGCCATTGGTGTGGGTGGAGCAGATGCAGTAGATGTAATGGCCGACATGGCTTGGGAACTTAAATTTCCCAAATTGATTGGAGTAAAACTTACAGGAAAATTAAACGGATGGACGGCCCCGAAAGACGTTATCCTTAAAGTTGCAGGAATACTTACTGTCAAAGGAGGAACGGGAGCAATTATCGAATATTTTGGCGAAGGAGCAGAGTCAATGTCTTGTACTGGTAAAGGTACCATTTGTAATATGGGTGCTGAGGTTGGAGCAACTACCTCTACTTTTGGTTACGATGACTCAATGGAACGTTACTTAAGAGCTACAGGAAGAGACGATGTAGCCAATGCTGCCAATGAGGTAAAAGATCATCTAACAGCAGATCCTGAGGTTTATGCAGATCCAGAATCCTATTTTGATCAAGTCATTGAAATTGATTTAGATCATTTGACCCCACACGTTAACGGACCTTTTACTCCCGATTTAGCAACACCTGTCGCTGAAATGAAAGAAGTAGCAAAATCAAACGGATGGCCCTTACAAGTCGAATGGGGACTTATTGGCTCATGTACAAATTCTTCATATGAAGATTTATCAAGAGCAGCTTCAATTGCTAAGCAAGCTGTAAACAAAAAACTTAAAACCAAAGCTGAATTTGGAATCAATCCAGGGTCCGAACAAGTTCGCTTTACAGCAGAACGAGACGGATTACTTTCCATTTTCGAAGACCTTAATGCAAAAATTTTCACCAATGCCTGTGGACCATGTATTGGACAGTGGGCAAGGGAAGGTGCAGACAAACAAGAAGCCAACTCAATCATCCATTCGTTTAACCGAAATTTTTCAAAACGAGCGGATGGGAATCCAAATACCCATGCATTTGTAGCTTCACCCGAAATGGTTGCTGCGGTTGCAATTTCTGGACGCCTTGATTTCAATCCAATAACGGATAGTCTGATTAACGAAGCAGGTGAAGAGGTAAAACTAGACCCTCCGCAAGGAATCGAACTCCCTCCCAAAGGTTTTGATGTGGAAGATAATGGATATCTGGCGCCTGAAGAAGATAGCTCTAATGTAGAAGTTATTGTAAAACCCGATTCGGAACGCTTACAGCTCTTAACCCCATTTGAACCATGGGACGGTCAAAACCTTATTGGAGCAAAATTACTGATCAAAGCCCACGGTAAATGTACAACAGATCACATTTCAATGGCAGGACCTTGGTTGCGTTTTAGAGGTCATTTAGACAATATTTCAAATAATTGTTTGATTGGAGCAGTAAACGCCTTCAACCAAAAAACAAACTTTGTAAAAAATCAGTTGACCGGGCAATACGGCGGAGTACCCGATGTTCAAAGAGCTTACAAAGCTGCTGGAATAGAAACGGTAGTGGTTGGAGATCACAATTACGGAGAAGGGTCTTCTAGAGAGCATGCGGCTATGGAACCCAGACACTTGGGGGTAAAAGTAGTTTTAGTAAAATCTTTTGCTAGAATTCATGAGACCAATCTCAAAAAACAAGGGATGCTGGGAATTACTTTTGCCAATGAAGCAGACTATGATCTTATTCAAGAAGACGATACCTTCAACTTTATCGATCTAGCTGATTTTACTGAAGGAAAACCGTTAAGCATTGAAATTATTCATGCCGATGGAACAAAGGATACTGTGGTAGCTAACCATACTTACAACGATCAACAAATTGATTGGTTTAAAGAAGGATCAGCCTTAAACCTCATTAAGAAGCAAAACGCTGGCTAAGTATTTTTAATTTCTTAATAACACTCAAGACCCGATTTATTCGGGTCTTTTTCTTAGAGACCCAACCAATAAGTTAACTTAAGATTTATCGAACGAAACACAGGACCAAACTCTCGAGTGTAATAATTGTCATTGTAAACCAAGTAAAGGTCGGATAGCGGTGCAAATCGCCACTGTAATCTAGAGTTGATTCCTAAATTATCAGATTGATTGCTGTACTGAATCAAGGTAGACCAGAAGAGTTTCTTGTTCAAGGTCAATTGTATTTTTGGGCTCACCAAAATAATATTGGCAGAGGGATAGGGATCAGGAAGACGAACTTGGTTGTAATCCCAAAGTAAACTCATAACCACTTTGGGTTGGATGCGAAATTGAGTGTTTCCTTGATATGAAAATCGAGTACCATTGTAGAAAGTTCCATAGGAAAGCTCCGTTGAGAAACTGAAAAGCCGAGCAACATTTGACTGATACTCTACAGACCATTCGTTAAAATCGTAGCCTATTTCTGAGGGAAGTGGGATTCCGTTTTCAGATCGGGTAGGATCAAATGGATTTGATAAGTAAACATATTGGTTGCCAACTGAAAACTCCAACCGATCTAATTTTTTAAACTCCATAGCGTATTCAAATCGCTTCAAATGGTCGGTTTTCTTGTAATCTAAATTCTTTTGTTGCCACGTAAAATTCAATAAACGAATACTATGTGAATTGATTTTCCCCTTTTTGGGGTAGAAAAAACGACTCCCTGTAACCCCTGTTTTGATAATTCCTGTACGGGGAATAAAGCCCAAATCAGAACGAAAGTCTTGATCTACATAAACCCATTTTGAGGTAAAACGCCAGATGCGCGTATTGTAAATTAAGGAAGCCCCAGCTGAAAGATTTCCTTCGGAATCATCCGACTGAAAGGATTTATGGGTGTAAAATTTCCCAATCCATTTATTGTTGGCTGAATTCAAGTTGTAATCTAAACCAATGACTCGGTTGTATCGATCCTTTTCTTCAATAAACTCATAATCTCCGAACGTTTCTCGGTTGACAAAAAAAGCTCCAATTTGAGACTGATTGAAGACCTTTCGTTGTAAGGCAAACATGGCGTTATTGTTGGAAGCAATGGAGTTACTTAGGTCTTCTTGATTTTGAATACTCAAAACCCCCAAACGCCAATTTTCATCGAGTTTTCCACTCAGCCGAACCCCAGCTAAAATATTGTTCTGTATGGTATTTCCCTCTGCATCTCTAGCAATCCCTATGCGACGTGAAAAAAAAGGAACTGCTTCTCTACTTCCACCAAAATTTCTAAAGAGATCTCCATTGTCAATAAAAAATTGTCTTTTTTCTGGAAGTGAAATTTCAAATCGAGTCAAGTTGGTAATCAAATTATCTACCTCCACATTTGAAAAATCTGGATTGAGGGTAACATCTAAATTAAGACCGTTTCCAACTGCGATTTTCATGTCTCCTCCTACGCTCAGTGATTTATTAGTTGGTGAATCGCTAAAATCACTAGAGGCGAGTATGTTGGTGTAAGGAATAAGATAAACAGGCGTTTTGCCTCGTTTTAGAGGTTCTTCAAAGACGAGTTCACCTACAAATCCAAGGTTGATCGGAATTTGATTTTGAGGAACTGGAGACCAGGTGCTTCGTTCGTTACTTTGCATGTCGTAACGATAGGATTGAAATCCCCATTTTTGGCTTCCTTCAGGGTATTTTATTGAGTTCAAAGGGATAGCCATTTCAATGGTGAATGCTTCTCCTTCACGGGTACTTGTAGCCTTCCATTTAATGTCCCAGGTCAAATTAAAACCTCTTACAGCTACACCTCGTTCAGAAATCAATGCTTCACGTTGTACTCCGTATGCACTAACGCCAAAAAGAAAGGCATTTTGTCCATCCCGAAATGTATCAAAAAGAACGGTAACATTGTCATTAGACCGAGCACTAAAGTCTCTTTTAAGTGAACTGACCACAAAATCAGGTCCAATCCCTTTTGCATAAGCCCCAATGTAAATATGGGTGTCATCGTAAAGTAATTTTAATGTAGTTTCATTGGTTGATCGAAGAGAATCAGTGGGAAACGTTTGCCAAAAGTCGGTAGCTGTTTCGGCTTGGCTCCATATGGACTCGTTAAGCTTTCCGTCAAGTTGAATCGGATCCGTTATTTTTTTTACAAAAATGGACCGCTTTTCCGATTGTTGAGCAAAATTTAGCTGAGGAATTAAGTGAAACAGTATTGTCAGAAACAATAGTGTTTTTAATATCTTATTAATTTTCATTTAGCATGATGGCAGGAAAATTAATAGTGATTAAAAATCTCCTTATTTGTTTTTGGATTAAAATTGAAATAAAAAAAATAAAATTCATAACAGTGGATGTTCGAACTATTTCTAGTGCGAACATTATTTTTTAGTTGAATAATTTAGCAGGGATTAATGGAGTTTTAAAAAACTAACGGACATCTGAATGAGTCATTTCTTCTAAGGTCTTTTCTCTAAAATGTTTGTATTTATTAGAAGCCTCGTTAATAAACTCCTCACAATTTTTTCCTTCTGCAGCCTTGTACCAGTCTATTGAAAGTGGATGAAAATTCATGTCTAAGTGTTTTTTACTCCACATTGATAACTCATAAAGCAAAGGATACAAATCAATTCCAGAGTCCTTTAAATAGTAGACTTTTATTTTTTTATTTTTCGGGTTGAATACATAACCTATCAAATCAAAACTCAGCAATTTGTTAAGGCGATCTGTAAGAATGTTGGTAGAGATTTTCTCAGGCGCATTTCGAAAATCTGAAAAAGTAGTCCGCTCAAGGAATAAATCTCTTATCACAATAAGGCTCCAATGATCTCCCAAAATTTCTAGGGCCGTACTTATGGGACAAGTAGATCTATTATTTTGAACTTCTATCATAGCGTGACATGTTGTAAGTAAAGGTTAAAATTAAGCAACTTCTCTGACATAGTAAAGGTTTCTTAAGACTACTTCTTTTTCGCAATTAAAATTAAATTGCTTAAAAAGTACAATTAAATAGACTCAAGACAGAAAAGCTAAGTCATTAGTTTACTTTTGCATGGTTACAGAAGTACTTTTAAATAATACCAAAAGAATCAATTCAAGCACTTTGTATTTCAATATTAAAATTCAGACAATGAGATTACTTTTACTAACGTTAATTTTAGTTCCATTCTACACTTTCTCTCAATACGGTAGTGTAGAGCTTAGTTCAGGTGGTTTTTCTTTTGTTCCTGCTTTTACAGATTCTTCTCCAAATGTTATCCTCAATGCGGGTACAGGTACTAAAAAACGTATTTCAGCTTACATGATTGGAAATATCCGAATGAATACGTTAACCCCCAGAAGCTTCATATTTGTTACCCAAATTAAATTATTGGATAGAAAGGATAAAAAACTAAAATTATCTGGAGGGATTATTTTTCCTCTGATCCAAATTGAAGAGGACTACACCGTAAATACTTATTTTTCACAGCGATTAGGAGCTACTTATCCCATTTCAAAAAAATGGATCCTCAAAAGTGATTACATTCACGGAAAAGGAACGAATAATGATTTAGAAATCAATTTAATTACCCTAACCGGAATCCTACAGCAAAATAAATTTTCATTTGCTACCCAGATCTACTATTTGGATCTGGACACTACTTATGGATTTGCGGAGACAATAAACTATCGTTTAAGCTCGCGTTTTGACTTGAGAGGATTTATCAATCAGACGATTTCCTCTAATCAATTTATTTGGACAGCGGGTATCCGCTACAGACTCTAATTTTTGAGTAGAATAGTACTTCTTTACTTGGTAAACAAATGCCCTTCAGAATAGGTACGGGCTTCACCGCCAATAAGAACTCTTTCGCCAAGAGCCTCACATTTCAATTCTCCTCCTCTTTCTGAAAGTTGTAAGGCATTCATTTTATTCTTGTCCAGACGTTTAGCCCAAAAGGGAATGAGGGAGCAATGGGCAGAACCAGTAACGGGGTCTTCTAGTAGAGTGGCTTGAGGAGTGAAAAATCGAGAAACAAAATCGACTTCTTTTCCTTTGGAAGTCACAATTACACCCCCTGTACCTAAATTGATCTGATCAAAGATTACTCGATTAATTTTGAGCTCACGGATCTCTTTTTCAGTTGGGTACACCAAAAAGTAATCTCGAGATTGATACACTTCAGCAGGCAAAATGTTCAATGCATTTTTTATCGAATCTGGAAGTTCTGCTTTTTTGGGAGGTCTGGAAGGAAAATCTAAAAAATAGCGACTCCCTTTTAAACGTACTTTTAATGTTCCGCTGAGGGTTTCAAAGTTGAGGATGTCAGAAGTGTGGTTCAAGTGTTTTTTTAGGCAATGAGCTGTTGCCAAAGTAGCATGTCCACACAAATCCATCTCAAGATCAGGAGTAAACCACCTCAAGTGAATGCCGGCTTCTTTCTCTACAAAAAACGCAGTTTCTGGAACCGCATTTTCCTTGGCAATCTTTAAGAGTAAAGCGTCATCAAGCCATTCTTTTAAAGGAACTACACAAGCTGGATTTCCTTCAAATAACCGATTGGTAAACGCATCAATTTGATAAAATTTTAGTTTCATTACCCTCGTGGTTTTTTTGTTTTATTACATAAAGATATCTTCTTTGTTTTAAATCACTTTTTTGTTGTATTTGATTTAGGAAAAAACCTTTTAAAGCCCTCCTCTTTTTTTGGAATATTTGTTTGAAGCTACATCGGGTGGGAGTTCTACTTTGGGGCTTTTTTTCTTGGAGGTTTGTTCTTTTAACGAACCACAAGAATAGAAAATCAAAAAAATCATCAGAAGGGGAGTAGTCAATAGTAAAAATCGTTTCATAAGCACAAAAATTGAATTAGAAGCAATAAGTCTAGTCACCAGCAAATGGACTTCCAACAATACCTACTGCCAATTCTACCCAAATAAATAAAAACACCAGCAGGATTGATGCAATTAAAAAATTCCTTTGGACCAATGTTTTTGTTCTTTTTAAAATATGATGAACTCCAACACTTGTTGAAAATAGCAATACTCCCATGACGACAAAATCAAAAAGAGACCAGTTTACCTCATTTGAAACAAGTGTTCCAATAAAAGGGATGATTAAGAGAATTAAAGAATAGAAAGAAGTGTAGGGCAGGTTCTTAAACACAATTACTTATTTAAACCTAAATTTAACAAAAATATTCCAATCTTGATGGGAAGATTAGCGCGATATGTTTTTGAAAATGTAAAACATTTCTGAGGCAATTTGTAATGACCGTTCATCGTATTTTTCTGCTTCTTGAGGAGTGGCATCGAATCTCTTAGGATCTTCATATTGTAATGAAATCCTTTTTTCAGATGAGGGTATCAAAGGGCAGTTTTCGTCAGCATGGTCACAGGTCATGATGGCAGCAAAAGGTTTTATGGGATTGATTTTATCATCAAAAAGTTTTGAAAAAGCAATAACAGGAGCTGTTTTAGATGAAAAGTGGATACGATATTTCGGATTCAACTCCCCTTGGGTATCAATTTCGAATCCATTCCGTTTTAAAGAGGCAATTGCACGTTCATTGAATGCAGTTATCTCGATCCCACCAGAATATGCTTGTGCATCGATTCCGTAATAGGCTGCGGCAGTTTGAGCCCATATCTGGGAAAATTGACTCCTTCTTGAATTGTGAGTACAGATAAAATTGAGCAGAGGTGTTTGGTGTAAATCTACTTTCTCTTGGACGTATTCAATTACTTTTTGAAGTAACTTTTTACGGTCTTTTGAGATGGGTTTTTTTAGCGCTTTTTCAATACTTGAATCCAGTTTTACGAGCATGTTTTGTAAATTTTGATTCAACAACAGCACGAATCGGAAGTGCACGAAGTTGTTGGTGCAGCTGTTTTCGATTTCGATATGTTAGGAACAACGCATTCATCTTTTGCAAGACAGTCTGTTTGGGTAGCAACCAATGTGAATCTTGATTGCTCAAAACCCAAAGCATACTTCCCAATAGTGTCCGACTGGTATTCTATTTCAATCTCTAAATCGTCAAGTAGCAGAGCTTTTTCGGATTTGTCTAACAGAGATTTCATTTTTTGAACACTTAATCTATGGTCAAAATCATCAGCAGTGTAGAGTTGAAAATTGATTACGGAGACTTTCCTCAGTACCCTTCCACAATCAATAAAACGTTTGTCAAGTTGTCCAACTTCGGTGATGTGAAAATGTTGAGGAATCAGACTTCCATCCGGAAGGGTAAATTCAATAGTTTCAATTTGGTTGAGGATTGATTTAAATTCTGAAAGTTTCATAGGATTTAATTTTATTGTTTTAAGCAAGATTGGGTTTTATTCGTTTTGGGAATTTTCAATTGATCCATTACATTCTTTAGCGCTGCCCATCTTTTCTCATTAATACAGTAGCAAATATTTTTACCTTCTATGGTTCCCTTGATCAAACCAGCATTCTTCAGTTCAGCAAGATGTCTTGAAACGGTGGGTTGCGCAAGTGGAATTTGATCCACGATCTCATTGCAAATACAAGAAGGGTTTTGGACAAGAAATTCAATAATAGCAAATCGAGCGGGATGTCCTAATGCTTTAAATACCCGAGCTGTATCTGTAATTTTAGCACGGAATCCTTCTGTTTTTGTTATTCCCATATTCCCATATTACAATATTACAATATAAAATATTCAAAAAAAAGTTTGCCTAACTTTTTTAATGTTAAATGAAAAATATGTGAAAATTCTTACTTAGATTTTGCCATATCCTTAAGGATAAAAGCCAATACAAGAATCATAGTGATTATGACGATTATTGCAACACCTTTGATTGTCATTGAGAATAATTTTGTGCCAAGATACAGCTTCAATTTTATTTTAAATGCGTTCAAAAAAATATTTAACACATTTTATTCATAAATAATTCAGCTCAATTTTCATTCCCGCCTACTTGACTCCGTTCCATAAATGATATTCTTTCTAAAAGATTTCAGAAATGAAAGAGAAGTGAGTACTTCATGGATTCTGATATTTTGAGTTTGGGTCTGCTCATTCAAATTAGTTTGTAGGAGTTGTCAATGACAGATTTCTAAAACCCAAAAAATTCATTTTTTGTATCTTGGTTTTAAATACTTTTCTATGTTCTCTATTAAAAAAATAAGCGTTGTACTTTGGATTCTTTTTTTGGTTGGGTGTTCTTCTGAGGTACAGTATGACCTTCTTATTCTCAATGGGACAGTGTACGATGGGAGTCTTAATGACCCCGTAGAAACAGATTTGGGGATTGTAGGAGATCGGATCATCCAATTAGGTGATTTGGAGAAGCATAAAGCTACTCAAATTGTTGATGCCAGAGGATTGAGTGTTGCACCAGGATTTATTGATCTTCATGTCCATTTAGAACCTATTTTTTCGCTGTCAGATTGTGAGAGTCATATCCGTCAAGGCGTAACAACGAGTTTGGGAGGCCCGGACGGTTCGGGTCCGACACCCTTTGGAGCATATGTAGATAGTTTGAGACAACTTGGTGTCGGAATGAATGTGGGCTTTTTGGTAGGACATAATTCTGTAAGACGTGAAGTCATGAATCTAGAAAATAGAAAACCGACATTGGACGAATTAAGTCAAATGAAAGCTTTAGTAGCACAGGCAATGGATGAGGGTGCTTTTGGAATTTCCACAGGATTGAAATACCTCCCGGGGAGTTTTTCAGAAGTCGAAGAAGTCATTGAACTTTCCAAAGAAGTATCTAAAAAAGGAGGGATTTACACTTCTCATTTAAGAGATGAGGGTTTGGAAGTTTTAGCATCAGTACAAGAGGCCATTACTATTTCAGAAAAGGCAGAGATTCCTGTGGTATTAACACACCATAAAGTAATAGGAAAACCAATGTGGGGCTCAAGCAATCAAACCTTGGCTCTTGTAGATCAGGCTCGAGAAAGGGGCTTGAATATTGTGATGGATCAATATCCTTACAATGCAAGTCATACGGGAATTTCAGTATTGATTCCGGCTTGGGCTCAGGCAGGAGGAAATAAAATGTTTGAAGAGCGACTGAAAAATCCCAAGCTACAGGATAGTATTAAAAAAGGAATTGTATTTAATATTTTGAACGATAGAGGGGGAGATGATTTGGATCGGATTCAGTTTGCCAAAGTAGCATGGATGCCTGAGTTGGAAGGAAAAACATTAAAATTCTGGTGTGAGCTAAGAGGGTTAGAGTCGTCTACAGAAAACGGAGCTGAGTTGGTCATTGAAGCTCAACTAAAGGGAGGTGCAAGCTGTATTTTTCACGCAATGGATGAAAAGGATGTAGTAAACATTATGAAACATCCCCAAACCATGATAGCATCAGATGGTAGATTAGTCAAATTAGGTGACGGGCATCCGCATCCAAGATGGTACGGCACTTTTCCAAGAGTATTAGGAAGGTATGTTAGAGAACAGGGCGTACTATCACTTAAAGAGGCATTATTTAAAATGACTTCCTTTCCAGCAAAAGTAATGGGTTTGGAAGACCGTGGTACAATTGAAGTAGGAAAAAAAGCAGACATCACAATCTTTGACCCTAAAACGGTTATTGATAAATCAACTTTTGAAAATCCACATCAGTATTCGGATGGAATTGAATATGTAATCATTAACGGCAAGTTGGCGGTAGACCAAAGAGTGTTTAAACCCATTAAATCCGGTCAAGTGTTGCTCAAGAAATAAAAGGATTTATTTTTTTTGGTACACCCTCACATAATCGACCTCCATAACATCCTCAACAAAATTTGGATCTACAGGACCTCCTAAATTACCCCCCATGGCAATATTTAACAAGATGTATTGGTCATTAAAATAAGGCCAATTTTCTGGGGTTTTGTTTTCAGGTTTGTAGGTAAAATACAGTTGATCATCTACCGTAAAATTGATTTCATTTTCCGTCCACTCCATGCCGTAGTCGTGAAAATTTTTGGTAACGTCTGTGACATCAACTTGTTTGACGATGGTGTTGTCTCCGTGTGTGGCAGGTGTATGAACAGCGCATTGGATCATTTCAAAGTCTTCAAAAAGTTGTTCCATGATGTCAATTTCCCCACAGGCAGGCCATCCTACAGTTTCAAGATTACTCCCCAAAGTCCATATGGCAGGCCAAGTTCCTTGAGCACGTGGCAATTTAGCACGAACAACCACCTTGCCATAAGTAAATGAAAACTTCGAGTTTAATCGTGCCGAAGTGTACGCTTGTGTAGTTCCAGAATGCGTGTATTCTTCTTTTTTTGCTGTAATTTTTAGAACCCCTTCATGAACCGACGCATTATCCAGTCGGTTTGTGTAATGTTGAAGTTCGTCATTAAACCAGCTACCGTTGTTAGGTGCCACGGTTTCCATAAACCATTTGGAGGAGTTTACAGTGCTGTCACTTTGATCAAATTCATCACTCCAGACCAAAGAATATTCAGTTTGTTGAGTTTGTTGTTGGTCACATGAGATAAAGAGAGATACAAAGAGGAAAGGAATAATTTTATGCATGGGTACTAACTTTTAGAAGTTTAAAAATGGAATTGATTTCGATGTAAATTTAAAAAAAACTTTAGGGCAGAAGAAACGTATTGAATTGTAAATAAAAACAAGGCAAAATTCAATAGGAAAGTCTAGTTTCGCAGTATGATTTACAATCTGTCAAGAGGATTTTCAGCAATTTCTCACATTATTTACGGAATCCTAGCTTTGATCCACCCCTATTACATAGAAGAATTTACTCGTTATGGTTTTTCAAAGCAAAGAGTTTTAATTGCAACCCTACAGCTTACAGCCGGATTGGGGATGCTTTTGGGCTTTTATGAAAGTAAAGCAACACTTCCCAGTGCTGCCATTCTAGCACTTATGATGACCGGTGCATTGGGAACTCGAATTTTTATTCAAGACGATTTGGTCTCGTCTTTACCTGCCTTTGCGTATATGTTTATAAATTCTTTTATCTTTATGAAAAGCATAAAAGTAAGAAAATGAAGATTTTAAAGTATTTACTCACAGCGGCAGTTTCATTAGTAGTTCTCAACGTATGGTTTTTTCGGTTCAATCAATCTACGATTTACAGAGGAGGCAATGCGTCTAATATGATCGAAGAATTTGCAGTTTATGGACTAAGCGAAACCATGGTTTATGTAATCGGAGGATTGAAAGTGCTCGCAGCACTAGGGCTTTTGATTGGATTTTTTAAAGAAAAAACAATCATACCTTCAGCTGGATTGATGACGGTTCTAATGTTTGGTGCCATGATAATGCATTACCGAGTTGCTGATGAAGCCATTAAATATCTCCCAGCGGGGTTGATGTTCGTATTTAGTCTCGGGATCTTTTTCCTTCAGTCGAACTTAAACGCATCAAAAAAATAGTTTTTTTCAATTATGAAGGCACACTTTATGAAAATCCTTACAGGCTTAGTCCTCTCAGTCTTTTCTTTTTCAGCTTGCCAAAAGGAGGTAAGCCCTCTTTCCGTAGCACCACTTTTTTCAAATCATATGGTGTTACAGCAACAAACGGAAGTACCCGTTTGGGGTCAGGGCGAACCGGGAACTAAAATTAATATTTCTGCAAGTTGGAACGCTAAAGTAACCACTCAGGTGAACCCAGAAGGAAAGTGGGAAGCTGTGATTCAAACTCCTAAATTCGGAGGACCTCATCAACTCAAAGTTTACGATTCAAATCATGAGTTTGTATTTGAAGATGTCATGTTAGGAGAAGTTTGGCTTACTTCGGGTCAATCTAATATGGAGTGGCCAATGTATGCAAGAATCAAAAATCAAAAAGAGGAAATTAAAAACGCAAATTATCCTGAAATCAGGATGTTTACCGTTCCTAGAAATTTGAACGAGACCAATATTAATGATGCAGCATGGAAAGTAACTACTCCAGACAATGCAAAGCAATTTAGTGCTGTGGGGTATTTCTTTGCAAGAAAAATGAATCAGACGCTCAACATACCCATAGGGATTGTCAATACCTCTTGGGGGGGAACTCGTGTTGAAGCTTGGACAAGCCTCGAAAAGTTAACCCAAATGACCCCAAGTAAAGAAGAAGCATTGAAAATTCAAAGCCAAGGCGGACTTGATGCTTTAAGGGAAAACGAGGAACAGTTTAATACTGAGATCAATAAGGCAAATGAAAAATACCTTGGAGCTACTGCTTATTCTTTGCCAGAAAATATTGCTGAATGGGAAGCTTTAGATTTAAACGATTCGGATTACCAGAATCCAAATTTTGACGATTCTACTTGGACAGTTTTTGATGCCGGTAGTGACTCAGACGATGTTATTGCTTTTGAAAACTTTTTTGATATGGGAAGTTTAGCAGAAGACGGAGTCGTTTGGTTACGCAAAACATTTGATGTTGAAAACCCATCTCTTGATTTTAAATTTATTGTAAATGGAGGAATTGATGATTTTGACTACACCTATCTTAATGGGGTTGAAATTGGGAAGGGATTTTCATGTTGCACCACACGTTCGTACACCATCCCAAAAGGACTTTTAAAAAAAGAAGGTAACGTACTTGCGATTCGAATAATAGATACCGGCGGTGAAGGCGGATTTAGAGGATCTGCTTTTATTGAGAGTGAAAATGATAAAATACCTTTGGATCAAGGCAGTTGGCGTTTAAAACATCATGCTTTTTTCTTGGGGGCCTCCATCCAAGCGCACAAATTAAATTTTGAGACTTTGACCCAGAAGGATGAAGAAATTAAAACTCAAGTCAAAAGCGGACGATCCCTCAGCGATCCCAATCAGTACAGTATTTTATTTGAGACCATGTTAAAACCTGTAATTCCTTTTAAAATTAAAGGAGCTTTGTGGTATCAAGGGGAAAGTAACGTGGGAAATTACCAAGATTACAAAACATTATTTTCGGGTATGATTACGGATTGGAGAGCAAAGTGGGGAGTAGATTTTCCGTTTTACTTTGTTCAAATTGCTCCTTATGAATACACTCCCAAAGCCTCTTCTCAATCCCTTAGAGAGGCTCAACGAAAAACCTTAGAACTGGATAAAACTGGGATGGCCATTACAATGGACATTGGTGAAGAAAAAGACATCCATCCAGCAAATAAACAAGATGTAGGGCTACGCCTGGCACGTTTGGCTTTACACAATGATTACGGACAAAATGAAATTGTACCCTCAGGACCACTCTACCAAAGTCAAAAAATAGCTGAAGGCTTTATTGACCTAAGCTTTGATTATGTAGGTTCGGGATTAATGGGTAAAAACAATTTATCTGGATTTGAAATAGCTGCTTCAGAGGGCCCATTTTTTCCTGCTAAAGCGATTGTCAAAGGAAGTCAAATTCGCGTCTCGTCTCCCAAGGTTAAAAATCCTGTTCGGGTAAGGTATGGATGGGAAAATTACTTTGAAGCTACCCTTTTTAATAAAGAGGGTCTTCCCGCATCTTCATTTCAAACCCCTTAGGGTTTTAAACAGTTGTATTTTTTCAACCCTAACCTAAAATTCCAAGGGATATCAGATTGATCCAATCTAGCAATAAACACAAATAGGGAAAATCATCAAAACCAAAGCTGCGGAACTTAACGCTTGTCTAGTTTTTAGTGTCATTACTAACAAAATTCCTAGAAGAATCGAAAAGGCATTGCAAAGAATTCCTCAAAGAATCTCCTTATTGAGAAACTTCTTGACTAAGCTGTTCCATCTTGTTCTTTAAGGATAGTATGGCATCCGCATAACGCTGATCCCAAGCTTCAAATCGATCAGAGGATTCTAGCGCAATTTCATATTCAATTCCTGGAAGAATCCATGCAGCATAGCCACTAAAAGGGTCTGAGGAAGCGTAAAGTGATTTGTACCATGAGCCAAAGTACATTCCTTGTTCGGAGATAAAACTTTTTTCCAATCCGATAAGTTGACGATTGATTCCTTTGATTCTTTTTTTTGAAAAATCCGATTGATTTAAATAAGTGCTAATTTCAGTACTCAGTAAAGTACTGGTCTGTTCGAGTATTTGAATAGCATCTAAGGTTTTTTGAAATCCTTTAAAATCAGCATTAAATTTTTTGATTTTTGTTGTTGCATTTTCGATGTGGAGTTTTAAATCCGCAGCATATCGGTTGAGGTTGTAGGGGATCAGGTCTGCATTGGCCATTCGAAGGGCCATCAAACCGGCCATGTGCTCTACCATAGGACCCATTTTGAATTCAGGATCTACAAATTGTTCATAAAACTGAAAACTGTCATAATTGGAATGATAAAGGTTAGGACCTCCAGCACCTCCGCTAAGAGAAGGAACCCCTACGTGCATGTAAAAACCAATATGGTCAGAGCCACCCCCTAAATTTCCAATTTGCGGTTCATCTTGATTTTCCCCTTTCCAAAATTCAAATAAACTTTGATTGGTGTAGGGGTATTGAACTTTTTTTGACGCCTCAATCAATAGTTTTTTCAAAGTAGGTGCTGCTGAAGCACCAAACTTTTTACCCGAAACACCACCGTCAAAATTCATGTAGGCAACACCTTTAGCATTGAGTTGTTCCCGCATTTGCTCGACCCATTCACTGGATCCAATGACTCCGTGTTCTTCAGCGTCCCAATGACCTATTAAAATGGATCTTTTGGGGGCATATCCTTGGGCTTTGAGTTTACCCAAAGTTTCACTTAAACTTAAAAGCATGGCTGTACCACTATTGGGATCTGTGGCTCCAAATGCCCATGCGTCGTAATGACATCCTAGGATGATCCATTCATCTGGAGCTTCACTGCCTTGAAGCATCCCGATTACATTTGTTGCTCGGACAAAATCAATTTTTTGATTAACCTTAAGTCGTACCGTAAGAGTTTTTCCACCTTCAAGCCTGTAGGTAAATGGCAGTCCTCCTTGCCACGATTGAGGGACTGCTTTTCCTTTCATTTGACCCAGTATTTTTTGGGCTTCACCGTAGGCAATTGGTGTTACAGGAATGGAATGTAATTGAGCTTCAGAGGGCTTTAGGCGTTTGATTTTTTGCTTGCCATCTAGAGGCAATGCAGGCTCGAAAGGAGTGAGCGGGTCTCCCGTAAAATCAGTCGTTAATAAGGATCCTCTTTGTATGGTTGTTTCGTTGTAATAAGGCCCTTCTGGATAAACGAGGCCTTTAGTGAAGCCGCTGTCTTTAGGATCAGTGAAAATGATAAGTCCCGCGGCACCATTTGCTTCAGCAAATTTGGCTTTAAATCCTCTAAAATTACCACCGTATCTGGCCATTACAATCTTGCCTTTCACTTCAACTCCAAGTTCCTTTAGAAGTTCAAAATCCTCTTTTCTTCCGTAGTTTGCATAGACTATCTCAGCCGTAACATCTCCTGTTCCTGAAAAGGCATTCCACCCTTTCCAAAGCAAAGGGTCACTGGAAAAGCGATCACTTTCGATAATGTCTTCCTTTTGATTCAATACAGTTCGTGAAGGAGTAACAATTTCGATGAGAGAGTTGCCCGGATTTTTAGGTAGATAAACATCATAAGGATATTGAGTGACTTTAAAGCCTGCATTTTGCATTACTTGTGTCATGTATCGTTGAACCTCTGTATTCGCTTTGCTTCCAACCACATGGGGACGTTCAGTTAATTTAATTAAGTGCTTTTTAAAAGTAGTAGTATCCAATTGTTTTAAAAACACATCTTCAATCGTAAGTTGGTTGTTCCAATTGGTTGGCGAATATCCTTCGTATTGAGCAAATGAAAATTGGAATATTAAAAAGAGGAGACACAAGACTTTAAGCTTCATAGAAAATAGTTTTACATTTTTTTAATCAAGCTAAAGCTACAATTTAAATTCAATGGATCAAATGGACTGTCTTTGAATTTTTGACGGGCTTTAGATTCTTTCTTTTGGAAGGGTGAAACAAATTTTTATTGTAACTTATTTCCTCAATCAAAAAAAGGACATGAAATTATCTATTACAGTTAAACTACCCATACTTTTTTTTATTGCAACAGCAAGTTTGTTTGGACAAAAGTCAATTAAAGAAAAAATACTTGACATTGCATTTATTGAAGAAAAAGTGATGATGCCGATGCGGGATGGGGTCCGATTGGCAACGGATATTTATCGCCCTAAAACATCGGAGAAAGTCCCGATTATTTTTTCAAGAACCCCTTACAATTTTAACTCTTGGGGTGATGGAGAAGAGCGAACCAGGACTATGGAACGAGCTTATGATGCTTTGAAACGAGGCTATGCTTACGTCGTTCAAAATGAAAGAGGGAGGTACTTTTCAGAGGGAGAATGGGATATTTTAGGAGTTCCCCTAACGGATGGATACGATGCCTTTAGCTGGCTACAAACACAAGACTGGTCTAATGGGAAAATTGGCACTTTAGGCTGTTCTTCAACTGCAGAATGGCAAATGGCTGTTGCAGCACTTGATCATCCTGCCCATGCTGCCATGGTTCCACAAGGATATGGTGCTGGAGTTGGTGTTGTAGGGCCTTTCTTTGAACAAGGAAATTGGTACAGAGGAGGTGCTGAGCAACTCCTTTTTCCTTCTTGGTTGTACGGTGTAGAACATGATAAATTCAAACCGCGAATTCCTAAAGAGGCAACCCAAGAAGATTTAATTCGTATTTCTAGATTCTATGACTTAGCCCCTGAAAACCCACCAGTTGATTGGGCTGAGGCATTCAAACACTTGCCCTTGAAGGATTTGCTAAAAAATGTCAATGGTAAAAGAGAAATATTTGACAAGATGATTAGTAGAAAACCCAATGACGCTCAATGGTTTGAGGGAGGATTGTATCATGATTCTATGGATTTTGGTGTACCCAGTTTTTGGTTTGTTTCTTGGTATGATGTTTCCGTTTCACCCAACATAGCGTTGTTCAATCATATTAGAGAAAATGGAGACGATGAATTTATTAAAGACAATCAATATTTAGTGATTGCTCCCACACTACATTGCCGCTTTACAAGAGCAACAGAAAACACGATAGTGGGTGAGCGGTCAATGGGAGACGCCCGTTTAGATTACGATGCCCAAATTTATGCTTGGTTTGATTTTTTATTGAAAGACAAAGCAAATAATTTTAAGGAAAATACCCCGAGGGTACAGTATTTTACCATGGGTAAAAATATCTGGCAAGCCTCTGAAAACTGGCCACCCAAAAATGCCAGCATGAAGACCTTTTATTTGCAAAGTAATGGGAAAGCCAATTCAAGGTTCGGAGACGGTAAACTAAGCCCCTTAATGGATCGAAGGGGCAAACAGCTAGATTCATTTTACTACGACCCCATGGATCCAGTTACCTCTTATGGAGGGGGCGTTTGTTGTACTGGGAATGCGGTAGAAGGAGGGTCTTTTGATCAAAGTAAAATGGAAGAAAGAGAGGATATTTTGGTGTACACTTCAGAGGCATTAAAAGAAGGAATTGAGGTGACGGGTTTTGTTGAAAGTACGCTCTACTTGTCTTCCGATGTTAAGGATACTGACGTAACCATTAAACTTATTGATGTACATCCAGACGGTAAAGCTTTTAATTTAGATGAAACCATCCAGCGTGTCCGATACAGAGCAGGCTATGACCAGGAGGTATTCATGCAAAAAGATCAGGTGTACAAAGTTGTACTAAGTCCGATGGCAACAAGTAATTATTTTAAAAAAGGACACAAAATTAGAATAGAAGTATCCAGTAGTAATTTTCCTAGATTTTCTAGAAATTTAAACACGGGAGGAGCGAATTACGATGAATCAAAAGGGATAATAGCACAGAATAAAATTCATCATTCAAAGCGTTACCCTTCCCACATTAAGCTTCCAATTATCTCTAAATAATTTTAAATATGAATTACACCAAAAAGTGCCTTGCATCAGTCTTGTTTTTTTTAGTTTCAGTTTTTTATGTAAAAGGACAACAAACCCCTCCTTTTGAAACTGTGACTTCTTTTTTTGAGGCCTTCCACCAAAAAGATAGCCTAGCGCTTTATGATTTTTTTGATGATGAAGCAAAAATTAACTTCACTTCAAACACTAAAGAAGGAACGCCTGTTGTAAAACGATTGAGTATTCCCGACTTTGTTCGCAGGGTAAGTAATCGAGCTGACAGTCCCGTTTGGGAAGAAAGAATCGGTTCACCTGAAATCCATGTTTTTAAGAATTTAGCCAGCATGTGGATTCCTTTTGAATTTTACCTTGACGGGCAGTTTTCCCACTCGGGATTCAATCTATTTCAATTGTTTTGGAATGGGACTCAATGGAAAATCATGTATTTAGCAGATTCGAAGTAAAACCGTCTGATTTTTAGAATTTTAGACAAAAGTTTTGAAAATTTAGGAAAAGAATCTAAATTAGACGTCCCATGAAAAATAGGATCCTTTTTTATGATTTTCCAGACGGAGTTGATACCATTTACTTACAAGGTAAAAGGTACACGCGTACCGAGTTTGAATCCGCTCGAAATAGAGAAAAAAGAAGACTTAAAAACGGGCGTTTCACCAAAGCAGAACGTTCTTAAGTTCAAATTCATTCCACTACAGCCTGAAATACGAGTTCTCTAAATCTTTGAGAAGTGCTATCGTTTCCAATATCAAAAGTTTGTTTGTAAATGATCCCGATAAGGTTCTCCTCAGGATCTGCAAAGTAGCTTGTATTGAAATATCCTCCCCAAGTCAGCGTTCCTTTACTTCCACCCATCCCTTTTTTGAGATCCGCCTCAGCCAGAATTCCAAAAGCTAATCCGTGGGAAAAGCCCATACTTTCTGAGAGTTGATTTTGATAAATCAATTCACAGGTTTTTTTGCCAATAATCTGCTGTCCGTTACTTTTGCCTTGAGTTAAAAAGAGGGTTAAAAATTTAGCATAATCTTGGACTGTACTTGAAAGTCCCGCACCCCCTGAAAAAAAGTTTTTTGATTGAAGCGGGTAGTTAACATCGTAAAACGAAGACTCGTAAATAGCCCAATCGTCTCCATCACGGGTAATCACAGGCACCAGTCTTTGGTGCTTGTCTTCTGGCAATGTAAAATAGGTGTCGTTCATTTGCAAAGGATCAAAAACACGTTTTCTAAGAAATTCGGGAAACGTCATCCCAGACATGACCTCTACAAAATGTCCTAGAACATCCAACCCTAGGCTGTAAGTGAAGCGTTCCCCGGGTTCGTGGTGTAAAGGTTGCTTTGCAATAGCATTGGTTAGCGTTGCCATATTTTGCTCTGGTGAAAAAATATCGCGTAATTCTTCTTTCCAATAAATTGATCGAATTGCGGGATTCCCATCAATTTCTCCATAGCCAATCCCTGAGGTATGGGTAAGTAAATGTCGGATGGTTATTTTATTTTTGGGTACTGTTGTGGTGTAGGTAGTGTCTTTAGCATCATAATCTTTTAAAATCCCCACACCTGAAAAGGAGGGAATGTATTTAGCTATGGGGTCGTCAAGAAAAAACATTCCTTCTTCCCAAAGCATTAATACGGCTAAAGAGGTTATGGCTTTTGTCATAGAAGCAATTCTAAAAATATCTTGATCATTAAAAAGGCGTTGGCTTTCTGGATTTGCGCTGCCAAATGCTTTTTGATAAACGGGTTTACCATTTCGTACAACCAGAGCCACAGCACCAGGAATTTCTTTCGTTTGTACTGCCTCATTAAGCATGCTGTCAATTCTAGAAAGGCGATCCAAGGCCATTCCTTCTTTGATGTTTGGATTGCTTACAGGCTGCGAGCATGAGATAAGAAGGAGAAAAAGAAGTGATGTTACAGTTGAAAAACGCATTTTATGTCTTTTAAAGTTTATCCAAGATAGGAAAACACCCTTTTATTTGGAAAAAAAGTACGGGTTTAATTTTCAAAAAGGAGCTTGATCTAAGCCTTATTTACGGAGTTAAATGAAAGCGCAGTGTCAATAAGTGCCAGATGGGAATACGCTTGTGGGAAATTCCCGAGCAAGCGTTTGGAATCAAAATCAATATCTTCACTAAAAAGGTCTAAATGGTTGCTGTAGCTTATTAGGTCTTCAAAGTATTTTCTAGCTTTTTCAACTTCTCCAATTTTAATTAAACTGTTAATAAACCAAAAAGTACACACGGTAAAAGAAGAGGAGGGTAAGCCAAAATCGTCTTGGTTTTTGTAACGGTAAAGCAACCCATTAAAGGCAAGTTCTTTTTCGATGGCTTTCACTGTTTTTTTGAAACGCTCCTCGTGGGCAGAAACAAAACCGTATTGCTCAATAAGTAGCACAGATGCATCTAGAAATTGGGATCCATAGGACTGGGTGTAGGCTTGTACCTCCTCATTCCAGGCATGGGTTTCTATGTCGTTTTTAATGGCTTCTTTAATGGGAGTCCATTTCAATGCCATTTCCTGTTTTCCAACCAACTCAGCTATTTTGATCGCTCGATCAATAGCGACCCAACACAATACTTTTGAGAAGGTAAAATGCTGATCTTCTGATCGAAATTCCCAAATTCCTTTGTCTGCTTTTTGCCAGTTATTTTTGACTACCCAAACAATACCTTTGACAATGGACCAGATTTCTTCAGAACGCTCAAAATCTGTGGGAAATTCTTTCATTTCTGCGTGGATGGCATCCATCAGGATTCCGTAAATATCATTTTGTTTTTGAGAGTAGGCGGCATTTCCAATACGAACAGGTTTTGAGTTTTCATAACCTGAAAAATGATCGAGGAATTCTTCAGTCAAAAGAGTTTCACCATTAATCCCGTACATGATTTGAAGCTTTTGATCTTTATCGGGAATCAGTTCAACGATGTAATTAATAAAGTTTTTTACAATACGTTTGTGTCCTAATTTTGAAATCACTCGAATTACCATGGAGGCATCTCGAATCCAGCAGAAGCGGTAGTCCCAATTACGAACTTCACCAATCGTTTCAGGAAGCGAGGTAGTTACCGCCGCTAAAACAGCTCCAGTTTTGTCATAAGACATAAGTTTTAATGTCATTGCACTTCGCTGAATTAGGCCGTTGTATTGATCAAAAACAGGAGTTTTAGAACACCAGTTCATCCAGTAAACCTTAGTTCGTTCGAAATCCAAAAGACAATTTGAGAGCGTTGGGAGTTTAAGTTTTTCGTTGTAAGAGAGGTTAAAAAAGAGCGGACTATTTAAGCTGAAGTATTCTTTATTTAGTACAGACTTCTTTTCTGTATTGGTGTAAAGAAACAAACTGTCATGTGTAGGAGTTTCCACTTCACTTACTATGGCATTTTGTTTGATTTTATGTGTGGTTTTTCCTTGTGCGTATTCCAATCGGGGGTCATACTGCAATTGAATTTGAGCATTACCTTTAATGGGATTTACAAAACGAATCAACTCTGGCGGGGCATAGTACTGCCCATCCTCCGTTTGAAATCGAGGCATAAAATCAATTAGCTCAAAGGCTTGCTCTTCATTTTCAAAGATTGTTTTTAGAATGCATGAATCACCGAGATATTCTTGTGTGATGTTAAATTTATTTTTGGTCTCAATCCAAAATCCACCTCCTTTTTCTTGATCTAGAATTTTTGCAAAAATTGAAGGGGAGTCAAATTTAGGGAGGCAACACCAGTCGATGGATCCCTTTTCATTGATTAGCGCAGCAGACCTACAGTTTCCAATGATTCCAAAATTTAAATTTTTTTCAACCGCCATGGTTTAATTGTTTTTTTAATTAGTGTTGGCTTGTTCAAGATTCCAAATATGCTATTTTTTTTTTAACCAAACGGTTTAGGATTTTACCAAAAAATTAGGATCATCAATTTTTGTTTTTAGCTAGGACTCTATTGAAGAATTCTCATTTTAAAGGTTTGAAGATTTACAATTTGTAATTATTTCAATTTCTTCAGCCTTGTAGTTTGGTGGTTAAGGGTTTTTTCTCTTAAATTGAGATCAAGATTCCAAATATGCCAAAAAATATAATTGTTTCTAACCGCTTACCTGTACAGGCTCAAAAAACTGATGAAACGTGGTCATTTACTCCCACCAGTGGTGGGTTGGCTACAGGAATGAAATCAGTTCATCAAGAAGGAGACTCTCTTTGGGTTGGATGGCCAGGAGTAAGTTCGGATGGCTTGGATGAGAAAAATAAGAATCAAATTTCCAAAAACTTAGAAAAGAATCAGTATCGCCCCGTTTTTTTAAATGATGCTGAGCTGGATAATTTTTATTTTGGTTTTTCAAACAAATGTTTGTGGCCATTATTCCATTATTTTATTGAATACCACCAGTTTGATACCCAACAATGGGAATACTACATTGAAGTAAATCAAAAATTTGCTGATGAAGTTTTACAAGTCATAGAGGATGGAGATATTGTATGGATTCACGATTATCAGCTGATGCTGTGTCCACAAATGATAAAAGATGTAAAACCCGAGGTAACCATTGGGTTTTTCCTCCACATTCCTTTTCCTTCTTTCGAGATTTTTAGAATTTTTCCAGAAAGGGAGCGTTTGTTAAACGGACTTTTAGGAGCCGATGTTATTGGCTTTCACACTTATGATTACGAACGCCATTTTTTAAGTTCAGTAAAACGTATTTTAAACTTCGATGTCAATTTTAATATCATCCTTCACCACGGGCGAGAAATCGTAGTCAACACATTTCCTATGGGGATCGACTTTAAAAAGTTTGAGTTGGCGGCTCTTGAAAATGCAAGAAATAATTCTTTGGAGAGTTCTGAGTTGAAAAAGCAAATCAATGCGCACAAATTAGAAAACGACGGAAAGTTAATTTTATCAATAGATCGATTAGATTACACCAAAGGAGTGGTCAATCGACTGTTAGCCTTCGAGCGTTTTTTAGATATTTATCCAGAGTATCATGATAAAATTCGCCTAGTCATGTTGGCGGTTCCTTCCAGATCAAAAGTGGCCCAATACAAACAGCTCAAACGTCAAACGGATGAGGTTGTAGGGAGAATCAACGGAAAGTTTGCTACGGTCAATTGGACTCCGGTCTGGTATTATTATCGTTCCATGGAGTTCGAAAACTTAATTGATCTTTATGTCTCTTCTGATGTTGCTATGATTACTCCTTTACGGGACGGAATGAATTTAGTTGCCAAAGAATACCTAGCTACTCGAGTGGATGATGACGGAGTTCTTATTCTGAGTGAACTTGCAGGTTCTTCAAAGGAACTTCCCCAAGCTTTATTGGTCAATCCATTTGATATTGAACAATTGGCTCAGTCAATCAAAACGGCTATTGAAATGCCAATAAAAGAGCAAAAAGAACGAAACTCTATCTCTAGAAAACGAATTCGACGTTACGATATTAACAAATGGTCATCCAATTTTATGCAAGCCTTAAATGAATCTGCGAATAAAGAATCGGCTTCTCAAGTTAAATGGGTTAATACTTTGGTGGCTAAAAAACTATCGGATTCTTACAAAAAATCAAACAAAAGACTATTGCTGTTGGATTACGATGGAACTTTAGTAGGCTTTCATGAAAATCCGAATAAAGCCATTCCTTCAGAAACGCTGTTGGAATTACTCGAAAATTTAAGCCAGCAAAAGGATACGGATCTAGTAATCATCAGTGGACGACCACACGAGTTTTTAGAACAACATTTTGCCCATTTAAATTTAATTTTGGTTGCTGAACACGGCCTTTTTATCAAATATCCAAATGCTCCATGGGAAGAGAAAAAAGGAGCAAGCAGTGAATGGAAAGAGCATTTGTTACCCGTGTTGGACACCTTTACGGATAATACACCTGGAACGTTTATCGAGCACAAAAAAAATTCATTGGTATGGCATTATCGGAAAGCCGACCCGGAATTGGGAATTGCTAAGTCCGTAGAATTAAAAACAGTACTCGCTAGTTTATTGCCGAATGATTTGGCATTGCTAGACGGAAATAAGGTTTTGGAATTGGTACCAGCAAATATCAATAAAGGGGTAGTGGCTTTGGATTTATTTAACTCAAAACGATATGATTTTATCCTTGTAGCTGGAGATGACGTAACTGATGAAAACATGTTTTTAAATCTCCCATCAGAGGTTCACAAAATCAAAATCGGAAAGAAAAAAACGGCAGCAGAATATTACATTAGAAACTACGCCAACTTCCTTTCTTTTTTAAAGAAATTGATCCCCTAGTAAAAAGTAATACTTTTTTACTTTAAATTAATTCAATAACAGTTTGGAAAATAAAGTTTTTGTGTTGGAAAACTAATTTAATGATTTCCCTCCTTTTTCTCCTGTTCTTATGCGGTAGGCTTCTTCTACAGGCATAACAAATATTTTACCATCTCCTACCCGGTCGGTAGCGGCCGCTTTTAAGATTGCATTGATCGTGGTCTCAACAAAATCATCGTTAACCACAATAGAAAGGTATCTGCGTTGGATTTCAGAAGTGCTGTAACTGATTCCTCTGTAAACATGTCCCTCTTTCTCATTGCCGATACCCGTTACATCCCAATAGCTGAAAAAATTAACTTCAACATTGTGCAAAGCTTCTTTTACATCTTTGAATTTTGACTTCCGAATAATGGCTTCTATTTTTTTCACTTAGATTGTTTTTTTTGGGATTAAAGACTGTAACTCTCGGACTGTATGCTCCAGTTTTTCAATACGAGCATCTTGTCCTTTGATGTGATTTTCTAAAAATTCAATTTTTTCAATTGTTTTACCATCATTTTTTATTTCAGTTAATTTAAGCATTTCACCGTTTCCAGTTAGAATCCAGTTTTGATCAATCTCGGGGAATCTGTCTGTTATTCGGACAGCAAGATTGGAAGAAATACCGTTCCTACCTGTTTCTATTTGGTAAAAAATAGCACTGTTTGTGTATCCTAAAACTTTAGCTAGCGTGTTTCTTCTCATGCCAGTGTACTCGAGTATTTTTTTTAGTCTAGTTCTTTCATTCATCTTCAAAAAAAATATAGAAATATAAAAAATGTGTAAAAAAATTCGTTTTTATTAAAAATGTATTACTTTTACATTAATAATAGAAAAAACTTATATCATAAATATACCATTGTCTCACAAAAAAATCAAACTTTTATAAATTAAAATAATTCAGTTAATATTTAGAATCTGAAGTTGCCTACACTTCGACCTTTCCAGATCATATCATGAACTAACCTACAATTTTTTAAAAAGAATGGATTGACTTGTTTCTTTTTTTTTAATTATTTACTAATAATGAACTAATAAAAATCTATTATATTTTAAAATTAGTATATTTGTATTGTTGAATTCCATTTCAATTACGCCAGATTGTTAAAAATCTAGTTACTATAAAAAGAAATTAGACCAAAATGGAAAGCATGCATGACAACTCTTTTTACAATTGGCCGAATTTTTCGGATGAGGAGCTCAAAATAAATTCTGAAATTATTTGTGGTATTCTTGAGGATTTTATCCGTATTCAAGATTGGTTTGAATCCTACAATGAATTCATCAATCACGACAATCCTGAAAAAAACTATGTAAATCAGGTAGAAGGAAAATTGAACGGAATCAACCTTATTTTAAAAATTGGAAGAATTGAAAAGGAAGAACACAAAGAGTTTTTAGAAAATTCTATTTACAGCCTTAACTCAAGTATGCCTAGGACAATGGATGCTAAAAAAAGAGCCATACAGATTTGTGAGTCATTAAAAAAAGATATTTTGGAAATGGCCAAGAATCTGTAAAAGTAAAGTTTCGTTTTAAAACAACAGTAGCTTTATGAAATGACTCTTTGAAAACCCAATTACTTAAAGTATTCATCTAATTTTCCAAGATTTATTTTTTTGTCCACATGCATCCTTTGTCTATTCAATAATAAAGGATCCTGAACTCTTCTTTGGAATAAAAAAGATTTTTTCTGAGGTGAGACAATCGTATCTCCTCTGATAATGGAAAGTGCAGTTGACAACAATAATTCTTCGGGATCTCCTAAAGTTCCAAAATCATCAATGCGTTCTTGAATAGTGAAGTTGGGTTCTAGTCCATCAGAATAGTCCGCAAAACCATCATTATTTGCGATTTTTAATACAATGGGTTGTAAGGCATAGGTATGGTTGGGGTTTTTGGTTTGTGATTTGTTTATGTAGTCATAAACCGTAATGGAACCCACATTTTTCCCAACCGTTTTTTCACCAATTTGGATAACTTCAATAAACGATCTAAGTCCGTTGATAAGCAATTCACTGGCAGATGCAGTTTCTGAAGAGGTAAGGACATAGACACGATCCAAAGAAAGCGAGTTCAATGATTCACCACTAGGTAATTTAGAAATAAAGCGTTCAACAAAGGATTCTTTTCCAAACTCTGAAGACAGGTAATTAGACATTTTTAAATTCCATTCTTCTTTTACAAAAATCTGACCGGGAAATTGGCCTGTAATCATGCTGGCAAGGTCAACGCAATTTTGTATTGACCCCCCTCCATTGTAACGTAAATCAATAATTAAATCCGAAATCCCTTCGTTTTTAAAATCTACAAAGATTTGATTTAACAGGCTACTTTTATCTGCCACAAACTGATTGTACATCAGATAGCCTACCTTGCCACTGGAGGTCTCCATAACCTTGCTCATCTGGATCGGATTCACCGCAAAGTTTTCCTCTTTTTGAAGCGCTACTTCTTTTCCATTACTTGTAATGACTCCATTTCTAATGGATATCATGTTGAGTGTGTAATTAAGATTATCACTAAACAGTAACTCTCGATAGTTTTCAACAGTCAGTTGAGTGCCGTTTACCCCAGAAAACAGATCCCCTCTTCGGATGTCTTTAGTACTTGCATCAGACCCCTCAATAATGTATTTCACAAAACCAATCAATTGCCTGCAACTTTGACAAGCATAAAGCAGTCCAAATTCAACACCATTGGAAGCAATGATCCCCTGAATTGAATTTTCCAATTCCCTGTAATCGTCTTGGATCCAGCTGAAGCGATCGTCTTCATGGATCAAGCTTTCGAAAAGTTTTTCAGGATCTTTATTCTGAAGAATAAACTGGTAATAGGCTTCTTCATTTTCTGCTTTAGAGTCTGCAAGCAGTGGGACTTCTTCTTGCCAATAGTAATAGTAGTTCAAGCTTTTCCAGACAAAATCACTGACCTCCAACTCGCCGTCAAAAACAATAGTATTGTCAAACCGATTTTCAGAAGAATAAGGCGATGTATCTTCGATAACTTCTGCCTGACAACTAACCAAAATGAGGAAGAGCCAAGAGAAAACGAGAGTAAAGAAATGGGCTAATGTTATGGAAAGTCGATAACGCAGTCTCATTTACGAAATAAAAATAGTTCTTAATAACGTGAACAAGATACGTATTAAACGATCTAAATCCTAGGTTTATTAAAAAGGGAAAGTCCTCAATAAATTTATTAAAAGCGGGACAGCAGGCGTGTTAATTTATCCGAACAAATCGTGAAGGTTCCATACGAATGTCTTCTAGTGTTAAAGCAACAGTGTTTTGGTCTATTACTTTAAAAATATTGACCAATCCTTCCCCTTTCATTTCCCATAAAATCTTTTGTTCATCTTCATTAATTTCCAAAACAGCATATTGAAAATAATCACCAGCTCCCTCTTGTCCCTCAATTTTTACAAGTACTTTATCTTCGAAAAATTGCAAACAAACATCCGTACCTGCCATTTGGGACTTTCCGCACCACGATCCTCCGATTAAAAAAGAATTCAGATCTATCTTGGGCTGTGGTTGGCAGCTTGCAAAAAGAAATAATCCCAACAGAAACAAACGAAATCTCATACTACTTTTTTTCAAAAATAATAATTTCATCAAATTTTTTAAAGAGGGAAAGGTCGAAAAATCAAACAAAAAACCCGTCCAATATCAAAGGATATCGGGTTTAGAATCTACTTCCCAGTTGAAGGACTTAATAAGCCATTCACAACCGATCATCTGGATGTAGGGATAAGCCAGTAGATTTCTTTTTTTTGTTTGATTCATTGGGTTTTGGTTTCATTACAAATATCTGCTTCATTTTTTGAAATCCTCTAAGTTTGTAGGTACAACTGTATGTTTTAAGCGTTTTGTTTAATGTTTTTTCGATAAAAAACCAAAAAACAGCTATTCGTTAGTCACTTATTTAGCATTTTGTAACCGATTCCTAATTAACGTCTTAGCATTAAAGCAAAACCTTAAACTCTTTGTTTAAAGTTGGAGGGTTCTAATTAAATTATCGGTATTTTGTTACCGCAATAAAAAATAAGAGACATGAGTAAAGCCGCATTGATTGAAGCAGAAAAAAAAGCAGCTTTTTTATTTCAAGAAATTGAAAACCAAAATTTAATCGTTGCAGCTAAGACAGAAAAAGAACTTAATTCGGAGATTTTTGATTTGGCTTACGAACTCTTTGGAATCAAAAAATATTGGCACAAACGAATTGTAAGAGCCGGGAAAAACACCTTAGAACCCTACAATTCCAATCCTGAAAACGTAACACTCAGTGAAGATGACATACTGTTCATAGATTTTGGACCTGTATTTGAAGAGTGGGAGGCTGATTTTGGCAGAACGTATGTACTGGGAAATGACCCCTACAAAATCAAGCTCAAGGACGATGTGGCAGCGGCTTGGTACGATTGCAAAAAGTTTTTTGACTCAAAAAAAGCCATTACAGGAGCCGAGTTGTATGCGCATACCGTAGCTTTGGCTGAAGCCTATGGCTGGACATTTGGCGGAGAAATAGCAGGCCATTTGATCGGTCACTTTCCTCATGAAAAATTAGAAGACACCGATAAAACCAATTACATCCATCCGGAAAACCATGTCAATGTTTTTGAATTGGATAAAAATGGGAATAAAAGGGATTGGATATTGGAAATTCACTTTGTGGATAAGGAAAAAGAGATTGGAGGGTTTTTTGAACAACTTCTCACTTAACGACTTTATTAAAACACGCCATTTTTACCATTTTTGACTGTTTTTTGCCCTGTTTTTCACTTTTTTGGGCCTTTTTTTGATGTTTTCCCTGTTTTTTTAAAAACTTTTCAAATAGCCGAACATGACCCATACATAAAAGAAAAGGCTGAGTACCACCGCAATGAATCCGATGCCCTTTGCGAGATCTTTAGCTGTATGCCGCCCAATCCAATCCAGGGCGGGTTTCACTCCTTTAACCAGTACAAAAAAACCAAACAATGCTAAAAAATAGGCCAATAATTCCATTTTCAGAATCTTTTATCTTGATTTGTATTTCAATTGGTTCGAATACAAAATCAAATGTAAATAGAGTTTTAGAAATAGCATGATGGGTTCTAGTAATATTGTGTGTTTACCCCTTAACGATCCTGAGAAAAGATTTTTATTAGGAAAGAAAGGAACGGCTGAAATGTTGGCGATTGGTCTCAACCCCAGTAGGGCCAACGAAACCAAATTAGATCCTACCTCAAGAAACATTGAACGCATTGCAAAAAACAACGGTTGCGACGGCTGGTGGTTGGTCAACCTCTATCCCAAGCGGACACCCAAGCCAAAGGATTTGCCTAAAACCCCCAACCTCAAACTGATCGAACAGAATTTCCGATTCATAGAAGCCTTGATCCAAAATCCTGAATACAAAATTAAAAAGGTAGTTTGTTGCTGGGGCAACCACATCGACGATCATCTGTATCTTGAACAACAAGCCCAAAAAATTTTAAAACTTTTTAAAGAAGCTAAGGTATCTTGCTACAGTATCGGGATCACCCAATCCGGCAATCCGTTTCATCCGGCACCTATGTGTGTCAACCGATTTCTAGGGGGGATTTCTCAAATACGATTAAAGCCTTACAGTTGATTTTCAAGGCAACTTTTTTCACTCTTTTGGGATCAGCCAAATGTCCTTTTCAGCATCAATTTTACCTCCCATTTTTTCTTGGATTACCCGATCTACAATGGACTGCCCTTTGAGTGCCATATTTTCAAACGTATCGATGCCTCCATTAGGGAAGCCCTTTCGGGTACGATGGATGTTGAAGGAAGAAGAAAATTCCCTTCCAAAGGTTTTTTCAACCTCTTTTTTACCTAGCATAAACCCTAACATTCCTCCCCAAGTAGCCGTAGGATTGTCCGAATCCCATCCTGCTAAAGCTCCGATTTGGATTGTTTTTTTCAAATCTCCTTCTCCGTAAAGTAAACTGACAATACTGGCTCCAAAATTGATCCCAGCGGCAAAACAACCGTTACAACTTTGATCTGTTGTGGCCCAATGGTAGCCATCTTCTTGACGAATTTGATATTTCTCGTGCAATGCATCACGCGTTTTTTCCCAGGGTAGGTTTTGATTGTATTGCTCTAAAACAAAATCAAACATTTTGGCGGAATAAGCATCATTAGGAAGCTGCAAACGCGCTTGTTTTGCCATCCACAAAATCTTTTCTTTTATTGAATTGTGAGCGGTGGTTTGGGAGGCCAGAGAATACATAATGATATTGAATTCAGAAATCCACGCAGCATTTTCGCGGGCGGTGGTTCTTATGGGCAGTGCTCCCAATTTGAGTGCAATTTGAGGTTTTGTAGGAGCAAACAAACCAAAAATTTCAGTAGTCAGTTGGGCATCAATCATTTCATAGTGAGGGTTCCGCTTGGGGTCACTGGTAGCAGGAGGAACAATTCCTTCATGCATCAGGTCGAAAGCTTGCTGATTGGATACCCATAAATAATTTTCCTCCTCTTTGTGAATGTGATCCATCCAAGCCTTTCGTATTTGTTCTCCGCTGAGATCCAACGAGGGACTTTTGTAGAGCAACTCTTGATAAATGTATTCGATGTCGGTATCGTCATCGGCGCCCCAAATGCTGTCTTTTTCAGCGAAAATAAAGGTGATTGTATCCGAATAGTTATTGGATCCCCACAGGTTGGGTTGGTCGGGTTTTCCCCAATCTTCTCGGGTGTAAAAACCGCCCCCTTTGCCGTTTACCGGAATTCCAATTTTATCCATCTCGGTAATGAGTCCCGTCCAATTTGCGATGCATTGCGCCAACCAAAACCCCTCCAATTGATCTAAATAGGCTGCTCTGTCAATTGTAACATAACGGTCGTTTGTAGTGCTGCACTGAATGCATAGGGCTAGTAATGCTACGAATGCGAATTGTTTTTTCATTTTACTAGGGTTTTTAGTCATTTAAATTTAAGATTTTTTTTAGATGCATTCAGCTTGATAAATTGGCTGAGGGTTTTAAGGTAAGGGTTCAATGGAGTTGAGGACGTGGTTGGGGTCGAGCCAATCGAGGAAATCCGCAAGGAGGGTACCTGTTTTGCTCAGGCTGTGGGTGGTTTTGTTTTTGCCCAATACGCTGGAGATGGTTTCGTCTTCGTTGCCAAAGCGGTGTGGGGCGTTGGGGCGTAGCAGCCAATCGTTAAAAAGGTCTTGCATGGCTACATTGCCAAACTGGTCTAGGGACACTGACAAGACAAAAAAATACTGATTCCATCGCTGGATCAGGGTACGGAAAGACAGTTTAAAGGGCAGGGTAATGGCGGCATAGGCAAGTCCGAGCCAAACGGTGGTCAATAGCAGAATGACCGAGATGGGGAAAAGTGCAAAACCTCGGAGGTTTGTTTTTTGGGGTTTCATGAGGAGTTGTTTTGGGGTTAGTAATCGACTTCTTTGGCCAGCTTTTGGTCAATCATCCATTGGTTGATGCTTTGCTCTTGGTAATAGAGTTCGCCGATAAAACGGCCGTAGTTGTCTCTTTTTTTACTTTCCAAGGTAAGAAAGGTTCCTTGCGGATAGCGCTGGCTAAGCAGTTGCTGAATCCGTTTGCCCTCTTCTTTTTCAGGGCCTCTGAGTTCGGGGGCGTCAATACGGGCCAGGCGAATGCGTTCTTCTTTGTGGGTGTAAAAGCCCAGATCGATCAGACACAGCAGGGTATCGCCATCTACCCAACGCAGTACTTTGGCTTTGTAGGTGTACATGATAATTTGAGTTTTGTTTTTACAAGATAAGCGTTTTGGTAGTAACTTTAAAGTTCATTCAAATCGTTAGCCATGGCAAGAAAATCATTAAAAGAACGGTTTAATCGCAAGATTATTGAAGTAGGTCAAAGCAGCTTGTGTATTACCCTACCGGTGGAGTACCTGGAAGAACTGGGTTGGAAAAAGGGGGAAGAGGTTCGGATCAAAATGAGAAAAAGACGCAAACAGTTGATTTTGGAAAGGATCGGTACGTCTTCTTTTTTTAAGTGAGGAGTCCCCTTAGTAGGTTTTGAAAAAGTAGCGAAAAACCCGCCACCCCCAAGCGTTTTTTGGGAGTTAAAATTAAATACTTATTTAAATAAGTATTTAATTTTTTAGCCACAATGAAACAAAAAAACAAAACGGATGCGGTTAAAGTTTGGTCTGCAGCTCAAACGGTAAAGTATTGTTTTTAGGAGGAGGCTCAATGCTCTTTTTAGATTTTGTAAACCAGTCCTGCCTGAAAGGTATTTAGGGTTAAATTAATTTCTGCAGGGGCTGCATTGAGTTTTGAAACTCCAATATTGTAAATCAGTTCAAAATCAATGTCCTCAATTAGATCAAAGGAGAATCCAAGGGGCAAGGAGATGGGGATAAATTTTTTGAGTTCGTCGTTTAGCGATTGGTATTTGTCTCTCAAACGGAAGCCGTAGTAGCGAATGCTCGCTCTTCGTTCCTCTCTTTTGAGGGCATAATGGGATTTGATCCCTGAAAAAAAACTGAATCGTTTGTAGCTTTTTTCATAAAGCAGTTCAAGTCCTACGGTGTTCAGTGTAATGATCTTTTTACCGTTGTAGTTGTCCTCGGTGTACCAATCGAATCCCCCATTTTTAGAAAAAAAGAATTTGCTTTTTAGGGCGTTTGAAGGGGTTAAACGAAAAGACCTACCAAAAGCGTAATAGACTGAATTTCTGTTACTTAGAGAGCCTCCCAAATAATTATTCAATTTGGATTGGATGTAGTTTAGATGCACAAAGAAGTTGCCTTTGGCGTTTTCATTTTTTTTGACCTGTTTTATTTTTCCATCCTCTTTTTTGAAGTAACTGATTTTTTCTTCGTACCTCTTGTTGGAATTGTTTTTCAGTTTTGGGTTGTAGTCTTCGCGGATTACTTTTTGAACCCTCAAAAAACTGGTTTCGTCAATTTTGATTAAGTAACCCGTTGTTGCTTTTTTCTTCCAACGGACGAAATAATCTTTTTTGACAAAGTTGTATTTACCCAATTGGAGCTCAGAAATAGTTACGATTTCATTTTGGGAGTTTACAATAATGTCTAAAAATGAGTTGTATCTGTAACCGTCAATAAGAGGTGTTAAAAAGGGAGATCCCAAGGTCTCTTCCTCTACTTTTGTTGATTCGTCAAAATACAAATTGTCAATGCTCCTAAAATCAAAAGCGTTGTTTAAGCCCACTTGAGCCATAGAAAGCAAGGGAAAAAAGAAGAATAAAAACGTGAGATGTTTTATCAAATAGGATGGTTTTAAACCCTTTTAGTTCACTTTTGCATACAAGCGTACCAATGATTTTCTAGTTCAATTTTTTTTTTTAAAAATATCAGTGCCCTGAGATTTGATCCTCAAGATAGAAATAACAATTTGTTAGCCCAAACAAACGCGAAGCAAAAATGAATTATCTAATTTTTTGTTTCTATTGCCTGGTAGCGACTTTACAAAACAAAAGAAATCTTTTGTATCTTTTTAGAAGATCCGAAACAGGAGGAACCCCAATGCTATTAAAAACAAAAAGAATGACGAAAACTTGAGGAGCCCATTGGGGATAGAAACTCTTTAAATCAAACAAATATGAAAATTACTTTTTTAGGTCACGCAACCGTTCTTGTTGAAATGAATTCAAAAAAAATTCTATTCGATCCGTTTATCACAGGGAATTCGCTGTCCCAGCATATTGATATTTCGCATTTGGCTGTGGATTATGTGTTTGTAACCCACGGTCATGAAGACCATGTTTTAGATGTGGAAGCCGTTATGAAAAACAATCCGGATGCTCTTTTGGTATCAAATTTTGAAATTGTTTCTTGGTTTGGTAAAAAAAACATCTCTGGCCATGCGATGAATCACGGGGGGAAATACGAATTTGATTTTGGGACGGCCAAGTATGTAAACGCAGTCCATTCCAGTGTTTTACCAGACGGCACCTATGGAGGAAACCCCGGGGGGTTTGTACTGTACGATGACTCCAAATCTCTTTATGTTGCTGGAGATACCGCCTTGACCAAAGACATGGAACTGATTCCGTTACTTTGTCCAAAACTTGATGTTGCACTATTACCTGTTGGAGATAATTTTACAATGGGGTATGAGGATGCTCTGATTGCCAGCGATCTAATTCGTTGTGATACAATAATTGGGTATCATTTTGATACATTTCCCCCCATTGAAATTGACAAGCCCAAAGCGGTTAAATATTTCAAAGACAAAGGCAAAGAGTTGGTGCTCTTAAATGTTGGCGAATCGCTCTCAATTTAAAATCAAACGGGTTCTGATTAGGCTCAAGACGAAGAGTCTAGGAAAGGAACGTATGTGGAGTTTCTCCTTTTGACCCCAAGGGAACTGGGGATTGAATTTTGGAGAGGATTATTTAGGAAGCCCCTAGCTTGACAAATTTTCCTGTTTCTTTATTTTTTTCTACCCCATCACAGGGGAACCATTTTCCATTCATTGCAACATAAACACCGGATTTTAATACTTGAGCAAAAGCGAGTGCAGCACCCAAATTGAAAAGGCCGTCTGAACTTCCAAATTTGTAGGGAATCAAGGCACCAGTGATTACAACGGTTTTTTCAATAGTACTCTTGTTTATGTATTTTGCGGTTTCTACCATAGTATCGGTTCCGTGGGTTATTACAATGTTTTTTTCTTTGGCTGACGAAATGTTTTTTACCAAGACTTCCCGATCTTGATCTGTCATGTCTAAACTATCCACCATCATCAAGGTTTTTATTTCGACCGCAACATCCGATCTGCCCAGAGCTAAAATTTCATGGACATGGGTTTTGTTAAAATAAAGCTTGCCGTTGATTTCGTTGTACTCTTTGTCAAAAGTTCCACCTGTAACTAGAATTTTTACTTTCATTGGTTCGTATTAGAAATCTTGATATCCCATTTTTTCATTTAAGTCAAAAACCGCTTCAGGATCAAAGGCCTCTATTGAAACAATTTTAAGTTGCTTATTGAGTAGTTGAACTTTTTTGTTGTAGGATTCCAACCATTCGGATTGATTCCAGTTGGGGTTTTGGTGATCTTTCATTTTGTCGAACAAAACCTTCATTGCTCTTAGCACAGCTTTAATTTGATTGGGAATCCAAGAGGTAATGGGGGTGCCTCCAGTTGCTTTTGGATAGGCGGTATTTTGCATGATGTATTTTTGGACAAACTGCCAGTGGCCGTTTCGGAAGAGATAAATTTCTTCAAAAACCTTCATTAAGTGAACCATTCCCTCCAAGTTGTTAGAATCGACCAGTCTATTTAATAGGGGGTGTTGATTCATTTTTTTGGAAATAAAATGAAAAAAGGATTGAACGCATTTTGGGCGGTAGGTTCTAAGGTCAAGAAGATAATTTGTCAATTGATTTTTTGGGTAGTAATTGATTACTCCAGAAATAATATCCGCCGTAGGAATGATATTGTCTTGCGCTCCAGTTTGACCGCGGTACGTATGCGGAGTATCCCAAACCCCTTCGTAAATGAGTCCTTCGGGGAAAATATCTACATTTCCTTTAGTTCCCATAATAAACACTCGGAAATCATTGTAGTGTTTCCATCGAGAGGCTTCCCACATGAGTCTGCGTCTTTCGTTCATTTTTTGTAAAGTCGTTCCGAACAGCTCAAGATTTGCGTTTATTTCATCGGTAGGGTAGTCTGCTAGTCCCAAAGCAGCTTTTACTAGGTCGGGGGAGTACTGATTGATGTCCACATGAAGCATGATAAACCCTTGTTCATCAGGCATTCCTGAAAATTTGACCGCCATGGATAAATTGGACCAGTCCCAACCTTTGGTTTCTTCTTTTTTGTAAAAGTTTCCTAGGGAGTAGGCATAATGATAATCCAACCAGGGGAATACTTCCAAAGCCTCTGCAATGGCCACAAAAGGTTGGGCAAGGGTTGGGGGAATTTTTTTGTTTGCCAGTCCGTATTTCCCTGTTTTTAAATAGGTATGATGGGCAGGGGATAGGGTGTAGGCGGATGCCAAAAAGCTGTAGCCCCTAAATAAGGCAGCTTTGACCCTTGGATCTTTTTCCTTTTTTACTTGATTTAAAAAATTTGGCAATCTTTCAGTAGCTTGCTCTAATGCCCTTTCTGTAGCCAATAAGCCTGGGCTTCCATCGTCTTTAACCACGGGCATTTCGTCTAAAAGAGATTGTAATTCAGCATAGGTATCGGGCAACTTTCGCAAGGGTTCCTCTATGGGTAAAAAACCACTGTTTGCATCTACTGAAAAAAAGCCATCTGAAAAATTTTTCACAAGAATCGAATTAAAATTTAATTTAAATGTAGGTAAAAAAGACTCTCAGAAATGTTAAAATGAGCCGAAAAATGAGTTGCTTTTAAACCCCAAATAGTAAATAAAATTTGAAAATATTTTTTCTAAACAGTCTCTTGTTTTTCCGAGCTATTTTTCTTTTAAGGGTCAAGTTGCTCCTCGTTAAAGTGGTTTACACCTATGCGGTTTTGTAAAAAAAGGAATTGTATCCCCCCATTGATTTTAAGTAACTTTGAGAAAAATTTTTTTAAACTCACACGAATGTTTTCTAAAACAATTTTTGATCGTTACTTTATTTTTTTTCTGATACTAACAAGTGTTTTTTCCTTTTCACAAAGTCAATTTGATCGTGCTTTTGCAGACTCCAAAAGGGCCACGACACATAAATTCAAATTGGAATTTACAGACACGAGTGGGAACGAGACTTCTCTTCCTGTGCTGATCATCAAAGGGAAACAAACGGGTAAGGTTTTTACCCTTCTAGCGGGTGTTCATGGATTTGAATATCCTCCGATCATTGCCATCCAAGACATGATTCAAGAATTGAATCCTGAGGAGTTGTCAGGAACTTTGATTGTTTTGCCCATTACTAATATGGGATCGTTTTACACAAGAACCCCGTACATTAATCCTTTGGATAAAAAGAACATAAATAGAATTTTTCCTGGGGATGATGAGGGAACAGTTTCAGAACAAATAGTTGATTTTATCAGTACGAAAATCATTCCGGTGAGTGATATTTTTCTCGACATTCACGGCGGTGATGCCTCGGAAGATTTACTCCCTTTTGTATGCTATTATGATAATAAAAACTACCCAGAAATAACTCAGAAGACCAAAGAACTTAGTGAATTCAGCGGATTTGAATACGTAGTCTCTTATCCTTACACCATAAAAGAAGACGAACCAGCAAAGTATGCTTTTAAGCAAGCCTGCCAAGTGGGTAAAATTGCCTTAAGTTTTGAAAGCGGAAAATTGGGTAATGTTCAGCCTGAAGCAGTAAAGAGAATCAAAACGGGACTTTACAGGTTGCTCCAAAAACTTGAAATGTACGACTCAAAGGTTGCTTTTACTTCTCCTAAAATTAAAAAACTAAACAATCAGATTTATGTCCGATCTACCGTACAAGGTATTTTTTACAGTGCATTTAAAGCGGGTGATGAAGTTGTAAAAGGAGAAGTAGTAGGTTACATTACTGACGAATTTGGAGAGCAACTGGAAGAAATAGTGACTCCACGGTCAGGAACCATATTGTACATGAAAGGGACTCCTCCAACCAATAGTAATGATTCTTTGATGTGCGTCAGCTTTTTTGAAAATTAGGAAAGCCAGGTGCGTGGTATTACACTTTACTGGAGGTATTGCATAAAAAAACCCTCCACTTGGGAGGGTTTTTTTTATTTTGCAAAGACTATTGGATCATCCCAGCAGACTCCATGATGAGTAAGGCTTCATCTCCTTCAATTTTGAAAAGGTTTCCCCATTGACCTGTGACTTTTGCGTTATCATCAGAGGTAGAAGACCAATTTCCATAGGCAATGGCAATATTATTTCCTAAATAGCGATAGCCCATTACGTTAGCATTTAATTCATTTCCGTCAGCATAAATTTCGGTATCTTTTATTTGTTGACGTCCCATAATAATTCCTTCCTTTCCATCTACGCTTTGAATCCCCTCTTCTGTAAATAACATTGAAATTCCTTCACTATTTTTACTGTTGCTATTCTCGATGTAATTTTTAACCGAAAGTACTATTTTGTCAAAATGCGGTTCATCAGAAGCAATGGAGTTTTCTAAAACAGTTTCTGTCTCTGATCCGTTTGCTTCTTTGGGTTGTCTGTGAGCAGACTCCATTAGAAATTTAATTTGTCCGTTGTCATATTTAAAAACATTTCCCCATTTTCCTTGTTCTAAAATTTCATTTTCTGGGCTTAATATGGCAAAACTTCCTGCTCCTAAATAAATATCCTCTGATACGGAACGAGTTTCGGTTACGGTTATTTCGATGTGGCTGTTTTCCAATTCGCTTCCTTCTGAAAAGACGGCATCAAAAGACTTTAAAATGGACTCTTGTCCTACAATTGGACTTAGAGGATTGGAAACAATTCGAATTGCATCGGCTGTAAATTCTTTTGAGATTTCTTCCGCATTTCCTTGATTCCATGCAGATGAAAATCGTTGCATTGATTCTGCCATAAGGGTTTCAGCACTTGGTTTAGAAGCGGGTTCACTTTTTTGTTTTTTTTGTGTGCAGCTAAAAGTGATAAACAAACTGAGTAGTAATAAAGATGATTTTTTCATTAAAAAAAATTTAGTTAAAAAGCAAGATACAGATAAAAACTAATGCAGCTCAAGCATTTGGGTATTGATTTTGAAGTAAGCGAATTTGAAATTTTTTAATTTCTTGAGGTTAAATGGTGTGGGAGTCTAAATTTTAGCCTGATAAGTAAATAAATCAAAATACCTACCCTTTGCTTCAATGAGTTGGTCATGCGTTCCTTGCTCTTCAATTCTACCTCCTTCAATGACAAGTATTTTGTGTGCTTTTCTAATTGTACTTAGTCTATGAGCAATAACAAAAGTGGTTCTTCCTTGGGTAAGGGTAGCCAAACTTTTTTGAATTAGCGCTTCACTTTCTGTGTCTAAATTAGAGGTAGCTTCGTCAAGTATTAAGATAGAAGGATAGGCTAAAATAGCTCTTGCTATGGCAATTCTCTGTCTTTGTCCCCCCGATAATTTTACACCTCTTTCTCCAATTAAAGTATCTAATCCAGCGTCAAAACGATCGGTAAATTCATTTACATAAGCTGCGTTTACTGCTTCTAAAAGACTTTCATCTGAGGCATTGGGTCTGGCGTACAAAATATTTTCCTTGATGGTACCCTCGAATAGAAATTCGTCTTGTAAGACTACCCCCAATTGTTTTCTGTAGCTCTCTAAGGTTACTTCTCTGAGTGGAAACCCATCAACGGTTATGTCTCCTTGATCGGGATTGATAAAAGTGGCCACTAATCCAGCAATGGTAGATTTTCCAGATCCTGAACTACCAACCAGTGCGATGGTTTCTCCAGCTTTAGCAGAAAAATTTATGCTGTGCAATACCTCTTTTTCTTCTTCATAGGCAAAAGAAACCTCTTTAAAGGTTATGGCTCCTTGTATCTTTTTTAAAGCGATATTTCGCTGAGGGTCATCTGTTTCACTGGTTTCGTTCATGAGTTCCTGCGTTCGGTCAAGACCGGCTAAAGCTTCAGTGAGCTGGCTTCCGATATTACTCATTTGAACTATTGGAGCTATCATGAGTCCTAATAAAAAGGTAAAGCTTAGGAATTCTCCCAAGGTCAAAGTTTCTGTCATGATTTTAAATCCACTTATGCCCATGATTCCGGTGGTGGCAAGTCCTAATAAAAAGGTGGCAGAAGAGGTCATAAATGCGGTTGCAGTCAGACTTTTCTCTACATTGACAAATAGTTCATTTACCCCTTTTTCAAATACCCGAGCCTCTTGTTCAGCTGCGTTGAATCCTTTGATCACCCGAATACCACCTAGGGTTTCGGTGAGTCTTCCCTTTACTTCTGCATTGATTTTTCCTCTTGCCCTAAAGATGGGTCTAATGATCTTAAAAGCTTTTAAGGCAATTACTGCGAAAATGGCTAAGGGTATGAGTGTAAATAAAGTCATGGAAACACTTATTTGCAGTAATAGTATTAAAGAGACTACAGCGGTAATGGCTCCACCTACCAATTGTACCAAACCGGTTCCTATCAAATTTCTAACCCCTTCGACATCTGTCATGATTCTAGAGACTAAAGCCCCAGATTTGGTATTGTCAAAAAACTTGATGGGTAATCCAAGTATTTTTTTTTGTACCTGTGTCCTTAACTCTGCAATTAGGAATTGGGCTTGAACCGAAAGAATTTTTGTCAATAAAAAAGAGGTGATTGACTGTATTATGATGGCAGTAATTACAACAGCTATTAGAATTTTTAATCGGTCTAACTCTTTGTTTGGAATGATTTCATCCATTAATATTTTCAGAGAAAGGGGGGCTACAAAACTTGCTATTTTACTTATTACAATGAGCACTAACCCGATAAAAACCATTTTTCTTCTGGGCCATATTATTGAGGTAAAGGCTTCTAGTAGGGATACTTTGGGTTTGCTTTGATTTTTTTTCAAGTCAGATTTTTTATTTTAGGTGAATCCCTAATGATACACATAATAAACGAGCCAGTAAAAATAGAAGCCCTTTTTGTTTGGTACTACTTTTTTTAAAAAAAAGCGGTCAACTATCTAAACTGGGAAGTTCTGATTTGATTACAGAATACCAACCTATTCGAAAACTCTATTTTGAGTTTTGGAATTTATTCTGTTAGCCTGCAAATATGTATGCGCAATTTTCGTTTTGAGCACGTCCTAATGCCATGACACCAGAAGGAACCAGTTTAATGCCTGGTAAGATCCCTTCAATCATTTCCTTGTACACTTCATCAGGATTTAAGTTCATTTTGCTTGCAACAGCTGATCCGTAAACTTTTGTTGCCAAATCACAAACACAAAACATCGATCCTCGATTTTGCAGGTCCTTAATTCCTTGTATTGGAGGTAGTGGCATATCCCCTTCCATAGGTTCATAAACGGTATTTCTCAGCGAGGGTTTCCCGGTTTGGTTATCGTTAAAAGAAACCAACTCTCCTAGCTTGAACTTCTCCCATACAGAAGAATTAAATGCAAACACGATCCCTGCGTGTCTTAGAACCGTCATTGCAGTCATGTTTGAATCTTTTACTCCTAAAGAATTATTGGATTCCAAAAAAGCCCAGTTCCAAACAATGGGGAGGGTGTTGTGTGGTTGACTTCCGTCATAGGCAACACGGTGTTCACCCTTAATTTTTTTAAACCAAAGCGAGACGTCCTCTTGATTGATGTCAGTACTTGTTTTGACAGGATCAAGCTGGTCAAAATCGTCAATAAAATTAGGGAATGCGGTAGCACCTACACCTAATGCGATTGAAGTAAAAAATTTTCTACGATCGTAATTCATTTTAATTGATTTATGGTTAATAAGCCCAAGTTAAAGAATTTCTCAAAAATTTTAAAATGAATTATTGATAAACAGGATGGAGCGTATTTACCGATGCTTTTTTTTAATTGGGTGAGTAGCTGGAATTGCCCTTGTCATTATCTTAAAAGATGTTTCCCAAAACTCACTTAGCTCCCACATCTCATAGGTAAGCAGACAGGTGTATTTTTTGCATAATACCCCCCACATTTCTTGATCATTAATATCTCCGTTTCCTTAATCCTCAATATCAAAAACGCCATAGTCTACATCTTTATCTAAATGCTTGGTTACCTACTTACACACTGCTTCACTATCGTAGATTAGTTGACATTCTCTTACTGATAGATGACTCATTCCATACTTTACTTTTCCATAGAACTTATCAGATTCGTTATTGTGATTAAAGAAATCTTGTAAATTTATGATCAATTTTAAATTTGATGACACAATCTAGAAAAATACAATTTTTAATAGGGCTACTTTTTATGGGTTTTACAAATTGTAACACCAACTTCAGCCAAAAGGGACTAAAAAATGTGAGTGATTATCCTATTGGTACAGCCATAAATTTAAAATCTACGCTAGCAGACCAAAAAAAGTTAGAGATTACTAAAAAAGAATTTAATAGCCTCACCTCAGAAAACAGCATGAAAATGTTTCGTCTGCTGCCTACGGAAAATGACTTTACTTGGAAGGAGACAGATGCCTTAGTAAACTTCTCTCAAAAAAACAATATGCGACTCTTTGGTCATGCTCTGATTTGGCACAGTGGGACACCTCAATGGGTAAAAGATAAATTGGCTAAGGATTCCCTTTGGGGTAAAAAGTTTTTAAAAGAGTACATCACAACAGTAGTTTCAAAATACAAAGGTAAGGTGAGTGGCTGGGATGTTATTAATGAACCCCTAGAAACTCGAGGAGGGGAATTACGAAAAACAGAGTGGCTTAAAGCCATTGGACCTAGCTATGTCGCACAGGCACTGGAAGCTGCACATGCAGCAGATCCAAATGTTGATTTGTTTATCAATGATTTCAATTTAGAACGTGACACCCTCAAACTAAACGGCCTTCTGGCATTAGTTGAAAAGTTAAAAAGTCAGAATACCCCTTTAACGGGAATTGGATTTCAAATGCACTACAGAATGGATATTCCGGATAGTCTTATTCTAAAATGTCTTAAAAAAGCAGCTTCTACTGGATTAAAAATTCACCTATCAGAAGTAGATCTAATTTTCAATAAACACAATGATAGCATATCAGGAGGGATACAAGAGTATGAAAACTATTCAGCTGAAATGGCTCAAGCCCAAGCAAATAAATTCAAACGTTTAGTGACTCTCTATCACGAAGCTGTTCCAAAAGCACAACGTTATGGAATAACTTTTTGGGGGTTTAATGATCGTGATACATGGATTAAATCTTTCTTTAAAATAAAAGACTGGCCCACCCTATTTGATGAACAATTGGAGCCTAAAAAAGCTTATTGGGGTTTTCGAGAAGGTTTAGAAGAGAATTTTAGGATAGGGCAATGATATCAATGGATTAGAAGCAATTTTTTTGCTTCCATTGCTACTAAAATTTAACATCACCCGTGTAGAGTCTAAATAGAAATAAAATGATAATGATTAGAACCAATTGAAAAAGGATCTGACTAGGTGTACTCCATTTTTTTTTCATACACACAATTTAATCAATTCTACTAAAAAAATACTGAAGTGTTTGGGTATGCTATCATTTCAAACGTATCTTGCTATTTGGAAAGCCACTATGTTTGAAGGTAGAATGGTTTCTCACTCTTTTGTCCCCGTATTTTTTTCATATGTTTTATGTTTGTGTTATGGATTTAGATAAGATTAAAGAATGGGTTTTAGCTGCAGTTGATTCAATTGCAAAAAGTTTAGGAGTTGAAATGAGAGTACTTGTTCTTATTGCTTTTTTATTAGGTTATTTAATAGGTAATTGGGGATGATTGAAGTTTCTGTTTTAAAAAAAGCACTCTTTAATCATTGTAGGTCTCTACTCGAGAAAAAAATGGGGGTATTAGAACAGCAGAAAGAAAACTTACAAAAGGACTTAACTTCTGAGGCAAAAAGCTCAGCAGGTGATAAACATGAAACTGGTAGGGCCATGATTCAGCTAGAACGAGAAAAGTTAGGTAATCAAATTCGTGAAATTGAGTTAAATTATCAGAAACTCAAGACTATTAAAGATTTCAAAACTTCAAATAGGATTAGTCTAGGTTCTCTAATTTTTACTGATAAAGCAAACTATTACATTGCCATAGCTGCTGATTCATGTGAGATCAATTCTAAAGTATTTCATTGTATTTCATCCCAAAGCCCTATTGGTAAATTGCTAATTGGAAAAAAAATAAATGATTTTATTATTTTCAATAATATGGAAAGTAAAATTCTTGAAATAATCTAATGGATTACGTATCAAAACCCTTCCCCCTGTTACAATAGAAAAACGATTTTCTAAAACTCATGCTCCTAATCACTTTTAGATAATCTTAGGTTAAAGTAATGGTATCAATGGATTAGAGGTACCTGATTGTATCCATTGGTGTAAAAGAAAAAACCCCTCACCGAAGTGAAGGGCTTCGATTGCTTGTTAGGTCTTGTGTGGTGTTGCGGTTAGTCTAGCTCCCCCTCTTGGACTCGAACCAAGGACCCTCTGATTAACAGTCAGAAGGCTTTTTTCGACTACATCCTTCAAGCCTCTTATTTACAGGCACTTATACTCTCAAAGAGCCTAATATTGTTGATAATAGCATTATATAGTAAAAACAAGGGATTCTGAAATAACTTTTTAATCTGAGGGGCAAATCAAGGGGCAAATTTTAGTAGCTTCGTAATATGACTTTAGGATTTGTATTTAAGACGGTTAGAAAAAGCGATGGAAAAGCCCAATTGTATATTCGTTTTAAGGATGGTACACTTAAAAGAAAAGATAACGATAAACGCATAAAAGTTGATGGAGTATTTGTTCTTCCCAAACTATGGAACAAAACTTTTAGTAGGGTAGAGCCTTCGCATGAAAATAGTGCTGCTATAAACGACAAGCTTGATAAATATTGGGCAAAAATGAAGGATGTAAAAAACAAATACACCCTCGGTCAGATTGATTTTGATACTGCAGCAAAAATGCTTTCCTCTAGTGAATCAGCAAAAAGCATAAAAGAGTATATAAGAACCGTTTTTAGTCAGTACAAAAAGCCAAAGCATGTTAAAAACTGCATGGACACGGTTATTACCGTAGGAAATCATTTAGGAATAACTGATCTACTATTCTCAGATGTAACCGAAATTAATCTATTGAAGGTGAGAAATAAATTGAAGAATGAAGGAAAAAGTCTAAATACATTCAATACTTATTTAACGAACTTAAAGACGGTATGTAATCATGCTGTTGAGAAGAAATACTTATACCAAGATTTCTCTTTTGGTAAGGATCTTAAGAATAAAGTGCCTCCAATGCCAGTGGTACATTCTGCCTCACCTGATGATATATATAGAGCGATTGATAATATCATACCTAAAACAAAAAGAAGCAGTAGTCATACAACAGCCCTAAGAAAAGTTGAGGCAGTTGGTTTTTGGCTTTTGATGTTTGCAATGAGAGGTTTTTACCAGGAAGATATTCATGATCTAACCTCACATGATCTAGATTATGATTTTGAAAGGGAAATTGATTCAATTAAAAAAGGATACAAGGATGATAAAATTATTGGAAGGAAAGAAGTTTATATGCATAGAAGACATAAGGGTGAATATCCAATGAATATGTTAATGCTTCCGCCTATTGAAAATCTGATATCCTTTTTAAGAAAGCTTATTGCCTTAACACATCCTCACATTAGTTTTTATAACGTCAGTGATTTAGCAAAATCTAAAGAGGAAATTATAAAATCTAAATCCATGGAGGATGTTGATTTCCTTAAGATTTTTGCAATTACAAATACTGGAAGCCCCAATTTATTCGATAATACATGGAGATTATTTAGAAAAAAGGCGAAAGAAATAGGACTCCCAAAATTTAAAGAAGCACGAAAAACATTTATGTCTATATCCGATGAGTTGGGAATACCTGATAGTTACGGTAGAGCATTAATCGGGCAAAACGAGCCTACTATTTCAAAGTTTTATAAAGACATGTCCAGACCTAGAATAGTAGGCAAATTAGCTTATTATCACTTAGCCATACTTAGAGAATTTGATACGATAAATATTTTTAATTACTTAATCGATCATTTGTGTAATAACTTACTTGCTCCTGAGCATAGATTATTTTTTTATATGCACAGAGTTAACCAAACTCAGGATGAGTTATACAAAGCTTATGAGAATATAACGATTGGTTTACTTGAAAAAAGAGATATTAAATTACTTGAAATCTAAACGATACTAATCAGTCATAACTGCCACAACTCCTTCAACAATCAATTTTTGTTGAGATAGGAATCAATTGATTTTGCTGTATCCAAAACAGTCTTTTTAAAGGGTATTGGATTCCAATCAAATACTTCCATAGTTGATGAAACATCACCGTTATATGTTTTACCAATAAAAGATCTCATACTTTTTGCTTCCCTATCAATGTATCCCATTATTTTGAGTAAAAAATTAGGAGCCAACTTTGTGCTTACTTTATCATACCCATTGGATTTAAGTATTTTAGCCACATCCTGAAAAGCGATAGGTTCTTCAGTAGTAACAATAAATCTTTTTCCGTCTGCTTTTTCATTTTCAAGAGCCAGCACATGTATTTTAGCAATGTCTCTTACGTCTGACATATTAATTGAAGCTTGAGGCATCATAGGCATTTTTCCTACCATCATTTGTTTGAACATACCCATCGAAGCTCCTGATAAATCACCCGAAAGAGTTGGACCAAAAACAGGTCCTGGATTCACAACAGAGAGTTCCATTGGTTTATCATCAGTTTGACCACTGATAAATTCCCAAGCAGCTCGCTCTGCTAAGGTTTTACTTTTTGAATATGCTGAAACATTTTTCGCTTTTACGTTTGTCCATGATTCCGCATCGACATTGATAGATTTATCAGCATTTTCTAGCATAGAAACCATTGATGATGTTAAAACAACCCTTTTAATACCTGCACTTTTAGCAGCATTTAGTGCTCTAATTGTTCCGTCGACTGCAGGTCTAATGTATTCATTTTCATCTTTCGGCTCGATATTAATAAATGGAGATGCTACGTGCATTAAAAACTCACACCCCTTAATTGCATCATCCCAACCATCATCACTTAACAAGTCCAGCTCACAAAATTCTAAATTATCCCTTGGATCGACTTCTTTTTTAATTGCGTCAGTAACTTGTTTTGATTTTGAAAGACTTCTTACTGAACCACGGACCGAATACCCATTCTTTAATAATTCTACAGCGCAGTGATTCCCGATATAACCAGAAATACCAGTCAATAATACTTTTTTATTCATTTGATATATTATTTATTATTACTTTTATTACGATAGTAAAGATACTGAATTTTACTACTGTTTTAATAGTAATAATTATATCTCTTGTAATTATGTCATTTTTTGGTAAGATCTTTCGGTGTGATTGTCCCATAACCTCAGCATTAGATGTGGTTGGTGACAAATGGACGCTTGTAATTATAAAATTGATGCTATGGGAACATAAAAAATCGTTTAAAGAGTTTTCAGAAAGCAATGACTCAATTGCGCCAAGTATTTTATCTAATAGGTTAAAAACGCTTCAAAAAATAGACTTTATAGTAAAGGTCAAACCACTTGATAACAAAAAAACTAATCACTATTTTCTCACTGAAAAAGCACTTTCATTAACTCCAGTTATAATGGAGCTAGCCTTGTGGAGTCATCATAATATTAAACCTATTGTTGATCCAAATATCCTAGCAGTAATTGATGTTAAGGAAAAAAATGAAATGCACAAAGCAATCATTGAAAGATATAAATCAAAAACTGCCATACTATAATAGTATAAACGTTTTATTGTTTTAAAAGCTCAATCTTTACAACCGACAATAATCTTAAACTTCCCTATATTGTATTCAGAATATTAGTTATGATTAACCTTCCTTTTTTTGCGGGAATTGCAGCTTCAGTACTCCATGTAGTTTCTGGGCCAGACCATTTGGCCGCTGTTACTCCTTTGGCCATCGAAACAAGGCGAAAAGTCTGGAAGATTGGCTTGTTTTGGGGTTTTGGACATTTGTTAGGAATGCTTCTCATTGGAGTACTTTTTCTTTTATTCAAAGAATATATTCCTGTAGAAAAAATATCAGAACATAGTGAGCAGTTAGTAGGAATTGTTTTAATTGCGGTTGGCCTTTGGGCACTGTTTAGCATCTTTTACAAAAGCAAAAACCATAAGCATCCGCATGTGCATGATGGGGAGGAATTATATATTCATGTGCATGAACACGAGCATGATAAAAGCAAACTAGAACATTCTCATGCACATGATAAGAAAGTGAAACAAAACATGTGGTCTTCTTTTGGAATTGGCATTTTACATGGCCTCGCTGGAATTGCACATTTTATTTTACTCTTGCCTGTTTTAGGTTTTGAGAATCAAACAGATAGTATTCAATACATCATAGGATTTGGACTTGGGACCGTTTTAACAATGACTATCTATACTTTTTTATTGGGAAAAATCGCGAACTATTCAAAAGAACAAAACAGCAAAACGCTGTTCAGAACAATTCGTCTCTCAGGTGGAATTTTCGCAATCGCTATTGGTATTTACTGGCTTTACCTGAGCCTCTAGGCTTTTAAAGTCGTTATGACTATTCTGTGATTTCCTGTGTCCGCAATGAACAAAGTATCTCTTTCTGTAGTTATTGAAAAAGGCCAATAAATTGCGCTTTTTGTCCCGTGCATATTGCCTTTAAATTCACTGCTTGTTTTAAAATTTTCGCGACCTATAAGTGTTTTTGGAAAACTATTGTTCTCACTAGGTATTTTATCAAACTTTAAAATTCTACTATTTCCCGTATCATTTACTAGAATTCCATCTTTATAAAAACACGCGTCGTAGGTCCAATTGAGTGTATTTGCTTCTGGGGCTAGTCTAAACTGATTTTGTCCACATGCATCAAAACTATCTTGACCAATTATGATATCAGCGGGCTTTACAAATGCATCTTTTTTATTATTCCATACTAGAACGCGATAGAACTGAGTATCTGCAACTGCCATTTGACCCTTGTTATTTATTTTAACAGAATACGGCCAAATAGGTTCATTGTTCTCATAATCACGTGTGGTAAAGTTTGGCTTCCCAATAACTTTATCGGCGGGGGCAAAGTTTGATTTAGGAATCTCATTGTAATACAGTATCCTGCGATTTCCAGTATCTGCTATCCATAAACAAGTTCCATCGGAGAAAACACCGTAGGGCCAGTTTAAAGTCTTTTCTGTTGGGTCTTTTCCAATTCCTATGGCGTTTGTTTTATTTGATTCAAAATCAGGTTGACCGAGCACTACATCAGCTGGTTGTCCATTTTCTGTTGGAATAGAATGCCAAATCAGTACACGATGATTCCAAGCATCTGCAACTACAAGAATTTTACCATCACTCCATATTCCTGAGGGGTATTGAAGTGTACTTGCTGTTACCTCTCCACCAGAATTTCTTCCGGTATCTTCAATTTCTAATTGACCAAGAACTACATCTGGTTCTTGATATTCTGAGGTAGGAATACTATTCCAAATAAAAACACGATTACGCCCAGTATCAGACACAAAAAGGTGATTATTTGCCACAAAAACTCCTCTTGGAGCCAAGAAAGGCATCTTTTCAGAACCTTTAAAAACATAAGAGTTTGTGACGTGAGGGCCTAGGGTTTCGAAATTCATATCAACAGATTCTAGGCAATTGTTCACCAGGCAACATACTTATCACTCGTTTGCCGCCAATAGCACTTTCCATAATTACTTGTTTTGGATGCTCCTGGACAACACTTCCAATTATACGAGCGTTTTTTCCATTTTCATCTTGATGTAAAGTTGCCAATACAGCATCCGCTTCTGACTCTGAAACAAAAGCAATAAAGAGCCCTTCATTTGCAACATACAAGGGGTCTAAGCCTAATAATTCACAAGCACTTGCAACTTGCTCATCGATTGGAAAATCTCTTTGTTTTAAGTCTATTCCAATTTCTGATGATTGCGCAATTTCTTTAAGCACAGTTGCAACACCACCACGTGTTGGGTCAGTTAGTAAATGAATATTTGAACCGAATTTCTCAATTAAATTTATGATGGTATGGTTCAAATTGGTCGTGTCACTTATAATTTCAGATTCAAATTCTAGACCTTCACGAACTGACATGATTGCCATACCATGAGAAGCAACGTTTCCGCTAATAATGATTTTATCACCAACAGATATGTTCTTTGCGCTGATGTTTGCTTTTTCGTGAATTGGGCCGACTCCAGAAGTATTTATAAATATTTTATCTCCTTTTCCTTTTTCAACTACTTTGGTATCTCCTGTTACCACTTGCACTCCCGCTTTTTCACAAGCAAATTTAATAGCTACAAGAATATCCCAAAACTCTTTTACGGGTAGTCCTTCTTCAATGATAAAACTCAAAGAAAGGTATTTAGGAGTTGCACCGCACATAGCCAAATCATTGACCGTTCCATTAATGGCTAGTTCGCCAATATTTCCTCCAGGAAAAAAAATAGGCGACACTAAAAAGCTATCCGTAGAAAAAGCAGTTTTACCGTTCAATTCTAAAAAAGCACCGTCATGACGTTCATCAAGAATATCATTGCTCAGCAGGTCAAAAACCCCGCTATCTAGGAGTTTATTAGTGAGCACTCCGCCACTTCCGTGCCCCAAAGTAATGACATCAAAGTCAAGTTTAGGCATAGGACATTGCAGCTGCATGCGTATTTTATTGTTTTCCGACATTTAAAATTTTGATTAAGCTTCTACTAGTCCTGAAAAGTGATAGTAAGCTGCGCAAGCCCCTTCACTACTGACCATAGGAGCTCCTAATGGATTTGTAGGTTTACATTTTTTACCGAATTGAGAGCACTCAAAAGGCTTTTTAATTCCCTTCATAATCTGACCTGAAATACAATCAGGATTCTCAGGTGCCTCCTCAATAGTAACATCATATTTTTTAGTAGCATCAAATTCCGCATACTTTTCACGAACTGCATAGCCACTTTCAGGAATTTCACCAATGCCACGCCACATTTGATTTCTAATTTCAAAAACCTCATTAATGACCTTCTGAGCTTCAGGATTTCCATCTTCGCGAACAATACGAGCGTATTGATTTTCAACTTCCGATTTACTCTGTTCTAACTGACGAATAACCATCAAAATACCTTGTAAAACATCTAAGGGCTCAAAACCAGTTACCACTATGGGGACTTTATATTCCGCAGACAGCGGATGATATTCTGAATTCCCCATTATCGTGCAAACATGACCAGCCGCTAAGAACCCATCTATCTTGCTTTCTTCATCATCTATCACAGCTTTTATCGCTGGTGGCACCAATACATGTGATGCTAAAATTGAATAGTTTTTTACGCCTCTACGATGCGCGTGCACCACAGATAAAGCATTTGCAGGAGCAGTAGTTTCAAAGCCTACAGCAAAGAAAACAACTTCTTTATCTGGGTTATCTTCAGCAATTTTTACAGCTTCTAACGGAGAATATAAAATACGAACATCAGCACCCTCAGCTTTTACTTCTAAAAGGTTTTTCTGTGAACCGGGCACACGTAACATATCACCGAAAGAGCAAAGAATAACACCTTTTTCCTCAGCTAAATAAATAGCTTTATCAATTAAATTTAAGGGCGTTACACAAACAGGACAACCCGGACCATGAATCATTGTAACCGTGTCTGGTAACATATCAATGATACCGTTTTTAACCAAGCTATGGGTTTGACCACCACAAACTTCCATAATAGACCAAGGTCTAGAAACTGTGTTCTTGATTTCTTCTAAATATTTTTTCGCCAACTCAGGGTCGCGGTATTCTGACATGTATTTCATAATGCCTTATTTAATTTGTTTTTGGAAGATATTCATCAACATCGGTTAGGTCTCCTAATTCACCAATTTCTGCTAGATATTTAAAAGTTTTTTGCGCTTCTTCTTCGTTGACTTTACTAATGGCTACACCTACATGAACCAAAACATAATCACCAATATCAGCATCTGGCAACATCTCTAAACTTGCTTCTTTGGTAATACCACCAAATAAAACTGTAGCCATACGAACCCTTCCGTCATATTGCATTTCAACACTCTTGATTTTTCCTGGAATTGCTAAACACATAATTCAATTTTTAATATGTTGATGATACCATAATTGACCTAACGATATGTTCTCATCGTTACTAGACAATATACGATTAAATTTTAATTCAACGTGTGCCTTTTCGGCCATTTCAAGCAGTTTTTTAACCAAAATTGCATTCTGAAAAACTCCTCCGCTGCAGACGACATAGTTGTAGTTATTTTGATTTGCCATGTTGATAATGACAAGAGAAAGCGTATGGATAAAACTATTGGCAATTTGAGCTGTGGGCAACCCTTGTTCGATAGCTTTATGAATACCTTTTATTATTGTTTTTGTTGGGATTACTTGATATGCATTTCCCGATAAAAAATTAATATAACTTTCATCTTGGTAGTTGCTAGCTTCATTTTCTAAGAGCATAGCAGCTTCACCTTCATAAGACGTAGAATCAATATTTAAAAGTAAAGAAGCTACAGCATCAAATAACCTACCTACCGAAGATGTTTTTAGGCTATTTTTTTCTAACATTTTGTTATAAATCTTCCATTCAGACTCAGAGAATTTGCCCTTTGCAATATGTCTATCAGTTTCGGGAAGCACGCTCAGTAATGACAAACGCGGTTCTTTCGCCATTTTATCTGCAGCAATCCAATCAACATATTCGAAATGTGTTAATCGCTCCATTTCATTTTTGTGGTAGGAGAAAAACTCACCTCCCCAAATAGAATTATCTTCTCCGAATCCGGTACCATCCCATACTACACCTAGTATTTTTTCTTCGGATTCAAATAGATTATGCTCTCCTAAAACACTCGCAAAATGGGCTTTATGATGCTGAATTGAAACTAATTTGGCATTCCAATTGGTTGCTAGCTGACTACCGATAATGTTACTTTGATATTGAGGATGGAAATCAACTAAAACTACTTCTGGCTCTGTTTCAAACAACGCTGTGTATTTAGTTATACTTTCTTGAAAGCGCTCCGAAACATCATAACTATCTAGATTTCCAAAATACGGACTCACATAGGTATGTGAATTGGGCGTAAAGGTAAATGTGCTTTTTAAATGGGCACCCATTGCCAATACCTTCTGATTTTTCATAGAAGTATTCCCCATATAGTTGGGGGCAAGCCCGCGTGAGCGTCTTAGTGTAATTTGATGTTCCCCACCAAAACGCACTACAGAATCATCTTGTGGAAAAGAAATTTCCAAATCATGATGCAGAAAATAATCTGCCACTCCGATTAATTTTTCAACTGCTTCTTCTTTCTTAGAAATTATCGGAGAACTATGAATATTGCCACTCGTAGCAATGATTGGTATTTTGAGTTCATCCATCAAAAGGATTAGTAAGGATGAGGAAGGAAGCATTATTCCCAATTGATGTAACCTTGGCGCAATACTTTCTAGTTCTAAATCAGAAATACTTTCTTTCGGATTTAGAATAACTATTGGAGCTATAGCAGAAGTGAGTGCTTTCTCTTCCGGAATGCTAACTTCAAAATCTTGTTTGATTTTTTCAATGGATGGATAAAGTAAAGCGAAAGGTTTTGATGGGCGACGTTTTTTTTCTCGCAACCGTTGAATTGCTTGTTTGTTATTCGCATCGCAACAAAGCAAATAACCATTAGTATTCTTTATAGCAAGTATGCTTCCATTAGCAATCAATGCTGCAGCTTTTTTAATAATGTTATTTTGGGTCTCATTAAATTCCCTGCCATCTGTATCTACTAACTGAAGTTTTATTCCGCAGTCAGAACAACTATTGGTTTGCGAATGAAACCTTCGGTCTTCGGGGTTCGTATATTCTGTTTGACATTTTAAACACATGTCAAATTCTGAAACTGTGGTATTGGGGCGCTCAAAGGGAAACATGGTAGTTACTGAATAACGTGGCCCGCAATTGGTGCACGTAGTAAAAGCGTAGCCAAAACGTCTATTGCCGACATCTCTTATTTCTGATTTACAAGATTCACAAATGGCAAAATCAGGCGTAAGTGGAATATTGATTTGATGGTTTTTTTCTGAAGGGACTATTTGAAAATCCTCATACGGACTAAAAGCAATTTCGGAAACATTATGGTTTTGAATAAAAGAAATTTCAGGAGCTCCGCTTAAAATAGCCAATAAAAATTCATGTGCTTTTTCTTCGGATGTGTTGATGCGAATAAGAACTCCATCTTGATTGTTGGATACTGAACCTTTAAGTTGAAGTTGTTTCGCTAAGCCATATACAAAAGGGCGAAAACCCACCCCTTGTACTTGTCCGGATATTATGATTTCAAAGGTTCTCTGCATTCAGACATTATCCTTTCTTCATTTTGATTTTTGCTAAAAGCCAATCACACCATTCATCAATACCTTCATCAGAAAGTGCAGAAAGTTGAATTACTTCTAATTCGTGATTTACCTCGCGCGCATCTTTGGTTACTGCTTCCACAGAAAAAGGAACATAGGGCAATAAATCTGCTTTTGAAACCAGCATCATATCACTTGTCAAAAACATTTTTGGGTATTTCTTTGGCTTGTCATCACCTTCGGTAGTTGCCATTAATGTAACACGATAGTCTTCTCCCAAATCAAAAGAAGACGGACAAACTAGATTTCCAACATTTTCAATAAATAACAAGTCGATGTTTTCCAAGTCGAATTGGTCTAGTACTTGGTGTATCATTTGCGCTTCTAAATGGCAAATTCCTCCTGTTACAATTTGTAAGGCTTGAATACCTGTTTCTCGAATACGGTCTGCATCGCGTTCTGTTTCTAAATCACCCACCATAACTGCCATGGTAATTTTATCTTTTAGTTTTTGGGCGGTCTTTTGCATTAAGGTAGTCTTACCACTACCTGCGGAAGACGTCACATTTATTAGAAGTGTACTGGTTTTAGCCATTTCCTTCTTAATGATATCTGCAACAAAATCATTTGCTTTGAGTAAGTTGATATTGGTGTTTTCACATTGCACGGTCCCGCGCGCCGCTTTTGTCGATTTATCTACCATAGTCTTTTTCTTCTTTAAATCAATTTTCTACTAATCGTTGAATTCCACTTTGTGAATAAGCATTTCTTCACCTTGAATTACATTCTTGCTGGGCTTTTGACAATTATCGCATATAAATCGATATTTCTGTACATCGGTAATATGGTCACAAACTTCACATTGAATTTTTAACTCTGTCATTTCTATTTCAAGCTTCACATTTTGATACTTCGGATTCATCATATGAGAAGCATCGTATGCGTTATACAACAGCCGGGGTTCTATATTTGAGAGAATACCCACCTTTAAGTGAATGGACTTCATTTTATTCAATTTCTCCGCCTCAAATTCTTGTTCGAGGGTACGTATGATACTATTTACAATAGACGTCTCGTGCATTAAATTAAACTTTTTACTTTTTCTAATTCTTGAAGATGCTCATCAGCTTGTTCTATTAACCCTGAATCAGTTACCAAAGTTTTTACCTCTTCGGCTTTCGCTTTCATATCTTCATATTTTTTTAATTCATCTTTATCAGCTTCATTATGAGTTAACCAGCTTAATTCCAATTGATTCATAAGCGTTAAAGCACGTTCAAAAGGATAATCTTTTGCGCTTCGTACTTTTAGAGCTTCTTCAAATAAGCCAGATGCTTTTTCTAAATTATTATGAATTTTTGCAGGTGGAAAATGCATTAAGGCAGTCGCATAGTTATGACTTGCCATAGCATTCTCATATGGATAATGTTCTTTAGTATAAAAAGCCAAAACCTCTTTGAAAGACGATGCACAAAAGGCTGTCCACATTGCTTTTTCTTCAGAAGCAACGGGAATTTCAGAATATATCAACGCCAAATTGTGATGCACATCAGCAAATTTCTGTGGATGCGTATCTCTTTTGAAAACTTTCAATACATCTTGAAAAGCATTAATAGCTGCCTTGTAATACTGTGGACTACCATTCTTTGACCAAGTGTACAATAGAATAGCTTTTTTGAATCCAGCTTCCCCCAAAAACTCAGGTATATCTTCTTGTTTAAAATACAGTATCGCTTTATTAATTAGCTCTTTCGAGGCAATAAAGTTTTCTTTGAAATTGGCCACTTCGGCAGCATCAACCAAAAGCATTCCTGCCTGTACTTTTAATCCTTTTGCTTCGAAATAAGCAATTGATTCTAATTGTATTTGATGAACTTCATCTAGCTCTAGTTTGGTATAGGGCATTTGTAATTGCGCCATTAAAACACCAGCTAGATGAGTGTTCATAGCATTTTTTGCTTCATCTGATAAGGCAATTTCCAACTGTTCTTTTGCAATTTGCTTTGCTTCTTCTAATTCTCCTGAATCTAAAAGCAAATTCAATAAGTGTTTTGCAGTAAAAACCTTAATCTCATCATTTTCAGAATTTGCCATAGCATCAATAAAGGCCTTTTTTAGTCCTTCATTGTCTAATGGATTTTGTACCACGCCATAATAATTCAAAATTGCGCTGTTGTGTGGTGAAGTATTATAACAAAAATCAACCATCCCATCGGATATCTCATAGCCAAACTGCAAATGAGTTGCAATTAATAGATGGTGATAAATTGGATATTCTTCTGAAACAAACTCAAACGATTTCTGTTGGTTTCCTAATTTATAGAAAACCAAGGCAAGTAAATTCTCTCTATTCAAAGGTGTAATAGGAAACGCATAAGGTGGTTCCAAATCATACCAATCTAAAGGAATCGTAATCTCATTAGAATCAACCACTAGAGTTTTCAAGTCTTCTATTGCATTAGAATCTTGAGTTATCGTAACCAATTCGTCTAATCTCTCAACAGATGCAATTGCATCTTGAACGACTTGGTTTACATCAGTTGTTGTTAATATCGTAAGCATCTTTATCTACTTTTTGTGTACCTCTTGGGTCTTTTGCTGCCGTCTGCTGCATATTTCTACCGTAAATTTCGGCTAGGCGTTCTGAACGGTAATGACCAATAGTTTGAACCAAAACCTGATTTGGGTTTTTTGTATTTATGAATAATAACGAAACTTCCCAACGACCTTTTACCGGAGTGACTTTATATTGCACTTCAGCATCTAAAAGCCAGTCGTTTTTTTGTTTCGTCATGAAATACTCACCTTTATCAAACTTGTTTTTTCAATAATCTCATATTCCAAATCTCTATCTGCTGTGTCCAAATCATTATCTATTAATATCTCACGTATCGCAAGGGTTTTATCTCCTTTTAAGTTACGTGATTTTAGTAAAAATTGAGTGGGTTTGTACATTTTTACAAACCATTGACTTGAAACGGGAGTGATTAAAATATTTCCCTGTTCTTCAACATAAGTTACATAGGCGTAATGAATTTCACCAAAAATGGGTTCAATCAATTCATTGTCTAAATAAATATGTGAAGTTTTTAAAGTGATTTTTACACTCACGTTGGAATCAATAAATTTAGGTCTTCCAAAATATGTTGTACTACTTTATCTCCTGCTTCCTTTACAATAGCGCTCAAATCAACTTCTAGTTTGGTGTTTTCAATTGCAACTAGATATACCTGAATATCTTCAGGATACTCATCTTGTAAGATTTTCTTGGTATAGGATAAAGCTTGGTCCCATTTCATCCCATGGAGAAAAACCATAGGGTCGTCTTGAGGAGCTTTCATCACTTCTTCCGCTGGCACTTTAAATAAGGTACCTACAGTTTCATTGCTATTCAGAACTCCATCAACCAAAATAATTTTATCATGACCTTTTAATCCGAAGAGCACTTCAAAAGCTGCTGTACCCATATCGAAAATACTAATATTTTCAGGGTTAGGAAGTTTCTCGCGTAATTGTTCTATTACATAAATACCAATTGCATCATCACTTCGCACCGGATTTCCAAACCCCATTATTGCCGTCTTCATATCTTTTTAATTTCGGTTAAAGTAAAAAAAACTTCCCTGAAGTTACCCTCAGGAAAGTCTTTATAAAATTATATGTCAGAAGTTATAGTTTAAATCGTGATAGCTCTACACCACTTGACGCATCATGGGCATGTACCGTACATACTAAACATGAATCGAAAGAACGTGCCACAATACCTACTTCTACTGGGTCTAACGGGTCTTCGATATCTATGCCAATTAAGGCTTCTTCAATAGGCCCTGGATTATCGTTACCATCCTGTGGACCAACATTCCATGTTGTTGGAGCCATTACTTGATAGTTTTTAATAACACCATCTTTAATCTCTATCCAATGTGCTAAAGCGCCACGGGCAGCTTCGGTAGCACCGAAACCTTTTCCGTCTTTTTCTACAGGCTTGATATAGAACTCGCCGTCTAAATCAATTTCAGATAGCCATTGTTCAATAAACTTATAGATTCTCGGTGCTTCATGAACCCTTGCTAATACTCTAGTGAATACACTAGGGCCTAGCTTTTTCATAATGTCACCAAATAAAGGGTCTTGAATCTGATGGTCTTTATTTGCTGGGTTAGCATTCATAATTACACGGGCCAATGGTCCTGCTTCCGCAGCATGCCCATCATATCGCGGTGCTTTAGACCAGCTATATTGATTGTCAAAATCACTATCATGTAAGGTTTGCGATTTCATTGGAGTTGGTAAGGGCTCATCCCAAGGATGAAGACCATCTTCTTGGTCTTTATACCATGAATGTTTTACATGCTCACTTACTTTCATATGGTCAAATTCATGATAGTTTTCACCATCAAAGAATCCACTTGACGAAATCAAAGCTGCATTTCTACCTTCAATTGTTGGGTTATTGTACATGTCTTTATGTAGGTACGTTCCTGTTGCTAAAAACTTTCCAACACCCTGTCCGAATTTATCCAATCCAAATTCTATTCCGGCACGTATTAATAAACCTAAATCACTATTTTTCTGTGATTCGTTTTCATCAACCCAAGCCAACATATCATCCCAAGTTTTGATTTCCATGTAACGCTCGATAGAGCAACCCAACCAAATCGGCTCTAACCAATCGTTTTTAAATTGAGTCATAATGGCGTGAGCTCTCGTAATATCTTTTAAAGTTGGAGCGCACATAACGCCACCTGGCACCATATAACTTGAGTGTGGCCATTGCCCACCAAATAATGCATAAACCTGAACTGGCAAGCCACTAGCAGTCAAACCTTTCTGAAAAGTTTCGCCTACGTACGCGGACCAACGTTTAACTACTTCAGGATAAAGTGGTTGGTCTGCGTATTTTTTATTTGCTAAATCCGTTGCAAAAATCGCATAGAACCATCTTGGAATACTTTGAATAGTTTCCGTTGCTTGCCCAATTGCTCTTAATAAAAGTGCATTTGGAGGTAACTTGGTTCCCCAAGCGGTATCTAAAGCCGATGAAGCACAATATAGGTGAGACCCCCCACAAATACCACAAATTCTTGGCGTAACAATAAGTCCCGATTGTGGGTCTTTGCCTTCCATTATTTTCTCAAAACCCCTAAACATCGCTGCTTGCGTATGAGCGCGAGTGACTTTACCGTTATCGATATAGACCTTCACATCCAAATCGCCTTCAACACGACCTACAGGGGATATATTTAATTCTGTTACTGACATTTCTTTTTCGTTTAAGGTTCTTTTATTTAGAAGTTTCTGTTATTTTTCTGTTAGTGGGCATAACTTTTTGGAATCCTGCCTCCAGATAATACGCTAGTTTACTCCTACCCTCAGGAACTTCTTTTGGAAAGACTCCTAAATGTTTCATGGTTTTCAATACACTACCTTTCATAAGGTCATTATGTGGAAAACCAGGTTCTGTACATCCTAAGCAAGGATGGTTTGAACGTGTTTTACTTGATTGTCTGTTCCAAAGAATATTATTACAACTCGCTCTAGTCATTGGACCTCTACATCCTACTTCATAGAAGAGACATCCACCTCTAGTACCAAAGCCACCATCTACTTTTTGTGCAAAATTAGTTACGTTCGTACAACCATCTTGAACGAAATCAGTAAAGAAAGTTTTAGGTCTGTGATACTCATCAATAAGTACATCACCAATTCTCCCTACAGAAATCGCAACAAGAATTTGAGTAATCCAATCTGGATGCGCTGGGCAACCAGGAACATTGATTACCGGCAAACCACCTTTAGAAACATAGTCGGGCCCTAAGAAACCGCCTTTATTCTTTTTCAAAAATTGCATACCAGTAGATTCACTAGGATTCGGCGCAACTGCAGGAATACCTCCCCAAGTAGCACAATCACCAATAGCAACAACATAGCCAGCAACTTCAGAAAGTTCTTTAATCCAATCCTTCATAGGACGGTCTGCGAATAAATTCATAGTACCTGTATTATCAGGACCTTGAATTATCGAGCCCTCGAATACAAGAATATCCATTTGCACTTTTCCTGCAAGGATGTCTTTTAAAAGGTCTTGAACTTGGTCCCCAATCTGTAAACCGGTTGTTGGGTGCCATAAAATGTTTAATCCGAAATCGGTAATAAGTTCTACTACCGTTGGTTCTTCGGCATTCAAAAAGGACATGGTGTTGCCACTACATGCACCTCCTTGTAACCATAGTACGTTTGCCATAAATTGTAAATATTAATTTTTGAAGCCATTAATATACGAATACTTTAACTTTTAAGCAAATAAAATATGATATTCTCTTTTATTTAGAACATTTCTAAATACATGGTAGGAATAGTCTCGATGTTAATGACTATTCTTATTCAGAGCTTATTGGATAATTGTGAAAACGCCCTTAGTTGTTCGTTCAGCACATTTCCTTTCATTTCTCTTAAAAAGCTCCATTTCAGGAAAAGAGCTTCACTATAAAAGGTCTTGAATACAATCCTCAATTTTGACTTTTCATTTCGTTTATTCTTTCCCCTTCTTATATATAGATATCACGACCAAACTCAAAAAAGAAAACTGTTTCTGTAAAACCCACCCCTCACTTTTAGCTAAGTGATGCACTGAAACTTTTTTGGATTATAAATATTTATACCTGAAAAGGGTTTATTATTGTATTTGATGCCAATATGATGCCAGAAAAAGGTTGTTTAAATAAAAAACCCTTGAAAATCAGATGATTAACAAGGGTTGTTGTAGCGGGGACAGGACTCGAACGCAAAAAAAATTGTCTTTTAGTCCTCTCTCTAAAAATTGTATAACGATACTATTAATATATCTACATCATTTAATTAACTCCATCACACTACAAACTTTCCCCAAACAACTCCCCCCTAAAACCACAACACAGGAATCTTATCTTAAGGCAATGATATCAATGGATTAGGAAGGATTTGGGTTGTCGGCATTGGTGTAAAATAAAAACCCTCCGCTTTGGGAGGGTATAATTTTATTGAGCTCTTCTTAAGATTTGTATTTCAAAATCTTTGACCTCTTCAACAGGTCCTCTCTCGCCTAAAAGCTTTATGAAATTAGATCGCTTTTCAAGCTCGTCTTGAACCATTAAATGATCCATTCTGTCTTTTCCTGTCAAAACTACCCAGTGAGTAGCCCCATTAGGTCTACCCATGTCATATGTTCCAAAACCAACAACTCTGTCTTTGAAAATATCTTGATACTGTTTTACAATTTTATCGTGAGCTGCTTTAAATTTAGCTGGATCTAATACTTTAATGTCATAGATGTGACCAAAGCTATTTTCATCTGTATTTCCTTCTTGCCAACTCAGCATTCTTCCAGCGTAACCTGTATTCCATTCCTTAACAAAAGTTTGCATTTTTGCCCAAAAGGCTTCTTGCTTATCCTGATTTAAGCCACTTTTAATCATGTCTGTCCCTAATGTAAACATCCATACAATTCTGTGAGTAACATGACTTTCCCTTCCATTCCATAGTCTTTCCAAAACAATACCTCCTCCGTCAAAAACAACACCTTCAAGAGATTTGTCAAAGGCTTCTATCATTTCGTCTTCCATACTATCATGGATACTAAATTCCGCAACGTTAAAGCCCATTCTTTGAGCATTAACAGTTAAAAAAGAAACAAATAATAATAAAAATAATGTGTTCTTCATTTTAATTGATTTATGGTTAATAATACCTCTAAGATATAGAGAATGAAGTTTTTTTCAAAACACACTACAAACTTCCCCCAAACAACTCCCCCTAAAACCACTACATAGGAATCTTAGGTCAAGACAATGATATCAATAGATTAGGAAGGATTTGGGTTGTGTCCATTGGTGTGAAAGAAAAACCCTCCACTTGGAAGAGGAGAACCAAAGTGAAATAGTTGTTTTACTTATCTATAACGGTATGTGGTATCATAGCAGTAATTCTGAACTCCTTATTTTTTTTATTTAGAATATAGGTAG
>Ga0228614_1000020_pt1 | contig 125863 bp, 108 predicted proteins | sample 15DmetaG_FD_190531 | JGI IMG/M metagenome (GOLD analysis project Ga0228614, IMG submission 190531) | Seawater microbial communities from Monterey Bay, California, United States - 15D | ecosystem: Environmental > Aquatic > Marine > Coastal | place: USA: California | collected 2016-10-13
ATCGGGTAATCCACCAAGTTGTGCTTCTACCGCGTTATAGTTACCAGCTGCCCAGTTAGCAGGCATAACAGGTTCAGCCATGTATTGTTCTCCTTGTTGTTGGCAAGGAGCGCATGCTTGTTTTACATAATCTTCTCTTACCATATTTGTAAAACCTTCAACAGAATGTGGTTTACTATTACCGGTTAGCGAATTATCCCCACAGCTTGCCATGAAATTACCACAACCACTTCCTTTCAATGAATAGTTTAATTCTGCTGGCATTCCTGTATTAATAAATCTTGCAGTTGGTGCTGATTGTAGCTGTTTTTGAGAACTAATGCCCCCTGCGCTTATCTGTTGTTGTAATTGAGGGGTGCTTTCATATGAGCTTGGTGAAACTCTATGAGTAATTGTACCACTTACAAAACCTTCAGTTATATCTTCTTTCTTTTTAGGGTTGTAATTACAGATTAAAACAACGGCTACAACCAGTGAAACCATTGTAGTATAAAATTTACTATCGAACATTTATTATTAATACAGAGAATTAAAATCTGTAAAAAAAAATTTTATTAAATAATTCTATTATAATCATATATATATTTTTTACAATAATCGGGTACGTAAGATAAATGTTTAATTTTTGATTCTAACCAACGTAAATCTTGAGTATAAATTAGGTTAGACAAAATTTGTAATGATTCTATGTCACAAATATATCTTATATGCTTAAAGATATTAGATTTTAATAGTTTTAATATGTTTTTATCTTCGAATATAGTTTGATCTATGAAATCGTATTTATCTTTATTTAAATATAGGAGCAAAATCATTTCCCTGTATTCGTGGAAAGAAACTATGTTTTTATTATCAGATAAAATTTTTAGTACTTTTTTGGGTTGAATAAAAATTAAATCATCGTATAAACTAATATCAGTTTGTTTGAAACAGTCCATAGATAAAGTATAATTGCTATGACATAAGTATTTTTGTTTTAATTTTTCTATATGAATACCATGTATTTTTTCTAATTCAGTTTGGTTAGTTTCATTAACAGCTTTCAAAAATAAATTATTAGTGGTGAAAAGAATTTTATGTAGAATATAGTAGTTAAAAATACAGTTATTTGTTGGTTGTGGAGAATTATTTACTAAATCTTCTATAAAATTAATACAAAAATTAGAAATATCATATTTGTTATAAAAGAAATTATAAATTTGGTTAGGATTTTCATATGGAATAGTAACTTCTAAATTACTTGATTTATATATACTGAACTTATAAGAAGTAATATTTTTTAATATGTAATTTACGAAATCTAAAGGTGATAACTCCTCAAGTTCATATTTATTATTATCTAGTAAGTTAGAATACTTTTTATACATTCTACAGAAATTTTTAAGTTCTATAACTGTATTAAAATTAGTGGGTCTATATTTAGTATTACTTATAAAATTTGATAGTATAAACATGTTCTTAATTTCTGATTTAGATAAATTTTGGTTAGTTAAGATTATATTAACCGAATTTAATAGTAATGTTAAGTAATCTTGACAAGTACTCATAGCAAAAGGTTTTACAAACCCGTGATGAACATCATTATATATACCGTGTGATTTACCATAATCTATGATTACTGGAATAATATCACTATTAACATGAAAAATAGTATTATAATTTATTAAATAATCTATCTTAGAACTAGTTAATTGTTTCTTTAGCATTATATTCCAAGGAGTTAGATCATAATGAACAAACCCGTATTGATTCTGAGCAACCTGTAAAGATAAAAATATTTGAATTAAAATAAATAAAAAAGTTTCAACTTTAAATTCTTTACTTCTTAAGTAACTAAAAAGTGTTTCACCATCTATTTTTTCTGTAATAACATTATAAGTATTATTTTCTTTAAAAAGACCAAAAACATATACAAAATTAGGAATAATATTGGATAATGAATTGGTGATTTTAGTACCAATAAATGTTTCATGAATATGCTCCTTAATTTTTATACTCTCACTAGTAGTTTTTATGGCAAAATTAAAATTTAATAACTTTTTGTAAGTAACTTTTCCTAGTTTATTTTCAAATATTAAATCTTGGTCTTCTAAAAAAATATTAATCTTTTTCTCTTTTATTAGTCTCCTAACTAGCCATTCTACAGCTAGCAACTCCCCATGCGTTCTTCCTATATTTACAAGATTGATATCAAGAGGCTCTTGGTCAATATATGGGAAAGAAAAATCTAACTGTGAATATTCGTATTGAATAAGAGTATCAGTAATACTTAAAGAATTATAGAGATAATATACAGTGTGACTTTTTAAGTCTACTATCATTTTTTGAAGATAATCAAAAATCCCTTTTTTATTCAAATAAAGTTCATAAAATTTTCTAGCATTTTTAGATATTTCTTCGCATAATTCATCATTTTCCCTACACCACTTTATTTGGTCAACTAAATCCGATAAATCACTCTTTATAGGTACATAGTGTTTATAAGGGATTAATCTATCTGAATACCATAATTTCCAATCTGACTGTACTAATAATACAACACTGTACATAGATAATTCAACTGATAATCTATATGCTGCTACATGACCGTCAATATTTAGAATATATTTATAATTAGATTGTTCTTCAGGACTTAAAGTATTTGATAATTTAAAAGGTAATTTATTGATATCAATTGTTTCTAAATAATCGGAAGATTCATTTTTTCTAGGTCTAAGATTCCATTTTGTAATACCTACATCTAAATACTCGTTTTCTTGTCTTAATTTAGAACTAATCAAACATGCTTTTAATCTAGAATTAGTTTCCTCATCTACCCCTGAACCGGTCGTACTTCCTCTAAATACCGCCGTTGGTTTTTTAGATAACCAATTTTGGTTAAAATTATAATTATAATCTCTGCAAGTTCCCTTATACCATTTATTTTCAAAATTTTCTACTCTAGCCCAATCATCCCATGTAGGAATAAGTATATCTGCAAACCTTTCACTAGATGAACCTGAAAGTATTGGACAATAGGAAGGGTAGTTGTGAGAGAGAAGTTTAAGATTTTTAGTTCCCCACATATGATTATACGGTTCTGTTTCATCTTTAGTTAATAAAGGGAAGTCTCTTCTATTATAGAAGAAAGAGATATTGGGAATAGTACGATGCTTACAAAGTTCTTCAAACATAACTTTAACTAGACTAATAGTTTTTTCACCTTCAGAAATAGGGTATTCATATCTAACAAGAGAATTATTTCCAAACCATTCGTTTACGTTTTTATTTATTCTATTAGGATAGTATTTTCTTCCCTCATTTATACAAATTGTTTCTAAGAACTTCTCTATACTTGTATACTTAGCAGTATCTATTTTTATCTTACTAGACCATTCGTTGATATAATTAGGATTAGAGAAAGGAAGGAATACTTTAAGTTTATTGTTAGCTATTTTTATATAAACTCCTTTTTTGAATTTATTAAAGATATATCTAAACGTATGAAAAATAGAATCTGCTTCTAAATTTTGAAACTTATCCCAGAACTCAAATTTTGTATTTAAAAATAAATTATTAGTAAGATCAACCTCGGTTATCTCTATATTACTATTTCTATCTTCCATATATTGTATGAATTGTTCTTCATCACCAGCAGTAAAATGAGTTTGCTTAAAATTCTTATATCTTGTATTAGATTGATTAGATTCCTGATATGATTTATTTTCGCATTCTTTTTTAGAGTTATAAAAATCTGGTTTTACCTGAAAGTGGGAAGTAGTTGTCATTTTTTATAAAAAATCTATGTTTTTATAAAAGTTAATTTTAATTTTAATTTTAATAAGCATTTTTAAGTTTTTTAACTTTAATCTTGGTTTCGGCTTTAGGAGATCTTTTTTGTACATCTAATATCTTTTCATAAATAGTACTTGGATCATCTAAGCCTAGATTTTCTAGATAAGATACCACATCATCTCTTTTATCTTTTTTAGATTTTTGGCTTCTTTTTTCTCTATTTTCAACAATTATAGCTTTACCATTGTATTTTAAACCTGGTTCATTTTTTTCATGTAAGTAGGCAGAAATATTTGCTTCAATTTCGTTAGCTCTTTGTCTAAGAGTTTTATTTATGGAATTGTTCCTTTTTATTTCAATTTGAATTTTATCCAATTCATCTATTTGTGTTTTAATTGACATTTTTTTTGATTATAATAATTCTTTAAACTTACGAAGATTAATTAGTTTTTTAAAAATGTATGTATAACATAAATGAGTAATTATAGTATTATGCGTTGGGATGCCGTAATATCTAGTACTAATTCAAATAATTATGTACCAATGATTTACATTAAACCTGATAAAGATTTTTTGCAATTGATTAAACGTAATAAAAATGTTATTAAAGCTGATATATCAGGTACTAACATGATGTATGATTTAAAGCCAATTGGAGGAATTGTATCACCAAGTTCTCAGACTCCTAATTGTAGACCTAACTATTTTGAAAAGACGGGATATTATGTAGTGACGCTTGTTTCAAATTGGTATGGATATCCTGATCCACAATATATGGGAAATGTACGATTCTCCGGCCTTCCAGGTGATATCAATTCTCCTAAAAAAGAAATAAAGGACAATACAAATAGTAGTGCTTCTAATAATTTAGAAACACCAAGATCTAAAGTAGTGTTACCATCCTCGGAAATAGGATTAAATAACCCTATGATTAGATATGGCTTGATAGTTTTGGGAGTTGTATTATTGCTATTTTTTATAGCCGTTATATTGAGAAAAATAATAAAAAAGAAGTGATAAAATATATTTTTAGGAATAAATGAATAAACAATATTTAATATTGATTTTAGTAACAACTCTGTTAATTTCCATTTCTGTATATAATTATATGACTTATTTCAAAATAAAGAAAGCTGAAAATAAATATAAAGATAAAGCTCTTTTTGAAAGAAATTGTAATATAAATAAACTACATGTACAGGTAGGGGAAATTTCTAATATATTAACTTTCTCTTTGTCAATTGTATTACTTATTATGTTATTCTCTATTAAGAATAAATATTTATAAATGATATGAATCATTTATAAATAATCTTTTAAAAAAATTTTAATCAATGATTTACAGTGTTTATTAACGGCAATCTCTTCATCACTTATCATTTTAAATAAACAATCTATATTTATCCATCCTATACCATTAGCGTCGTTTCCACTGATTTTATCTTGTATTTCTACTTCACATTCATTCATGTGTAGTAAGAAATACATTGAAGAACTTTTAATTCTAGTAGCTTTTATAAAATTTTCAGATTCTACGTCGATACCTGTTTCTTCCAAAACTTCTCTAATAGCACATGTTATCCACGTTTCTCCATATTTCATAGTACCTTTGGGTGGTCCCCAAAAATTACCTCGTGATTGTACTAATAAAACTTTTTTACTTTCAGGATCAAATATAAAAACACCAGCTTTAGATTTTTTCATTTTGTTTTCTTTAGTGTAACTTGGTTTAAATTCAACTACTTTCAAATTACAACATTTTTTTTTACAAAAAATATTCATTATAATTTTATTATTTGTTAACTTTTAGATAATGAACATTTAATGATTTTTTCCTACCAATTCTATTGGCACGACCTATTATTTGTTGTTTTATACTATCAGACATTTTATGATACATTATTATATCTGTAGCTTCTTGTAAATTAATTCCTGAGCCATTATAGTTCGTATTTAGAAATATAACTTTCACATTTCCATATTTAAAACTTTCTAAACTTCTTTCTCTTTCTTTATGATTTCCTTTCAAATAAGTATAAGTAACGTCGTTTTCGTCTAATCCTCTACATAATGGTTCGAAACTTAAGTCATTACAAGAATATATAATAAATTTTCCTTCCGCATTATCATTTACTAATTTTATTACCATTTCAATTTGTGTAATCTTCAATTCAGGTTTTTTATCTATTTTAATTTGTGTAGAGTTTGAAAGGTAAATTATATTCTCTTTTGTAACATCAACTCTACATAAAGGACACGTTGAGGATTTATTAAGCCATTGTAGAAAACATTTACCACAAAAAATATTCTGACAGTTAGTTTCTAATACTGGGGATTCTAAAACATTCATACATATACTACATGTTCCATTTAACATTTCTAAACTTTTTTGCTCTATTTCTTCAAGTTCGCTATTAATCTGAGATATAGATTCTTGAATTTTTTCTAATTTTTTTTCATTTTGTTCAGAATTTCGTGAGTTGTTTAACTTATCAAGTTTATTTAATTTATCTTGCTTAACTAACTCTACCAAATTTTTAGTAGCACCACCTAAATGATTAATTGCCCCTTGTATATTACCCGATTCTATTAAATCACGTAAGGTAGTGTTAACAACCCCACACAAAGTATTTAAGATAGGTTGGTAACAATTATGATAAAATTCAAATGTCTGAGGCATATTAAACGAAGCTTTGACGAATTCATCATTATTTTTTATTATCATTCCTCTAAACTGTTCTTGAATTGATGTAATGCCATCATCAACTAAAATTTTTTTCATAAAACTTTCTCGGCAATTTTTATGCTGACAAATTATTTGTTCAGGAGTAGCTGTTACTAACCAGTAAAACCCTGCGATTACTTTTTTCATACTCGTAACTCTTAAATGTCCGGGTTCATCATAAATAAATCTTTTCCATGCATTTTTATTAACTTGCATTAGATAATTATATATAGAAGGAAGTACCAGAACTACATCATATAATGAAAAATTTATTTCTTCAATTTTTTTCTTACTAGCTAAAATTAAATATTTTAAAGTAGTATTTTTTAATTCATTTTCCCATTGATGTATTAATGATGAAGATACTAGAACTAAATTAGAATTTATTCTTTCATATCTTTCAATTTTTCTGTTAGTTATAAGTCCGGCAGACTCAGTTTGGATATTTTCTAATACATGAGGTATTGATAAGTCCCAAACCATTCTATCTCTAGCAATTAATCCTAAAATAGACAAAGTTTTTCCATAACCAGTGCAGTCACTATTTATTCCTATTTTTGTATGTTTAATTAATCCACTTGAACAATATACTATCTGCTCTTCCTCTAAATTTTCCATCATATAAATACTGGAAAGTTGATGTTTATAAAGAGGAATATTTATTCTTGAAGGTTGAGAAACTAAAGGTATGTTATCAAAATCATTCATAATTTTTGTAAATCTTTTATATTAAGATTTTTATTAATAAATAGTAGTTATTAATGTTTCCGACCACCTTTTAATTTGATTAATCTTTTCTATATGAGAAGTATAGAAATTATAAGAACTTGACTTTAAAAACTTTTTAGACCAATCATTATAAAATCCATCAAGATTTAATTCTTTCACAATATAATATAACTCAAAATAAGCTACAAATTTTTTTTCAAATTCTAAAACAACCTCCAATTCTTCATAAATTTCTTTTTTAGATTCCGGTGAGCTATTTAATAATTTTACCTTTAATATTTTAGAAACAAAAGGTAAAAATTTATCTTCTGAAAGAGGAGTATCTAAACTGAAATATTTATCCAACAAATACCTGTCTATATCTTTCAAATAATGTTTTTTATCTAATTTATCCTTTAGTTCATCTATATATTCTAAAAGATTATGTGGTAAATAAGATAATGTTTCTAAATTATACCTGTTATTCATATAACTATCAGTTTCATAATCTATATCTTTGATTATATCGTCCAAAATTTTTTTAACAATACTACTTTGATTTACTATATTTCCCAAGATAGTATAAAAACTTTCATGTTGAAATTTTAAAATACAACGATTTTTAATGCTTATACTATCTACATTATATTTTCTCAAAATCCATGATAGAAATAAATGCGGAGTATAACTAGCACAACTACTGTAAGAAATATTTTTACAATATTCTTTATCAGCTATTTCAAGAGCATTATTATCAGATAATATTTTATACGGATCATTACTACCGTAAAAATACAATAATCTTGATATTGAACCAAATATACTAGTATTTTTTGCATAAATTAAACAATTTACTAATAATTTATACATGTCTTGCCCTGGTATACTAAAATTTAACATCCCATATTTTTTATAATCATGGGCACCTAGAAAAAAATCATTATCCTTAATACAAGAAGTACCAAAATCTATTATCACGGGTAAATTATTATTAGATACACAAAATACGTGATCATCTAGTATTACATTATAGTTACAATTTACTTTTCTAACTATTATATTTTGGCAGTGTAAATCAAAATGGGTAAACCTAAATTCTCTTTGAGCAACTTCTAAAGCAAGTAGTATTTGACAAAATATATTTAACCATTCATTAAAGCTAAGACTCTCCGCTTTAAGTAAATCGGATAACTTTTCACCATCAACTTTTTCTAGTACTAATACCTTTTTTTGTATATTATAATCAGAAGATAGTTTATTAGAAATTGTAATTTCTGAATAAGTGTAAACAAAATTAGGTACTAAGATTCTTAATCTATTTAGATACTTAGTTCCAATTAATAACTCTCTAAGTATATAAAATTCTGGATATATAGGTTTAAATGCTTTAAGGATAACTGGAAATTTATTATCAAATATAAATCCTTTCATAATTTTGCTTGTCCTGCCTTCATCAATTACTTTACTTTCAATTTCTAACAAAAAATTATTAACTAAATTCTCTGAAAAAAAATATTTAACTATCACCGAAATAGCTAACATTGAAATTCCATTATTACAGGATGAATTTAGTATGTCATGTATATAATTCATAGATAAATTATTGGGTTTTAAATCAAATTTGTCCATATACTTAACTATTTTTTCACATTTAAGCTTTTCTATGACAAACATTTCTTCTTTTTTTGTCATTTTTGTTATTATATATTTTTAAAAATTTATAACAAAAAATTATTTAAATGGGGCTTGTTGAGAAAACTTTGCCATCATTGCTTCGTTAGCTAATTGGTTTATCTTTAATTTATCTGAAACACCAGATCTAGAATTTGTAATTCCATGATTAACCCTGTCTTTATTAGGTATTATACCTGAATTACAGAAACCTCCAGGTTTAATCTTTTCAGCCAGATATGCTTGTCTAGAACCATGATCAGAATTTCCTTTTGCTATATGATTTGTTTTAAATTCAGTTACAGGAATATTACGTTCTTTCACTATTTCATTTTCAGCTTCTATTCTCTTGAATATTTTACTATCTCCTAAATTAGTTGTAGCTTGATATTCAGGCATTGTTCGGCTAAGTTCAATATCATCATGAATATAATTATTTTTCTCGTGCCCACTATGAGCAGCTTCAGCTTCTAATAACATTACATTATTGTGAATTGGTAAATCCGATAAATCCAAAACATCCTCTATTGAGGTGTGATGTAAATTAGAAGATTGTTTACTACTTACATTGCTTGTATTTACTTCTTGGACAAATCTATCTGTTTCTAAGGTTTGAGTAGGACCACAATATTTTTGTGTTGATTGTTTACTTTCTACATTAAAACCAAGTGGATTATCTTGTAAGAAACGATCAGTTTCTAATAACTGTTTTGGTAAATCTACTTGATTAGAAGTTTGCTTGCTATCAACATTCAATTGATAAGCATCTTGTAAGAATCTATCTGTTTCTAATAGTTGTGTTGGTAGGTCTACTTGATTAGAAACGGGTAAACTTAAAACCTTCTTGTAATAAACATCCTGTAAATACCTATCAGTTTCTAAATGATTATTATTTATATGTTTATTTTGACTCACATTAGCTTTCGCATCAACATGTAAATTATCCATGTTGATTTCTTTAGTAGGAGTACCAACATGCTGATCAGTAATATCTAATGTTTTTACGCCAGAGCAAGCTGAAATATTCATTATAGGTTGTGTGGATTGTTTAATTAAATGAAATGGTTCAACTATTGGTTTATCTAATTTATAGCTAGCTGTGGGTTTAACATTAGTGTAGATAATTTTGTTTTTTACTTCTTTTGTTTGTATAGCAGTTCCACACGTTCTCATTTTTTTGGAAAAATCAACAAAACCAGGAGTTGTTGTAGCGTGTGTAACATTTCTGGGTAAACGAGAAAGAGGTAATAATTGCTCTTGTCTCTGTATTGGTGGACGAAATGAACCATCACGCATAATTGTGTATGGTAATTTAGCCGATTGTCCTGGGTTAATCCCACTGGTTATACCTCCTGAACGTTGACCCCCATTATTACCTTGGTTTGTATAAGAAACACTAGTAAAAGGGTTAACACCTCTTGCATAAACTTGAACTGCTTCACAAGTTCTATTTGAACTTTGATCTATTGACTCTGTGAGAGAACTGGTTTCTCCAACTTTATCAATCTTACGAGTAAATAATGATTTTGGAGGATCTTTTAAAATATTCATGTTATTACCCCAGGTTTCTACTGAGGGTAGTGTAATTTTACCATGGTTTACTAGTCCTGAATAGCTTATTCCGCCTGCTGACATTTTATTTATTAATTATACTTTATTTTTTATGTTAAATAAAAATGTCTGATACAAATAAAAATATTAAAATATGCGCAGCTCTTCAAGTGTTAGATGAACATAAAGAACAATACCAAAAAGCTACCACAGGAGCCCTTAAGGCTGCTTTTTGGAAGTCTAAATTATGGAGCTCTGGTCAAAAAATAAGAATAGGATTTTTAGAAAATCCTACGTGTGGTGATAGTTATACTTGTAGCAACGCTTCACAATTATCTGATCCCAATCAACATAAACAAGGTGAAGCTAACCAATGCGCTTCCCTCCAACAAAAATTTCCTGATATTAATAAAACTATAGACCCTCCATTTCAAGGAAAAGTAGATCCTCTACAATACCAATTTGATAAGGAAAATCCTAAAAATATTAAAGAAATGGTCAAAAGAATTTTTAATGAAAGATGGTTACCTTTGGTAAATTTAGATATTAAATTTGTCGAAGATGTAAAAGATGCCAATATCAGAATATCTTTTGATCCAACTAAGGGATCGTGGTCTTTAGTAGGAACAGATGCTCTTACTAAAAAAAATGGAGAAGCTACTATAAATTTTGGGTGGTTCGATGTTGGAACTATATTACATGAATTTGGTCATATGTTAGGTATGATTCATGAACATCAAAACCCTAGAGGTAAACAAATAGATTGGAATGTACCAGTTGTAGAGGAGTGGGCATTAAGTACACAAGGTTGGGGGAAAAAACAAACAGACAACAATATAATTAATGCATATAAAACTAATCAGATAAATGGAAGTACTTTTGATCCAAATTCCATTATGCTTTACTTTTTCCCAGCATGTATAGTTAAAGAAGGATATGGAACACATCAGAATCTTAGACTATCCCAAGTTGATATTAAATGGATGCAAAAAATGTATCCTAAATCATCTGATAAAAATATAGATTATTATAAGAAATTTTACAGTGATACCTATAAATCCTATTTTAAAATAGGGTTTAAAATATGTATGTATATATTTTTTACTTTTGTAGCTTTAGCGTTATTAATTTATGCTATCTATCTTTTTATTAAAAAAATTAACAAGGATAATCCAATAAAAGTGGTTTATAAAAGATCAAATAGGGGTTATAATCGTAGATATCGATAACCATATAATCCATCCCATTCATCTAATTTAGTCCATTTACAAAACTTAAATGAAAGTAATAAATGTTGGAGCAAAGATGAATTATTATGAAATAATATTGTCTCATCCTTATTAGTAAGTGCATCATATGTATTCTGATTTTTCTTTTGTGGTAATTTATACAAAAACTTATTTGGTATTCCTATTTTCATATGTTCAAACAACAATACAACCAAGAACCATTCTTCATTTTTTAATGACCATTCCATTAAAAGTTTTGTTATATTTGATAAATTTTCCATTTTTTATATAATTAAAAGATTTATCTTTAATTTTAAGAAAATTGTAAAACATATTTTATATTAATAAATGAAAAAATGTTTATTAGTATTATCCATAATTATCTCTATAATCACATTATTTACATTAATACTATCTTATTTTGGAATAATTAGATATATTTCAGTTCACTTTAAAGAAACTAAAAATTTAGCAGAAAAATATAGTGAGAAATCAAAATCTAATCACTTTAAAGATGATAAAATAGTGATAAGTATGTTTTCTTATGATCCATTCAAAGAAAACTTAAAACCTGTTATAAATTCTATACTAGATCAAACTATAAAAATAGACTCAATATTAATATTTACAAATGATAAAATTAATAAAACTATACCCAAATACATCGATTATACATCTCAATTAATCCCAAGTGAAACAGATTATTGCTATGGAAATAATATCATTCCAGCAATACTAAAAGAAAAAAGTAGTAATGTAATAATAATTCCTATCAAGAATAAGATTTATGGGGAAGACTATATAGAAACTTTGCTAGAATATTCAAATGAAAATCCTGATAGTTGTATTTTTGGTGGTAAAAATGATTTATTACTATTTAATATAAATAATCTAAGCGAGGATATTCATAACCATTCAAATGATACCTATTCAAAAGAATGGTTTCTTAAAAACATGCCTAATAAAGTATTTTTAGAATATTTAGATATTAAGGACACTTTATTCAAATAATTGCTCAAATTCCATAACCCAAATAGGAACATCTCTACCGTTAATTTTTCCTTTCCAAGAATGAATACTACTTTTCTCAAAAAAATAGTAATGTCTGTATGCAACTACAGGATCCTTATCCTTGTATTTATCAGGCATGGCTTGAGCCGGATTAGTAAATCCTATAGAAGGAATAGGTGGTGTAAACTTCATCATTTCATAAAAATGTTTTTCACATGAATGTACTTTACCATAACGATAAGTATATTCTTTACATAATTCTGTTCCTAAGATCATTAACCAATTGTAGTTATCTAAAGATTCCCTTGCCCAAACTGTACAAGGATGATTTTTATGAGCCAATTTATAGGGAGGAGTAAAAATGTCATGTTCAGAATCACTAATATGCCAAACTGCACATAACATTTGTAGTGTTTCAAGTACCATTTTTACAACATGTTTATCTAAATGCCACATTGCACATATTCGTTGGTCAAAATGTAAAAAAAATATATTCATAATGGTTTTCTTTTAATTTTTTAAAAGAAAAGCTATAATTTTAAATTTATTTATTAAATTATAAACATTTCTGTACATACATTAGAATTTTCAATATTGCCATAGTAAGAATTAAAATCTCTACTAAATTTCTTATCATATTTATATCTAAAAGTTTTTCCCAGCCTGTTCAATCTTAAAGCTTGTTCCCCTATCTTTTTAGATTCTTCAAAGTAGATGTTTTTTATTAATTCTAGATCAATAATAGGTAAAATAACTATTCCTTGCCATTCTCTACTTTTACCTTCTATATCAATAACAAATTCATCAGGACAATATTTATGAAACTTAGATTTTTCATCTACAAGAACATGTCGAATTTCTGGTGGGAGTAAATCAGCACTTTTAGGAGGTAATACACACAATAGTTGTAAAAGAGGATTAAATGGTCTTGTAGAAGGAAAATTAATAAATTTATAAGAATCAACATGCTCCGCAAGAATACTAGCTGGTGGAGCGTAATAATGCTTATAACTCCATTCCCAACTAGGCACTCCTCTCGTGTAATAGGATAATACCCATTGTAAACCAGTAAGATATTCATGAGATATTTCTTGGTTTGTGTTACCAGGAAACTTTGTATTCATATATGATTTTTTATATGAATTTATATCAACTTCCCACTTTTCATCTATCTGCGAAGAATTGTCTGATAATAATTTTTCTGGGAACCACGATTCTTTTTTAGATAATTTATACTCAAAAATATCTTTTTCAAACATTCCAATATTCTGTAAATAAACTTTTAATGATTTTTTATTGAAAACAACTTTATTATTATGTTCACAAGTTAAATGCCCATAGTTAGAACCTACAACTCTGTATAACTCTAATAAAACTTCAATACCTCCATCTATAATAGAGATACAAGGTAAATGGGGTAAAAAATCATTACCCACCATAAAACATATAAAAACAAAATCAGTAATAGCAACTTCTTCATTAAAAGGTATAGATTCATGCTCCCACGTTAGCTTATCTACAAGTTCTTCCCTAAAACTACCTATGTTTATACAAAAATACTCATTTGATGGATTATATATATCTTCCCTTAGAATATAAAAGTTTCTTTTTTGAGTTGCTAATGCTAACATGATTAGATCAGCATCCATTCCCTGAAAACAGTAAGTTTCAAAATCTGATCCATACTTACGAATATATTGAGCCGCTTTATGCTCGCCTTCTGATGGAGATTTCTCATTAGAAAAAATAATCTCTAAATTCTGCCATGCAGAATTAGTATTCATTTCTTTACGAATAAACCAATCTATGTATTTCGATAAATAATCCATAAACTTAGTACCTGGAGTTATACAATTACTATTAAAAGACATTATTTCGTGTTGCTCTTTAGCTGCTCTAAAACGACGCTGTCTTTGCTGGCATTGCTTTGCTACAGGTGCCACCCCGTCAGTACACAATATTAACCTCTTGTTAGGATTAACTATATCTACTAAGTTAAGTATAGTTTTACATACATCTTCAAATACCATAAGCTGGGCTTTCAAACCCCTAATATTTTTTCTAAATTTTTTATCACGAGGAGCATGATTTCCATATTGGTATATTTTTTGTGTACTAGCATGAAATAAACCATTTAAATCTATAAGAAAATTATCTATTTCTACATCTATACCTTTCATATTTTGACCTTTGGACAATTCTTTTATGTTATTATTAAAGTTGGTTTTGAACCAGTGAAAAAAGTGAGTAATTCCCATTCTATATAATAATAGATTATTAGCTCTTTAAAATCAATTTTAAATTATAAATTAATTTTATTTGGCTTTATATTAAATGAGTATTAAATGTACTAATGGTACTATTAAGGATCCAAAGAAAAACACTTTTAATTGTAACCAATTAAAAGATGAAAACTGCTTTGATGATTCTTACAAATACTGTAATAAATTAAATACAGGTCAAATAATAAAAATGGTTGCTATAGGCTTAATTTCAATAATATTATTAGTTATTATTGTCCATTTTCTTTCTTATATACCTATAATAGGACCAATGGCAAAAGGAATAATTTATTTAATTGGTTTTGTAATAATTGGGGTTTTAGTTTTTGAAGTATATAAAAATTTTAAGGCAAAACCTAAACCACCTAAGAAGAAAACTAACTAGGGCATTTACTTAGTTCAGGATTATTTTTACCCCCAGATTGCATAAGCTCCCAATCTTTACAGCATCCTACTCTACACTTGCCACAAAAGTCTTGATTATAACAATGTTTCGTTTTTTCTTTCGATGGATAAATCTTACCTTTTTTAGGATATGTACCATACCAAATTCCAAAATTTTTCCATTCAAAATCTTTTGGTCTGTTTGCAATTAAGTTACTTATTATTTGTCCTGAAAGTCTTTCATCAATACATTTATTATCATCTCCAATACAATTACCTGCCCCACATACCATTGGAATGCCCTTTGAAGCCTTTTGACCTTTTAATCTATATCCTATATTTTTCCACCATTTATTATAATCTACCGTACAATCTCCATTATAAAGATCTGTAGTTTGGTCAGTATAAGCTTGACCTAAAGATATATCCCAAGTATACTTACCATCAACATCACGAGGACGATCCTTTAAACCACTTCGTACTTCTAAACTCCAACCTAATTTTAGTTTTTTAGTATGAGTCTTATCCCACATATCTTTAACTGCTTCCATAGCTTGTACAATCATAGTAGGTGTTCCTTCTTCGTCATCGAACATGATTCCTACTAAATCATCACCAACTTGTTTACACATATCATATACTCTATTCACAACTGATTTTTGTTTTTTACCATTTATACTAATATCATTTAAACAATTAGCTTCACTATAACCTGGGTCACCACTACCATCAGCAGCGAAACATTGTTTCTGTAGTTTAGTTGAAGCTCCTACTCTACATTGACATAATGGTCCATCAATATCAAAATAAAATGATAGCCATTTTTCTATTGGTAAATTAGTTGCATTTTGTAAATTTAGAATTTCTTTCTCTTTATACATATTTATCCAACCACTTTGAGAAGTATTGGCTATTACTGCAATTTTAGAAAAATTATTTTTTACTACGTCTGGATCAACTAGATATTCTTTACCATCATCAGTTTTAAACATCACAGTATCAGGTCTTTTAAAAGCTGGTTTGTTAGCTTCGGGAAGGAGATATAAAGTAGGTACTGTGGATTGACTATCTTTATCATGATTATCTTTATCATGCGTATCTTTATCATGCTTATCTTTATCATGATTATCTTTATCATGCGTATCTTTATCATGCTTATCTTTATCATGACTATCACTATCATGAGCATTGCTAGAAGTATTTTTCTTTATTAAAAATATAACCCCTGCTATTCCTGCACCCAATAGAACAACTAATATTATTATTATAATAATTTTAGTAAATGTACTATGGTTTTGTGAAGGTTTGGGATTTGAAGTTTGAATTGATAAGTTTTCCATTCTATTTTATTAGAATGGAAAATGTTTTAATTTTTATAAGTATTTATTTACAATAATCTTTTTTTGACTGTTTTAAAATCATCGTCATCTATTAAATCTTCTACTAATTCACTATTTGTTTTACCAAGAATCGCTAGTATTTTATCTAATTTAGCCTCTATTCTTTCTAAATCATTAGATTTTGGACTGTAACTAATTTTGTTAGATGTAGCACTTGTAACAGAACTTGTATCATTAGTACATCCTTTTGAGAACCACTCATCTACTTCAGATCTTTTTTATTAAAGAATAACCAAGCCCCAAATTTATCATCTGAATCTTTTTCACTTAGCCTAGAGTTCCATTTACCTCCCATATTTTTCAAAATATCCTTAAAAGGTTTTGTATCTCCTCTGACTACAAAAGTCTTGTCAGAATATTCTTGGATAAGAAGATTTGCCATTTTAAATTATTGGAATTAATTTATTATGTATTTTTAATTTTATTTTTAGAGTATCTAGTATCTATAAAAATTGACAGCGGGTGAAGTCTCGGGTAAAGAAGTTTTAGAATGGTGGTTTACAAAATATATAATAATACATACTATTAAAATAACAAGTAAAAATAAAATAATTACAATAATTATTTTTCCATGTGTACTTTTTATAAAGTCAGAAGCTTGTGAAGCCAAAGAATTAGCAGATTGAGCTCTATTACTACCGGGTGAATCACTTTTATTACTACCGGATGAATCACTTTTACTTTTCTTTTTGGGAAGAGTTTGTTTACAATCATCAGCAGTTTTATAGCATTTAAAATGGTTACAATCTTCACAGTTCGTACAACTTTCACAAACTTTTGAACATTCCCCAGATTGGTTGATAAAACATCCATCTTCAGAACCATAGCCTTTTGTGCCACCGCTTCCTTGATGTCCAGATCCATGATGAGTAAACTGAGGACAATTATTCGGAGACCCGCATATATGAGGGCTAACTCGACAACTTTCGGGTATACAACAAGTTTGTACAGCTCTGAGACAAGTAGGATCCCCTTTACAACAATCCCGTATTTTATCTTCACATTGAATACCAGGCTGATTAGCATAGAGTTGTGCACAATTTCGAGCTTTTGCATAACCAGAGCTTAATTTAGGATTTTTTACAACTCCATGATCTTCACAAAAGTCATAACAGACACTTGGAGCCCAGTTACCACATTTTTTTAATTCAGATTGACAATTATCTGCGCAAGAACTTTGATCTTTAACGAATGAAGCATTAAACGCTTTGGGACAATTATAATTTTGAAATGACATCATTTATATAATATAAATATTTAAAATAATATTATTTTAATATATAAATATGACTGAAAAACCAATAAAAAAAATTAAATGTGCTATGTGTAAAAAAAGGATAAATATGCTCTTAATTGAGATGCATAAATGTAAGTGTAATAATTTTTATTGTAGTCAACATTTATTAGAGCATGATTGTAACTTTAATCACTTTCAAGCTAATAAAGATAAGTTAGAAAATACACTTTTAAAAGTAGAAAAGTCTAAGATAAATAATATATAAGTTTATTTCAAAAAAAATATTTTGAAATAAAATCTTACGGAGTACTATTAGTATTATTGTTAGCTTAATTAGTAAGGTTAAATGTTGTATGCTGGATGTACTCCTTATATAATAAAAACATATTATTTTTTTAAATATATTTATTACAAAAATCTGTACATACTCCTTTACAGTCAGAAATATCCCAAATCTTACATTTTTCCGGTAATACAGCTATACTAAGTGGTGTTAACAATTTACCAGGGTATGTCCAAAGCCAATTTTGACTTGTTAAAACAACATCATCTAGATTATGACTAAAACAATGTATATTATGTTTAATCAGTGTTTCTAGAGCAAAACAATTTTTCGCATGACAAATCAAATTATCTTGTTTTAAAAAATCTAGATTAGTAATATATTGTGGTGAATCGTGTCCTAAATACAATTCATCCGCTATTTTCCATACATCTACTTCAACCATATAATTTTTTGCTAAAGCCTTTTCAATATAGTCTGGTTTATTTTCCAAATCAGGATTAGGACCATCAATATTACCTCTATGTGAAATTATTATCATTTATTATAAATATTATTTATGTTTAAAATCTAAATTTTCAAAAATTAAAATATTGCCATAATAATAAATGGTTTTTGGTATCTTTAATTCACAAGATTATTATACACAAAGAGTGTTAGCAGAAGAAATGGTTGGAAAAATTACAGCTGACTTAGATGCAGAGGATCTCCAACCTGATAAAAGAAAGAGAAAAGAGATAATTCTTCAAAGTATTAAGTATTACTTTGGCTTATAAATATAATATTGTATTTCTGTTAATCTTTATGTACTTGTAATAAAATTACATTATTTTTAAGCAACTGCTTAAATAATTTAAACCATCTGATTTTTGGTAATTTATTATTACCAAAAATTATTATTACTTATTGTTATTAGTTTCCGTACTTTGCATACCACATCCTACTAGATGGTTCTTGCCCAAAAAGGTCTGGATGATTTTTCATTAGTGTCATTGTAAGATAACCATTATGTTTTTCAGTCTTAAAACCCAGGATTCCTGTAATATCACTATTTCTCATTGCTCCGTGAATTTGAAGCAATTCATGCATTGCCCCAATTATAATAGTACTTCCAGCTTGTGCACGGGTATTCAGATGAAGATCGACGAGCTCACCAACATCTGAACTATCATCAGAATCAGTTTGATTCATAATCTGGGTATTAGGTAACCAGGTTGTACGAGGCCGGACATTCGTATCATGAGTTGGTGTCTCACTTGGTGTATTATAGGTAATCGTTCTTGTCATAAAAGAACGGTTTAAAAATAAGCTCCACATAGTAAGAATTAGTAGAACACAGCAAATCAGTTCTGAAAATTGTTTAAACATTATTAAATAAAAATTCATAGTTTCTGCTGAATACCCCAAAGCTTCTTTTGAATTCTCAAAAGCTGAGGAAGTAAAATCTTGAACCATTCCAGTAATATTCATTTGCATTTTTATTTCTAGACTTGTAATTTTTTCAAATTATATCAATTTGAAAATTAAAACCTCTTTTAATTAATTGCTAAACTACTAAGCTCTTTTCTAAAATCCGTATTATCCTCTTCCATACCTTGAATGTTTTGATAATAATTGGTATACTCCATAAATATCTCATTATTACCATCTTTCATATTATCCCAGGCAATTTTATGAGATGTTTGTTTAATATCACCATTTAAAATAGCTTTCGTCAATTTTGTAGCTCTAACATCTTTTTGTATTTTTCCATCATTAGATTTATATTGAAAAATCTGACGAGAAGGATCAGTACACACATATTTCAACTTACCATCAGAATCCTTTAATATATTGTTATAGGCAAACTGAGCAACTCCTTTCTGACCCAACGCAAGATGCTCGTGGGAAAAACCAGCCTCAATAGCTGTCTTAACGCTCTCCTTAGACAAATCCAAAGGAGTAGTTATCAATATCTTATTATTATTTGTTGTACGAGGTTGCTTCGCAATTTCATCAACCGTAGATTGCAAATGCTGAGTCTGCTTCTCCAACATACGCTTCTCGGTCTTAATTTCAATCATTCTATTCTCTTCTTTCAACTGCGCTACTTCTCCTTCCAAATCCAATATTCTTTCATCCTTCTCAGATATTATACTCTTCAACTTCTCTATTTCAGCATATAATTCTTCTTTTTCTTTATTAGGTTTTTCGCTACAAATTATTTCATGTTTAGTATAATTACTTTTTTCATAGAAATTTTTATTACAAAATTTACAGTTATATTTATGTGGTTCATCTACACTAATTCCTCTTTCTTTTTGGATTTTTATACAGTATTTTGTTGATTTTTGATGTTTTATTAAATTTCCTTTAGTACTAAATTCTTTGTTACAAAATTCACATTCTATAGACATTTATAATTAATAAGAGTAATCTTTAGACAGTTTTCTTATTTTTATTCTAATAAATAAGAAAAACACCAGATTTTCTTATTTATTAGACTATTTTCTTTAAAAATTAACTTGACCACTTTAAGTAAAAACAACATAAATTAATTATAAAATATTTATTTTTTTGGAAAAGTTTTTCTGCGCACATTTTTGATGTGTGTTTTAGTAATTACTGTAAAAAATCGAAACAATTTTTAATTGTATCTATAAAAATATTAATGTTTTCATTTTGAGGAAGTATAAATCTTTCTCTGTTAGCTTGTTCTCTGAATATTTTTAATTTTTGAAAAACAGTTATTTCTAAAGAGTTCATTATATCTTCATCTTTACATTCTTGATAGAATATAACTTCGTGTTCGTCTGTTTTATTATAAGTAGAAAGTCTATTTGTAAGGTTTTTAGCTTTTCCTAAAATATATCTTCTATCTTTTTTTAAGGAGGGAGTAGTTATAATATAAATAACGTTTGAACATTCAAATTTTTTTCTAGGTTGTTTTTTGACATATTTTTGTATTAAATTTGTTACTTTTTCATTTTTTTGATCAATTGCTAATATAGCTATTTCATGAATTTTATTATGAAGATCTTTGATATATTCCTGTGTTTCTTTATCAGGATCTTTTAATTTTTCTAACAAAGCATTCATGGTTTTTAGTTCTATTAGTTTTATCTCATCTCTTAAAGAATTAACTTCATATTCTAATTCTGTAATTTTAGTATCTTTATCTAAAATTATTTTTCAAATCTTTTAATACAATTTTTTTGATGATTAACTAAATTTTCATTTGATGTATAATTTTTATCACAAAATAGACATGTGTACTTTATGGTCTTAATCTCAGAATTATTATTCTGTAATTTGATACAGTATTTTGCTGTTCTTTGGTGTCGAGTTAACACACTTTTAGTTTCAAAAGATTTATCACAAAATTCGCATACAAGAGGCATTTATATTAAAAAAATAATATGTTTAAATCATTTTCTTATTTCTTCGTAAGAAAAATAAGAAAAGTATCAATTTTCTTATAAATAATATTATTTTCTTTAAAAAATAACTTGACCACTTTAAGTAAAAACAACATAATTTAATCATAAAATATTTATTTTTTATGTTCAAATTCTAAACACACATTTTGGATGTGTGTTTCAGTATTTTTTGTGTGTTTAGAATTTGAAAGTACTTTTTTAAAAGTATCCAAATACTTTTAAAAATTTAGAGAATAAGATAATAAATTTTTTTATATACTTTATTGATTAAAAAAATTTATGATTTCTTCTTCACTCTTACAACCAAATATATCTTTTATAGTCTTGTTATTATCCAGGAAAATTTTTTCTAAATATTTTGGAAATAGTAGTTTGCCTTTGTAAGTAGACTTTAATTGGGTAATTGCTTTATCATAAATACTATTAAAATTCAATAATTTAACTATAAATAAATACAATTCTTCTTTTGTATCAAAATTATCAATTAAATATGGTAAATCGTATTGGTATTGTAAAAGACAATCTCTTATTTGTATTTCAGATAAAGAGAACTTACGTGTAGTAAATATATGATTCCATATATTTATAAAATTACTTTTTTTGATATTATCTAAGTTTTTAGTTAATATCCACCGTTTTTCAGTTATAGAATCTGCTTCTCCGAATGCCCAAGAAAAAGATGTAAGTTCTAATGAAATATCTTTAAAAAAAGTTGTTTCAAATTCTTGATAAAAATTATTATATTCTTTAAAAAAAGTGTAGATACATGAAACTATTGCTGATCTTTCTTTTTTTTCAGAACTTATACACATGTCAAAACTATTTAAGAGATTTTTATATGTATTTCCATGACATATTTGTAACAACCCACATGTCTTAAAACCTCTGCTATTTCTCCCCATAGAAATGATATCGGTAATTTCTTTTGTATTAATTGGTATATCACCATTAAATAAATATTCTTGTTCTTGTGAATGCTTCTCATTAGGTGCTCCGTGAAGTTTAATATTAAATAGAACTTCAGAACCATTAGGAAATTGGGTAAAAAGTTTAAAAAGTAAATCGAACAGTTCATATGGTTTTGTTGGATTAATACTTATATTATTTGTATTATTTGAATCAGGAATATTACCAATTGAGATTAGAAAGCGTTTCATTGATTTATTGAAAAATTATTAAAGATAAAAGTCATTTTTATTTCAGAAATGACTTTAATTTAAATAAACTATTGTGTTTAGAATTAATTTATTATCTTATTGAAAATCAATAATGTGGTTATATACTTTTCTAAGAAGTTCTGATAATGTTCTTGACTGATTAACAGCATTTGTGTCAACTTGGCATGCACCAGTCTGTACTGGCTCTAGAATCGTCACTCCATTTGCAAACACCATCGCGACCATTTCATTTAGTTGCTGGAATAAATAACCAAGGACTGGGGGGTATTGATAGTGGGCACCAAACGTGGCAGTTATGTATTCGAAACCTTTAATAACTCCTGACATAAGGATTTTGTGTAAGAGACGAGGATCTATGTGAACAAAAGGTTCGATACAAACTTCTATCATATTCAATGATTCTGCAACCATTTTCTTATATCCTTCTTCTGTTTGATGTTGCAAATATTGAACGCTAGCGTTCACGAAAGCTTCATACGGAACAGTCATCTGTGGGAGTATCACAGTTTCAACCATCTCATCACCCAATTCAACCTGTACATTTTCTTCCTTCAATGCCATGACCGTGTAAAGGATTTGCCAAGGTATAGTGCAAACCAAAATTCCAATGTTCGTACCTTCTATTTCTATATCCTCTTTATTTGGCCAGGCCGTAGTCCATTCCAGAGCTAGAACGACAAGATCATCTAGTGTATAACATATGTCACATGTTTGGCCCTTAGTCACCGGTGATGTTTTTCCAGGTATTATAACAGCCTGAGTCTCTGGACATGTTGAACAATATAATTGATTATCACGACCAATAATATTGCAGACGCCGCAACCTAATGTTTGGCAGTACGTTAGTCCAGGAATCGCCATGATAGCTGTTGGTCCAGAGCACAATTGGGAATTACAATATTGGTCAATCATCGCAGAATTCTCGAGCGATCGTGATTGCCTCGAAGTTACTTCATAGTTTATACGCTGGTTCATGATATTTTCATCTGAGCACCCTGCACACCCTCGACACACTCCCATTGCAAGGAGCTGAATGTTTTTCAACATTGGTTCTCCGTTAGAGGTTGGTAGATTGACTAGGGTGCTTAACTTGATTAAGAGTGTGTGTTTTACTGTGAATGGTTCTATTTTAGGGTTTAACGACTTCCAGTTTGCATCAAAAAGCCCATTTCTCTGATTTTCTAAATTCTTTGATGTAAGGTAATCGCACCTTTCTATAAAGTGATTAACTAGTGCGTTAGAACGAGGATTTACGTAGGCACCAGTTGGTTGGAACATTCGAGGTATTACTTGTTGTTGAATATATTCTTTAACTGTTTGATTCAACACTATTTTTTTACCAGAACTAGTCCAAATGTTGCGTAGTTCTTTTGGTAGTCTTGCAAGCTCTGTCTCTATACTCTTCGGTATAGGAATGGCATCAGCACTACCTGATTGTGCAAAATTAATAAAACCAGCTGGTTCAGTTGTTCTTATCCAAGTATCTTGGACCTTAGTTTTTCCCACAAGCCAGAAATCGATAATCATTTCAGGTATTTGTTGTTGATATGGAGTTAATTGAATTCTGCTGGGACCAGTCATCTTTTGGACTCTTAAGGCTCTTGACATCCCTAGTCTAGTAGAAGGATCACACAGTGATTCAAAAAAAGCCTGACGAGATTCTGGGTTATAGTTTACTGAATTTATAATATTTCGGAGGTCCCTTACATCTAACTTTCCACCGATTTCCGTCAGGAAAAGTATTTGTGTATTATTAGGGATATTAATTGTTGGTTCCATTGTTACACCATGTCCTGATAGATAATAAGAACTGTGAATATTCTGCGTTATACATTGTTGATAGTGGTTACGATCCATTTTATTTTAAACACTTTTAATTTTATTAAAAAAAGCTCTATATTATTTCTATCTAATAAATGGAAAACACTGTAATTATACTTTTGATAGTAATATCAACAACTGTAATATTTCTTTTTATAAGTGGAACAATAGGAGTAATAGGAGCTTTAAGTCCACAAAGACAACGAGATAAAATTAATCGTAATTGTACAGGAGAGTGGACTAAATGGTCTGATTGTAGTAAAAATTGTGGTACTGGAACTAGATATAAATCTTTTAATATTACACAAAAAGCGTTAGGGAATGGTTATCCTTGTAATTACGAAAATGGAGAAAAACTAACAGAGTCATGTAATACTGATCCTTGTGTAGATACACCTTGTGAAGGTGTGTGGGGAAACTGGTCTGAATGTAGTAAAGAGTGTGGAGGTGGTATCAAAAATAGAAAATTTAATGTTACTAAAACAGCTACAGGCAATGGATTTTGTGAAGCCAAAGATGGAGACAGACAAACACAAAGTTGTAATACACAACCTTGTCCTATAGATTGTGTTGGTGAATGGTCAGACTGGGATCAATGTGATAAAGATTGTAAGGGTGGAAGACAAAGTAGAACATTTACTATTACTCAGGAAGCTAAGTATAGTGGAAAAGAGTGTAAGGTAAAAGCAGGATCTTCTGAATCAAAATCTTGTAACAATGACATAAAATGTTGTCGGAAGGATCAATGGTATGGAATACATACTGGGGATCAACCAATTTATCCTAAATCTAATACAACTATATATGGTGGTGATTTAGATATTCTTCAAAGAAAAATATCAAAAAATAAGGATGAAATGGATGATAAAAAGGGTATAAAAGAATGTAATCAATGTACAGATTGTGGAATTGCTGGTGTTAAAAAACCATGTTCAGCAACTTCGGATACTATATGTAATGAGTTATGTAAACCTGGAAAAACTTGGTCACATTCAGGGTTTGCACCATGTAAGGAGGTGACTCCTTGTACAGTGCAAGGAATTGCTAAAGTAGGAACATATAATATTGATAATATTTGTAAATCTTCATGTTGGGAACAAGAAAATAAATGGGGGATTGATAGTGTATATGGTCCACCTTGTTATGATAAATGTAAAGACAAACAATATTCTGATACTGGTTTTGGACCAAAATGTTTTGAATGTCAAACTTGTGATGAAGATAAAACAAAAGTCCTATGTGGACATGTAAACAATACTGTTTGTAAACCTGACTCTCCTATCACTCCTAAAGATGGTAAATGTCCTGAAGGTTATTATGAATATATTGATAAAAAATGCTATAAATGTCAGGAATGTGAAGAAGGATCGAAAATATACGCTGATTGTACGTCTACAAGTAATACTAAATGTATTAAGTGTGGGGAAAATAAATTTTATGGAAAAAGATATATAGATTTAAGAGATTTTGTAAATCGTTACAATCCGCAAAAAGATAATAGTAATATAGCAAGGTATGAGGAGCTTACTAAAATGCCTACAACTTATTCTAATGTTGAGGAAGGGTGTCTTACCTGTGTGGATTGTAAATTTGCGGGAGTTGAAAAAGAGTGTACAGCAACTTCGGATACTATATGTAAAAAACCTTGTGTACCAGGAAAAACTTGGTCTGAGACAGGATTTGCACCTTGTAAACCTGTTGTAGTAGACTGTAGTAAAAAAGGTGGTATAGAGAAAGCTGCCTCATATTTGAATGATAATATTTGTAAGCTCAAGTAAGAATAATTTAATTTAAAAAACATTTTTATATATAAAAAATGAATAATGCTAACAAATATGTAGCAAGTACGTATGAAAATGTTGAAAGTAATGTTCAACAAAAATTATCACCAACAAACAGTAAAAATTTTGAAGGTAATGTAGATATAATGCCTGCTATTGGAGAGGAGGGACAGCCTGTGACTATAGTTACACCAAGCGAATTTATGGCTATTCCTGTAGAAAAAAAGGATTGGAATGCTACTTATAGTATTTATACGGAAAAGTTAGTTGTAACTGTACAAGGTTCTGAAGATGAAGTAAATATAAATAATAAATTGAGTGATCAATCTGATTCTAGTATATTAGGAATTTGTTCTTGTTGTTGTTCATCTAAATCACGAAATAAAATATTTTGAATTACTAATTAAATTGGTATTTTTTTATTTAATAAATATAATAAATGAATGTTATACTAGCAGAAATAGATTTATCGGATGAAAATAATAATCCGACTAAACATACCAATTGGAAAATCGAATATTTAAAACAAGTATACCCTTATATAAGCAATCCATCTGAACAAAATTTTGATGATTTAGAAATGTATTATACTAATTTTTTACCAGCTATTGTCCAACAAAAACTTTCAGAGAAAGTATATAAAGCCGCTTTACCTGGACCAAGTTGTTTAGAATTACCTTGTGATTGTGTAAATGGCTCCCCAGATGTAAATTTTTCTCCTAATCCAATGTTAGACAATGGATGGCCTTTTTGTAATTTACCTGGTAAAGAAGGTGAAAAATGTTGTGAATCTGTAGAAAGTTACAAGCAATGTTTTTTGGATGGAAAAGTTCCATGGGCAGCTAATGATACATGGACTGGAAATGAAAAGAATATTGAACAACCTCCTCCTAGTTATAATCAATTATGGAAACCAACTTTGTGGCCAAAATATACTCTTGCTGTTAGTAAATACAACGAGAACAACTGGAATGATTATTACAATGTTAAGGGAGATCCAAGCTATTCCTGGATAGAAGGATTACATAGTAGTTTTTCTATTGTAAATTCAACATATGGGGTATGGTTTTATAAAGCAAAAGGATCAGGTATGTTTGTTAATCTAGGTAAAACTTATGCAAATATTAATAAATTAGATGCTATTTTAAAATTAATGGATATGGATGATTTTATTGATTTTCTTTTGAGAGAAAATAATGGAGACGTATTAACAGATAAGGTAGATATAAATTCTACAGGTTTAGGAGGATTCCAAAATTTACAATATTGGTTAAACGGCGGTTTTCAAACAAATCTAGATACTGAATTAAAAGCAGTATATGGTAAAAATAATGTAAGCCGTGATGAAGTAAAAAGATTTTTATATACAGCTGCTTATGGTAAAAATTACCGTGTGGGAAGATTAACCAATACTGGTGTGTTAGACCATTTAATTATAGTATTAGCTAGAAAGTTTAATTATCATTCTGTTCAATTTACTGTACAAGCTAATGTATGGACTGGGTGGACCACTGAAATTATGATACTAGGTAATAGCCCCAAAATATATACAGCTATCGAAGATATACCATATGATCATCTCAAGGTATTAGATCCTAATAGGTTAACAGTTGGTCACCCAGAATGTAGTAATATAAATGGTGCTGTATGTACGTATACATCTGGTTTTTCATGCTTATATTGTAATGAATCTCCTGTCACGAAGAATTGTTCTATGAACTGTACTCAAGATATCACTAAATTTAAAACTTGCCCAGTTCCACCAAGAAACCCAAGTCATCCAAGTCATCCAAGTCATCCAAGTCATCCAAGTCATCCAAGTCATCCAAGTCACCCAACTCATCCTGGTTCAACAGGTCATCCGGGATTAAAACCACATAATGCATATGGAGGTTCAACAGGTCATCCGGGATTAAAACCACATAATGCATATGGAGGTTCAACAGGTCATCCGGGATTAAAACCACACAATGCATATGGAGGACCAAGTGGTCATCCTGGAATGAAACCACGCAATGCATATGGAGGACCAAGTGGTCATCCTGGAATGAAACCATACAATGCATATGGAGGAAAAAGTGGTCATCTTGGATTTAAACCATATAATTAGATTTGATATACTAAATACTGTTGATGGAGCAGCAGAAATGAGATGTATGATATATGGTCTTATTTTTTAATTTTAAAGTTAATTAACTTTAAAATTATTGAATTATTTTATTCTTGTTCAGAATCTGATTCTGATTCACTAGGTAACATATCAAAATCTATCAATATTTTTGATGAACCAGTACCAATTTCACTTCTTTTTCCACACATTATAGCTGCGCTAACTCCTTTTGTATTTTCCACAAGTCCTTGAGCTCCAGCATCTAAAAAGTTGTCTAATGTTTCTTCAAAACTGGATTTACAGCATGGTCCAGCTTCATCATTTTTAAGGGTGTATCTAGTAATTGAGGATATAGTTCCAGCATGTGTCATTCTATCTACAAGTAAAGTAGTATGACATATATTTATTCCTGTTCCCATAACTTCTGTAAATTCTTCAATTAAGAATTGTCGAGCTGCTTCAATATCAAGTATTTCGTAGATATCCCATACATTATTAGAAATAGTTTTTGTATAGTCTATATTTGGTAAAGATAGTAATTTTTTGAAACTACTATATTGTTTAGATATTTTTTTGCTATTTATTCCGTTAGTCTCGACATGCCAATGTTTATCTTTCTTGGCATAAAATACTTCTGTTATTGCTGGGATACCACATATATATAAATTTTCTAGAGTGGATAAAACACATTCTTCTAAATATATATTAATTGCATTATCTTCGTCTATAAATGCAGCTCTATCTTCTGGTAAATTGATTTGCTCAGTATCTACAAATATGTCTAATTGGCTAATTTCTGGAGGTGAGAATACACAAAATAAATCATCGTATTCATTTTCAATAATTTCTGCAATTTGTTCTAGTGATAATTTGTTGTCGTAAATTTTCTTAATATCGATTTTAAATGTAACACAATTTGAAAACATCTCAAATCTGTCTGAATATATAATTTTGAAAGCATCGTACCATTCTTCATCTTGTTTATTAGTTTGTATAAAAGATTTAATGGTAATATCTTTGATAGTTAAACCAGTTATACTATTTCCTACTTCTTTTTTAATTTCTTGAATAGAGTTACATTTTTTATTAAAAAAGATAGTATTATTAACAATTTTAGGATTTTTAGTTGCGTCAATTAGTTCTCTAAATCTTGGTACACCTGTTGTCATTGTTTTATTGGAAGCACCAGCAGAATGAAAGGTATTAAGTGTTGTTTGTGTTTGCATTTCACCAATACTTTGTGCACAAACGATACCAACACTTTCTCCTGGGTGTATTTTGGATAGTTTGTATTGTCTAATTATTTCTTTTTTTATTTCCGGAATTATTTCGGGATAAATGTATTGATTTTCTAATTGTTCTCTGAGATCTTTTTTTATTTTGTTTATTATAGCAATTGCGGTTTTTTGGGGTATACCTTGTTGAGGTTTTAAAAAATCTAGGATATTTTCTATTTCTTCTTCGTACAATTGTCTTGTCATAATTAATATTATTTAATTAATCTATCCTTAAATTTCAAATTTAAAATTATATAAAGCTTATAAAACTTTAATATAAAATAAATGGCACTTTATAAAACGTTTGAGACAATGTCTGGTGAACAAAATAATGACGCTAGCGATTATCAAATACCATCAATCAATAATGTTGATGAGCGTAATCAGGTTATTAATCAAAACAAAATAGTTGTTATTGATTACTATACTGACTGGTGTGGACCTTGTAAAACTTGTGCTCCCGCAGTAGCTAAAATAGCAGAAAAATATTCTAAGCCAGGATTTTGTATGATTACTAAAGAAAACGCTGATCAAGCAACTAATACCCCAAGTCAAATAACTGGAGTCCCTTGTTTTCATTTTTATTTTAATGGTCAATTCATACCAGATGCAACTATAACGGGTGCAGAGATGGATAAAGTTGAACAAAATATTCAGAGTTTTCTTTCATCAGTATAACAAATTTAATATTAAAATAAATGTTATATATCATTTATTTTTTAAAATTAACCAAATGTATTTTCAGTACAAATACTTAAATAAAGAAATCCACAATCTTCTTTGTAAGTATTATACAGTTTTTTAATATTTGTTCCTGATGTAGGAATAATATTATCTACAAAGCAAAATATAGCTTGCGCAGGTTTTATATTTATCTTTCTTCTTACAATTTGTATAAACTGACCCAGGGAAATATTATCAGGTACTAAATATTTGTTTTTATCAAAATTAGGTAAAGATACGCAGTTTTTATTTTTTTCAATAATGATGGGAATTCTATCTGGATATTTTTTTAAAATCCTTTTAGCTTCAGTTGATCTTTGATCAAAAGTGTGATTTTTTTTAAATTCACTCATATTTATATAAAGAGGAAAAATAATTTTAACTTTATAAGATAAATGGAAAGTAATAATTCTAATCTACGCCAATATGATATTGATAGCATACAATATCAATTTTATGAAAGGTTATATTATAATCAAAGTTTAGAATTTGTATTATCTCAAAAAGAAAAGTATGGTAAGTGTAATAATATAGAGATGACAATAATAGAAGCGTTAGATAAATTGAATGATTTTATAGATCCAAGCGATCCTGATTTGCCAGATGTACCCAACATCATACACGCGTATCAAACTGCAGAGAAAATACGTGAAAAGTATCCTAATGATAAACCGTTACAGTTAACGGGATTGATACATGATTTGGGTAAAGTATTGTTTATATTTGGTGAACCCGATTATTCAGTTGTAGGAGACACATTTGTAGTTGGAGTAAAGATTCCCAAAAGTGTAGTTTGTTATAATCAAGATATGATTAATGGTTATGATGATTTAGGTATATATAGAAAACACTGTGGTTTATCTAAACTAAATCTTTCTTATGGTCACGATGAATATTTATATCAGGTTTTAAAATATAATTCAGGATTACATAGCCTTCCTGAGTATTGTTTAAATATAATTAGGTACCATTCTTTTTATCCTTGGCACACACATAACGAATATAAAGATTTTATGAAGAGGGAAGACTATACGATTTTAGAAGATGTAAGAAAATTTAATGAATTTGATTTATATTCAAAAGAAGAAAAATTTGTTCTAACCGATGATATAAAAAAATACTATAAAGATTTAATTAAAGAATATTTATCTTTGGAAAAGTATAAATTTTAATATTTGTATTATTATTTATTAATAAATAATAATACAAATTAGTTAGTAAGGTTAGGTATTGGTGTTGGGCTATGGGTATATGTTGAAGGAGTTTGAGAAGAAAATCTATCATATATATCGAAAAGATTGGGATTTTGAGCAGCAAGAAGTGGTAATTGATTAGAACAATAGGTGGCTGCCCAAGCTCCCCATAAAGTTGGTGGCTCAGTATTACTCCTTATTTTTTGAAGCCAAGTAGCGTAAGAATTAGGATATTGGGTGCCGGCAATCATAATATCTTGTATATACTGATGACCATTAGCATTTACTGTGTATATATCAGATGGGCAATCAGTAACTTGAGAACCTGGTGGTGGGTCAGGTCCATTAATTCTACCGAACACAGCCATAAGTAAGTTATCTAATACTGCATCAATATCATCTTGTATCCAATCTGAGGGAGGAGTTATCCAACCCTGACCAGAACCTTTACCCGGAGCTGGTCCTACAGTCATTTCTTCTACAGTAGCCTGGTGGCTTCCATAACAGTATTGTTTAAGTTTAAGTCCTGCTATTCCGCTATAACTAGTTTGTCCAACTACATTAGCAGCTTTTAATAAACTAATCATATTATTTCTACTTGCTGCTTCTAGAGTTTCTAGACTGTATACAAGAGCTGGTGTTTGTCCCCATGTTACGTAAGTTCCTCCGATTATTATTACTTGTGGATTGTTATATATCCAACTTGATTGGTTTGCTTGTGCCCAAGTGCTCCATGCTTCCATAAAGGTTTTTAATTGCGAAACAGCAAAACATTGTACTGAATTAGATGTATTCAAATCACTTTCTGGTATATATCCAATTTCTATATCTAATTCTATACCTACAGTCTGGTATTTATTTAATAATGCGTCTACTGCTGTGAATGCTTCATTATTTGGCGCTTGACCTGTTCCAAATCCTTCGAAAAATTTAATTCCCGCTTTAACAGTCCATTCAGAACCACCAAATACAATAAAAGGTTTTGGAACAGATCCTACTAAGTCTCCAAAGCTGAAATTTTGCCATGCATTATTATTGTTATAAGTTGATTCAAGCATTTGTTTGATTGTTGGAGTAGGAGTAGTATCTTGCATTTCGATATTAAAAAGATACCAATAAATATCTTTAGTCATAGTTTGGGTATCTACAAGGTTTTTACATTGTTGATTTAAACTAACTAATGTACCACCAGTTCCTATGTAAAAAGATAAAGGACTATTAGCTGCTGAAAACTTTGTAAGAGCAGGAGTTGGTTGATGGCCATATTTTACATACCAATTCATTTCTATAGTAACTCCAATTGATTCAGTGAGGCCCCAATTATTGTTAGATACTGCACGATAGATAAGTGTAAATTTTCCATCAGAAAACCAGTTGTTTTCATCAAATTGAGCGTAAAAATACATACTATCATTAGGTTTAAAGCCACCATTTATGAGTTGACTTTTTCCATTTATAAAACAAGTAATTTGAGGAAGTACACCAGGATTATCTGTAGGTCTAGAATGACAAACAAAATCCCATGTTACTTGAGTACCTCCGTTTATGGAATTTGTAGTATTACAGCCGGATGTAAAGGAAAAAGAATTAGCAGTTTCAGCATAAATTGTACAATTAGCCCAGTCCATTTTTGTACATTCAAAATATGTTTTTTGTCCAGGATCTCCTTCCTCGACATTTACAAATGCTCCGCCACCATTTCCACCATGTTTTATATCTATCCATGGAACCGCGCAATTGACTGTATCTTTTGATGAGAATACAGCAATTTGATTTTCATAATTAATACTAGCAGGTCCAGAAATTCCTGAATCTGTTTTGCTTCCCCAACCTAAAGTACCACTAGCATCTATTAATTCAAGAATTTGTCCAGAAGCACCTAATGAAGGAGGAAGTTTAAGTGAGTAACTTTCAGAAAGACTATCTGAAGAAGATAAAGTAATACCTAAAGAAGAACCAATAGATTTAGCAAATTCTATTTGGGTTACATTAGTAAGAGTAGTAGCACTAGCAATTATATTAGAAGCAGAAATAACTTTTCCAGTTGTGCCATCAAATCTAGCTAATTGATTATTAGAACTACTTGAAGGACCGCTTACTTTATCTGGGTTCCAGCTAAGAGCACCAGTGCCATCTGTTTGTAAAACTGAATTAGCAGTGCCAGCTGAATCAGGAAGAGTCAAATCAAAATCATTCGGTGTGCTAGCATTGGGTACAATACCAATTTTCTTAGAATTAGCCGCTAAGGATACCTTTACTAGATTATCAATTTCATTATTATTAATGCTTATATTAGTAGAATCTAGTTGGGTTCCATCTGTAGAACCAAAAAGAGCAATAGTCTTTACTGTAACTGGAGTATTAGTTGGCGCATGTACATCACCCGATCCAGTTCCAGCTGGAGTTCCCCAACTCAAATTACCCGCCCCATCTGTACTTAAATATTGGTTAGCATTACCAGTATTAGAAGGTAATACAATAGGAATAGTGGTGTTAGCCCCGCTACTAACCGAAATATTTACTTCTCCACTACTATCGCCATTTTGGATGTTAATTTGTTTCAGTTTCGCAATTTTTTGTGTAGCAGTATCAATCTCTATAGCGGTAGCACCTAATTGTTTTCCAGTATCATCAGAAAAAATTGGAATAGTATTTACTCCAATAGGTGCTGGGGTAGGACCATGAACATCACCAGAACCAGTTCCTGCTGGAGTTCCCCAACTCAAATTACCTGATCCATCTGTACTTAAATATTGATTAGCAGATCCAGATGTGGCAGGTAAAACTAAAGATAAGGAGGAGTTTGCACCACTATTTACTGATATACTAACATTACCACTGTTATCAGCATTTTGGATATTAAGTTTTTTCAGTTTGCCGATTTGTTGTTGACTAGAATCAATCTCAATAGGACTTGTACCAAGTGTAGTTCCTGTTGTATTACTAAATATAGGTATAGTATTTACAGCAACAGGAACAGTAGGAGCATTAACGTTTCCACTCCCCGAGGGTTCTCCCCACGAAAGATTGCCTAAACCATCTGTAGTTAAATATTCTCCTGATGTACCATTATTGTTTGGTAAAATTAATGAATATGAAGCACCTAGAGCTGGAGGAGCATGTATGGCTATTCTCTGATTACCAATAGTGTTTCTAAGACTAAGTTCTTTAATATAATCAATATTTCCATTATTACCTATAGTGATGTTACTATTAGCAAGATTAGTACCAGTTGTATCAGAGAAAACTGGTACTTGCATGGCTTGTACATTACCTGTAGTAGGAGCATGTACATTTCCAGTTCCATTAGAGGTCCAAGATAATGCACCAGTGTTACCATCAGTTGTGAGAACTTGATTAGCGGTGCCCACATTGGGAGGAAAAGTTAAGTAATAGCTTTGGGTCATAGAAGTATTAGGAAGAAGTCCAACTTTCAAAGTTCCATCTTTTAGATATATTTTTGAAACTTCTAAATGGAAACCAGAATTATCATTTTCTTCTTCAATAAGTACACTTGTAGCACTTAAAAGAGTACCGGTTGTATTATCAAACACAGGAACTGAATGTCTCACAGTCGTCATAGGACCCATAACTCCATTTGTAGTCCAAGATAAAGTCCCATTTCCATCTGTCGTAAGGACTTGATTAGCTTGACCAGCATCAACTGGCATTGTAAGATAGTATTTTCCGGTCATAGAGGCACTTCCTACTAAGCCAACTTTATTGTCATTACCTCCAATACCTTTCAAATATACTTTTGATGTTTCAATAGTATATCCAGAAGGTCCGGTTGTTAATCCCGTTCCTAATACATCATTTTCAAAAGCAATTTCAGCACCAGTGGCTTTAAGTAAAGTTCCAGTAGTATCGGACCAAACTGGAATAGTATTAACGGTGACACCGGCTCCAGGTCCGCTAACATCTCCGCTACCATTTTGTGTCCAAGAAAGCATACCTGTTCCATCGGTTGTTAATACTTCTCCATTAGATCCAGCAGATTGTGGTAAAATAATATCATAATTTGCAGTGGAAGAATTTCCTGCTATTCCTACTGAATTACTACCTTGTTTAAGAGAAAGTTTGGCTATCTCAGAAATAGAATCATTAATTATCTTTACATTAGAAGTATTGGTGATATTTTTTCCTGTATCATCTGCAAAAACCGCCACACTACTTATTGGAACAGGGGCAGTTGGACCATTAACATCTCCAGATCCTGTTCCGGCTGGTGTATCCCAACTTAAACTCCCAGTACCATCAGTTTTTAAATATTGATTTATTCCTCCAGTATTAAAAGGTAGTGTTAGATTATAATCTTCAACCATTGTGCTACTTGCTGCCAAACCAACTTTATTGTCTCCATGTACTAGATTTAATTTTTCAACTTTATCAACTACATTTTCATCCGAAATTGTTACAGAACTATTTTTTACAATTCTACCTGTAGTAGTATCAAATACAGGCACTTGATAATCTAATACTGAATCAGGACCTGAAATATAATTTCCGATCACTGATGTAGGATTAGCCCAAGAGAAATTTCCCATACCATCAGTTTTTAGATAATAATCAGCATCACCAGCAGTATCTAATGGTATATGAGGTACTGCACTTACTGAATCTTTTATTTCATCTTTTACAATATTATGTACTCTGAAACTCATTTATCTATATACATGATTTTTTTTACTAACTATTAAATTCAATTATTTGTTTTTAAAGTTAATACTTTAAAAACAGGTGTTTTATCTTAAATATTCATTTCATCGCATAATGAAACTATAGAGTAGTTTATATCAGGTGAGTCAGGATCATTAGTTATTGAATATAAAGAAAATGGATAAATCCATTTTAATACAGAAGGATTAATATTTTTTAATTCTTTTTTATCATCAATACTTGGATTTAAACAAATTTTTAATAAAAGATCGAAATCTTTATCATTACCTGGTATATGTTTTAAATAGTCAGGTATATTAACTTCGGCATCTTTACGTTTTTTAATTAAGTCTCCAATAGGAATATCATCATCGGAATCACTGCTAGAATCATCCTTGGGTTTACCAATTAAATCTCCAATAGGAATATCATCTTCGGAATCACTGCTAGAATCATCTTTGCGTTTAGGTTTAGGTTTAGGTTTAGGTTTGGGTTTAGGTTTAGGTTTAGGTTTAGGTAATCTTTTAACAGGTTGAGGGTTGTCAGCATCATCCTTAGGCTGTAGTAAATCTGAAATTAGTAATGGAGAAGTTTGCCAATTCCAATCGTTATTTACAGATTCAATTGCCCATACAAATTCTGGATTTGAAATAGCTCCTCCATCTTCCTCTTCAGTTTTAGCTTTAACAAATTTCATTTGTGGTAATAAATATAGATCATCTAAATTATTAATAGTGGTAGTTTTTCCTTTAAAATCCTCATTCCAATCTTCAGATTGTTTTTTAGCCCACGCAACTATAATACGTGGATCAATATAATTTTTAATGGAAGTTCCTAAATTAACTTCCCAAAGTTGTTTATCTAAATTATACTTATTATCTAATTCTTTTATTTTTTGTTTATCTTTTGGTGATTGATTTTTTAATATATCAATCTCTTCTTTCATTTTTTTCAGCTTAGCTTCTTGCGCGGGTGTAGCTTTTTTCTTATGATTTAACGCTATCGCCACAGCCATATTACACGAGTCAAATTTTTCTTTAGATATTTTTTTAATCTCACCTTGTTTTATCTCTAGAGATTTAGAATTCAAACATTTACTCATTATTTCTGAAGCTAATCTTGTTCTAAAAACTTTAGCACTAAATAGACTATCTATAGAATGAAGATATTGATTTACTTTGTCTAGATCTACAAGGTTAAAGACTCGAGAATTTTTAGGTCTTCCTTCAATAAAACTTTTAATAAGAGTAGAAATATTACTAGGAATTTTAACTTGCTCATCAAATTGTATTCCACTTTTACCTTTAAAACTTAAATGTATTGAACTGTTAGTCAGTGATTTTATACTACTGATTGGCAATGTAGTAACACCTATTCCATCTTCTTCTTTTGTAGAATCTTTATCTTCTTCACTACCACCTCTAAATCCATAATGGTCTAATAGGTATACTATCACTCCAATTTGTTCTTTTTCTTTATTATTTGAGTTTAATAAAGATTCATAACTTTGTCTAACAATTTTAATATTTTCGTTTAATTTTCTTGCTTTTTCAAACTTGAACATTTTGTCTTTAGAAGATATTAAACTAAGATCACCAAAAGTAATATCACCATCTCCTACTACAGATAATACTCCTTTTCTTTCAATAATAGGTTTAAACCAAACTACTATTTTTACTGTTGGATCGCATATAACTGCTCCCCAACATCTTCCTGGAGGAGGTTTGGGAATGTTACCACCGCAAATATTTAATATACAATCTTCAGGTTCTATTTTTGTGGTAATTTCTCCTGGTGAATATAATTTTGATTTAGCACCAGTAAATAATCTTAATAACATCGGTGTAACTTTACCAAGAGGTTCTTTTCTATCATCAACTAAAGCATAGGATCTATTATGTTTTTTCTCTTCTCTTTGAATAATTTCATTTTTTCTTAATTCTATTTTATCATCAGTTGTTCCTTTTCTAAATTCCCTTTCGTCAGCTTTTTGTTGAGCTACAAAATCTACTTGTCTTATAAATTCCCCAAAGTCTGTATTTTTATAATTTTTATAACCTTTAAAAATAGTTGAAAGACTTTTTCTCATATATCTATGTGCGGTTACATCAGTTCTATTTATATTTTCAAATTCTTGAATATTTTTGGCCCAGCAATATTTAGACTGTCCATTACATGAAACACATGGTTGTTTAATTACACGCTTATAATATACACCTTCGGTAAAATCCTTCCAAAAAGTTTTAATAAAGTTATCTTTCTGAGCATCTGTTTTTTTAGTTTTACCAGTTCCTTTATCTGAAAAATATCCTTTATCACCATTAAGTTTCATATGACATTGTTTTGCAAATAAAGAAGCTATTTCATGTTCTGTTTCATTTAAATCATAGCCTTTTCTAATTTTATCTTTATCAGTAAAATAAAGTTTTGCACGTCTTGGTACTCCAGTACCGTCGTAATCAAATAATAAATCATCATAAGGATATTTTTCGTCAAAAAACGATCCCTTGGTAGTTAGAGTTTTAAATCTTGGTTCTTTCTTTTTAATTTCAGTATCAGCTCCAAACTGGTCAATAACTTCTGCTAATTTAGAAATTTCAATAGGAGAAAATTTAGATGGTTTTCCTAATTTAATAATTTTTTTATTAGGTAATGTTATACCATAATTTCCAATTGGATGCTCCTGAATTTGTTTATTTATTCTGTAAACATGTTCTTTATATTTTTTAGCTAATTTAGTTATAACACAAATTTGTTTTTGGTCAATTCTATTACTAAAAAATGCAGCTATTGGGATTTTACTAACATCTTCAATTTTGCCAGGTCCAATATATAAATTTTCTACATATAATTTAAGTTGTGGAATAGCTTCATTAAGGTCTTGCTCAGAATAAGTACCCGGTAATATATCAAAACAATTTATCTCTGTCATTTATTTATTATAAATAACTTCTATTTTTTTTTAAGTAATTACTTAAAAAAAGACTTTTATTTCATCAAATCAATATTTACCATTCCTCTTCATCATCAACTTTATCCCAGGCAGCGCTGCTAAAACTAGAATGGACATAATCGTTATTTCTCTTTTCAAAAAAGTTGGTTTTTGAGTTCATATTAATACGGCTCATAAAATCAAATGGACTTTCAGAATGGTATATTTCTTCTCCGCCGAATTTTACCATCAATCTATCAGCAACAAATTCAATATATTGTTTCATCAATTTAGAGTTCATTCCTATCAAATCGCATTTTAAAGAATCACAAATAAATTCCTTTTCAATATCAACAGCTTCCATAATTATATCTCTAATAATACTTAAATCTAATTTATTGTTTAAATGTTCATGTAAAAGGATTGCAAAGTCAGTATGGAGACCTTCATCACGGGCAATAAGTTCATTTGATCCTCCTAAAGCTTTTGTCATTAAACCTCTGTCTTTTAACCAAAAGATAGCGCAAAACGAACCACTAAAAAATATTCCTTCTACACAAGCAAATGCCACTAATCTCTGTTCAAATGGTTCTGTTTCCGAATTCATCCATTTCATAGCCCAATCTGCTTTCCTTTTAACACATGGGATAGTATCAATTGAATTAAATAGTTTGGCCTTTTTATCTTCATTAGTCACTAGAGTATCGAGTAAACTAGCATATGTAAGAGCATGAACATTTTCTATTAAAGCTTGAAAACTATAAAAATTTCGTGCTTCAGGAGCAGTTACTTCTGTAGCAAAATTTGACATAATATTTTCTAAAACAATTCCATCTGAACCTGCAAAAAATGCTAATATCATTTCTGTGAAAAATTGTTCATCTTTTGAAAGTTTTTGCCAATCTTTTAAATCAGCCGCATAATCAATTTCTTGATGATTCCAGAAAAGCGCTTGGTGCTCTAAATATGCAGTTTGTAGTTTTGGATACTTTAATGGTAATTGAATGAATCTTTCGTTGGATTTCTCTAGCAAAGGCTCAGGAAGCCTTTCAATTGAATTAGTTTTTTGAGATGATGACATTTTTTTATAATTAAAATATTTTAATTATAAAAATCAATTTTTTAATTTAGGATTTAATATATTCCTTATTAGTATTAAGAAAATAAGTTTGTTGTAGCATTCCAACATTTTTTCTCATTGTTACCTGAAAAACTATCGTAAATTAATTTTTTGTAATCTTCTGTTAAAAGTGGATTAGTTTCAAAATTATATTTTTCTAAAGCTTTTCTATTTCGTTCTAAATATTTATCGTGTTCTTTATCGTGTTCGTTAAGAATATAATTTAATTTTTCAGTTGCATCATCTATATCATAACCTTCATAAAAATACCCAATATCTTTACAAAGATTGCCATTATGTAGTACAGGATATCCGAGATAGACACAATCTAAATATAAATAATTTAGTGGGTTATATTGTTGGTGTGATATTAAAATATCCATATGTTCATTAAGTATATAGGTAATTTTATATCTATGCTCAATTGATAGTTTACCGTCGTGTTGTAGGTCTAAATTATGACAAAAAGTTTTAAAATTACCATTATTTTGATATTTTATAGCATTTGTTACCATAAGATAATTAATTTTATCTTTTCCACTAGACCTGTAACTTTTTTCTGCTATTAACATAGGAACTAAACACAATTTTACAGTACTTATATTTGGTTCACAAATTCCTAGTGTTTTTTTAGATTTATTTGTGTCATAAGGTTTTAGTTTATTTTGCTTTTTTAAATCATTCATTTCATAATCTAGTAATCTTGGATGCCATACAAAAGGAACTTGTACAATCTTAGAATGACGAAACATTAATTGATAATGATGATGATTTTGTTCTTTTTGTTGCGGAACATACCAAACTTCGTCGAAAAAAGTGAACAAATCGTCACGTTCTTCTTTAGGATCTTTATCCCATAGTATTTTTTCAGCTAAATTAATAAAATCATTACCACATTTATAGTAAATTAGTTTAATTCTTCTCATATTATGTAATTTAATTATATCAGCTGCGTGGGGTAATCCTCCCATAAAGATAATAACATCAAAATTCTTTCCTTCTTTATTCAAAAATTTAATTTCTATATCATCAAAAACTGGATGTTTATCATTTAGATTTTCTAAATCTAAATCAAATATAGATAACATTGTTACATCAAATTCTGGAATAGATTCTAATAACTTAAAAATATTTATAACATTAGTGTGTATACCACAGTTAAATAATTCATTCAAACACTTAGCTCCTATGGTTACCCCTATCTTTAACTTTTCTGTCATTTTATAAAGATATTTTATTCTATAAATAGTTTTAAGTTATTATTAAATCAATATAGTCTTTTTACGAATATTATATTACTAAGTATAAGTAATATAATTAGATTCTATTGATATTAATTGAAATTAATTTAATAGAGCAGCATTAATAATATCTTCGAGACTTGTAATGGCTGATAAATTAGAAGAAATTGCCGAACTACGTGCTGTTTCTTCTGCTGCTACCCTAGTGGTAATAGAAGTGTCCATAGAAAGTCTTGTAGATTCTTCAGTAGAAATACGAGTTGTTAAACTGGTATCAGCTGTACCACGTGTAGATTCTTCTGAAGTGAGACGTGTAGTTAAGCTAGTATCTGCTGATGTACGTGTAGATGATTCTGTGGAAAGAACAGTGCTTAAGCTAGTATCGGCTGATAAACGAGAAGAAGCTTCAGTGGATACAGCAGTAGAACTGGTTGTTTCTTCTGAAGTGAGACGTGTAGTTAAAGAAGTGTCTACACTGAGCCTTGCACTTTGTTCTGCAGAAATAGCAGTAGACCTGGTATCTTCTTCAGTAGAGATACGTGTGTCAATAGAAGCAGTATTAGTTGCAATTTCAGTAGAATCAACGAATCTGATATATTTATCAGCAAGTGTTGCATCTAAAGCAGTTAAGTCTTCACCATTACCTGCTCCTACATATAAGAATGCATCGAGTTGATCTAATACTACCCTGACATCGCCATTAGATGCGCTACCATCTAATGCGACTAAAGCTGCGATATTTGCTACTGGTGCTTTCCAGTCTACACCAGCAACAACACTACTTTCTAAAGCAGCAATTCTAGTTGTTAGACTTGTATCTGCAGAAGCCCTAGCTGAAGCTTGAGTAGAAATAGCTTGTGATCTTGTAGTTTCTTCTGTTCCTACACGAGTAGTTAAACTAGTGTCTGCTGTAGACCTTGTATCTTCTTCTGTAGACACTCTAGTAGTTAAACTGAGATCAGCAGAAGTTCTTGAAGATGCTTCTGTGGATACAGCTGTAGACCTTGTATCTTCTTCTGTAGACACTCTAGTAGTTAAACTGAGATCAGCGGAAGTTCTTGAAGAGGCTTCAGTAGATACTGCAACGGACCTTGTATCTTCTGCGCTAGAAACTCTTGAGTGAAGAGAGTTATCACTGGATAAGCGTGTTGATTCATGAGTTGAAATCCTGGTGGTTAAGCTAAGATCAGCTGAAGTACGGGTAGATTCATGAGTACTGATCCTTGTTGTTAAACTACTGTCACCAGTAATTCTAGAAGACTCTTCATTTCCGACTCTAGTAGTTATACTGCCATCTGCTGATAATCTTGTGGAAGCTTCTGTAGATACAGCACTAGAACGGTTTGTTTCTTCGGAAGCAAGTCTAGTAGTTAAACTTGCATCTGCGGATTCTCTGATAGATGCTACGGTAGATACAGCGCTAGAACGGTTTGTTTCTTCGGAAGCAAGACGAGTAGTTAAACTAAGATCAGCTGAAGTCCTGGAAGAAGCTTCAGTGGATACGGCTGAAGACCTTGAATCTTCTTCGGTAGAAAGCCTGGTTGTCAAACTTGCATCTGCGGATGTACGTGTAGATGATTCAGTAGTTAAAACTGTTGATAAACTAGTATCACCAGATAATCTAGATGAAGCTTCAGTGGATACGGCTGTAGACCTTGAATCTTCTTCGGTAGAAAGCCTGGTTGTCAAACTTGCATCTGCGGATGTACGTGTAGAAGATTCTGTGGATAAAACTGTTGATAAACTAGTATCACCAGATAATCTAGATGATGCTTCGGTGGATACAGCAGTAGACCTTGAATCTTCTTCAGTTGAAACTCTTGTTGTCAAACTTACGTCAGCTGAAGTCCTAGAAGAAGCTTCAGTGGAAACTGTAGTAGACCTGGTATCTTCTTCGGTAGAAATACGGGTATCAATTGAAGTTGTGTTGGCAGCAATTTCATTAGAGTCCACAAATCTAATGTATTTATCGGCCATGGTAGGATGTAAGGCAGTAAGATCTTCACCATTACCAGCTCCTACGAATAAAAAGGCGTCCTTAAGGTCTGTAACAACCCTGACATCACCAACAGATGCAGTTGGATCATATGTAATAAAGTCACCTATGTTAGCTACAGGTGCTTTCCAGTCAATACCTGCTGAGACATTGCTTTCAAGTGTAGCTAACCTTGTGGTTAAACTGGTATCTGCAGATGTCCTAGAAGACGTTTCTGTAGATACTGCGCTATCCCTGTTTGTTTCTTCGTCGACCAATCTTGATTCAAGACTAGAATCAACTGAAGCTCTTGTTGAGGATTCTGTGGATAAAACTGTTGATAAACTAGTATCACCAGATAGCCTAGAGGAAGCTTCAGTGGATACCGCAGTAGACCTTGAATCTTCTTCGGTGGAAAGTCTGGTTGTCAAACTTGCATCTGCGGATGTACGTGTAGAAGATTCTGTGGATAAAACTGTTGATAAACTAGTATCACCAGATAATCTAGATGAAGCTTCAGTAGATAAGTTGACTGTACCTGCTGATTCTTCAATCGAAATCCTTGTTGTCAAACTTGTATCGGCTGATGTTCTTGTGCTTTCTTCTGTAGACAATCTAGTAGTTAAACTAGTATCAGCAGACGTTCTTGAGGAAGCTTCTGTAGATACAGCAGTAGACCTTGAATCTTCTTCTGTAGATAATCTAGTAGTCAAACTTGCATCAGCTGAAGTTCTGGTACTAATATCGGAACTTCTAGTAGCTAGAAAATCGTCAACAGTATCAGTGCCATCAGTAATAGCAAAGTTAGGGACATTAATTGTGAATTTGGATAAAGCATTTAGCTGACAATTTCCAGTTTCTTGAATAAGCTGCATTTGATTTCCATTGGAGTCTGTCAAATGTAATTTAGCTCTCGCGTTTGTAGTTGGTTGATTACTTGCCATGTTTATTAATTAAAAAGATTTTATTTTTCATTTTTCATTTTTAAATAACTTTAAACCCTATTTATTTATTAAAATTTTATACAATCGTATTATCATTAAGAAGATAAGTAACTTCTACATTACGAAACTAATGTAGAAGATATTGTAGCTTCTATTCCTTGAACTTGTGTATTAATTGTAATAATTTCATTAGTTACGTTAGAAATATTAGTAATCGTATTTACTATAGAACCATTTGTCTGAAGAGCACTGAGTAAAGAATTTAATGAACTTATATCAACTCCAGTTAAATTAAAATTTTGTAAAGAACTTATAGTCTGTTCTATATTGTTAATTTGAGATTGCATTATACTAATTGTATTCTCTATATTGGTAATTGATGTACTATTAGAATTAGTAATATTTTCTAAGTTATCTAATTTAGTATTAATCGTTGTTATTTGGTTATTCAATGTTTCTATATCTCCTACAACTGAAACCACATCAACTGGTTCTGTTTCATCTGGTGATATATCTAATGAGAAATCACCAATAATAACTTCATTATTAGCAATATCATAAGTTATAGTTTTTGTTATATCGTAACCTACTGGATTTTTAACTATATATCCAGGACGATCAGCGAGAGGTAGATAATCTGTTGTGGCATGTAGTGGGTTTTCTGTATTAAAGGCTAGCTTACCTTGGTTATTAAATATAAACCATGTATCTGTCATTTTTTAAAAAAACTTTTATATTTTAAATCATATAAAAATAAAGATGACAAGTTTTAAAATAAGTAATACTCTTTGTCCACCACAACAATCTGATAATTTATTTACTTTAAATTTAGATGGAAGTATAAATACATTTAAAACAATTTTTGAAGACCAATATTTAAAATTATTTTGGAATCCTATATTTAAACAAATTCAACTAAGTGTTAAGTTAGATGATCTGATAATTAGAGGTGTTAATGAACTGATAAATATAAATGGTAATAATACCACTGCTTTTCAATTATCACCATCTATGGGTAATGAACATTACTTAACAGATACTGGTCAAAGTTTAGATACTACTTTTAGTTATAATACAAGTTGGAATACAGGTATAATTAAATTTACTACTATTGGAACTAATAAAATTCCTTTTTACACTATAACAATTAATACATTTGCTACTACAGTCTTTTTCACAGTATCAAAACTTTTAACTTGAAAATATCCCAATTTAAACTTATTTTTACTTATATATTTTTATATAAGTAAAATATTTGTTAATTAAGCTGAACAGGATTCACATGTATCTTCTTGTAAAGATTTTTCAACTGAAGCACTCATACCTAAGCGTTGAGCATTAATGGCTGGTAATTGTCTAACATAATAACTACCGGTTTTAAGTCCTAGAGACCATCCTAACATATGCGCTTTGTATAAAGATGTAAAACTAGGCTTCGCAAACCAAATATTTAATGATTGACTTTGACAAATAAACGGCCCCCTTTCAGCTGATAACTCAATATATTTTTTCTGACTTATTTCCCATACAGTTTTGAATACATTCTTAAAATCTTGTGGTAATTCTTTAATATTTTGAATTGAACCTCGATTGTAAATGAGCAGATTTTCAAAATCTTTATTCCAAATGCCTATATTCTCAAGTAATTTCATCAAACAAGAATTAATCATAGTAAACTCACCAGCAATAGTACTTCTAGTATAAATATTACTAGTAAATGGTTCAAAACATTCATTATTACCTAAAATTTGCGCGGTAGAGGCTGTAGGCATCAAAGCGGTTAATAGACTATTTCTCGCACCGTGTTTAAGTAGCTGATGTCTTAATTCACCCCAATCCCAAATACCACTTAGTTCATTATCTTTTAGACCCCATAAATTAAACTGAAATTGCCCTTTCGATAAAGGTGAACCCTCAAATGAAGAATAAGGGCCATCTTTTTCAGCTAATTCTATACTTGCTTTCATAGCTCCATAATAGATGGTTTCAAATATTTCTTTATTTATTATCTTGGCTAAATCAGAATCAAAAGGAATCAACATTTCAGCAAACATATCAGCTAGTCCTTGTATACCTATTCCAATTGGTCTGTGTTCAAAATTAGTCTTTTTAGCTCCTTCAAGAGGATAAAAGTTTCTATCGATAACTTTATTAAGATTATATGTTAAATCTTGAGCCACATCTTTTAGTTGTTTATAATCAATATTAGGCCTTAAATGTTCCCATACATCCCAAAATCCTCCTAAGAAATTAAATGTACTATCTCCTAACTCTCCGAATACCTGGGGTACTGTTTTGTAATTGGTATCTCCATATTTTTCTTGTAGTTCTAAAATTTCAGTATTAAGTGTAGGGTCTTCTTTGTTCAACTCTAAATAGCGAATACCTCTAGAAGATAAAAAGTATTTCAATAATTTACAATAAAAACAGTTGGGTTTTGAAATAATAGTTATATTAATCAATATGTTAGACGGATTTTTTAGCATTGCTTTTAAATTAATTGATGCCAAATTACAAACAGATGGATTTTGCGCATCGCTGTATTGGAATATTTCAGCGCATAAATTACTAGATTTAATTACACCAATATTAGATTGATTTGATTTGGTATTAGCGGCATCTTTATAACACATATAAGGTACTCCTGACTCAATTTGACAAGTAACAATATTTTCCCAAAGTTTTCGTGCTGAAATTTGAGATTTATATTTTTCTTCTTTTTCATAATTTTCATATAATGCTACAAATTCATTTCCGTAACAGTCACTTAATCCTTTACATTCATCAGGACACATTAAAGACCACATTTCATCTTTTTGTACTCTCTCCATAAATAAATCCGGAATCCACAATGCATAAAATAAATCCCGAGCTCTTTCTTCTTCAACTCCTTGAGCTCTTTTTGCGTGTAAAAATTTAATAATATCTGCGTGCCAAGGCTCCAAATACATAGCAAAGGAACCGTTGCGTTTACCACTTTGATTGATATATCTAGCTGTACTATCATAAACTTTTAACATAGGCATAATTCCATCACTCCTCCCCCCTGTTTTTCTAATATAAGAACCTTCTGAGCGAATATCATGTATATGAACTCCAATCCCACCAGCCCATTTCGAAATTTTAGCACAGTCTGTGATAGTACCATAAATACCTTCTACAGAATCTTCTGTACCTATTAGAAAACAATTTTCACACAAAACTCCTTCAATGTTATAACTATGATCATTATCAACCCCTATGGTGTATACTAATTGTGATTTTGGTTCAATTTCTGATATACTTTTAATTTTTAGAAATTTATTGCCATTGATTTCAATAGGGTGATATTGATTCTTAGTATTATGAGTGTAAGTTAAACATTGTTTTAAACGATCATCTGTATATGTTTTGATTACAAATTTCATATAATCGTAATTACTAGGAAATCTTATAGAGACTGGTTTCACAGTAGCTAATTTAGGTTTATATTTGTTAATAGTAAAGCTAACATCTATATTATTATTCCTAGATAAATGATATATCTGAGACATAAGAGAATAGTTTGAAAGCTGTAACGTTACGATTCTTTGTTTCGAAATACAACCATCTGTTGAAATTAGTCCTGCCACCAAATGATTAACCTTTTCCTTATTAGCGGAATACACAAAATCTGGAAGTTTTTTATTGTTAAAATTTTTACCAAATAGTTTTTCGAATACATATCCAATATAATGTGAATTAATCAGTATTTGAAAGGTATTTTGATTTTTCATTTGATGTTCAGTTGGTTCAATACCAAATAAATTAATAGATATATCTCTAATTTTTTCAATCAGTTCTTTATCTTGTGTGTTAAATGTAAATCCAATACCAACAGTATATCTATAACCTTTCTTATTACTGGTCATAATATGACCATCCCCTAAGAAACATCCACTCATAAAATAAAAATCGTTATCCAGATTCCAAAATCTATTAATATTAGTGTGAGATTTATTTATGGTTACCGGATAACCAAAATTAGTATGTTGATAAATAGTTTGGATCTCAATACTTTCTTCTTTAATATTCGTATTGTAATCACAAGACTTAACAAACTCTTCATTATATTCAGCTAAATCTATACACTTAAGATCAAATTCCGTATCTTGTTTATTTGGAATACCAATAAAAGAATTAGTATCTAATTGATCAATTCTATACCATTTTGGTTTATCAGTTTTATCATACATCGCCCAAAATTTGTGATTTTCGGTAACTTCTAAATTCTTACCTTTGTAGAAACTTACGTTGACTAATTTTCTACCATTTAAATTATTTGTATGAATTTGTGTAACTTTTTGTGTTTTTCCAGTATGCGATACAACATAATCACCTATAATTACTTGATTAATCTTTTTGACACCTTTGCTAGTACAAACTTCCATATTTTCGGTAAAGCATGACGCCATTTGAGGTCTTGTAGTACCTGCGTGAAACAAAGTTGGTGTGGCGTGCATGAATTTTTGTAAAGATAAACCGTCATATGTTCTTTTAATTTTAGCAAAATTTGGTTCTTCATCTAATCCATGTATTCCCAAAGCTACTCGCATAAATAAATGTTGCGGTCTTTCAATATATTGACCATTTGATTTCAAAAGATATGCCTTTTTAAGTGTACAAATACCAAAATAATCAATTAAATAATCCCTTTCATGATGAATCATATCTTCAATAATATTTTCGTATTTAATAGAAAATGTTTCAAGTTCTTCAGAAACCAGTGGAGCGATCTCCCCACAAGGATCTTTATTATTTCTTAATATTCTAATAACCTCTTTAAAACTAGAAGAAGTAGTTTTATGATAATTACTAATTGCCAATCTAGAAGCTAATTTGCCATACTTTTGACCTTCATGAATTTTACCCATTATAATTTGACAAGCTAACTCATCTATCTGTTCTGTGCTAATACCAGATATCATTCTTTGAACCAAAAGTTGTGTAATCGATACAGCGTCAATATCGGTAATTTGGGCTTCTTCCATTAAAATATTTAGTCTAGATGTTATTTTATCAAACATCATAGATTGACTTGCTCCATTTCTTTTAATAACGAACATTTTATATTTTATTAATAATACACAATTTTAAATCAAATTTATTTTAGTAGTATTTAAAAATAGGTAATTTTATTCAGAGATTATTATTTAAAAGTTTTAGGAAATGAAATAAAATGATTTTACCCATTGGTAATAACTGTTTTGTTGCCAAAGCGTTGTGTCTAATATAAAACTTTATCAGATATTTCATTCTACAAAGATTTAATCTCATATTTAATGAGATTAAAACTAATTTATTTTAAAAATATATTATAAATGGTTACTAAGTTTTATAAAAACCCTTATTTTATAATAGCTATGGTAGTATTAGTTATAGTGGTAGCATTAAGTATTTATTTTATACTAAAATTACTTAATCATACAGGTAGTGATATTCATAATTTAGGTATGGCATTAACAGGAAATAATGGAAAAATAAGTAGTTGGGCTTGGAACTCCAGAGTAACAGGAGGATTTATGGGATACGGTATTTTTGCTAATAAAACTGGCGGATATACATGGTCTCTTGATAATAATGAAATGAGTAATAATAATGTAACAAAATCTATTAAATGGGATAATCAGTCACAAAATACGCAAGCTATAGATAATACTAGTGATTTAGATAATATTGATTCAGGTTCTCAATTTTGGGACTTTATTTCAAAAAAAGGAAGTTATCAATCTACTTATAATAGACCAAGCTTAGATGGTATAAAAATACAGTATGATAATATATCTTCATCGGATATGGGGATGACAGAAAAATATAAAAAATTACTAAAGAATTTAAGTAATGAAGTATCTCAATTAGCAATATTAATTGGAGGAAAACCTACTGCGAATATGGAAGCTTACCATGGTGTATCTTATCATGATATGAAAGAACAAATAACTAATTCTGTAAATTGGATAACCGATAATAATTTAGGTGATATTATTTATATATCTTTAGATATAGAACCAGCAGATAGTATAATTGATAGTGTAAATTTAGAAGGTGATCAAAATTGGTACAAAATAATATTTGGAGATTTAGCAAAATTTATAACTAATATAGGAAAGACTAAACCAAATGTATACTTTGGTATGGCTATAAATAAAAATCCATATCAATCATCCACAGCTCATAAAGCATGGAATTCACTTATGGAATCTAATTGGTTAACAAATGACAAAAAGGAAAGAGGTTTTCGAGTTATAGAATTGATGTATTGGTGGACCTATATAGACACAATGGGTAATGTAGCAAATTCACATTTAGTTTCTCAGCTTAAAACAAAAGGAAAAGGTGTAACTTCTAATCCAGTTTTAGATGCAATAAAAAATAATTGTTATTTACAGTTTGGTATGGAAGTTACCGGTGAAGTTGATTATTTAATTTTTGTTGATAAACCAAATGGTTCGATTCATAAACAAACAGATTGCGGTTCTAAAGAAAATCCTACTCCTAATACTAATTGTTATAAAGCTCAAGATGGAATAAATTATGTTGATGATGGTATTGGATTTAGATGTGAATCTAAAAATACAAAAGATAATTCATTTTATAATTACAATTTGGTTGACGATAGTGATAAGTATTTTTCTGCAATGAAAAAAGTTGGAGATAAAAACGATTATGATATAGTATATGGTTACCCATTTATTGGTTATTGTGGTAAATCAGGACATTATCCTAACACCCAATGTAATGCTCTTGGTGGATGTAAAAGGGGTGAAGATGAAAATGCTGATCCTATCGGTACTGGAGGAGATCCTGCTACTATAACATCAGCTGTAAATTTTAAATCGTGTACTTATTTTAATAAAGAAACTTGGCTCTTAGGAGGTGGATTAATCCACCAGTCATTAGAACAGTATTTACATAGTAGTGATGCGGTTAAATATATTAGAGAAGTTGTTAATAGCATTAAGGAAAATGCTGACAAAAGAATTTTCTCAGTTCCATTTTGTGTAGAAGATATAACAGGTTATGCGGGTTGGCTTCACAATTTTAAATATGGAAGAAATAATTCATCTGGTAATGGAATAAAATCTCTAATGAACTTTCCTGACAGTTCTATTACATCAGAAGATGGTGAAGGAATAATTTGTAGATCCAGTTTAAATTCAAATAAAGAACAAAACAAACCTGGATTCCTAAATGGTTATGATATTAACATAGCTTGTTTAGGACAAACAACCATGTCAGTCAATGAAGAACAGAAAATTATAACCGATTGGACTGCTGGCACATTAAATTATGATGAAGAAAAGAAACAATGGAGCTGTCCATTGGACAAATATTTCTATGAAAATAAATAAATTATGAATCTTATACCATAAATAGGTATAAGATTGGTAAAAATTATATTGTACTTACTCCAATACTTTTAATTTTAATTATATCTCCATTAAATTTTTCTAATAACCAACTGTCAAATGAGCCATTTTGTGATTCATGTAATTCTTTTGCAATATCTACTAAATAGGTAATAGCAAAATCTTCTCCTAACTTAATACCACAATCACCATCACATCTATAATGTACCCCACTGAAGTCACGACCCAAAGCAACATTAGAAGCCAATTTATTCAATTCACCAACTATTGTCATGTTACCAGCGTCAGTTCCGTTATAATCTACTAAATTATCACCGTCAATTGAATGTACCGCCTGATTTGGCCATGCTTTTCTAGTAATTTCATCTTCTTCGTGACAATTAAACATAGCTTTTAAAATCGTAGTTGCTGCTCCAGCTACAACAGCGTGGCCAGCTGGATGCGATGGATGAGTTGGTGAACCTTCTGGATACTGTAAAAGAAGAAGTAAATTATTATTAGTACCTCCACTTATTGTGTTATTAAAGTTTTTGACAAGAGATTTTATCGAATTTCTTAGTAGTGAATACATACTGTTTAAACCCGGAACTTGGTTGCTATCAACTAAATTTTCATCAGACAAATTTAATCTTTGTGCATATACTTCTGGGCGTATTTTCATTCCAAGATTCCATTTGGCATTCCACGCGCTTCTAAGTGCTCCTTGACATACATGAGCCACAGATGCAAGTATATTTGGCATTCCACCAGAAGTCCATGCTGATGAATTTGATAATGTAAATGCTGATGGATTTATTCCGTTTTGTTTAAGGATTAGAGCCGCATTATAATAAAATTGATATAAAGGATCATTATGAACTGCTGAACCTAAAATTCTTCCATTATAAATATATTTTTCATCTGTTTTTAAAACTGAACCATTTACTTTCCCATTTTGTATCTCAAGCCATTCTGTTTTATCTAAACTTGATATATAATCACTTTCTGATTGATACTTTTGTTTCATGGTCAAATTACCATAATTAAAATCTAAATATAAAAGTTGGGAGATATAAGGTCCATATTGTTCATCGGTTCCGGCACCTCTAAATAATAGATTAGATGTTATAGAACCATTGTCTAAAGGTGCAGTAGTAAAATCCGAATATTCATTTAATGAATTTATTACATTATTTACTGTTGGATTAGTATTATAATCCCCAAAAGGTATATCTCTTGAAATTGCTTTACCATATACTTCCGCCATTTCAAAAGCTCCGGCTTCAGAATCCACATTATTAAAATTAGGTATACTGAAAGCTACTGAATCTGTACCAACCAAATTATACGAACTAGAGGCTAACAAATTTTCTAATTTACGTTGAGTGCTTGTTGACAAAATTATATTATTAATTGATTCAACTGTTCCATCTTCTAACGAAGTAAATAATTTATCTAGATCATCTTTTTTAACAAATCCAGTGTTTATATCATGCTCTAATGTTTTACTAAATACATAGGGATAAAATAAAACGTTGTTAGAATCTTTATAAATTCTTAGATCATAGTTTATTTTCTTTTTAGGAATTAAACTATTTTCAAAATCATTATTTAACTGTATCACAGAATTCAATCGGATGTATTCAGCAGCTTGTAATTCCGCTCTTTTTAATGAAAGTTGTTTAGTCATTTATTAATCAATAATATAAATTTCATAAATAGAATTTATTACAATTATGTAATAAATCAAAATATTTTTTTAATAAGTTATATTGTGTTCATAACTGAAAAAACATTATTTTCCATATCTCTAATAGGGAATGGCCTATTAATTGTAATAATATTAGAATTATTATAATACCTTAAATAATTTTTAAGCACTTTCTCAGTTCCCCAAAAATCATGTTTTGCTATACCACTTTGTATGTTATGAGCTAAATTTACTGCTGGTATTCCGTCAAAAAACATACATTCATCTCTATTTTTAAGTACAAAACTATACATATAATTACCTACGTCATCTACATTTTCTATACCTGTTAATTCTGCAGGAAAAACATATTGGTCAATTAACCAAATAGGATGCCATTCTGTTATTTTACAACCATCAGGAATTTTTATCATTTTAGTATCTGCAGATGTTTTTGTTTTAATAATAAATTCTACCTCACCCTTTTCTACTTTACCATTATTAAGAACTAATACAGTGTCACCAGGTAAAATATCTTTACATAGTTTTGTGCTATTTTCATCCATTGTTACTTTAGAATCTTCATGTAAACATCCCCTACCATGCCCATAAGTTTGTAAACTAATAGTTGGAGTGTTTGTTCTGTTCGAATTAAAAGGTGGATAACAAGGATCTTGAATAGGAACAGTATTATAAATAGACTCTATTTTATCTATAGTTTCTTCCCATTTTTCAGGGTAAAGATCTGTATATATTGTTACACTTTTATCTACGAAATTATGACATTCATATCTCTTATGAGCTGCTTGTAGAGAATATAAATAATGCGAACCCCATGTTTTATAATAATCTTGTTGAATAGCTAACCCAACTTGTTCTAAATATTCATTTACGGCTGATTGGTCATTAATTATAGTTAATAGTTTTTGTTTCATATTTAAAAATACATTTTGAGCGTCTGAATAGCTGTTATTTAAACATAATTCATTAAGATTCTCTATTCCTGATACAAAAAATTCAGAAATTTTAGTTTGTTTCTCATTAGGATGTTTACATCTTGGTTGTAAGATATTAGTCATTATATTTACAAATACACTTGATACCATTCCGATATCTGAAACGAAAACCATAGTACCACCAAAATTGTTAGAAAGTTCAGTTAAAAATTTAGTATTTGCACCGTTACCAATACTTATTGTATAAAGCTCAAATTCTACATTACCAATCAATTGATTATATTCTTGAATTTTAAGAATGAAGTCGTTTACACTCATATCTGAAGGCATACCATCTGTTAATAACAGAATATAGTTTTTATTATTGCTATGTTTTAAATTTTGAATTGCTTGAGTTAATGAACTAAACATTGAAGTACAACCTGATGGGATAAACGTATTATTTGGTGTTACAAGATTAATTAATTTTTCTAAATCCTCCATAGAATCAATATTATAATTTTCACATATTTGTTTTACATTACTACTAAAGCTAATAAGATTTACGGTATTATTTTTTTCCATACAGTTCAAGAATGATAACATTAAAAGTTTACCAATATCTAACATACAGTAATCTCTCATTTCTTCTGAATCAGATATTCTAGCACCCATACTACCTGATGTATCAAGGATCATTGTAAAGTTGGCGGACATTTTTATAATCTTTATATACGTTGGTTAATTTTATCATTTTTATTTTTAAAATTGAATTATATTATTATTATTATTATTTATCTTATAATATTAAAATGGATTCAAAAGAAAACGGTATAATATTGGAATTTTGTAAGAATAAAGACCCTAGTATCTTAAACCAGTTAACTGTTAAAAGTAAAATAATATTATTTAAATTTTGTTCAATAGCATTAACTAAAGTTTATGGTAACCATGTAATCTCTCATTTGATATTAAACTATTTTAATAGAAATTTAAATGGTGGGAAAAATGTTACAATCTCAGATGATAAAAAAGCTTTAGAAAAATTAAATCGTATGTCTATTGCTTTTACTGGATCTAATAATGGAGAAATATTGATTGGGTCAATGCCGGCTACTGCAGATACTATAGTTAGGTTTCACGGTCAGGATATAGCGCCCTTTGAAAAATCTTTAGATTTAGTAAGGAGTAACAAGGATTTGTGGGCACGTTTTTTAACACAAATGAATAGTTTAACAAAATTTGTCGGGTTTAGTAATTTGATGAAAGAAATATGGCTAGAAACTAATGAAAATAGTAATAAAGAAATTGGTAATGTTAGAATAGAAATTATACAACCAGGTAATTCTAAATTAAGAGAATCTTTAACAGAGGAGCAACTAGATGATTTAGTTAATGGTAATCCTAATTCAGAGGATGGATTTTGGAGTTCAGATGAAATTAATGATATGATAGTTGAAAATACTGGCAAACCTACTTTAATATTTTATAAGGAATTTTGGAAAATACCTACTGATTATAAAGTAGTATCTGAATATGATCAAATTAAATTTACTTTAGAAGGAGAACCAGTTCATAAAAATAAAGGACAAATATATGTATTAAGTGGATTATCAAGTGATTATAAATATGTAAAAAATAAATGGGTTAGATCTAATAATACATCTGAGATAGGAATTATTACATCTAAACAAGTAATAAATAGTAGTGATTATGAATACATTATGTACGAAGTTCTTCCAGGAATTAAAGATTTAGATACTATTGTGAAAAGTTTTGATAAATTTAGTCCTTCTAGTTATAAATCTTTAATTCAAAAAGTTATAAGATTTAGACCAGATAGAATACTACTTTTAAATGGAGAAATTGTAGATAGTAAATCTTTATTAGTAATGGCGATGATATATTTGAGTAAACACCCTGGATCTTTCAATCCTGATTTACAAAAATTCATCGTGGGGATGGAATCCTTTGCAAAACGTTTAGCTGTGATTATAGTCGAAGACTCTGCTCTTCCTACAGGTAATTATAATCATTATTTCTCATTATTTTTAGGGTCATTACTTATTCAACGTACTAAAAATTGGAAACCTGATTTAGTTACTTATAAAAATTGGCTTAAAACAGGCTTGGAAGCTTTTGAGAGTACTTACAAATATGATATAGATTATGAAAAAGCCTTAAATAAAAAACCGTATATAATTAATAAAAAATCATCTATTTTAGAATGCTCCTCTGCAATTTTACAGGATTTGGGATCATTCTCAACCGATTATGGTTTAGCTAGGGGTTTAGCCGAAAAATTCCCTAATATAAATAAGCTACATGCTACAGAATTTCCAGAAGTAATGAATATTGAACATTGTGTAGACCAACACTGGGCTACTGGAATTGCCCACTACATGGATGTCGATGTATTATTTCAATTATCTGAATTAAATAATATAAATCCTTATCATGATCTGTTTACTGAAATTTGGAATAGAAGTTCTAAATTAAATCCACGTGATAAACTTAACCAAACTTATTATAATGACTATTTCCAAGATGGTGAATATATAACTAGTATTAAAAAGGCGCAAAGATTATATCTAGTGGCATTACAAACAGAAAAACAGGTTCGTTTAAAAACAAAAAAGACATATGATTTTAATTATGAATTAAGTGATGGATGGTTAGCTGCAATGGTTGGAGTTATAGAGCCTAAAAGAATTATGAATGAAAATGTTTTGGTTACTCTAGATAGTGATGACCCTATGAAATTAATTGTAATAAGAAAACCTGCTAGAAATATGAAAAAGGGTCCTATTAATCCAAAAGTTGAGGAATTGGCCAAAAATTATTTACGTAGTAAACTTAAAGATTTTGGTATACCTCTAAATCAAACAAAACACCCAAGCCCTATTTTTAGAAACTCTAAAGTGTTTTTAAATTACTCTAACGAAGATATATTCTATGAAATTAAATTATCTAATGGTACCAAAATTCCTTGGGATGATATTAAAAAATTAAACTTTTCTTTTCCTATTCATCCAGATTTAGATAACTATACTTTCGAAGAAATATTATCTAATGAAGGAGAAGGTTTGGAAGAAAATGCCTTTACAAAATTAAATAGATTAATTGAATCTTATTCCGAACTTTCTTTGAAAAGAGTTCTAATGTATTTATCAACATTTAATTCTACCTTAGAGATGTTCAAAATTAATAGAGATGGAGGTGGAACGTATCAATCAGTTAGTCTTTATGACACACCTGCCTATCAATTTTTATTAAATCTTTCTTCTATATTTCCTGGTGCTATTAGACCAAATGGCCCAAGTAAATTTGATATTCCATCTGGTCCATTATTATGGAAAATTACTAGTTATATTAATTCTAAAATAATAAAAGAAGTCCCTGAAGAAATAAAGTTAGAGTGGGAAAAGGTTGTTTTTAAAGATTCTTCTAATAGGATTCCTCGTCCTTACCAAATAGAAATAGTAGAAGACATGAAACAAAATTTCCATAGCGGTAATAAAGGAAATTTTATATGGGCTACAGTGGGGTTAGGTAAAACTTTAGCCGTTTTTCTATTTACACAATATTTAAAAGAAAATGGGTTTTTACCTTCTTATATAATTTACTCTTTACCCAGTTCAGCTATAAAATCTATCTTTAAAGAAATTAAATATTTTGGAGTAGATATTAATTTCATAATCCCTCTTAAAAGTATCAAAGATAAATCTAAAAAATTTAAGGAAGATAATATTAATATTGCCAAGGATTGTAAGCCAAAACCTTATTGTATAAATGTGATAGAGCATGATCATTTACGAAATTGCCGTGACTCTCTTGTTCAGTATGCAGCTGACAGTATATTTATTATGGATGAAGTTCATAAAGCATTAAATGATACCAAAAGAACATCAGTCAGTATTGAAATCGCTAGATTATCTAAACTATTTATTGTTCTAACAGGAACTCCTGTAATCGATGATGATACACGAAAATTAATTAGTTGGTTAAAATTAATTGTCCCATACGAAGTCAATAATAAGAACTTTTATGTTGCCGCAAATACTATGATTTCAAAGACTTTATCGACCGGAATAAATGTAAATAGACAAGAGATAGTATCTAAATTTAATGATAAAGAATTATCTGAATATAATAATTTAGTTCCTCCAATATTCGGAGGACAAAATATAAAACCTACTTCTAGTGAACTACTTAAAGCTATAGATATTTGTTATAATGCTTGTAATAGGCAAATGATAAAAGAAGTTGCTAAATTCTTAGCCGAAGATAGAGGAGTATTTTTAGTAGGAAAAGATTCTAAACACGTTAAACAATTATATAATTTATTAGTTGAGAATTCAATACTACCATCCAATGATATTTTTGTGATAAATAAAGATAGTAGTATATATTTAACGGACGATGCTGTAAATAAAGAAGAAATTCATGATTATAAAGTAGTGATAGCTCCTATTAAAAAAGCAGAAGGTTACACTCTAACAAGATTATCTTGTTTAATAATGTCAGTATACCCTAGTAACCAAGCCACAAGAACACAAATTAATGGGCGTATTAATAGAGTAGGGCAGATGAGAGAAGAAATAGATATATTAATAGTACATGTTGGATTATTGTCAGCTATTCTATCAAATCATGACAAAGCAAGGAGTTTAGAACAAGCACTAGAAGGTATATCTAAACAAGTTAAAATATAAGTACACAAAGAAGATTTTTTTGTTTTTATATAAAAACAAAAAATAATATTAAGTATTTAGTGATTTAGTGATTTATTTTTGTAGTAAATTAATTCATCTATTCTATTAGGATTATTTTTTAATTCTTTCCATAATTTACAAATTTCTTCTCTTATTATCTTTTTTGAAGTATTCTCTGGATACTTAGATTGAACTACTTTCTTGTTTTCTTCGTAAAAAAACATATAAGCAGTCCTTGAACAGTCAGAATTAGAATTATTAGGTAATTTCTTTTTATATTCTATCATTTCATTATCATACCTTTCCTTATCTTCTTTTCCTAGTTGAAGATATCTTTTAACTTCTTGAATACTGTCTTCATCATTAGAATTTTTGAGTACATTCCACCTTCTTGCGAGCTCAATTGTGATTTCTGTTGCTTTAGGGCCATCACCTAATTCTCTTCTAACACTTCTTCTATTTTCACTACAAAAAAATAAGTAAGAAGACGTATTTTTTTTGGGCTTATTTTCATCTTTATTACTTTTACAAAAATCACCAAATTTAAGATTATTTTTAATTTCATCTGAATTCCATAAGTCAATACAGTATTTTAGATCTAATTTATTTTCAGCTGATTTAACTAGAAAATCATTCATATATTGATGTATTTTGTCGTAACTTATTTTTGCCATAGGGATCTGTGTTAATTAATAATAATATTTGTTTAAATCAAAGTTATCTTAAAATATGTTTATTCGCTTAATCTTATAAGCTATACAGTGTAATTTTAAATCATTAGCAATATCTCTTGCTAATCCTCTAATATATGTACCAGAAGAACCGGTCACCTTACAATCAACTACTTGGTATTCTTTATTATTGATATTGTTTTTATAAAAATTAATCGCTTCTTTTTTGCCAAAATTCTTATTTATATCAGTAACATTAGTTATATCTTGAATAAAATCATTAAATAGTTCTTTATCATTAACTTTATAAGCATTATTAATTGTGAATTCACTAATATTTATATATTTATAGGGTAATTCAAAACCTTCAGGTAGTATATTTGTTTTAAATGCTTTCCATATAGGTATTTTTTTATTGTTAATATCAATTGTGTAACTTGAACACAATGGATAAGATTGTTTAATTAGTCCTAAATATTTAGATTCTATTAATTTATTAAGCTCATCTACATTTATAAATTCATCATATAATTTAATATTACTATTTAATGGGTCATGACTATCAGTATTTATACCAAATACTAATTTAAATTCATAAGTTTTAGATAATTTCATAAATTTATCTTGAGCTTTACAATCTTCTTCCGTAAGAATTAGCATTAACCCACTTGCCATTGGATCTAATCTACCACAGTATGAAACTTTTTTAATATTATTATTAATTTTATATTCATCAACTAGCTCCTTCGGGGTTAGCCCAATATTTTTATTTATAAATAAAATAGGCATTCTATGTTATTTTCTCTTTAATATTTAGATAGCATTATTTTTAGTTTCTAATTCTCTTATTTTATCATTACTTATATCTCTTTCTTTAGTAACTTTATCTAGATTGACTTTTACAGTTTCGAATTCTTGGGATGCTATATTTAAATTATTTTGTAACTCATTTATAAAATCATTTAGACGAGTTATTTCCTCCTTTTTTTCTCTTATAGTTGATATACTATCATCTCTAATTTTCTTTAAGTTTTGTTGTGCTTTTTCAGAATTCTCAGTATCAGCTATTTTTTTTAACAATTCTTCTTTTTGTTTATCTAACTCCATACGTTCCTTATTTAGATCTTGTTCCAAATGTTGACACTTTGTTTCTATTTTTATATATTTATTTTGTAGATTAGTAGAAGATACTTTTAACTTTTCTATAATATCATCTTTTGTTATTATTTCCTCTTTTACTCTTTCCAGTTCAATTTTTTCAGGATTACTTAAGACGCTTATTTTTTCTAAACTACTAGTGTAATCTTTTTTATTATCTATAATTCTTTGATTTAAATTACTTACTTCTTTCCCTAATAAATCTAGTTTATTTTCGTAATCTTTTACCATTATATTTTTTGAAGCTTCGGATTCTTCTTTTAGTATCATAAGTTGATTAGATAAATTCTCATTCATCTTTGCTAGTTTTAAACATTTATTTCTAGCTTCTGAATATTCTACTGATATTTTATCTCTTTCTTTGTCAAATTGCTCTAATAGTCCTGTTCGTTCTAAATTAATTTGATCAAAAATAGTTCTCTTTGTCTCTGATAATTCCGTAGTTATTTTATCTATTACTTCATCTTTTTGTTTTAGTTGTTCTTCGTTTTCTTTTCTAGATTTTGCTAAAATTTCATTGTTCATTTCCTTGTACTTAAGTAGATTACCTTCATGATTATTACTAATTTTAGATCTAATAAGTTCGCTTTTACTTAAATTATCACTTAACTCTTGTTTTTCTTTTGATAAAATTTCTATTTTTTCATTGGCTAATTTAAATTTCTCATTTATGTTATTGTGAGAATTAGTTAAAATATCTAGTTCCCTTTTAAGACTATTATTAGAATTTATACCCAATTTACATTTTTCTTTCATTTGTTCATTTTCAGTATTAAGATTATTTATAATACTTTGTAGCTCGTTTAATTTATTACAAGCTTCAATTTTTTGATGATTATGATCCATAATGGTTTGTTGATTAATTCTCAAACTATCTTTTGATTGATTATTTTCATCTACTAATTCTTTATGTTTTTGCTCTAGAGTGCTGTGAGTATCTAATAACTTATTGTGTGAATCCTTTAGAGTATTAATATCTTGAGAAAGTTTATTATAATCAGAATCTTTTTTACAAATTATAGCTTTTAAACTTTCACATTCATTATTTACCTTAGTATGAAGTTTTTCTTTCTCTGAATATTGTTCAGATTGGGATTTTAAATTATTACATACTTTTTGTACAGTATTAAAATTTTTAGTTAGTATAGCATACTCACCTTCTAAACTAAAAAATTTTTGATTTAAATCATCTTTTTCTTTAGAGGTTGTTGATAATTGTTCCTCTAATAATTTCATTTGGTCAGTTGACTCCACTACTTGATTATGTAGTTTGGTTAAACCATCTTTAAGTTTAATGTTTTCGTTTTGGTAGTTAAGGGATTCAGAAGAGCTAATCTTGTTAGAAGTCTCAATTTCACTTAATTTAATTTTTAAAGTATTTAGTTTTTCATTTAAGTCCTCAATTTCTTTCATTTTCCTTTCTAACTTTCTTTCAGCTAAATCTAGATTTTCTTTGTGTTTCTGGGACATTTCTTCGTTATTTTTATTTTGTATTTCTAATATGGTTTTTTGAGTTGTAGCTTCCATATTTTTTTGATGAAGTTCCTCTTGTTGTTTCATTAAATGAGTCACGTTTGAATTTAAGTTTTGATTTTTGCACATATAGTCATCAACATTTTTCCTACTAATTTCTAGATTTTTTTCTAGTTCTATATTAGCAGAGCGTAGATTTGATTGATCTTTTTCTACATCTCTTAATTTATTATTAAAAGTAGCAGTATGACTGTCAAAGGCTTGTTGTAGACTTATGATCTTGTTATCTTTTTCTTTTAACGTAGATTGATAAGTTTCTATTTGTTTATTTAAATTAAATACAAACTCTTCCTTCGTTTTCAGAGAATCTTCTTCCATATTTTTTAAACTTAATTGAAGTGTATTAAGTTTATTACCTAATTCAGTATTAGATGATATAAGTTCATTAACCGTCTTATCTTTAAGAGATAGTTCTTCCTCTTGCTCTTTTCTAACAGTTTTCTTTGCTTCTTCAATCAAACCTTCTTGATTTTCTTTAATTGATTTAATTTGTTCATTAGTTTTTTTCTTAATACCAATAATATTATTATCAGCCTCAGTGACAACTAAATCTAGTTCATTTTTAAGATCATTAATTTTCTTTATATAACTATTAACAGTATCATTATGAACTTGGTTATCACAAGTAATACTTGTATTAAATTTATAAGTTATAGCTTGTACTTCATTTTGATGTTCTAAAATTAAGTTATCTTTTTCAGTCTTAAAAGTTGAATTAAGCTGATTAATGTTAGATTCATTTTTCTCTTCTATATTTTTTATCATAATATCGTAGTAAGTACTCATTTTTTCTACTTCTTTAACTTTTTGGTTAATAACATCTTCGTAGTGTTCTTTTTGTTCACGCAAGTTTTGTGAAGATTTTTCTTCATTAAATTTATGTTTTTTTTCTGTTTGTAATAATTTGTCTTCCAAAGACCTAACAATACTTGAGTGTTCTAAATTTATTTGATTGATTTCTTGTTCCTTTTCCTTTTTAAGTAAATTAATCTCCTCTAACTTTTCATCATTTAATATCTGATTATTTCTCTGTAACATTTGTTTTTCTTGTTGCATAGTCCTTTTAACCATATTAATCTCTTCTTGTAATTGAGAAGAATTATTATTAGATTTAGCTTGATTTAATTTAATTTCAGATTCTAAAGATAGTTTAATCTGTTCTTTCTCACTTTGTTCATTTTCAATTTGAGAACGAAGCATTACAATTTCGTGTTTCATCTTAGAAACATCTACTTCTTTATTATTATAATCTTCCTGTAATCTAGACTTTTCATTAGCAAGTTTTCTATTAAACTCTCTTCGCATTTTTTCCTTAAGTATAGGTTCATTCTGATTAAGTTGTTCAAGTTGATCAATTAGTTCATCTCTTTCTTCAGATACTAGTACTAATTGTTGATTCAAAAATTCATCATTGTTTAAATTAAGCATATTATTGTCGTTTAATTGTTTTTTTAACGATTTAACTTCAGCTTTATATTTAGCTTTATCTTTAACCAACTTTTCAATTAGTACTTTTGAAGATGCGTCATTTACCTCTAATACCGATCTCCCAGACCTCTTAGATATACGACTTGATACTGATTTATTATCATCTTCAATATCCGTCAGATTTAAACTATTACCACTTTCTGAATGATGACTATCAAGATGTTTAAGATTCTGTTCACTTAGAAAACTATTGTCTCGTGAGTTCCGTTTATACATTTTTAATTAAAATATAGTATCTTTTAAGTTTTTAATTTTTAAAGAAATGAATATATTAAAAAAATGACTACTAAGATATTAGAAATTGTTCACGAAGATGAACAAATACCTTGTTCAGCTGAAGATACCTCATTAGAAGAAATTATAATGGACTTTTCTTTACCAGAACAAATAAGAATAGATGCATTTATGAAATATTATGAATCAGAAAAAGATGAAGTATTTAATCTTATATCTAGATTAAGCTCTATGTTAATTTTTAGCAGAAGTGCTCTGATTCTTAACTTTTTTATAAGTTTATGCCAACAAGATGAATTTTCTCAACCTATTAAATTAGAAATGATAAAAGTAATGTTATCTTGCGAAGAAGATGAAGATCCACTAGATATGGAGAAAAATGATTCTGTAAGAGTGAGAAACAAACAACGTAAACAAATTTCTTATGATGCGTTAAATTTATTATGTTCTGATTCACACGGTCTAGTAACTACTTTAAAAATAGAAGCAATTTGTTTACTAATGGATGCTCCAGATTTTAAAGATGAAACAAAATACTATTTTAATAACTTTGTTACAGATAATAATTTGGACATTGAATATAGATTTAAAACCATTCTTAAACTTGAAGATTCTTGCTTAGAAGAAATTAAACTTATTATTGGGAAAGAATTCAAGAATAAAGAATTTGTTGAGAAATTTTATGAATTAAATCAAACTAGAGTGAAAAGTATTTTTAACAATAAACAAATAAAAAATTCCGATAAAAAGACATGGAATCAAATCCTATTTTATTCTACTTATAATGATTTATATCCTATTTTTATGACAAAATTTCCCAAGATTACAAATTGTCCTGAAATTACATGTAATAAACAACCTTTTATATTTAGTGGTATGTTTAGTTTATTTTTAGACAAGAACACACCTTTACAATTCATTATTTTGAGTGGACAATATTTACTACATAAATGCGATTTAAAACAAGATATAAAAATAATTGTACAAGATCACTTAGTTAATTTAGCAGGAAATGTTAATAATGATTATAATAGAAGAGCGGATGCTAGCGACGTTTTGATTCGTCTAGGAGATGAAAAATACAAAGAAATGGCTAAAAAAATTATTAAAATGTTAGGAAAACTAGATTCTGGGAAATCTAACAGTATTTTTGATAATAGTCAAAATGTTCACACAGAAGAATTAGAAATATCTGCTTTAGAAATTTTAGAACATTTAAATTATTTAACAACTATGAAACACAATGATGAATTTATAGATTATGATTATGTTTATAACCAAATTATGCTAATTATTAAAGAGAATGAATTAATCTTATCTAGTGAGCTTCCCAATCACCGAGTATGCCTGACAGAAGAAAATATAGATAAAATTCATCTTGCTTTAAATAGAATTCTGATTGATAGAACTCTATATAGTAAATTTAATGTCAGTTTAAGTAATGTATTGATTAAAGTATGGAGCTACATACAAACTAGAGATAATGATATTAAATTAGAAATGCAAAATAGATTAATAGAAGAATTAATAGAAATGGCCGATACTTGTTTTTCTGGTTATATATTAAGACTGATAAACTCTGTAACCGGTTTCGGTGAGCTAAATTTAAAAATTTCTTGGGAAGATCAAATAATTAGTAATTTAACGGGAAGGCTAAACGCGGCAGCTAGGGATATTCCTAACTGTAAAAAATTTAAAGAAGATAAAATAGAAGAGATTGTAGACTTATATCTAAAAAATAATGAAGAAGAAAGAATAACAACAATTGAAAAACTAAAAAATGGTAGTTCTAACCAAAATATTAAAGATGGTTATACTAACCAAAATATTATATATTGTTTTCTAGAAGAAGATAAAGACACTAAATTAGATAATTCTATAAATTCTTTTATGAACAATGTATTCATAGAAATGTCTTTATCAGAAGATAACTATAGCAAAAAACCTCATTTTAGTTTGTTTTTTAGAAATGTAATAGCTGAACTTAGAGAAGAACTTTATTCTGAATTTAAAGAACACTTATCTGATGTAGATTTTGACTTGTATATGAGAAAAGCCTTAATGACTTATGAAACTGGATATTAAACAATTTAATATCCTTCATGACCAGCCCAAACATTTATTAAATATGTATATGGAGCAGTAGGAGATGAAGATGTTGAAGCTTGTCCTTTTAATATTATACCACATGAAGCAGTAGCTGATGATACATTAGCATTACCAAATATATATCCAGAATCTCCCCCTGTATCAAATACAGATGCCGAAGACCCAGAGTTTAATATATTGTTAAAAGGTACTAATCCTATAGCAGAACAATATCCAGACACTGCTACATTTATTAAATCACCTGCATTACCAGCTTCTAAAGCAACACCAAGAACTTGTGATGCAGTGTCTTGAGGATTTCCAGATTTACATCCTATACAAACAACATCTCCGTTAGAATCTACAATAGTACTAAGTATTTGTCCATTTTTAATAGTTTCTGAAGCTTTTATTGTTATAAATTTTCCTGCGCAAAGGGCATTCTTTACAGATGTATCTGTGATATCTCTAATTTCCGGTTTAGCTAGAATATCAGGGGTAGGGTGTGGATTTTCTGAGAAATTACCTAAACATACTGTATTTAACGAGTTTGTTTTTTCACCAATACTAATTCCAAATTTTACTTGATTCTGATTTGAGTTTTCACTTGAATCAGCAGTCAATTTTACAATTAAATTAGATTGTGAAGATTGATATAGTTTAAATGACATTTATCTATAGTAAAATTTTTATGTACTTATTAGAAATAAAAATTTAAGAAAATATATTATATAATAAAATGGAAAAAACAAAAGAAATTGTTAAGGAGCAAAAGTCTCCAGAGCAAAAGAAAACTCTTTCTACTAAGAAAGAGGAAAAAACTTCCGAGAAGAAAGATAGTAAATCTGTTGATCATCTAGTAAGGACTAAAACTTGTATGACTTGACCTTAATTATACTATTTTTATCATTTCTTTATAAAAATATTGTGTGATTTTCTTAAAATAAATGCTTTTTTTAAGGATTGATTAATATTTAAAATATTTACTATTTTTTTCTATTCCCAAATAAAAGAAATCAATGGAAGATAAATATAAAGATATGATAGCAATGGGTGCAGTATTTGTATTCAATGTCGTTTTATTAGCTTTATCTAAAGCTGCAGCTGATGCAGCTTCTAACGCCTCTTGTACTACTGCAAATAAGGAAGCTTCTACTTTAATTGCTATTGCTGCTATTGGAGTAGGTGGTTCAGCCATTTGTCTATTTACTGGGTGTAGTGGTCATGAAATTACTCTAGGATTACTTGCATCATTAACTATTGTTGCTCTTGTATACGCATCTATTATTCATAATAAATGTAAAGATGCACGTAAATTTACTACATGGATCATAGTTATTTGTGTATTATTACTTGTTGGTTTTATTGGAATGGGTGTTCTAACTGCTCATAAAAAAGGATGGATTAAGTTACCCAGTAAAGTAGCATCTCATCTACCTACCAGTTATAATCCACAACAAGGTTTTGAGTATGGAGCATTTAAATATTGAAATAAGTAGGAAATATGCTATATGTAAATCTTAAGTATTAGAAGTGATTATTATCATTTAAAATTAAATCAATGATAATTTGAAAATAATACTAAATTATTATTTCATTAGAAATAATAATTATCTATATTGCGTTATACAATTCTTGTTTAGTAACACATTCATTGCCTCTCTATCTGATAATTTGGCTAAATATTCAGGATAACATGGATACACTGTAGAACAGGCTGATTCAAAACAATGATTAGGATATTTTACCTCAGAAATAAATTTCTTTGAATAACAACTGTTTTCTTGTGGCCTATAACCAGCCTCTCGCTCAGCAATAATTGGTTCAGTATTTCTATAATCACCTCTAAACCATCTTGGGTAAGGAGTAGTATCATAGTCTGTAATTATCTTTTTTGCAAGATTGCTAGTAGGTATAAATCCTTTCCTAGAAAGTTCTATTTGCTTTCTCACGTTTTCAACATTTTCATGATTTATTAATTCCGTATAATTGTGATAAGACATTTATTAAATAATAAGAAATTTATTAATACTTATTATAAATGATTTACTACTTTATAACTGTATACTTCATTTACAGAAATTACTTCATCGTAGAGAATATTTTATTTTTAGCCAAAAATATATATAAAATTTGTAACTTTTTTTATTATTCAGATAACGATTGGGAAATTATCTAATCGTATTGCTAGTAAAAATATAGTTTTGGGCTATTTTATATTTCATTTCATATCCATATTTTGATAAAATTTTATCAAATTTGCTTAGATTTAAATCAATTTCTCTATTAATTTCTAAAGATAAATAAGGTTTATAACGTTTAATTGTATTTTCTCCGCCTAGAATAGCCTTATATTCAAATCCCTCTACGTCTAAATGTATGGCACATATATTTGGAATATTTAAAGAATCTAATGTAACAAATTTAGAATTAGTATCGTTATTATTTAAATCAGACCATTCTGTAGAACCACTCCCTCCCCACAAAAGTCTTTTTTCGATAGCTAATGTTTCATTTTTATCCGATAAACCGACATTGATAACTTTTATATTAGTTAGATTATTTTTATCCGCAATTGTTTCAATAAATTGACATTTTTCCAAAGAAGGATCTATAGCGTATACAGTTATATCGGGTCTATCTAATAATAGAAGCGTATGCGCAATAGGAATAGCACCGTCACCTATATGTGCTCCGCAATCTATTATAGAAGAATTAAGTGGAGCATTTATGGTATTAGCTATAATATCTTCCTTTATTTTAAAATCCCATTTGAAAGATGTAGGCCAATTCTGACACATGAATTTATATTTATTTAAAGGCCATAATATATCACCAGAACGGTTATAATTAGATAAATAAGGATTTTCTGTACTTACTAAATTGTCTAACATTTCATCATAGGAGGGATTTTTAAAGAAGCATAATTGAAAACTGTCAAGAGGAGATTCTAGACCATCAGGTTTAAATATTAAAAATAATATACCTATCACTAATATTACTAATATCACCACCCCAATAATTTTAAGATATTTTAAATGAGTTAGTGTCATTTATTCTTAAGAATTAATTAAGATTTTTTATATAAATATATAAAAAACTATAAACATTTTCCTGTTTAGTCATTATGTGTTAAATTTTTAATCTCCTTTTCTTTAACACATACTATTTCCTTCAGATGTTTTATTTCTAGTTCTTTCTTATTTAATAATTCATTAAAGGCTAAATTCTCAGCCTTTAATGTATTTATATCATCTATCATACATTTTTGTTCGACCCTTTCTTCTGAAGATTCTAATCCTTTCATAACTCCTTCATTAGCTGCTCGAGTTAATTCATGTTTAAATGATTTAAGCTCGTTTTCGTACATGTCTTTTTCATTTTTTCTAATAGTTTTTTCTTTTTGTAGCATAATTTCGTATTGATCAAGTTTATCAGTAAGAATATTTATCTTGTTACCACTTAACATTACACATATAGAAGCATTCTTTTTCCAATTCTCTAATAAAAATAATATTTGAAATTTTGATATCTTTGAATATATAGTTTCTAATATGTTAAATGTAATAGTAGATATAGTTTTAGAATTTAAACATGTTTTTAATAATGTTATTTCATTATCCATTGTCTTTATTTTATCTTCAGCTTGTATTGCTCTTGTTTCAAAATTATTTACATCATCATTAATAGCTGATTCTATATCTTGCGGATTTGCTCCCCCATGAATAGAATTAAAAAGAGATTCTTCTTGAGTTGAATGTTTTTTAATTAATTTCTCACTTAATAAAGGCGCGTTAGTTTTTATTTTTAAATATTGATTATCTAATTTTAATACTAAATCTGCAAAATCTATATCATCGGTTGGTCCACGTCTTTTTATTGCACCAATTTCGTTCAATAGACCTTCGTATAATAAAGCAGCATCTTTATGTTGCTCTGCTAGCTCATTAAACTTGTAATATGAAGTTAGAGAAGCTAAAATTGTCATACCTGCTGAAAGTGTAGCCACCGTATAAACAGACCAATTTTCAGTATTTTCTTGCATTGTTGTAAATGCTGTAGTTGTTGCAACACCTCCAAGTAGAACACTAGGGAATTGTAATAGATTGTGATATTTTTTGGAAATTCTGATTTCATCCCAATGTGATAAATATCTTACTTGTAATCTAAACGCTCTACGATCTAATACCAACATATTAAGTTCACTCCACCTTGGTACTGAGGAATTATTTGTACTATCTATTTGCATTTTTAATATAGTAAAAAAATTTTATAATAATTTTGATTTAATACTATCATTATAAGGTTCATAAATTTTATCAGGATTACATGGTAGACAAGTTGTAAATTCAAAATTTAATTCTTGTGTTGAAAGTGATTCCTTTTTAGTATTTTGTCTTTTACAACATATATTACCCATTTATTATAATTAGAAAAAAATTTACAGTATAAAAAAGATTTACAGTATAAAAAAGAATGATTAAGAAAATTCACCAAATATGGTTTCAAGGAGAAAAAAATATCCCTAGCAAATATAATAAATATATAAATAGTGTAAAGAATAAAAATCCTGGATGGGATTATAAATTACATGACGAAAGTGATATACTAAAGTACGCAGCTCGTTTCAGTCAAAAATGTTTAGATAAATTTAAAACATATAAATATATGCATCAAAAAATTGATCTAGGTAGATATTTAATCTGTTATTTTGAAGGAGGAATAACAGTTGATATAGATTCAGAGTGTATTCGTTCTTTTAATGGTTTATTAAATTCTCCTGTTGTTAGAGAAAAGCAGATTATATTGTCAGAACCAGATAAAACTGATGAATGTTATAAAGGAATATTATCAAAATTATATATTTTTCTCAATTCAGTAGATTTTGTAAATAATGCTTGTATTATATCTCCTAATAACAAGTCCACAGTACTTAAAGAACTTGTAGAATACATGATAAATCTTGATGGTTGCAATGATTCTGATTCTTCTTTTACATGTATTGATAAAACTACAGGTCCAGTAGCATTTTCTACATTTATGTCTAATCAAAAATCAGTTGGTAGTATACCTTTTGAAACTGTAACTTTTAATGAAAATTTTAATAAAGATTTACCAGGAATATACTTAATTCACCATGTACAATTGTCTTGGATGAGTCCATTCTTTAGGACATTAGTTATAAACTATTGTAAATTTAATAAGTTTTATATCATAGATATAATAGTAATAATTAGTGTAATATTACTATTATTATTATTGATTATAATAATATATAAACTATTTAGACATAAAAAATAATTATTAATATAAATATATATTAATAATTAAAATAGACAAATTACATTTTAATAACCTTGTCAAAACATCCTTCTACAACTTGATGAGCTACTACAATAGTCTGTTTACCGCTAAAATTTTCACTAATTGTCTCAAAAATAATATTAGATAATTCTTGGTTTAAATTAGAAGTACATTCGTCCAACATTAAAAGAGGAGTATTAAACATTTCAGCTAAAGCTAATGTAAAGGCAAGTATTACTCGTGATAATTCACCCCCAGATAATGGGGTTAAATCAGTTTCCATCCCCTTATAAAATACATTAACATTGATTTTAGGTTTCACACTATCTTTACCTTCTTTAAATGTAAGTAAGCTAACAGAAATTGGATGATCTGGGAAAAAACTTTCCAAATAAATACTAGCATGTTGATTAATACTATTTATAATATTAATCATAGCCAAGCTTTCAGCTTCTAAAATTTTATCTCTAAATTTAGATACTGCTACATACTCTGCTCTACACTCCTTTTCCTTCTCTTCTAAAATTTTTATTTTTTCTTTAAAATTATTATACTTAACTATTTCTTTTTCATTAGCTTCCCAATTACTGATTTCTTTCAATAATTCTTCTTGTTTTTTCATATCATCTTGAACTTGGCTTAATTCATTTTCTTTTTCCCTTAATACACTACTCAATATATCATCAGACCTAATTTCTTTGTAAATACTTTTATGTTTTTCTTCCAGCACATTTATACTATTATTCGTTTCAATTTCTCTAGTTTTAAGTTTATCTAACTCTATATTTAAATATTCTAACCTTTTACTTAAACTTTCTTGATCATTTATTTCTTGTCTCAAATGCTCTTCATCATAAGATTGAATTTTTGAATTTGCTTCTAGATGTTGTATACGTTCTATAAGATTCTGATTATTTGTTAAAAAGGAATTATATGAGCTCGAGAAAACCTCATTATCTAAATTGTGCTTAATTTCTTTAGTTTTCTTTTCTAATAATAGTTGAGAATGTTTAAACTCTTGTAAATAATTCAAATCTACAACTATGTCATCATACCGTAAATCATCTTCATATAATTTTTTGATATCATATATTTCTTTTTTAATTACACTAGCTCTTTCTAAATTTGATTCATCTATGAATAATGATTTATTTAGTTTTGAAATTTCTTCTGATAAAATGAGTATTTCCTCATTTAATTTTTCTGGGCAGACTTCACAATCCGCAAGTAATCCATCATTATCAAAAATTTCCAACTTGTTATTTACTAATTTTAAATTAGAACTACAGCAAGGGCATATATATGTACTTATTTTTTCCTTTTTGGAAATTAGCATATCATTAAGTCTGCTAATTTGCTCCCTTTTATTTGATACAGAACTTTCCGTAGTATCTATATTACTTAATTCTTTTCCCAACTTTTCTAGTTTTTCTAAATTTATCAAACAACTTTTAAGGTCTTCTATTAAATTACATGTTTCTTCTTTACTATACTCTACCCAAAGTATGCTATTATTTTTTTCCAATTCATTATGTAAATCCATAATCTCGTTTTCTTTCATATTTAGAAGTAATTTTTCATTATTAATCTTCTGATTACGCAATTCAATAAGTTCTTTGTTTCTTAAACAATTTGTCAAATCTTCCTTTAAGCTAGCTAAATTTTCATCGCCCAAATAATAAATTTTTTCATTTTCTAAATCATCATCTATTTCATTAATTTTAGCTTTAATATCACTTAAGTTTTCTAGTTTAGATGTTAGGGATATATTTAAAAAGTTAATAGTCTGTAACTCTTCTTCAGTATTTTTGATAAACTTTTTAATTCTCTTACGCAAAACCAAGTAATTAGAAAATTTAATCTTTTGATTATTAATAATTTTTTGAATACTACTCTTCTTTTTAAACGGTAGAGGAAACTTTATATCTAAAGGTATATCCATCTCCTCAAAAATATTTTTTGTTGTATTTAACTGCGCACTAATATTAATTAGCTCCTCATTAGCTTGTTGAATACTATCTTTAGTTTTTATTTTAATTTTAGCAATATCAATATCTTTACAAGCAAACTTCTCCAAAAATTCTAGTTTATCAGCAGGAGACATTAGCATAAAACTATTTAAATTATTTTGTTGGATATAACCACTCGTTTTAAAAGTATTACCAAATTTTTTATTAATTACCTCTTGACCTGCGTCATCTTCGTACATATCATTCACAACTAATCTATTTGGTCTTTTAGTTCTTATAATTTTCATATCGTCAAAGTATAATTCAACCTTACAAGACGTTTTACCATAAGATTGTACTTTATTACCATCACCAAATAAAGCAAAAAATATCCCTTTAAGAATACTAGTTTTACCTGAACCTGAATCACCAGATAATAAACTTATCCCTTTTTTACCTAAATCTATTTCGAACTCTTCGTAACATAAAAAATTTGTAAACTTTAATTTCATTTTATACTTTAAGTTATAACATTAAATGAAAAAAACAAATTTATTATTAAATAATTTTTAACTTAAAAAACAATTACCCAAACATAAAATGTTAACTTATACAAAATACAATGAAGAAAAGCTCGCAGTTAGAGGGGACCGTAATAAGTATCAAAATTTTATCAAAACATTAGGAGGAAGATGGAACTCCAGAATGAAAGGAGGTGAAGGATGGTTCGTGCCCATAATACAAGAAAGTAATCTAAAAAATTTTATTAACGAAATTAATGACGACGATAAAAAATCAGTAGATACACTAGATTCTACACATGATAATACTATTAAAGAAACTGGAGAACAAAGATTAGAAGAACTAGATGAAGAAAGTACCGAAGAGGAAGAAGAGGATGAGGAGCAAAGTGTAGAAAATGAAGAAAGTACTGATGATGAACTAGAATCAACGGAGCCAGATAAAAATATGAATCCTTTAATTCTTCAACTACTAAAACAAAATAAATTGTTAAATCCAAATAGTTATTTATCAAGTGATGATAATAGTGATGATGAAAGCTTACATCTTGAAGATAGTTGTTCTGATTCAGAAGAAAACCACGAAAACGAATTTAATGACCAAAGAACACATCCAATAGTTACTAACAAGGTATTCCCAAATAATCATTCACCTTTACGTAGAGATAGAAAACAACCAATTGAAACTGTTTTAACATTTCCTAAACAAGAAACTAATCAAGTTACAAACCTCACATTTCCTAAACAAGAAACTAATCAAGTTACAAACCTCACATTTCCTAAACAAGAAACTAATCAAGTTACAAACCTCACATTTCCTAAACAAGAAACTAATCAAGTTACCAATCTCACATTTCCTATGGCAGACTTACAATCACAGGAGTTGAAAAAAGAACAGGAATTAAGGGAGCAGGAATTAAGAGAACAGAAGATAAAAGAACAGGAATTAAAGGAACAAGAATTAAGAGAGCAAGAATTAAGGGAGCAAGAATTAAGGGAGCAGGAGTTACGGGAACAGGAGTTAAGGGAACAGGAGTTAAGGGAGCAGGAGTTAAGGGAGCAGGAGTTAAGGGAGCAGGAGTTAAGGGAACAGGAGTTAAGGGAACAAGAATTAAGGGAGCAGGAATTAAGAAAGCAAAGGAAAGAAATGAAAAAACAGGAAAAAATGAGAAAACAGGAAGAATTAAGAGAGCAAGAAGAATTAAGAGAGCAAGAAGAATTAAGAGATCGTGAGTTAAGAAGAAAACAAGAATTATTGGAGCAAGAAAGATTAAGAAAAGAAGAAGAAGATTTGAGAAAAGAAGAACTAAAAGAACAATTAAAATTAAGAAAACAAGAAGCAAATTTTTCTTATATAAGTCCTTCAAAAAAAGATAATCTAAAATCACACCGTTATTATGAAAGTGATGAGTCAATCGACGAACCTATTAAATCTGAAACATTAAAACATCAATCTAGAATTGATAAAATGTTAGCTTTTAAAAAAGAAATAATGGAAAAACAAAGGGAAAAAGAAATAAGGCGTAGAGAAAGTAAAAGAAATGATAAAAAGAAATATAGTAAAGTTGAAACTAATGACACAATAGGATATTATACTGATTTTAGTAAAAATCCAAAAAAATTCAAATCCATGTACGTAGACAGTGGGTCTTCATCCGACGAAATGTATCCATCTTCATCTGAATACTCTGAGAGCTCTGATGACTTCCCGAGCCCAGATAGTCCTAAAAAATATAACGGACACAAAGAATTATTAAATCAAATTAAAGATTTACAACGTAAAGTTCATGAATTGGAGATTAAAAATCAAAAATTAAGAGCAGATTTAAGAAACAAATAAATATTATATTAAATTACTTAATTTAATATAATATAATCTTATATATTATATTAAATTACTTAATTTAATATAATATAATCTTATATAAAATGGAACCCACTATTGAACAATCTTTTTATTTAGCTACAAAAAAAGTGGCTAAATATTACTATAGCATTGATAATGATACATTATTAAAACTTTATGGATTGTATAAACAAGCTACAATTGGTGTTAATAACACTCCTCAACCAGAAACAATAAGCCTCAGAGCTTTAGCAAAATGGAATTCCTGGAATAATGAAAAAAACAAATCAATTATTTCTGCCATGCAAGAATACATTGACTTAGTTAAGATTTTGATTCGGTAGCAAGCAAATTCATTTTATTCTTTTCATAGTAAAATTTAAAAAATATTATTATAAGGTAACAAACTAACATATAGAAGGACGTTATAATTAAAGGAATATTTTTAGTACTTAAAGCAAAAATTATCCATAATATTTTAGCTAAACTTCCAAGTACCATATATTCGTATTTAAATCCAACAGTGGCTTTTTTAATAACAGCACTATATAGATTAGGAAGTATTGCTAACGCAGTAAGCACGGTAGCAATATAACCAACAATTTGAATATTCATTTATAGTAAATAAATATTAACAATTATTCCTTTTTAACAATATATTCTTCTTTATTATAGTTTTTAGTTATACTATTACCTGGTAATATAGTAGCATTTCTTTCGTTTTTTGGTAAAAAATTTATTGATAAACCTATTCCTATTCCAAAAGAGAAGCCATAACATACTTTTTTACCCATTTCTTTAATTAAACACATTTTATATTATTATTTATCTTTTTAATTGAGAATCCCATAATTTGTAATAATCTTCTAGAGTCCAATCTTTATTTATTGATTCAAATATTTTTAAACGTTTTAATTCTCCTCTTGCCGATCCTGTTGGTTTAGAAATAGTTACGTCTCTGGCCATCGCTTTGATCCAGAATTCTTTTGGGTAATAATTATCACATAATATATTCCAAATACTATCGGGGAAAATACTTAAATTTTTACAACTTAATAATAAATCATATATGTCCTGTAATCTTAAATTTTTAGAAATTACTTCTAAATGATCAAAGTGTAAATTTATTAACATTATATTATATTATATTATTGTAATTTTTATTTATAAATATATAAAATGCACATTGGTATATATTTTGCTATATTTATAATGTTTATATTTTCATTAATATTAGGTTTTTATATTTATTCAAGGATTAGTAATAAAAACAACAAAACTACTAAAGAGCTCTTGACAGAAGCTAAACAAGACTCAAAAGTACAGGATTTAATAGGAACTTGGGAAATTAAAAACAAGGATATGCCTATCAAACAATTTACAATTAATAAAGAAGATATAGTTAAAATAAAAAGTGATGAACATCACTATCTTGGATGCCCAGCTTGTAATACAAAACCAGCCAAAGCAGTTAAAATCAAAGTAAAAAATCTTGTTTATAAAAATAATCCTTTTGCTAATAAACTTAAAGATCTTCTTAAGAATGAAAAATATGTATATAAATTAGTACTACACTCCAATGGAGTCGTAAAATTTATAATAAATCCCGATTTACCCGAATATACAAAATTATTAGTTTTACGAGCAGATAGTAGAAATTGGTTTAATGTAATATTAAATATTATACATAGGAAAATGTACGGGTGTTTTTGTCTTGGTATTCTTTCAAAAGATGGTAAAAGTATACAAAGATACAATAGATGGATGGATAAATACCCTGATGAATTTTATAAAATGGTAAAAATCACCTAATTTAAAATATTATCATATTAATAAAAACATATGGATAATATTAATTGGGGTGAAATTACTACAGCACCAGATTTTGATGAATGTTTCAACGATAAAGAAATTGAAGGTAAAATAGTTAATGTTTATGATGGAGATAGTGTCAAAATTATAATTCCATTTTTAGATTATTTTTTTAGAGTAACCTGTAGATTAGCTCACGTAGATACTCCTGAAATTAGAGCAAAAACTATCGAAGAAAAAAATTACGCAATTTTAGTTAGGGATAAATTAAGAGAAAAAATTTTAGATAAAGTAGTAACTATTAAATGTGGTAAAATGGATAAATACGGAAGATTACTTGTTAATATTTTCCTCTATAATGAAGAAAAATCAATTAACGACTGGCTAATAGAAAATAAATACGCGTACCCATACGAAGGTGCTACCAAAAAAGATTGGGAAACCATTTTAAAAGCTAATTTAAAAGAATAACAACTTTTATAAAATATAATTATGTATAGGTTCCATAAATTTATGTATGATAGCTGACGATAGCTTATAGGGGTTCGGGATAGGGATATTAACAATATAGAATAAATTTATTATTCAATTGTTAATCTGCATGCATGGTAGGTAGGTATTTAATTTTTAATTCTTTAGTTTATTTATAAAATATTACATTACTAATAGGGTCATTAGTTTTGTAACACCTTTTTAGTATATTCTTACTGTGAGTTGATAATATACTGGATTCCTGGCCAGTCTCTACTATTTTTATCCTCTTTTGAGTTTATGCTATTGTTTTAAAGTTAATACTTTTTGTATTAACTTTACAAGAAGTTTGATTTAATTATGTACTAATGTTACTATATCATCAAGATCCTCAGCCGTATATCCCCATTTCTTATACCATTCATCACCATGTGCATCTTTTAATAAATCTTTTTCATTTTGCTCTAACATACTAGGATGTAATCCTGAAACAATTTGGGTCTCAACATAAGCAACAGCTTCTAACATATCATCACCCATTGTTGATTTTGATTGATTTCCTTCAAAATCTACTGTACCATATAGTTCTTCTCCTATCCTCTGATATCTCTTCTTTTGCTCAGGGCTTAAAGCAGCTAAAGCTGTTCGGGCTAAAGCACCTTCAAATAAATCATTATCACCACCTTTATTAACATAGTCTTTATTTTTGTTTGTAGACATTTATACTTTTTATCGTAATCTTTAAAATAAATTTAAAATATATAATTAAAGATACTTTTTAGACTAAATAAATGTCTATAAAAATCGCCGTTGGCTACAAATGTGGATCAGGAAAAGACACATTTTGTGATTATATTATGCATAGATTCAAACACAAAAAATGTACTAGAATTAGTTTTGCAGATCCAATTTATAGTATTCTAGATGCAGCACAAGAAATATGTAACCTTCCAAAAACAAAAGATAGAAAATTTTTACAATTTATTGGTAATGATTGGGGTAGAAATATTGATCCTGATTTATGGATTAAAATAGCAATGTCCAAAAGTAAACATAATGACATTAGTCTAATCTCTGATTTAAGATATAATAATGAATTTCAAACTCTTAAAGCAAATGGATGGTTTAATGTTAAAATTATTAATAATAATATCTCTCCCGACAGAATAGGGAATGGAAATAAAGACCATATCTCAGAAACCGAACTTGACATTGTACACGATTTATGCTGGGATTACATCATTTACAATAATGGAACTCTAGAAGAATTTTATCAAAATATAGATATCATGCTGAAAGAAAAATTTCTTTTGTAAAATATTCACTCCACTTTTTACAAACTGATCTATAGATTGTCTTATCTTTATAATAAATAGTATAAGATTGTTCATCATCATTATATGGTATATGTAAAACACGAGTATCCAAATTTACATATTTTAATATTTCAGGGACCAAGTCACCAATTAGATTATTCATTTATAAATTGTTAAGTCATTTTTAATTTATTAAAAATGACAAAAGATGCTACCTATAATAACCACAGCGTGCACATTCATGATGACTATGGTGATCATAAGATTCAGTATCTCTAACCCAAATGTGATTATCACATAATTCAATTAATTTATTTGACTCTGTTTTGTAAATCTGTTCAAGATTATTTAAACTACGTCTATGGTACTCGATGTTAAATTTTAATTCTAAAACTTTATTTTTCTGAACTTCAAAAGACATTTTATAAAATGTCTTTATATTTTAATTTCAATTTTTGGAGATACATCTTATTTTAAAGTGATAACCTAATTAAAAAAAGATTGTATAATAGTTATAATATTTATCTTTTCTATTTTCTTTATAAAGTATATAGTTTTTTACTTGATTATAATAATAATACTTTGGAAGTTGTTTGATTATCAAATATATGATATCTTTATGAAAAGGTAAAAGTATATATAAAAATTTCCAGTTATATTTTGCACGTAAAGTATTAATTTATTATATATATTAATAAATTAAAAATTCCTACAGCTATCATCAAAGTTATAATTATAACATTTTTTTATCTATAATAAATAATGTCAACTAATTCAATCATAGAAAATTATAACCCCGTTACTATGTCTTATCCTCAATACCAAAGCTATTTAGCATCTGGTAATAACGCAATTGATGCGTCTGGTGGTGTTTCCACCTCGCAAATTGGACCTGGAGGAGTTATATTAGGTAATGTAAGACAAAATGCTTTTACCGCTGGACATATGGTTAGTAGTAGATATACCACGAAACCAATCAACTCAAATACAGCTGGTTTAGGATGGCTCTAATTAAGGATCTTGGTGCCCTAAATCAATGAAATTACCTATTTTTTATCTTTAGGATTTTTATCTTCAGGATTTTTATCTTCAGTATTTTCTAATATTTTAATTAATTGCGATTTTTTACAGTTATTCTTCACTAAATACCAATCTTTGAATAACAAACTTTCTATACATACACCTAGTAATGAAGAGATTATGATCACAAATACAATTAATGGTATATAACGGGATATTAACATTATTGTTATTGTAACAAATATTAGTATCCAATGATGTATATGATAACAATTTTTAGATCTAATTAAAACAAATTCTTGTAATTCACCCTTTTTAGATGGTAGATAATTTATCTTATATGCTATTAAAAATCCTAATAACAAATATAATATAACTAATATAATATTAATAATACTCATTTATTTTAACAAATCTTTGTTAAAATAAATTTAAAATTGATATTTGTTAAATCTGTAAGTTTTTTAAATAAAATGGAAAAACATTTAAAATTAGTATACGGACATAATAAATTTCGTTCCCATCAAAAAGAAATTATACAAGATATTCTAAATAATGATAACGTCTCAGTAATTATGCCTACAGGCATGGGGAAATCTTTATTATATCAATTCCCCGCAACATTTACTAATAAAATATCTATTATCATTTCTCCTTTAATATCTTTAATTAATGACCAATGCCAAGCTCTTAAAAGCAAAAACATCAACTGCTTGAACTTGTCCGATAAAAATTTCTGTACCAATTTAAAACGTTGCTCTTGTACTCTTTGTAAAGTATGCAGAGATGAAGAAGAACTCACTTTTATATATTGTACCCCGGAATGGTTTAGCGTCCATGGAATTAAATTACTTAAAATAAAAGAAAAAATTGGATTAATTGCATGTGATGAAGCTCACTGTATTTCAAACTGGTCACATGATTTCAGACCAGCTTATAAAAAGATATGTAACCCACTAAGTAATTTCCATAATATACCATTACTAACTGTCACAGCAACAGCTACACCAGATGTTCTAGAAGATATATATGAAATACTTGAAATAGAAACAATTAACGAATATTCAACTGGTTCTAAAAGACCAAATTTAGCAATAAATATTTTCGACAAAGCTTCATGGAATCTAGAAGTTGTTAATAAAGATGAACCAACAATTATTTATGCTCAATCCAGAAAAGAAACAGAATCATTAGCTATTCAATTTCAAAGTAACGGTATAGATTGCTTATATTATCATGCAGGAATGGCAGATAAAGACAGAACACATGTTCATAATGAATTTCTAGAAGGTAAGATAAACCTTGTAATCGCTACCATAGCATTTGGAATGGGTATAAATAAATCAGACATTAGACATGTTATAAATTACGGAATTCCTACCGACCTAGAAACATTTTACCAAGAAATTGGAAGAGCTGGTAGAGATGGGATGCCTTGCAAATCTAGTTTGTACTATGATGATAAAGATTTTAACAAAGCTGTATTTCTTATAAAGAAAGGTAACGAATCTCAACTAGAAAACAAATATAGGTATCTTGATATTTTCAAAAATTTTTTACAAGAAAATAGTATTTGCAGACAAGTTATGATTGATGAATATCTCAAAAATGGAAGTCTTCCCACAGAAAATATTGAGGAAGATAAATGTGCTATTTGTGATAACTGTAACTGTGTACAAGTAGGAATACTCTTCGATATTACTACAGATGCAAACAAAGTTATAGACATTCTTTCACTAGAACCTTACGCATTAGGAATGACGAAGACACTGCAATTATGTAAAAGTATTGGTCTCAAAGATTACTTAAAAATTATTATAAATGAGCTATGTAAGAAGAAATTTATCAAAAAAGATAATACTAAATTTGGTATCCTATACCAAGTTACAACTAAAAATCATGTACAAAACATCCAAGTCTTTATCCCAGAATTATTATATAACAGTATCATGAAAAGCACACACGTGTATGATAGAGTTAGAAAATTAATGGCTGACAAATATAATATCTCTGAAAAAACTTTTCTAAATGATAAAGTATTACATAATATTAAACAAATAAAACCAACCACCCTCATGGAACTTATAATGGTAGATGGTGTATCCGAAGAATTTGCAGTTAACTACGGTTCTGAACTATTAAGTTTAGTAAAACCAGGATGCGTCCAACCTAAACCAAAGAAAAACACTACAGAAAAATGTAAACCTAAAATTTCAAATACCATACAAGAAACCATTAATTTGTATAAAAACGGTAGTAAAGTAAAAGAAATTGCTACAATCAGAAATATTAAATCTATGACAGTTGAAAACCACATTTCCGAATATTATGGTACATATCCTTCAGAAATAAAGGAAACCACGATTATAATTACCGTAGATAATATTAAAGCTGTAAATAAAGCCAAAAATAACTTACCTGAAAATTCTAAACTTACTCCAATTATGGATCAACTTGAAGATATTTCATGGTTACAATTAAAAATAATTTTAAAAGCTTTGTCTTCCCATTCTGAACAGGAATTAATTGAAATAATTTAGAATAAATTTAATTTTTTAATACAACTTCATTTTAAAAATTTAAAATGAAGCTATCCACACTGCCAACAGACGTTCTAAGCGTCATATATAACAACAATATGGTTGATCACTTGACAGTTTCGAGCCTCTCGAGAGAATCAAGACAACTGGTACAGCAAAACGTCAATAAATTAAAGATGATTCGTTATAATACCACTGTTAACCAATTTAATTTACTTCAAGAGTTTTGTACTTATATACCTGTTTTTAATTTAACTACTATTTATTTTGAAGATAATGAATGGTATATTGAATTAGACAACTAAAATATGATTGAATAAATTTGTTTGTAAAAATACAAACAAATTTAAGCTGTCAAAGACGTAAGTTCTTTACTAAACTCACTATTATCTTCCTCCATATCTTTTATCTCATAATAATTATTCGTAAAAGCTTGAAACTCCATATCACCACCACCAGCCATCTTTTCACAAGCTATCTTATGAGATGCTTGCTTAATTTCCCCATCCAGTAACGCTTTCGCCAGTTTAGTAGCCCTCACATCTTTCTGTACCTTTCCCTCCTCGTTTTTATATTGAAATATTTGTCTTGCGGCGTCTGTACATATATATTTCAATTTACCTTGTTCATCCTTAAGTATATTATCGTAAGCAAAACGTGCCGCCCCTTTCTGACCCTGTATCAAGTACTCATCAGAAAAATTACTCTGAATAGCTTGATTTATCGCACCATAAGACATATCCATTGGCGCGGCTATCATTATTTTGTTATTATTATTCGTATTCGTCTGCACACGAGGCTGCTTCGCTATTTCGTTAATAGTTGACTGACTTTCCTTTACTATTTCATTAATAGTTGACTGATTCTCTTTCGATTGATTTTTATAAAATTCATTTTCAACTTCTAACCGAACTGTTTTTATCTTATCTTTAAGTATTTCGATTTCCTCTTTTAAGTGAAAATTCTCTATATTTTTTTGATTCAACTCAAATTTGTATTTATCTATACATATCAATGTATGTTTTGTTAATCTTTGGTTGGTAGAAAACTGTTTTTTACAGTATTTACAATCATAAGTTATACTATTAATTTCTTCTTTAGGTTTTAAAGTTTCTTGTATTTTTAAGCAAGACTTTGTAGTTTTTTGATGATAATTAAGACTACTCTTTGAAGAATACATTTTGGAACAATACTCGCATTCAAATGACATTTTATATTTAAAAATTTATTCTTTAAATTATTTAGTTTCATAAAATAGATTATAACATATAAAACTAAATTACTAGATATTATTATTAAAAGATAGATTTAGTTTTTAATAATAATATCTAGTTCTATTTAGTCTTATCTAGTCTATTATGTTTCTATATAAAATATATAAAATATCTAGAATTAATCATAAAAAATTCTTTTTTCCATCGATTTTTTTCTGCACACATTTAAAATGTGTGCAGAAACATAGATTTGTATTAGAGAATTGAGATTATAAAATTTTTAAAGTACTTCAAAAAAGTATCTACTTTAAAAATTCAAAACATTTTTTGTATTTTTGAAAATCTATATTTTTATCTTCTTGTTAATTAAATCTTTCTCTATATCTATCGGTGTAGCTATCATTATATTATCATTATTATTCGTATTCGTTTGTATATTTGGCTGTATTGCTATTTCGTTAATAGTTGCTCGATTTTCTTTTGATATATCACGTAAAATCCGATTCTCAGTTTCTAATTGAATTATTTTTACCTTTTCTTTAAGATTTGCTACTTTTTCTTTCAATTCAAAAATCTCTACATTTTTTTTACCTATTTCAAATTTGTATTTATCTAGGCATATAGGTGTATGTCTGTATAAATGGATAGCTTGTGTAAATTTTTTATCACAGAACTCACAATCATAACTTATGTGATCTACCTTATTATTATTATTTGTAGATTTTTGTATCACTATACAATATTTTGCAGTTTTTTGATGTTTAATCATATTACCTTTAAGATTAAATGTTTTATTACAGTATTCGCATTCAAAATTCATTTTATAATAAAATATTTATATTTTAATTGATTTTCCTAAATAAATAAATAATTTATATATTTAGGAAAATACTTTAAAAATTCAAAACTAAATCTTGATAAAAGATTGCTTGATGTGTATTATAATTACGTAATTAAAATAAAATTGGTTTTTTAAAAGGATGTCTTTGTCATAATAAAAAATGACAGATTACAAAATACAAAAACCATTTTTAAAATGGGTTGGTGGTAAGACACAAATTATCCATGATATAATTGCGAAAATACCAAAAGAAATACAAAATTACCATGAACTATTTTTGGGAGGTGGCAGTGTTTTGCTTGCTGTTTTATCATTATATAAACAGAACAAGATTACAATTCACGGTAGAATTATGGCTTATGATATTAATAATGACTTAATCAACGTATATAAAAATATTCAATCCAATAAAGATGAATTGTATGATTATATTAATACATATATGGAAGAATACGATAGTCTTGACGGAGTATTAGTTATTAGGACAGCAGAGACTCTTGATGAGGCAAAAACATCAAAAGAAAGTTATTATTATTGGTTAAGAAATAAATATAATAATATAGATAAAAACACAGTAGAATGTTCAGCCTTATTTATGATTCTTAATAAAACTTGTTTCAGGGGAATGTATAGAGAAGGGCCAAATGGCTATAATGTTCCTTTTGGGCATTACAAGAGCACACCTTCTATAATATCTCGTGAAGATTTGGATACTATTAGTGATTTAATTAAAGATGTAATATTTATACATAGTGATTTTAGAGAATCAATAAGCAATGTTGAGGAAGACGATTTTATGTATTTAGACCCTCCATATGCTCCTGAAAATTCAAAATCATTTGTTGGATATGTCAATGATGGTTTTGATTTAGAAATGCACGAAATGTTATTTGACCTTGTAAAAAAATCAGGTATTAATTTCGTAATGAGTAATTCTAATGTAGAAATGGTAACTGACAGTTTTAAAGACTATGAATTCGAATCTATTGTAGCAAGAAGAGCAATTAATTCAAAGAATCCTGGTGCAACAGCAAAAGAAGTTATTATCTATAAATAAATTTGATTTAGTGTATTACAGATTCTTATCACGCATATAATGGAAACAAAAAGTTTATCAAAATTCTCAGAAAATGCTTGGCAACAGTGTTTAAAATGGTCATCTGCTAACCTATATAATATTAATAAAATTCCTGGGAAAACTATAAAAGAACTGAAGGAAGAAAAAAAAGCAGAAGAGAGGAAATGGGGTAATTCAATGATTAACAAAACCAATTCTGGACAATGGACTAATATACTAGGAGAAGAAATGGTATGTAAGGTTTTGGAGGAAAAGGGTGAAAATCCTAGAAGACCCAGTATAAAAGGGGGATTAAAACCTGATTGGGAGACAGATAAATTTATGTACGAAGTCAAAACTTCTAGTTGGACTATAGCTGGAACAGCAGGTGAAAAAGTGTTGGGAACTTGGATTAAATATCAAAGTATACCAGAACTTTATGGTAAACCTTTAAAAATTGTCTGTGTTGCCTATCAAGAATATGAATTGGAATATGGTAAAACAAAATATTTTGGTAAAAATGTTACTGACAAAACTAGGGACATTTTAAATCTTGCTAAATCTTGGGAAATAGAATATGTAAAATTTAGCGATTTGGTAAAAGATATACCAACCTAAAATAATATACAAACATTTATTAGATTTTAATCTAATAAATGTTCTCGGGTCCAACGTTTTTGAAATGCGTAGAGAAACATATTATCTAAATAAATTAAGAATCATATTTTTCATTTCCTTTCTTTTTGGGTCATTCAAAAAACTTTTTACCTTTTGAGGTAGCTCAGCCAAAGCTACTGCTTCTTCTCTTTTAAATGGCAACATTTTTACACCTTGACCATTGATTGCTATGACATGTAAGTCTACATGGGTTCCTGCTTTAATACCATAGAATGGGTTGTCTATTGTAACTAAATCTTCAAAATACATATATCTGACAGCTCCATCCGGTAAATGCCCACTAGCTGGTTTAACTTCTCCATTTATTGAGTCGTATTTTAATTTCCTTGCATCCCATTCCCATACTTTAGCATTTAACTGAGCAAACTGTAGTGTTCCTGAACCACCAACATATTTTGTCCAGCTTTGGCCACCTATTTTAAAAAATTCGAGAGGACTCAACCCTTTATTAATACTTCTTCCAAAAGATTCCCATGTATTCATTGGTACCATATTCCACTGACCTCCCCAACCAGTATCCATGAAAACCATAGTTATTTTACCTGTATCTACATTTTCTTTTTGAATAGAATTTAATACATGTGAGTGTCCCATATTTTCTAAAGTACCTCCATCACTTGCACCTATATATTTATATTTTTTACTTAATTCATAAACTTTATTAGGATCCCAACTATTTAATACTGACCAATCATTTGTAGAAAATTTATAGTAATTAGGTAATTTCGATAATACTGATATTTGAGGTTTAGAATACTTTCTACTTTGGTTCAATATATTTTGTAAAGCATCCTGAACCCAATTAGACTTTGTAGAAGAAATAATTTTTCCCATGAGTTCATTATTTTGTAAAAATCCAAAAAAGGAACTACCTGTAATAGAAATATCCCAAACTGTATTTAAATAATTTTGAGTAAGCCCTTGATTTTGCATATCTATGTTATCGACAGTTTTATCGTCAACAGAAATATTATACACACCATTTCTAGAATCCATAAACATGAAATCAATTTCTTTACGTGGATTTGTTCCAGCTAACATTGGTATTAAAGGAACATGAGGACAAGCTGACCCAGGACAATTTAAAGTATTAGGATTTGGCCTTTCTAAACATTTATAAACAATAGGTTTTTGAGTATCATTTTTATTAGTTGTTTCAAACTGTTTTTGGGCTGAAAGAGCCCATATTATACTTTTATTTTGAAATAAAGGTAATTTATTTCTTAAATTTCTAGAAATCAAATCATTATACACTCCCCCAGTAAAAATATTTTGAGCTAAAAAGTCTCCCCAAGAGTGAGTAAGGAAATTCCTGGCTCTAGCTAGTAAATGATAGTCTGCTTCTAACCAATTACTTGAAGGAGGAACCATATTTTTGAACCATGCTATAGAAGCAGCTCTTCCTATATCACCTCCAGCATATACAGCATTTACAAACTTAGGAGAATATCCTATACAGGCTGCGAACCATCCGCCCCCACTTACACCACTAATATCTGTAAAATTTTTAAATACCTTACCTACACGGTCTTGTCCAGACATATTTTGTGTATATAATTCATCACCTAACCATTGAACTACGGAATGAGCTGCGGCAAAAGATCGAGTTCCACCACCAGAAATTGATAAAGTTTGATATTTTCCAAAGATTGTTGATTTGTTTCTTATATTTTTTTCTATATGGTCCTTTGTATCAACCTTTGTATCAACCTTTGTATGGTCCTTTGTATGGTCCTTTGTATGGTCCTTTGTATGGTCCCTTGTATGGTTCTTTGTATCAACCTTTGGGTCATCTTTTGTATGGTCCTTTGAATCAACCTCGGGGTCATCTTTTGAATGGTCCTTTGTATGGTCCTTTGTATCAACCTCGTGGTCATCTTTTGAATAATTATTATTCATTAGGACCTTACTAATCAAATAAACTCCGCAAACTAGTACTGCAATAGATATAATAATGCTTACTATTGTAATTGTATCCATTTTTAATTATTAAATTAATTAAAAAATAATTATATTACTTAGATTTTTATAAAACTAAAATATTGCAAAAAATAAATGTCGGATCCAAAACAAAAAAATTCTGATAAAACAAGAAATGTGGGTGGTTGTCAAGGAACTATAAATGGGTGCTGTAGTGATGGACATACTCAAGCTAAATCAAAAGATGACCCATGTAAATCAAAACCAACCAATAATAAAATTTTACTAATAGTAGCTATTGTAGCCGGTATTCTATTTTTATTAGGACTTGTTGGTGTTTATTTTTGGAAAAAAGTACCTGATCATCCCCGGGTATAAAACTCTATTCGCGATAAATATCTTTAAATAAAAATATTTAAAGATAGAATTAGGATAATTATATCTTTAATGGGGAAAAAGAAAAAGAAGAATACATCTAGTACTGAGTTAATCTCTTTTGAGAATTTTGAACAAGAATTACAAAAATCATTGCCCACGGTCGAGCCACCAGCTGAGGATCGCCAAGTAGTTGGCGATCGTATTTATAAACTTATAGAGGAGCGTTTTCCTGAACATGCTGATAAACTAACGGGTATGATTCTTGAACTTGATAGGACACAGCTTGATGAAATTATGAAAGACCCAAAAGTTTTTGAGATGTGTGTAGATGCGGCACATGAACAGCTTTCAGAATGGCTTAAATTTAGAGAATAAGGACAAAAAAATTATTCATTTATAATATATTTATATTATAAATGAATTGGGAGCACTTACAAAATGAACATCGTATAAGAACTCAACAAGTTCTTGATAGAATTACACGTGAAAATACATTAAGTTTATTAACTAACAAAAATAAATCTACTGTTGAAGAAGCTTTTTCCAGAGTATCTTGTTGGATATGTATGGATAAGAAAATGGTTTGGGGAAATAGAGGATGGGGAGCAAATATTGATGGAAGAGGTTCACATGATTTACTAACATGTGGAAGATGTCAAGAAAATGGTTGTGATCATAAGTGGAATCATTGTAGAGATATGTCATTCATTGAAGGTGCTAAATATTTACCAAAAGACGATAACGCTACTGATGATAAAAAAGCTGTGTTAAGATTACAAGTGGTAATTGATAAATCTTAATTTATACAAATTTTAAAGTCTAGATTTAATTTTTTTAAAACAATTACGCTGATTACCTTTATCATCAAATAATCCAAATACTAAAATTAATAAAGTAAAAGCTATTATTAATCGTTTAGACATTATTAGTCGTGAATTTTACTTTTTTAAATTATCATATTTTGTATTAATTCTTAATACAAAATGTAATTAAATTGTAAACTATTTAGTTATATCCTTGAACCATATTATGATAGGGGTGAGAAAAAGCACTGCCAACTTGTGGCGCTGAAATCACCGAATGGGATTGATTTTTAGCAATTATAACTACTATTAAACTTATAATAGGACCCATAGGTATTATTGGTAGAAGCCCTAAGACTCCTACAACCCGTGCCCAAGTTGGAAGATTTTTCCAATTAGATACAAGAAGGACGATGGCGGTAATCCAGATTACCAAAGCAATTATTAATGCTACTGCATAAACACCAACTGACATTCCTAAAATCATACCAGCAGCTTTATCTCCGTTAGTACCAGTACCACCATTATCAGTAACATATTTTTCCTTTCTTTTCTGGAATTCAACACCTTCTTTGATCAATTCAAACAAAGTAAAGTTAAAGTTCATATCTTTTATATTAATAATTTAATAAAATAATTAAAAAAAAGATTTACAAAGAATTTGAACCACGAACTGGTCCAGCTGCAATTCCTCCTGTGGGGTAACCATCTGCTGTAGTATTATTAGGATCCATTTGTTGTAATGAAACCTTAACAATGATGTCGCCAGTTAACGTATTTAACTCTTCAGTAGAAGGAATGTAAGAAAAAGTTAATCTTAAAGATGCAGAAACAGCAGAATCTCGTAATATTGAAATGAAAGGACTTGTAGAACTTTGGGGATTAAATTCACCTGATACAAAATTAGGATATGCTAATGAATTATTTAAAATAGTATTAGTTCCGGTATTAGTGAGTGAGTTAACTGTCATAGTTAAATTACTATTGACAGTATTTCCAGTTATTAGTGTATTACCATTAACACCAATTCCTGTAAGGCTTTCAGAATAACAAACTGCGGAAAATACTAAACAATTTAAGGGTACGCTCCCAATATCAACACTTACTACTTGTGGTGAAGCACCACCAGTAGGAAATGAAAGAGAAAGGCTATGTTCGAATAACATAGTTTGATAACCTAATGTATTGTTACTATTATTACTATAATTTGAAGAATTAGAAAATAATGATCGAGAAGGTTGTGTTTGAAAGGCCCCTATAGAGCCTGGTTTGACAGCAAAGTTCATTTTTATTAATTAAAAACAAAAAAAAATGTAACATAATAAATGTCTACAACTTTTAATGTGTCTTCATCTTCTTTAAAGACAGTTTCTCGTACTTCCACTTCCGAAAGAAGTATATTTACAAACGTGTCGGATAATGCCGTTGAATCTCAAGATCTTATATATAAATTATCTATAAATAATTTAACTACTATCGATGCTAATTCCACTTCTGTAGTTAATATAGGTAAAATTCCTACTAATGGTACAATAATTGGGGTTAGTGCTTTCTCGGAAGGTGTTAGTAATTTATCAGATCAAGTAGAGATTGCTGCTTTATTAGGTAGAGATACTACTTCTTCAACTGATTCCACAGGTTCCGAAATAATTATTCATTCAAAACCTTATTCTAATTTTATTTCTGGTATATTTAATCCATCACAGCCTTATCACCCCTTAACCGAGTTGTTCAGAAGTTCTAGTGTCAACTCACGATTTTTGAATATACAATTTAAAAATAATGGCAATTCCGTAATTAATTTGACTACAGGAGAAATAACAGTAAAAATAAATTATATGCAAGCTGATTCTAATAATACAGAGGCAGATGGGTATCCAACAGGGGGAATTAATGTAGGGCCTAGTTTAGGATATTCATCTTTACCAATTCCAGGTTCAACTCCTCCAACTCCTCCTCAACCAGTTAATATTAATCCTGTTTCTAATTTATCTGTTTCTTATAATTTATTACCACCGGGCTCTCCAGGATATGATACTGAGTATAAACCAACATTTACTTGGACTCTACCGGCAAATCCTATAACAATGAATAGTGATTTTAATGCTGTGGATAGATATATGAATTGGATTCTATATCAGTTAGATTCATCTGGAAATTTTAATCAAATATTTAAAACTCAATATAGATCTTATACTTCTTCTACTCCTCTTGGGTTAATGTTAGATCCTTTTCCATTTCTAGACAGTACAAAATTATACAGAGTTCAAATTGAAATAGTAGTACATCAAGATGGTTTTCCTGAACAAACATCTAGTTCTTTCTTGACTTTTGGTGGTAATCCTTACCCAGCCCCTCCTCCACCTGTTATTAATCCTCCTAGTCAACCTATAAATTTTGTAGGTTATGGTGGGCAATATTTAATAACATTAGCTTGGGATGAACCTACTGATTCAGGAGGTTCATTAATCACAGAATACAACGTTGAACAAGCTGAAGATAATGATGGAACTCCTGGAATTTGGGGATTAGTTGCTAGTCCGACAAATTCATTTGCTGTTATTCAACCACTTCCTGATCAAACTTTCTACTGGTACAGAGTATCTGCTGTTAATGGTCAAGGAGCTGGACCTTATTCCGATACAATTAGAGTAGAAACGGGTCCAGAACCTGCTCAGGTTCCAGGTATACCTGTTAATCTTAGCGCTAAAGCTGGTCATCGACAATTTTTAGTATCTTGGGAAGCTCCGTTAAATAATGGAGGAAAAGCAATTACCTCTTATGTATTACAAATTCGTACTGCTACTGGAACATTTAGCACAGTTTATACAGGTTTAGATTTATCTACTTCTGTTACAATGATAGGAGGTAGTAATTTAGCAGACGATACTACTTATTTTTTCCAAGTAAATGCTACTAACTCAGTAGGGGCTGGTGCATTTTCCGCGGCTTTAGAGACAAAGACATTACCTAATATTACCCCTACTCCCCCAAGTGCACCCGTCCTTCGTACTGCAACACCAGGACCGTTAGAGGTAAATTTAGTTTGGGAACCACCTACTAATTCAGGTTCAAATCCAATAACTAATTATACGGCTGAGTGGTCAACTGGTACTACTATACTTGGTACATTAAGCACGAAGGAAACTCAGCTTAATATTCCTGGTCTTACTGGGGGTACAAAATATTATTTTAGGGTTAAGGCGACGTCAATTGCGGGCTCTAGCCCTGAATCAAATATTTTATCTGCTACTCCTTCTACTCCGGCCACAGCTCCATCAGTACCAAGAAATTTTACTCTAGATGGTGGTGTAAAAGAAATTAGTGTTTCTTGGGAAAGTCCCTTAAGCTCGGGTGGAAGTGCCATAACTAATTATAATCTAGAGTGGTCAGTTAATGCTGATTTTAGTAACAAAGATTCTAATAATACTATACAACCATCGGTAACTTCAACTACTATTACTACGTACGCAGGTGCTCCATTACAAGATGGAACTGGTTATTATGTTAGAATTGCTGCTAGAAATGGTGTAGTAAATATGGATGGTCCTTTTGCTAGTGGAAGCGCTCAAACTAATAAAGTAATAAACCCACCATCTGCTCCTTTAAATCTAAGCGCTGATGGAATGCAATCTTCAATATTATTATCTTGGGATACACCTTTATCTAATGGCGGTGCCTCTCTTCAACTTTATCAAGTAATCAGGAATCCCGCCTTTTCATCAGCCGTATTAGTACAAGCAAGCCCAGACCATCCTAAAGACACCATTACATATACTGATTCTGATAACTTACAACAAGGTACTACTTATACTTATACAGTATCTGCAAAAAATACTAACAACCCAAATTATGGTCCATCAATTTCTACAACAGGAACTTTAAAACCTGTTCCTACAAAGCCGGATGCTCCAGTTTTGGACTCTTTACTAACAGGAGTTGCTAAATTAAAAGCTAATTGGACTCCAGGTGCATCAAATGGTGGCGAAGCTATAAGTTCATATAATGTTGAGATTTCTTCCACTGGACCATCTAGCGGGTTTTCTGCTGCTCCTGGTTCTCCGATAACTAACCCTCAAGTACATACTTTAATTATTACACCACTAACAGGAGATACACAATATTGGGTTAGGGTAAATTCTGTTAACGGAGTTGGTCCTAGTGATTGGTCTAATGTTAAATTTGCAAGTCCAACAAGCGCAAGTGGTAGTTGTGATGGAACATGTACAGGCACATCATCAGAATGGAATGGAATGGCAGGAAATCCATCTTTTCTTCCAGTGCCAAATCCTACAGCTACACCATTAAGTTCTGAACTTAGTTTTGGGGCAGAAATATTTTGGAATGTAACAGGGTTGAAATTCGGCATTCAAAAATCTGTAGGAGGACCAGGTTGTGTAAAAAATTGGGAGCTTAAAATCTATCAAGGAAATTCACTAATAGCTACTTATCCTAATTCGTCATCAGTAACAATCCCTCGTAATTTCTATATTTTAAATACTCCTGAAGGTGAACATGGTAAAGACCCAAATACATTTATAGTATCAAGTCTTCAGTCAGAAACTTCTTATACGTTAAGATGTGAACCACAAATAGATACTTCTATAAGTCCTATATGTTCTTCCCCTCCCTTTTTAGCAATACCATTTACTACTGGAAAACCAACAACTCCACCAAGCAATTCATGTGATACAGGAGCTACTTCTGGAACTGGTATAGAATGGAGTGGAACAGTAACTTCTGTACCAGAAAATGGTACAGAAACTAATCCAGAACAGATTGGAGCTGCTATAGATTGGAGTTCTGCCAAAATTAAATATTCTCAATGTGTTGAAACATGGCAAGTTAAAATTTATCAAACTAAACCCGATCCTTCACCAGGAGCTACTAATCCAAATCCCATTAGTGTAAGTCCTACTTTTACCACACCTACTAATTTTAATATTAGAAATTATGGTCCTACTTCATGGTCAACTCTTTCTCCTCAACAATTATTACCAGGTACTAGTTATTATTTAATGATGATTCCAACTAGAAATAGTTCTGGTTCAACTAGTACTGCTCCTAAAAATTTAGTCACTGAATTTAAGTCTGGAATAAAATATACAGCAATTCCTTCATATCCTATCCCAACTGGTGACCCTCACCTTCCGAAAACTTATGTTACAACTTACGGTATACCTTCTTGGGGAACAACAGACATGTCATCAATGCTTTCACAAGAATACTATTCAAATGGTACGCCTCTAGGAGCTAAAGATTCATTAACAGTAGCCTATAATCAACACCAATCATGGGCAATGGTAAGAAACTGGGCAAAAGAATTCTTTTCCCCATATATTTCATTTATAGTAGATAATCCTGAAATTACTAATGCTATGGTACTGGTTGGAGATTGGACACCCATACTCCCTGGAGCAGGCCTACCAGTTCAAGTTCCAACTATAGATTCCCCTGGTTCGGGAGCTAAATATGGCAGTGTTGCAGGATCAAACGTTTTGTGGGATATTAAGAAAGCTAATTATTCTTATTGTGCTCCCAACGGTCCTGTAGATTTTGGGTTAAGTTATAATCAAGATAAAACAGTAGCTCCTTTACCAACTGGATTAACTCAATGGTGGGAAGATGATCCTGACCAATTAGGTTGTCCATTAATTCTCGACTTTTTATTACCTTTAGCTAGAAGTCTAAAAGGAAAAGGACCTAACAGAACAGACCGAATTATTTCAATTTCAGTAAATGGAGATGTTAGTAAAAATGGTAATGACGGAGCCTATGGAAGTTTAGATTGTGGTAATTACACAGCAGCTGACCAAAGATTGATTCCATCCGAAGCTCCCACAGCAGAATTAGATTGTATTTTAGGACCCCAGCAAGTGTGGGAACCTAAACAACCAGCTGGTTCATGCTTAACCTCACCAACTTGGGGGCCAATAGGTTCTAACAAAACTCAAAACTTGACAATAAGCATATCAGCATCTGATTATAATACATTAGTGGCTGGAGCTGGTGCACCTGGAAAACCTATATCACAGAATAATCAAGGAAGTAATGGATTAGGTACCACAGGTAAAATAGTATCATCTTCTCATAATGCATCTACTAATATTGCACTTTTTGATGTTACAATTGAAATGGCATGTGTATTAGGTAAAGGCTGGAGGGGGGATGGGGGGTTCTCTATAACTAATACTGATCCTTCTGCAAAAGATCGTGCTAATGCACAAGTTTATTTTGCTTCTCCTACTGATGTCACAAATCCTATTCCAACTACTTTAACAACTTATCCTATTACCGGTACGAATCCTTGTATTGGAGCTTTCTTAAAAAATTGGGTTATACAACAATCTACAAATACTGGTTCTTTCCCAACTACAAATGCTTTGTTAGATCCTAGCGATATAAATTCCGGAGGTATTATAGGACAAGTGCAAACTACAGGTCCTGATGCATGGACGAAATACTCAGGTGCAGCAAAAGTTACAGTTTCTCTAGCTACGGGTGTAACTGCTGAAAGTATTAAAGTATATAGGACTTCTGGTCCAACAGATTCTCCTCCTGTATACGATACTACTTTTAGTCACAGAATATATTTTGTCAGTCCTTCTTGGGATCCAAATAAAAATGATATACCTGGACCTCCAATTGGTGGTGGCACTAATACATTTACTGATATTGATAAAATCTGGAATTTAAGAGTGGGAAACCTAAGTGATGATCCTAAAAATACTCCTCTACTACAATGTATTTATAATTATGGAACAGTAGATTTATCTGCTACACCAAATATTTCCGGTGGAGAGACAAGACGCGCTTTAGGAAATGGTTCAGGAAATTCTACTGCTTCATCAGGTGGATGGCTTCCAAATGACTGGGATGGTGAAGTAGGAAGAGCTCATTACCCAAGTTATTGGAATGTTGCTCCAAATCCAAAATATTTACCTTATCAACCTAAAACTGCTAGTGGTGGTGCTTCTCAAGCAAATGCCGAGAATTTTACGTCAGCTGGATCATTGGTTATGGGTGGAGGAAATGTATTTATTGGAAACGGACAAGGTTCTTTTTGTGGAAGAGGTTCGTATTTTGATTCTTCTACTGTAACTGATTCTACTACTAGACCAGGTTTAGTAACTTTATCTGGTTCGGGTACAGGGGTGAAAGGAACATTCTTTAGTAGTAATAAATCTGTTAGCAATCCTAACGAAGAAGGGAGAATTGGATTTCCATTAGATAATTTACATCAACAATATATTTTACTTTATCGCATTAATCAAAAAATTATGGAATTTAATTACAATCATTCACTCTCTAGTTATACAGGGCCCGATAAAGATCTTAAAATTCCTTATATTGGGCATGTACACCATGATAAAGAATCATATCAAGTTAATAAGACTCCTAGATATCCTATCTGTGATAGCACTGGAGAAATTAGTAGTTTGTGGTTAATGGGTTCTGACGATGGTACTGGAGATATTAATACACTTAGAGATGAAATTAAAAGTATGCTCCCAGAAAAGTATTTGGTTTGGAAACAAAATAGGCGTCAAACTTCAGTAGCTTATGAGAAATATCTTTATAACCGTTATATGCCAGCAGAGTTCCTACCGGATTGGCGAGTTGGCGGAGCCAATACAAATCCAGAAACTAAACACTATCTACCACTAGATACTACTTGTACTATTCCTGGTACCGGCAACAGAAATTCAAATGGATTTGGACAAACTAATGGAGAACCCTTATGGGATCAAAGTAAACCATGGAATATCGGTCAACAACGTAATTTTAGTATTGACCCCGAATCCACCGCTTCTCGAGCAGAAACAGGAAAAGGTATTGGTAATTACAGTAATGATTTCAAATGCAGAGCAAAAGGAGATTCATCAGACGGAATACAAAGATATCCAATGGGGTGGGTTAATTACGCAGTAACTTCTTGGGCATATTCAGATGCGTACGGTCAAGATTTAGGGAGCTCAGTATTACAAAATCCAACTGTTTTACCTTGTACGTGGACAGGTGCTAATGTTTTAAAAGGTGATTTAGTTATACAAGTAAATACAGGTGCAACAGGCGTAATAGCTGCAAATGCAGCAGCTGGAACAAATGTTAATGTCAGTATATACACTAAACAAGGAACATTTGCAGCAGCTCAACCTTTAACTGTTTTTAGTACCGGTACCTCAACTCTGTCTTTAACTGTTGGCTCTACTATAATAACTTCCCCTGCTATTATGTTTACATCACAAGGTACAAACGAAGCTTATCAAGAATTATATAATATCGGTGAAGTCAAACCTCCGGTAAATTTGGAATGGCTTTTTGATGCTCGAACTGTAGATCCATCTAACCAAAATCCTATTGTTCCATCTCCAAGTATTACCGTATCCACTTCCTCTTCAGTACTAGATGGTTATGTTGGAGGTACAGTAGAGCAAGCGCAGACTGATAATACTTGTACACCACCAAATTATACGCTGGTAGCAACTATTTTATCAGTTGTCAACGGTTCTACATTGGTATTAGCACCCCCTAATAATCCTGTTCCGTGTACCACACTTGTTTTCCCTACTATGTTTCAAATTAGTGACAGTGTTTCTGATGAAAATTTACAAGGTGGAGGAAATTCTATAACTCTTAAAAAAGCAGGAGGAGCAGATCCTATATCAAGTATAATAACCGCAAGATACTCTCCTACAGAAAATGGTCCTTTTCCGGCTAATTTTATTCAGCTTACATCACCAAGTACATCTAATGATTATGGTACAGGAAATTATGAACTTCCGACAGCTAACGGTGGTAATTTAATTCCTAATGGTTTAGGTTCTGCATGTATACCTGGTGGTTCAGCTCCATCATGTCCTGGCCCAGGTCAATCCGCAGCAGCTGTATTTTGTCCATTGGTTACAAATCCAGATGCTACTGCAGTTGGTCCTTATTACAAATTGAATGCTGTTACTAATACTCTAATTGGAAGAATTTTTAATAAATATGGCTCGTCAGGAAACTTCCCATTTTTAGGTAGTAATTCTGTTAATTTAGATCCCAGTGCTGTTTCACCTGCTTTAACTGACCTCTGGTTACGTTATGATGCAATTAATACTGGGGTAATACCTTTGGATGGGAGAGGATATGGTGAGCCACCTACTGGAAGTACACAAGGATCACGTAATGGTCCCAAAAATTCAGATGGTACTTTTGCTCCTTTCCAAACACCTTATGTTTCCGATAGTGGTTTAATAGATTTAAGTAATTTATATGGTGGAGCGGGAATTACTGCATCTGGTCTCCAGGGCAAAGAAATAGTTCAAGGTTCTGATTCTTCTTTTACTGAACCATATGGTCCAAGGCAAGCAATCGCATTGTTTGCAAATGAGTATATAGGCGGAGCTTTAACATTAGATCCTTCCGCTAGACCTGGTACTACAGCAAGTCAATGGAATCCTCCTGTAAAGGGAGAAGGGGCGGGAACTGGTGGATTACCAAGTGCTGAATACTTACCAGGTGCGTTAGATTCTTGGGTTGGTTCAAGAGGGATGGAAGTGGTTGTTTATTCGAATTTAGTAAACAATGCCATGAATAAAGCTCTTCTAAACTTAGATGGTTCTCCTAATCCTGCTTTCTCTAAAGCAGGATGGCAAAATAGTATTGAAACTAATGATCCTACGTCCCAAGCTATATTTAAAAATATTGGATGGAGTTTTGCAGCAAATACTTGGCAAGGAGAATACAATGGATTATCTGCATTACAAAGTAAAGATCCAAAAGTAGGATATGGATTGATGAAAAGTTTTCTTCGTTCTTGTGCATCAATGATGTCTGGACCAAAAGATGAAGAAATAGGTCAAAGTAGAGTAGGATTATATACAGTAGGATTCCTCCCTGAAACTTGGTTAAAAGGACCTAGTTTGTAAAATACTTTATAATATATTTCTATAAGCAGAAATATATTAGAATTATAACCAATTTACATTATGTGTAGTAACTAAATAGTTAAAATTAGGATTAGTTTGGGTAGTTGAGGAAGCATTTTGTATATAAATAATAAAACCTGCGTTTGGTTGAGCAGCCCTAAGTTTAAGGTCCTCTGACATCGTACTTTGTACAGTGATAACATTGTTTTCATCACCTACCCAATATCTAAAATTACTTGCTTCTACATTTCCTGGTGTTACTGTAACTCTAATACGTTTATTTATATCACCATAGGGCTCTTTTGGAATTACTCCAAATGCATAAACAGTAGTTCCGACAGGAAAAACTTGATTTGGAGTTCCAGACATATCTAGATTACCACTGTAAGATGTGGATCCTGGTTGTAATCCAAGATTAGTAAGAGTTGAACCTGTGGGGTCGGATGGAAAAGTCCAAACGTCTGGTTCTTGAGAAAGATTAAATGAAAGTGTTGAAGTTCCTAATTGTTGAATTTTTAGGTTGTCTGATATAATGTTATTTACATCAATAGCTGGATTATTCAATTTAAATTGAGACATACTATATTTATTATTTAGTTTAAATATAAATAATTTATAATAAAATGAATTCTGGTCATGTAAAACAATATTATAATTTCTTTAATACAATTCAAAATACACTATCAGAAGATATAATTTCTAGTATTTGGGGGAATGACAGTGAACATTTTTTCGATAAATGGTTGTCTTCAGAAAATAATATTATACTATTTATATCCAAATTAGATGATAATAACCAGAATAAACTTTTAGAATATTTTCTTTAATAAATGAATAATAACTTTATACTAAACGTATTATATATATTAATATTTGCAGGAGCAGCTGTTGGTTTATTTTTTTGGATAAAATTATCGCATAAGATTAATAAATCTATATATTTAGCATCTACTGATATAACAGGGAAGATTATGGGGAAATCTGATTCCCAAATTACAGAAATCAGTAATAAAAATGAACACTTATATGATGTAGGTATGAAATGGGGACCATTTATTATAGCATTTATTTTAATGGTCATAGGAATAATAAAATTTAATATTAAGCCTAAAGATGAAAAAACTGATCAGTTTCAACTACGTATGATGATAAGTTCTAGTATAATAGGTTTTGCTTTTTTATTTTTTATTTTTGCCATAATTAATTTTTTTACATATAACAAATAAGTTTTTAAGTTTTTTAACTTAAAAACTGCTCAACAAACTTTAATCAATATACAAGAAAATAGTTTTAGTTCCTATCTTTGAAAAGGTAATATTGAGAATACCATTTTCTAAAGTTACTTGATGCTTTTTTATATCTATATTTCTTGGTAAATCATACATTTTTGACATATATTTATTTAAATTAGAACTAATCCTTTTACCATATATCCAAAGTATATTATCGGTTATTTGAATTTGGATTTCTTCTTTGTCAATACCAGGCATTTCTATTGTAAAACATATCTTTTTTTCAGTCTCAGTAAAATCAACACCTTTAATTATATTCCTTGAATCTTCTTTATATAGTGGTATTCCGTTGTAATAATATTGGTAAGTACCTAAATATGACATTTTAAGAATAAGTATTTAATTTTTAAATAATATTTTATTCAATATACTTTTTTAAGATAATCATAACCTTCTTCTAACAATTCTAACACTATATTAGCTTTGTTAATATTTACATTTAATGTTAGATTATTATCTACGTATATTTGCTTAATTTTTTCACGCAATTGTTGTTTTCGCTTTTTTCGTTCATCATTATCTTTAGAAATAGATATTTCTAAAGATGGATTTAATTGTCGATACTTATTAAGTATCTCATCAATATTTTCTGTTTGTTCTTTATAAATATTTTTAGGTATTATAGCCTTTGATGGAATACCATAATATCTATAGTGATTTGAAATACCAATTAAATATCCAATAGGATCGGTATAAGGATTTAATAAATTTCTAAAAGTTAAATTAATTCTAGTTGTATTTTCATTAATATTCCCTAAAGGCTTTGAAACCCTATGTTCTAAATTGGCACACATTAAAGTAATACTTCCATGTTGTAAATACATATCTACCCATTGATTATTTTCCGGATCCCTAACTTGGAAGCGAAAAGTATTTTGTGGTTTCTTAGGAGGACCATCTGGAAAGAAAGTTACTGAAGCAAAAATAGCAGGTTCTGGATACCAGTCTTGATCATCCGTATGTGGATTTATTACTTGATCCTGACCTTTATTATATTTATTAGCTACAAATAGTCCGAAATTACCCTCTGTGCGGTGAAAACTGTCGGGAAAACATTTTTCGGCCATACTAGTTATAAAAGGAACTAAATTTCGTAATCCTTGTTTCATAATAACAGTATTCATTTGTATTGTACAATTGGATTTATTTTTTGTTAAAGTCCAATTACCTTTATCAAAAAACTTTTTAGTATTATTTTGAACACATACACCTCTACGTGGAGAATATCTATCATCGCCAGCTACATGATTGTAAAGAAAAGGTAAATTACTGGCATCATCGGAAGCTTGATCTAATAAATATTTGGGTAACATTACAATAAATACTCTAGAAAGTAGAGTCTTGCTAGGTTTCTTATTAAAAAATACTTTATCAATTAAATCTTGATTATTGATAGTATCAAATATTAATGGGCTCACAAAACTATATAAACATTTATTTAGTATATCTGCTAGTGCTTGAGCATTATTTAATGGTCTATCTAACAAATCAGTATTTTTGTTAGATAGTGTTCCTAAGTTTTTACCATATAATTCATATATGTCCTTAATTAAATCAGTTTCATAAAGATAATTAATATACTTTAAAACAGGTTTTTCTTCATTTTCAAACGGATTAACCCATTTACCCTTTCCTACGAATATATTATTAGTTGTATCACTAGTTTCCCAATATAATACTTGATCTTGATATAAATTATAAACCCTGGTTTTCAACATTTATTTATATCTTTAAAAAAATGTTTATTTAATTTGAATACTTAAACACATACTAAATATATAAAATGTCAAAATTATCATCTAAAGAGTATTCAAATATCAATTCTTTTATATCAAGAATGAGATCTCCAGTTAAAAGATCTACTAGTCCTATTAAAAGAGATATCAAAGATAAACCAGAAAAAAAATATAATAAATTACCTTTGTATTTAACCAGACAGGGATTCTATATTTGCCAAATTAAAGTAAATGACGTTAAAGGATTCTTTTTACTGGATACAGGATCAAACTCAACGTGTATAGATACTAATGATCAACAAAAATTTAAAATTATTGTTAATGAATCTTCTGAAGCTATTAGCGTTACCAATACTATTGTAATCAATAACAGTGTAAATAATTTAATTGAACTTGCTGGTGTTAAAAAATCTAATATTAAATTAGATTTACTGGATTTAACTAACGTTAAACAAGTTGTTGAAGATAAAAAGGTTCCTAAAATTTCTGGTATATTGGGGAATAAAATTCTAAATTCTTTCAAATGTATAATTGATTATAATAAAAGTGCATTATTTATTAGGAAATAAATTATTATCTAATATGTAATATACATACTCTAGTTTATAATCTCTTTTAAACATAGTTTTTAAATGTTTATTATCCTTGTATTCTTTAATACTTTTACCCAAATACCAAATCGAGCCAGATAAATATGCTAAACTATAGAAGGAGCATAGATATTTATATTTGATTTCTCTTTCGATATTTTTAAGATTAATATCTGCTGAATTCATTCTCTCTTTTGAATTCTTTAATGTTTGTGATATCTCATCAAAATTCATTATTTATTAATAATGAATTGTTTTTGTTAGATTAATTATTCCATGCTAATTTTTCCTCTTCACTTAGAGCATTCCAATTTTTAGCAAGTAATTTAGTAATATCTGCAGCTTTTTTACCAGGATTTTCTTCTTTTAGTGTGGGACGCTGGCTTTTTGAATAATTAGTATATCCATTCGTTCTTTTATCAGAATTTTTACTTACAGGCTTCGTTTCTGAATTTGATTCAGAATTGTTTTTATCCTTTTCATTATTATATCTTTCTTTATCATCAATAGCCATCTGAACAAATTTTTTATACTCTTCATTATTTTCAGATTTAAGTTTTGCCCACATTACACCTAACTCTTTTGTAACTTCTTGTGGTTTTAAATCTTTTGATTGTATAGATGCCCGATACTCATTACAAAAATAAATATAAGATGATTTTGGTTTTTTATGTTTTGAAGATTTCTTAATTGTAGTATCATTATATTTTTCCATTTCTAAGATATACCTTTCTTTATCTTTTTCAGATGAGTCTTTGTATGTAGATAGGATACTATCATCTTCTTTAGCAATACGCTGTAATTCTTGCCACGACTTACCAAGCTCAGATAAAATATCTTTTGGTTTTGCATCGCTTCCTAATTTCTTTTTAATTTCTTCTCTTTTATCCGAACAATAGAACATATATGCACTTTTAGGTCGCTTTGGTTTTTCTGAATCTTTAGAATCTATATTCTTTAAAATTTTATTAATCGCTGCTTTGTTAGTCTTCGTATTCCACTCAGATGAAATGTCAGTAAATTGACTTTCATCTAAACTATTCCTCAAGAATTCATTAACAAAATCCATAATTTTATTGGCGGACATTTTTTTAGTTTCTAAACCAAAAGTACTTGTTAAAATTAATTTTTTATTTACAGTATATTTATTTTTATATATTTTATGATGTATAATAAACAATATGTCTTGTAACTTAAATAAAATATATACTGAAGAAAAACCCTATAATACTCAATGTAGGCGTGTAGAATATAATCCATGTGATAATTCTCAAGTTACTTATTATTTCACTGCTAGAGATAATAATAATTCTCGTATTTTACAAGCAATGGTACATGGAAAAAATTCTTATGATAAAAAAGTCCTTTCAGGTTTTGGTAATTAACTTTTTCTTAAAATTAATATTTAATTTATTTAATAAATGTCATTTAGAGTAACCGCATCTGTCTTAAATCAAATACCTGCCAGACAAGCAGCTCGCCAAGCAATATTTAATGCTAATCAAATCAAGGATATACCAATAAATTTAAATGATTTACAAAATGAATCCTTATTACTTTATAGAAATAATGCATGGGTAGTAGAAAATAATTATAGTGGAACTACAGGACCTACCGGAACAAATGGATATGCAACTAATACAGGAGCAACTGGTCCAGTTGGTCATACAGGAGCTATCGGACCGGTTGGTTCTATAGGAAACACAGGAACTACAGGATATACTGGTCCTACTGGTCCAGTAGAGACTTTTAATTTCAAAGGATCATGGAGTATAACAACTATGTATGTATTAGGAGATGTTATATTTTATGAATCTGGATCATATATTTCATTAATAAATAATAATATTGGTTCTACCCCTACTTTGGGAGTTAATTGGGGAAAAATAGCGGATATAGGCTCAACTGGAGTTACCGGGTCAACTGGTTTTACTGGATTTACAGGTCCCACTGGATATACAGGTTTTACTGGTTCTACAGGATACACAGGGGTGACCGGTCCTGTTGGATATACTGGGTATACTGGTTACACTGGGTATACTGGACCAGTAGGTCCAGTAGAAACATTTGATTTTAGGGGAACTTGGGATGCTAATACTATTTATTTATCTGGTGATGTAGTATTTTATAATACAGAATCAGCTTCTTACATTTCTTTACAATCAGCCAATCAGGGAAATATTCCACAAAACGGAGCATTTTGGGGTAAAATCGCTGATATTGGGTCTACTGGGTATTCAGGTCCGACAGGATTCACAGGATCTACTGGTTTTACAGGATTTACTGGACCTATTGGACATACAGGTTTTACTGGGTACACTGGATTTACAGGTGTTACTGGCTCTACTGGTTATACAGGTTACACTGGTAGCACTGGATACACAGGTGTCACAGGTCCTACTGGTTATGTCGGACATACAGGTTTCACTGGATATACTGGATTTACAGGTGTTACTGGCTCTACTGGTTATACAGGTTACACGGGTTATACTGGAAGCACAGGTTATACTGGAGTGACTGGTCCTACTGGTTACACTGGATGGACCGGTTCTACTGGTTACACTGGTTTTACTGGTGTAACTGGTTCAACAGGTTATACAGGTTATACTGGTCCAACTGGTTACACTGGTTTTACTGGTGTAACTGGTTCAACAGGTTATACAGGTTATACTGGTCCAACTGGTTATACTGGTTTTACTGGTGTAACTGGTTCAACAGGTTATACAGGTCCAACTGGTTATACAGGTTTCACAGGAGTAACCGGTCCAACAGGTTACACAGGTTTTACAGGATATACTGGTCCAACAGGTCCTACTCCTTCTACATTTACTGGTTCTACTGGTACTACAAATGCAATAGCGGGGATAGTTCCAGAAAATGCTTACCAAAATCAAAATAATGTTTTAACATCTAATTATACTCCTTGGATGAATATTTACTCATTGTTACCTCAAAGATGGGAATTTGGACATAATAATTTTTATTGGGCTAATCCTTATCCTCAAACTAATGCCGATGCTAATTATCCACCTAATACACCCACTTTGGGTCTTACTGGAGTAGGACAAGTACAATATTTATATGGTAAAGGTAGTTTCCCATATTCTGTACAATGGCAAGGTGTATCAGGATTAGGATTAACTACAGATATGGTTGGTGATATCGGTGTTTGTTGGTTTGACGCGTCAGCAGTTCCTAATTTTAATCCTACAAATTGGGAATTTAGGGCATCTATATCCGCTAATAATAATCTTGCAGTAGCCACTGGAGTAATGGCAGATGGATTTAATTGGTTTGGAAATTGTGTATCTGTTCCTCCAGCAACTGCTGATTTAAGATCAACTACTACAGGTTTAACTTGTCAATATTGGAATTATTATTATGGACCACCATCTAACCATGCTGGTGAAAAAGTATTAATTTATGAAGAAGCTCAAAAAATTCATGCTTACGGTAATGTTGATGAAGGATGGCCTAATAATCTTAATACTATAGCTATGACAGGTGCCAACATTATTGGTACAGTAGGAACATCTGCATTAACCTACTTCATGAGAAGGAAAGATGATATTTTAACAGTGGGTGTAGTACCAACAGGAAGTGGAAGTACATGTTCTTGGAGAATGGCCAAACAAATATCATCTAATGCTCCTGTTGGTGGTATATTCGGTGTTGGTGCACAGAATGGCTTAGCTGGTTGTTGTACAACTGTTACTTATATGGAGTTACGATCTTATGATATGCCAAATTTTTCTTTATCTTCAGAAACTGATTTTGGGACATACTAAAATATTATATTTTAATTTTTGTACAAAAATTAAAATATTTATTTCTTACTAATAAAATGACATTTAAGGTTAGCCCATCAACTGATTTTCGTCAAGGAGTTTCTGATCTCAGAAATGATCCAGTTTATAACGCAAACAAAATAGATAGTATCCCAGTTAATATATCAAATTTACAAGAAGGATCATTTCTTGTATATAAAAATAATAATTGGGAATTAGAAACTGTTACAGATAGTGGAACCGGACCAACAGGAGCTGCTGGATCTTCTTCTAATACTGGCTCTACCGGACCAACCGGACATACAGGTAATGTTGGACCAACAGGTCATACAGGAAGTGCTGGATTTTCAACCAATACTGGTTCTACCGGACCAATCGGACATACAGGTAATGCAGGACCTACTGGTCATACTGGGCATACCGGATTTATTGGACCTACAGGTCCCACTGGTAGTGAAGGACCAACAGGTTACACTGGTCATACAGGTGCACCAGGTAACTCATCTAATACAGGAGCTACAGGAGCAACTGGATATACCGGTCCAACTGGACCTCAAGGTACAATTGGTTTAATTGGATTAGACGGGCCAACTGGTACCACAGGACATACCGGTCATACCGGTCATACCGGTCATACCGGTATGACCGGTAACACAGGACATACTGGTCATACCGGTCATACTGGACCTACTGGTCACGCTGGTCACACGGGTCCCAGTGGGTATACTGGTAATACTGGAGCTACAGGTCATACCGGTCATACTGGACTTACAGGACCTACAGGAGTAATTGGTCATACTGGTTACACGGGTCATACAGGTGCCACAGGGTTTACAGGGGTAACTGGTCATACTGGATACACGGGTCATACTGGTGCTACTGGATTTACAGGAGTAACTGGTCCTACAGGTGTAATTGGTCATACGGGAGCTACTGGTCACACCGGTCATACTGGATTTACAGGACCAACAGGAGTAATTGGACATACTGGGTATACGGGTCACACAGGTGCTACAGGGTTTACAGGAGTAACTGGTCATACTGGATACACGGGTCATACAGGTGCTACTGGATTTACAGGAGTAACTGGTCCAACAGGAGTAATTGGTCATACGGGAGCTACTGGTCATACTGGTCATACTGGATTTACAGGACCAACAGGAGTAATTGGACATACTGGGTATACGGGTTACACAGGTGCTACAGGGTTTACAGGAGTAACTGGTCACACGGGTCATACGGGTCACACTGGTGCTACTGGATTTACAGGAGTAACAGGTCCTACAGGGTATACGGGTTACACGGGATATACAGGAAATAAAGGAGATACTGGAGCAACCGGAGTGACAGGTCCAACAGGTCCATTAACTACTTTTAATTACACCGGTGAATATAGTGGAGTCACAACCTACAGTGTAGGTGATGTGGTATTTTATAATTTAGCTTCTTATATTGCCATAGCCACAACAACTGGAAATTTACCGGACAATACAACATTCTGGGGTAAAATTGCAGATGTTGGGGCTACAGGAGTTACAGGTCCTACAGGACCAGTAGCAGTGAATGCCGCCCCTAATTTCTCATTAAGTACTACACCAGCTGCAGGTATAGGTCCATATACTACACAAGCTCCTGATTCAACAACTTTTACAGTAATTAATTCAACTAGTCTAACTTCAACAGGACAACCAGTTAGATTTTCTTGTTATGGTGATGCTGTAATGGCTTCTCCTGCAAGTTCTACTTGGTTTTGTGACGCTTGTATATTTAGGTTTAATAATGGAACAGCACCAGGAAATACTGGTCAATTTTCATATAATTATCTAACGTGGACACCATCTGGTGGAGATTTTATACCGTTGGGACCGCTTGTGGTTTTGGAAGGGCAAACAAATATTAATGAATCTTTTGCATTTAATTATATTACTACCCCGGATGCTGGGACATATGAATATGTTCTGGCTTTTAATTTTACTTCCATTGGAGATGGACTCTTTATTGGAGAGAAACAACCACCAATATTAATAGCCGAAGAATTAAATAGTGCCTTAGGTCCTACAGGAGCTACTGGTGTTGCAGGACCTACTGGTCCCACCGGATACACAGGTTATACAGGAAGTACAGGAAGTACAGGATACACTGGTTATACAGGACATACTGGTGTTATAGGACCTACAGGACCAACAGGAGCTGGATTGAATCAAGCAACAACATCTGCGACTCAAGTTTTACTGAAAGATAATAATAGTACCACTTTAGCAACATTAAATTCTTCCACACCTAGCGAAGCAGGTATTCTAACTGCATCAGATTATTTAAAAATTCCAAATGGAGTTACAACAACAACTAACGCAGTGAATATAACAAATAGTCAAAACAATAATATTATTTCTCTTGCTGCAGCAAATAGTTCACAAGCTGGCGTATTTTCAGCCGCTAATTATTCTCTTTTAAGTAATATTGAAGCTGGGAATTTTGAGATAGGCGCTTCTGATACGTCTAATAAAAAAGGTGGAACTATTTCATATAGCTCACCATTTGCAGCTGCACCCATATTATTATTAACTGTACATCAGGAAGACGGTACTAACGATGCTTTTACTTTAACATACAATCAAAATTCAATAAGCGGTACTGATGGGTTCTATTGGGAATGTTTCAGAGCAGATGGTACCGATTGGGGACAAAATCTTCTGGGAAATTTTATAGCACTTGGTCCCCGTAATAGATTTAATTAAAATAGTTTAAAAACAAAATTATTAAAATAGTTTAAAAAGAAAAAATTATTATTCTCTTGTTAAGTAATAAATAAATATGGCTCAACCAATCGCAGGTAATCAAAATTTCACTAAAGTTGAAAATCACGCAGGTCAATTTGGCATGCTTAGAACACAAGAAGCTAGAGTAGCAGGTGATGCCCATGTTGGAGGATCACTTAGAGCTAATGAAGTTATGGGTGGATTAGTTGTCAGTGTACCAGCTGGCAAAGTTCTTCAAAAAGCTGAACTTCAAACTGTCCCAGGATCACTTGGATCTGGCGCTAGCGCAGCATGTGTCCTAAGGAGTAACACATCAACAAACTTCACTTTCCCAGCTGGTGATAATTCTACAATTGTCGCAACCAGAGTTACAGTTAGTACGCCATACACTAGTGCCGGTGCAGCACAATTAACAGCTGGCCCTGCTAACGCAGCCTCCGGCGCAGCTTCTACCTTAGTTTTGAACAATGTTGCTTTATCTCAATTAAGCACTGCTGGAGACGTGGTCAGTGTTTCAAGCGGAGCAGCTAGCACTTTTTCTTCCGCAGGAACTCCTCCTGGAGTTCCTGCTAATGCTGGATATTTCATGGTAACTGGTGCTGTAACTGCAGCTTTTACTGCTGGAGCAGCCGATGTTGATGTCTGGTATTATCAATAAATTATCTAAAAATTATTTTATTACTTATGCAGTAATAAAACCATTTAAAAATTTGACATTAAAAATGCCAATATCTATTAAGATATTGGCATTGTTTATATATTAATATAGTAATTACTAAATATAAGTTAGTATTTATTATATACGTGCTACACAACAAGATACATTATCATCAGATGCTAAACAACATGGAATGAGTGAAGACAAATTTACTGATTCTTGGATGTTTCTTGTAACTCGAAGATCATCTAAGGAAACTTCGTTTTTAATTCTTTCAATTTTATCAATTGAAGTTTGTACAGCATCTTTCCATAATTTATCTGGAGCAATAGCATGAACTAATTTTGCTGTATTAATACAAGGATCATTACCCCATTCTTCGTGATCAGGCTTAATTAAGTCTAATTTATTCCACCAAGGTTTATTTTTAACCCACTCACCCAATACAGAACCATCCAAAATATCTGGGTTCTGAATATACAAACCTGGGTTTATTACTGCTTGAGAAATTCTATCATTAGTAGGTACAGCGAGCTTTGAAACAAATCCATCACAAACTGCACACAAAGCCATTGAACAATCGATGGGACCTAAATCCCACACTGAAAATATTGGAGCTCTTTGCAAATCTAAAAGAAATTTAAACTTATCATAAATTTTCTTCTTCTCAATTGTTCTTGATGGTTCACTCAAATCTGTAAAACCAACTGTTGCCAAATATCTGTTTTCCATAGCTACTGCGTCTCGTCTTTTATTGACTGAAAATTTCGTATTATTTTCTTGACATATTTTTTTATAGAGTTTTACTTCTTCTTCAACCGAATAATCAGAAATTTCAGTCACACAAGGAGAATACCCTAATTCTGTATCTTTTTCTGGATTAGCGATATCTACCTCGTATATCTTACATGCGTTAATTATATTTCCAGTTTCACAATCGGACATGAACACCATACTATCACCTAGTTGTATTGTGTATAAAAATTTTGTTTGCTTTTGAAATATTCCTATGCTTAATGTAGTTCCACCTTTCAGATATAAACTATCCATTCTTTCAAGAATTTCGTAATAATTCTTTCTCAACAATTCAACAAACTCTTCTAAACTCACATCTCCAGGAACTGTGTTGAAAAGTTCTGTATAAATACTAGTAATTTCTTTACCTAAATAATTTTTAAGAGCATCTCCTTCGTGGCCATCTAAAATGACAACCGCGACAAAGTTCTCAGTTGTGATGACGTTTTCGTAATCTTCATTCTCACGGCGAGCTCCTGTGAAAGTAGAAATTGCGGATGTTTGGTTTGACATTCTAACTTCTAGTTAATTTTTTTTAATATTTTTTCAAATTTATTTTTTATTAGTTTTTCTTTTTTATAATTTTTGGTACTTTAGAAAACTTCTTTCCTTTATCAACTTTATAAGTTCTATTTCCTACTTTGACTTTTAATTCCTTATTTTCTTTTATTACAGGTTCATCATTTTTAAAAGCCACATGCTCTTTAAAAAGTTCTGCTATATCATCAAAATTAAAGTCTATAGGTATACTATCCTTTCTCACTAAGTCTAAGCTTCCAGCCAAGCTTAACTTCTTTTGTTTAAGAGAATTAATCCAATTTTCTACGGAATTTTCAACTTGATACCTATATACATTTACCTGATGCTGCTGCCCAAGTCTATGAACTCTTTCTTCGGCTTGGGCTTCCATAAACGGGTTATAATATGGTTCCGATAGTAAAACCGTCGAACTACCATGGTGAAGGGAAACACCCACACCTCCCGCCATTAAAGATACTAAAATAACTCTAGGTTTCTTTGAGTTGTTAAATTTTTTTAGAATATCGTCTCTTTGCGAACTATTCAAACTCCCTGTAAATTTGTAAATATCAATTCCAACAAGCGTTGTTTCTATAATTTGTTCAAGTATATCTAAAAAACTAGTAAATTGTGAAAATATTACAACTCCTTTCTTCTGATCTTTATATACAAGAGTATCTAAATCAGTTATAATTCTATCAACTTTAGCGCAATTTTCAAGTACTTCATCTTCATCAACAGCTCCTTCTCCGCAATAATAAGAATTAGAAGATATTCTTAATTTTTGTATTAAACCGAGGATTTTACCTTGAAGTTCAATTCTAGTTAAATTATCCCCAGAAGATTTAGCACGTTTCCAGTTTTTAAAATCTTCAGCTGCTTGCTCTCTTAAAATATTTGTTAGATTTTCTTCCACTTTACTTGGTTTTACTGTTATATCATGATATTTTGGTGCAGAAAGCATCCCATCTTTAGTTCTTCTTATTACAAATGTATTTCTCCAGTATGACATATTAGTTTCGTTATTCTCATTTTCAGACCACCAATTTGGATCGCAATATGGTTCAACACCAACAAATTTTGCTTGAGCGGCTATATCATTGATTCTATTATTGAAAGGAGTACCTGTGATACAAAATCTTACCTTTGAATTCAAACCTATTTGATACGCAGCTTTAGCACATTTAGGTCCTGAACGCTGTAATCCATTCTTAATATTATGCGATTCGTCTAATATCACCCTTGACCACTTCCTATCATTTAATTCCTTTGATCCAATTATTGCATATGTTGTAATGACAAAATTATATGTTCGTAGTTTAGACAGATTTTGTTTTCTTGAAGAACCATGATAGATCAATATTTTAGGTTTTATAAATTCATCCTTCCAACCATCTACTTTCTTAATTTCTTCACTCCATACAGTGAGCAATGAATATGGACATACAATTAAATTCGTTTGTCCTTTCTTATTCTCGTTAATCAAAAACATAGACATAGTTGCGGTTTTTCCCAACCCCATTTGATCGCATAAGAAACCTCCACCAAGTTTTTCCATCCTTTTTAATTCTTTTTGTGCCGAAAGCTGATGTTCAAAGGGTTTGAAGTTTGGTGATTTTGACATTCTAAATTATAGTCTGGAAACTTGTTAGTAAATTTCAATTTTATTTTAAATTTTTAGAATAAAATTCAATTAAATCTCTCACGTGGTCCAATTGCTATATAATTACCAATTAAATCTTGATCCCAATAACTTGCGTCAGTTATAGTAACTGTCCAATAAAATCCAAATTGTAAAGAAGGTTCGTTTTGATTATAACTTATTGAAAAGGTATTTTGATTATTATACTCTTGCTGAACTGTTAACAGAATTACTGGTGCAGAGCTAAAATTAGAATTAAAATTTATTAATCCTCCTTTCGTCTTTCCACTACTACTACCAATTGAAAATGTCCCTGCTTGTATATCCCCTAAAAGTGAATATTTTGCCGAACTTAATAATCCAGCCTGGGTACTAGATGCTTCATTAATATTAACAATAGAACCATTATCTTGATTAGTAAGAGATATTGTGGTATTTGTAACGTTAGTACCACTTACTATTTTTGCAAAATTACTATTAGTTAAAAGACCCGCTTCCGAAGATGAAGCAGAATTTAAAGTAGCTAATGTAGTATTATTATCATCTTGTAATAAAATCTGCGTAGACGAAACACTAGTTTTACTCAATGAAACTCCAACAGGACCAGTCGCACCTTGAATTCCTGTAGGGCCGGTATTACCTATACTACCTGTAGATCCTGTAAATCCCGTAGGTCCTGTGTAACCAGTATAACCAGTATAACCAGTAAGACCTGTATATCCTGTTGCTCCTGTATTTGTTGCATTACCCGAAGGACCTGTGGGACCAGTAAATCCAGTATAACCAGTAGGACCTGTATATCCTGTAGAGCCAGTATATCCTGTAAAACCAGTGAAACCAGTAGAACCCGTAGCACCTGTATATACTAAAATATGATTTGGTACTTCGTATATTACTGCGTATGAAACTTGTTCTGCATTTTGAGCTAAAAATCCATATGTACTAACATTTTCAGCAATTGTAATAACACAAGAGACTTGTGTAGTTGTGGTAGGTGAAAAGAAAGCTCTCGCCGGTCCACATGACCAGGTGTTATGATTTAAATAATTAGGACCTATAGATCCTCCTCCTTCCCCTAACCAAACATCATTAGTTAGATCTTTCCATCGCCAATTCATAACTCCATCAGTACTACTAAAATCTATTCTTGAAATTCCACATGTCATATCATATGTTTTGCCACCTTCAAGTGTAAACTCGTTTGAATTTAAAGATATTGCAGCTCCACTTTGAAAATCAATAGTATTTAGTTGTATATTATGACTAGTCATAGGAGCGAAAACTTTTTCATTATTATGGACCTTTATAAAAGATAAATTGTATGTATTTGGCGAAGGGCCAGTAGGTCCAGTTATAGATAAACCTGTAGGACCTGTATAACCTGTTGAACCTGTTACACCAGTAAAGCCCGTATAACCGGTGTAACCTGTAGGACCTGTATAACCTGTTGAACCTGTTACACCAGTAAAGCCCGTATAACCGGTGTAACCTGTAGGACCTATATAACCTGTCGAACCAGTTGCGCCTGTATATACAAATGCTTGTGTGGGAATTTCGTAAACTATAGCATAGGGATGCTGATCTCTATTGTTTTGATAACCATATGAATTCACAAGTGTCGATATTGTTATCTCACAACCAATTTCAGTAGTTACTGTTGGACTGAAAAAAGCTCTTGCTAACCCTCCTTCCCAAGCATTGAATGGATAAGTAACACTTATTGAACCACCACCTAGACCTAACCATTCCCCTGTAGTTCTATTTTTCCATCTCCAACATAATTCACCCTGTGTATTACTATAATCTACTCTTCCTAATCCGCATGTTAAATCATACGTTTTTCCTGGTTCCAGAGTAAAAGTATTAGTAGCAGAATTATATGATATAGAAGAACCAATCAAATATTCATTTGTGTTAAATTGTAATAGATTACCTGCTGCCAAATTAGTATTAACTATTGAATCATTATATACCTTTGCCACTGATAAAGTTGTAACGTTTGGAGAAGGTCCTGTAGGTCCAGTAATTGATAACCCTTGGGCACCTGTAGGACCTGTAAAACCAGTAGAACCTGTATAACCTGTATAACCTGTAGGACCTGTTAAAGCTGGACCTTGAGACCCAGTTGGACCTACAGTTCCTGTAGGACCAGAATACCCAGTATAACCTATAGGACCAGTAAAACCAGTTGGACCTGTTTTTCCTTCGTGACCAGTCGAACCTGTATAACCGGTAAATCCAGTCGCACCTATATCTGCTATTTTCCCCCAATTTATTCCATTTACTGGTAAAATACCTTGATTACTAGATATTAGGGAAATATATGAACCGTTAATGTAATATACTACATCCCCTATATTGTAAGTATTATTAGTATCCCAATCTCCACGGAAATTAAAAGTTTCTATGGGTCCCGTAGGTCCTGTATTTCCTATAGAACCTGTATAACCAGTAGGACCAAAGAAACCGGTAGGACCTGTAGACCCGGTATACCCTGTGGCACCTATATCTGCTATTTTCCCCCAATTAGAATCTCCTACAGGAGTTATATTAGTGTTTGAGTCTTTCAAAGATATAAAAGACTGGGAATTATAAAATACTACATCACCAGTATTATAGGTTGTTGTATTATTCCATATTCCTTTATGAGAGAAGGTTTCTACCGCACCTGTAGGACCAGTAGGACCAGTATGTCCAGAACTACCAGGACCGCCTATTCCAGTTGCTCCAGTAATAGCTGAGATATTTTCAATAACCCACATACCATTTCTATAAACTAAAATAGAATTTTCTTCTAAATTATCTAAATTAATTGGAATATTTTGGATTTCATTTGCATTATTAATTGGTGCTTTAGCGTATCTCTTTATTTTCGCGCTATCGTCACTTGAACTAGCTATTCTAAAAGACATTTATTAGTAATAAATAAATTTTAAACTCAGAAGTTTAAAATCTTAACTCGGAAGATAAAATTTTATTAATATTTTAATAATAAATAAAATGAATTTAAAATTTATAGGAGCTATTGTAATTGCTTGTTTAATTGCTTTATTTACAGGACTGTACTTTGGTGGTGTATTTAATAAAAATACTTCTAGCAAAATTTCTCAGGAATGTAAAACTGATTGTACTAAGTGTTCATCATTAGAAATGTGTAAAAGTAATATCAATTGTAAAACTAAAAATGATATATCCTGTGTGTCTAAAGATACAAAGATTGATTGTACAGAAGATTGTGGTTCAAATGAAAAATGCAATACTAATAATGGTAAATGTGAATGTAATGATGGATTTTCAGGAGAGGATTGTAATACAGTAATTATTACTGATGACTGTAATAAAGATTGTTCTAAATGTAGTAGCAAACAAATGTGTGCTGAAAATAATAAATGCAAATTTATAAAAAGTTGTATAGCTAATGATCAATCTGTTATGTGTAAACCAGATTGTGGAACTAATGGGAAGTGTGACCAATCCACTGGAGAATGTAAATGCTCTCCTGGTTTTGAAGGAGATGATTGTTCAAAAACTACTTGTCCTAAAAATTGCTCAGGACAAGGATCTTGTAATAAGATAACTAAAAAATGTACGTGTAAAACAGGTTTTACTGGTGATGATTGTTCAAAATTAGAGGGATATGTTTTTGACAGTACTTCTTCTCAGTGCTCCTTAAAGGCTTGTTCTGATAATATACCTTGTTGGAAAGACCAAGAGTCATGTAACAAAAATAATCCTACCCAATCTAGTTATATTTATTATAATCAAAAAATACCAGTACCAGATTCAAGTAGTAACTGGGGAAAAGAAATAAATGGATTGTGTCAGCAAGTTAATAAATCCGACTGTACAAAAGGATTGAATGTAGGAGGGGTAAATGCTAGTGGTAAAAAGGTTACATCAGATAAATCTGCAAATTTATGTTATGAGAATAATGATTCTGGTGTTTTAAAATGCTTAAGTGATTTTTATAATAATATAAACCAAAACAAAACTAATTCTAATAAACCAGATTATTGGATTGAAACCATTAATGGTAATCCCGACTGTTTTCCATTGGAAAAAAATGGAAAGTTCTGTTGTCCAGGATTTGATAGTACAGCGTGTGGTACTGAGCCAGGACAAACTAATCATGAGTATAATGATACAAAAAATCTAATATTTAACAATTCTTGTTTTATAGGAGAAAACAATTGTAAATTAAAAACTCATAACATTGGTGACCAACTTTTAAAACCTGTTATGTCCGCACCTAGTTGCCCTAATTATGAATATGCTAATGGTAAATGCCCAGTACTAGAAGGAGTTACAAACGAGGCTGATTGTAAAAAAGAAGCAGACAAACTTTTTTGGTCTTATGATCAGGGCGGTAAAGGCGATGGCAAATATTGCGAATGTTACCAAGTAACAGATGATAAATATGCCAATGGAGCATCCAGGGTTACTAAATTTGTAAATGGAAAATGTTATGTTACTGAACCTACCCCTAAAAATAAATGTTGGAAAGTTCGAACTAGTGATATAAAATCAAATAAAAGAGCTGGTGATTGTTTTGCTGATTTAGATGCATGTAAGAAACACGCTGCTAAAGTAGCGGGTATGTGGTATTTTACTCCAGAAAAATGTTTCGCTAATAATGGACAGTAAAGTTGTAAAAATAATACTTTTTATAACTTAAACCAGTTGAGACCATTTAAGAACAGGATTTTCATTTTTGGACATTCTAGCAAATAAAGAAGTCGTAGTTTCATCGTGAGTAGTACAAGAACCTGCAGCAGAAAAATTACAATCTGGAGACGTCAAACAATCTCTATTAATTAAAACTTCATCTGTGTCATGTGGAATACATTTTTTACCTTTACAAGAACTATCACATTTAAAATTATAACACACATCACTTACATCATGCATCAACCAAGTAAAATCCCCAGCTATTTGGATAGATAAAAACAATACTGAGTTTATAGTTAAAATAACAGAAGCTATACTGGGAATTAATTGTAATAATGATAATATTTCTGTCACAGTCTGAGCTATTTTACCATGATATTTAGTTAAATCTTTAGTAAATTCACATAATTTATCAGTATCAACCTCAATTGTAACATCAGTAGGTTTAGTTTTACACAACATTTCCCCAGACAAGTGTTCATACCATTTATTACATGCAGAACCATTACCCCAACCTCTTGAACCAGACTGAACTGAACCTTCAGGACATGATTGATACCAACTTAAAGGATACATTGTACATCTTCCTGTTCCTACTTCTTGAGCACTACTTTTTTCAACAGCTACATCAAGACTGTGTGCTTGTACTTCTTTTAATATATTATATTTTATATGTTTTTGAAACCTATGTAGTATAGCTGAAATACCACCGACTTTTATTATAGAATATTTCATCCAATCTAAGATTTCATTAATACTAGGCATAGGAGGTGGTATAGGTTTTTCACCTGGGACTGGTTGAAGTAATGCTTGAAAATAATCTAATACATCTTTCCATTCAGCTGAAGCACTTTTATTATTACTTAAAAACTGCGAAATTAAACCTGTATAATGTTTTATTGATTCTAGCAAAGAGTCGGCAGATAATGTACTATGACTAGGAACAGGGTTATTTTTGGTATATTGTTTTAGACCATATTGTAAATCTTTCCACGGTAATATGCCGGAATTTTGCTTAATATGGTCCTGTAGTGCATCATTATCTACTTTATTAACGTTTGGATCACATTCTATTTTTATTCCGTTAGGAAAATATACTGGTTTTCCAGAATTTAATATAAAGTATTTACCATCTGCTGATTTTTTTAGATTTACACTTTCTAATTTAGATAAATCTAAAATATTATTATTACTATCGCTGCTTAATTTTCCGAAACCTAAAGATGAAGATTTAAGTTTATTCATAGATATATTAGCATCGTTAATTGAAGATTTGAGATGATTATTTTTATAAATAAGATAAATACACAGTATGAATAATAATAAAATTATCACTGCTGAGCCAATTAATTCTTTCATTTTTTTATTTATAAATAAATAAAAATTATTTGTATTTAAAGCTATTTTTTAGGTTCAAAATCCAATTTAGATAATTCTTTCCTACATCGTACACATGGAAATACATCTTCTTTTAATCTTTCAGTAAATTTAGGACATTGAACCTGCCTATAATTTATATATTCTATTTTGTTAATCTTGTTACTAAGATAAAATTTTAACATCTTAGGACAATTTAATTTCATTTATTTATATTTGATTATATTTTTAATAAATTTTCATATGACTTTATTTCCAACATAAATCCATAAAATTCCTAAAATTATTTAATAAATTTTCTTTACAAGTTTCTATTTCTTTTTCAGATTTTTTCATTCTCATAGTATGTAGACATTTAGAAGATTCTTCTAAATATAGTAAACTCACCATAAAACATTTCTCATTTTTTGTTTTACTCGACTTGTTAATGTTTTCAAGTTTTGACTGTATTAGTTTATCCATTTTAATGAAGTGACTCTGTTTATAAAATTGATTTAAATGTTTAATACCCTTATTAAAAGATAAAATGCAAGCTTCATTAAAACAAGATAATGAAAATTTTATTGGTCGTCAAATCACCGATAAAGAGGTGGAAATACTCTTATCTCAAGTTGATACAAAACAAGGTAGTTTTGTTGATTTGATGAAAAAACTAGTTCCTAAATTATTCATGCTGAGTCAGGTAGAAAAGTTTTCACAAGTTCCTATTTTTCTAGATTTTGATGATACACTATCTCACAAAGTCCACCCTGAAACTAATGAATTACACTCTGCTATAATGGCTCAAATGGCACTCCCAGAAAATCAAGATAAATTTGAAGAGATACTTATTAAAAGTGGGGAATGTGTTAATAATTTTAGTTCTGACATAGTAAAATTGATTAATTGTATTCAATCTTTATCCCAGTATTTCACGCTTGTTATTGTTACAAGACGAGAAACTGGACACGAAGAAATTATTAAACTTTTCGAGGAAAATAAATTGAGTGTTCCAGAAATTTTAGGACAAAAAACTATAGGAGGAGCAGGGAAATCAGAAGAAATTGAAATTGGAGGTGAGACCTTTAAAACAGAATTTGGGAAAACTCTAACAATATCTAAAGGAACTGTAATAAATGAATGGTTCTTGAAAAATTCTACACCTAATTCTGCTATCTTTTGTGATGATATTGGTTTACATGTAGACGAAGTTTGTAAATATATTAATGATAAATCTCCTTGTGTACAAATGCTGTATGGTACTATTAGTGCTCTTTCTGATTGGATTGAATATAATCCAAATGATTGGGTTATTACTTCAAGTGGTGCAGTAGAAATATAAACATAGAACTATTTTGAATATTTATTATTTTCAAAAATAATAAATGTCTTTTGGAATTAAAAATACAATTGTAACAGGAGCTATTCAAACTTCTTCTGCTAACCGAGCTTATCAAGGCTTTATGTATGATAATTTACAAGTTAGTTCATGGGAAAGTGCCAATAAATCAGGCACAGAATCAAAATGGTGCTCTGACTTTCTTCTAGCAAATTAATTATATTATATAATCAATCTAAATATTTTATTATGGGACATAAATTTATCCCATACCAATTAAGGTATGGGATTTAAAAAATATAATTATTAATTGATAATATAAATAAATGACAGCTTATCATGGCGGTAAACAAAGACTAGGAAAACAACTAGCGGAAATAATAGTAGAGACTAGTATTGAGATAGCAGAAGAAGAAGATTTTGATATCGTAGGTTATTGCGAACCCTTTTGTGGTATGCTTGGTGTATATAAACATATCCCAGAGTTTTTTGAAGAAGAAGGATATGATGATTTAAAATATTTAGCAGGTGATATAAATGAAAGTGTAATTAAAATGTGGAAAGCAGCCCAAAAAGGTTGGGAGCCCCCTACTACCTCATCTAGACAAGAATATGATAGATTTAAAAATTCAAAAACTTCATCTCCAAAAAAGGGTTTTATAGGGCATGCTTGTAGTTTTGGAGGTATATATTTAAGTAGTTATCAAAGTTCAAGATGTAAATATTTACATTCATCATCTCAAAAAGTTAAAGAAATATCAGACATACTATACGATCTAAAATTACAGTCTGGAGATTACGAACAGTTTTCAAAATTAAAAGGATTTGTTATATATTGCGACCCTCCATATAAAAATGTAAACAATAAAAATAATAATTATTATACAGAGGATAAAGTATTAATAAAATTTAATCATGACAAATTCTGGGATTGGTGTAAGAAATTATCAAAACATAATATAGTAATAGTTTCTGAATTTAGTGCACCAAAAAATACAAAAAATCTAAAAAAATTTAAAACTATTTTAGGATCCAAGGGTAACCATGGAAAACAAACAGAAAGTTTATACCTAGTAACCCAATAATAACTTAAACAACCACAAAATACCACTTATTTCCTTGATTATAAAATGTAATACCTGCCTTAAAGTATTTTCCTGGTGTTTGAGGATTTTTACATAAATGAGAAAGATGTCCAGCTAAACTGTGATAAGTAAAATCATATTCAGATTTAATCTTATCAGTAAGAATTTTAGTCCTAGAATATATAATATTTTTATTTAGCATTTGCTGTGAGATCAAATCTTGTATCATATTAATACATCTTTGTTGTTGTTCTGAATATATACCATTTAAGTGATAAATTTCTTTTAAATCTTTAGGAACTTCTACCTTAGGATCCCTTTCTTCCTCTTCTTCAACCTCTTCCTCCACAATTGTAGTAATCTTACGCTTCGTCTTACGTCTTATCCTCCTTTTCTCTTTCAATAGTTCCTTAAACTCTGGAGAATAACTATCATATAATTTCTTGTAACAATCATCCTGATTCTCAAACTTATTTTTGTCATCAGAATCCACGTACAATGCCATATGATTTGTATGTACTTCTTCAGATTCGGGAGCAAACTTAATATTTACTTCAGATTTTCCATCGTTACAATATTGCTCCTTGGGAATCTTTTTCTTCTTTGCTCCAATAGTGTACTCAGGAACCTTTGTTTCCAAAATCTTCGGTAGACTTAACATTGGGAAATTAATTTTTTCTCTTTGAGCTACACCGTTTACTATATCATTAATCTGCTCAGCTGTCAAATCAGGTCGTTCACACTGTTTCATCAAATATTCAATTTTTTCTGTACCGTATAATGCAGCTGTTTTTCCATACTCATTTGTGTATACTTTAGGCGTGTAAAAACCCTTATCCTCAAATATACCATTCAATCTATTCATAGCTTGAATAATATTTGCCGTATCACCAGCTTTTGATGGCAAAAATACTTGATGGGTCAAATGACTCTTAAAATCTTTACTCACGAAATTAATACCTCTGTCTGCATATTTTCCAGTATCAATAATAAGATTTCCATGCAAGTCATGATATGGACTATCACTATTGATAAAAAACCATATGTCCTCAATCTTCACACCTTTTTCTGTTGCCTTGGGGAGAAAATAATATCCCTTACTGATCTTTTCAAAACGGTGACCATTTATTTTCAAATCTAAATCGAGAACATTCTTCTCGTGGTGTTTCACATATGAAAAATAAACCTTCAATCCATCACCATCCCAGTCCACAAATGTAAATCTCTCATTCTTAATCCCACAAATCAACCTAAATACCTCGTCATGGTGTTTTTTCTGACTTGAAACATTTATCAGACAAACATTTCTTTTCGTTTCAACAACCAATGCACCAGACTCTTCCTTATAGTCATAAATATAAGTAGGGGTTTTAATAAACTCATTTATAAATCCCTCAAGCTCTGGTAAATCCACCGAAATGCTCTGAGAACTGTTGTTAAGGCGATTTCTATCCCTAAATATTTCAGTATTAAACTCATAATCTACAGTAGATACATGATTTTCTGACCTAGGCAATAATACTACCTCGAAATCAACTTCGGCGCCATAACTCCTCAAAGAATCTAGGCAAATTCTCATTGGTGTAGCTGTGTAAAGCTCGACAATTTTAGCGCGCTGATATAGCTTAGACAAGGGCAAAGTGAATTTCCTATCTTGTTCTTCAGTTACAGAAAATAAACTATCCGCTTCGTCAATTAGCAACCGTGTATTTTCAACTTCGTAATGATTCACTATTTTTTCAAGCAAAGAAAGCCTCTCAACTGTAGCAATCGTAAAAACAGTTCCACTTGCCTTACCCCTAATAATAGACATAAATTGATTCACGACTGGCTTACGTCTAGCTAGACGCTCCAATTCCTCAAAGTTCACTTCGTAAAATTTCTTGCTACCATCTCTATATATAGTTTTACAGTTTTTTACTAAATCAAATGGAAAAGATACACAATTAAGTTTGTACAATTTATCTATTCCTACCAACTGCGCCATTTCATTAGTTTTTTTGTTATTATAATCAGCAACTCTCGTCCTGAATTGATTTTCGTGAGTCAACTGGGCCATCAAAACTACAATTGATAAATACCCTTCGTTTTGAGCCATCAAACAGGAATTCAAAGAAGCACCCAATTTCCCACCTTGTGCCAAATTGTAAAAGAGACTTATTGATTTTGTAAGCACTCCCACATCAATAATTCCATATTTTTCAAGACATTTGCTAAAATATTTATACTTTGGATCTTGAGCGAGATCCTTAAAATGTTCTCTGTACCTTTGTCTCTTGCTCTTTTCCTGTAGTACTTTCTTTTTAAGCTTTTCTTGAAGTTCTTTTCGCTCTTTATCCATTTTTTCCAGTTGAAGACGAATTTCTTCCGGAGTAGATTCTTGCGACAAGAATTCATCAGAATCGCTAAGGTATTCCGTCTCTGCCGTGGATCCTTGAGAAAAATCGCTTTCGTATCCTGTGGCTGTTGTAAAACTTTGGGAGGAGGTATTCATTGCTGATTTTTTGGTTCAAAAGTTTTTTTGGAAATTTCAAATTTATTTTATTTTTTTAATTTCATTAATCAAGCAGTTAGACTTGTCAACTCTTTGCTGAAATTACTATTATCGGTTTCTAACTCCTTTATTTCGTAATATTGGTCTGTATACAAGTTGAATTCTTCAGCCGTACCATCTTTCATTTTATCACAAGCCATTTTGTGAGTTGTTGATTTCAATTCTCCTTCTAAAAGAGCTTTGGTCAATTTAGTCGCTCTTACATCCTTTTGCATGGAACCATCCTTATTTTTATATTGAAATATCTGTCTGGCGGCGTCCGTACATATATATTTCAATTTACCCTGCTCATCCTTTAATATATTCTCTACAGCAAATCTTGCAACCCCTTTCTGACCCTGGACCATATATTCATCCGAAAAACCATTTTGGATAGCTAGTTGAACCGTTGGCTGAGATAAATCTACAGGAGTTGTTATCATTATTTTATTATGATTATTATTAGTTGTCGCAACACGGGGCTGCTTCGCAATCTCGTTAATCGTGGATTGACTCTCCTTAGATTGCTCACGTAATAATTCATTTTCTATTGTTAGTCGTATATTTTTTTGTTCAATCTCATTCATTTTTTCTTCTAATTCTTTTATTTTAGCTTCTTTTTCTTCAATTATAGAATTAAAACGAGTATTACAACTGTCTAAATGATTATTTAATCTACTTTTAGAAGAAAATTTCTTTCTACAATAAGAACAATCAAATGATATCCTTTCAATTATTATTTCAGGATTTATTTCATTTAATTTTTTTTGTATTTCCAAACAATGTTTGGCAGTTTTTTGATGTTTAGTAAGATTACTTTTATTAGTAATTAATTTTTTACAATATTGACACTCCAATGACATTTCTTTCATAAAACTATTTCTTTAAATTGATATACAAAAATTGTAATATCATATACAAATATTGTCTATCTCAATATTACATATTATGTGTATCTTACATTCTAATATCTCTATTTTTGTCTACGATATACAGAAATACTTTTTGTTTT
>Ga0228614_1000026_pt1 | contig 109522 bp, 102 predicted proteins | sample 15DmetaG_FD_190531 | JGI IMG/M metagenome (GOLD analysis project Ga0228614, IMG submission 190531) | Seawater microbial communities from Monterey Bay, California, United States - 15D | ecosystem: Environmental > Aquatic > Marine > Coastal | place: USA: California | collected 2016-10-13
CTAAAGCAATTCCTAATGACAAAGGTAAAGCAATAAGCGCTACACTTAAAGCAGCGACCAAATCGCCTTGCCAGTTTTCAATTAGCCCTTGAAGACCTTTTTTTGGTTTGTTTTCCATCTTTTAAAAGCGTTGAATGTAAAACACATTACCCCACTAAGCTAAAATACTAAATATCTGTAATTATTTATAAAGATAGGAGTCCTTATTTATATGAACTTGAAAAACAGAACTGTACTGGTTCTGTTGGATTTTCTAAACTAGAGTCACGCCAATTCTATCAAAAGTGTTGATAAGGTTGATTCTATTTAGAGCCTTTTAATCGTTTAGCTTAAGAACAGCCATAAATGCTTCTTGTGGGATTTCTACACTACCTACTTGACGCATTCTTTTTTTACCTTTCTTTTGATTTTCCAAAAGCTTGCGTTTTCTCGAAATATCACCACCATAACATTTGGCGGTTACATCTTTTCGAACGGCCTTTACAGTCTCTCTTGAAATAATTTTAGCCCCAATAGCCGCTTGAATAGGAATATCAAATTGTTGTCTAGGAATCAACTCTCTAAGTTTACCACACATCTTACGACCAATTTTTTGGGCATTATCTAAATGTATAAGTGCAGAAAGCGCATCAACAGACTGGCCATTGAGAAGAACATCAACACGAACCAATTTTGATTCACGCATTCCTATAGGGCTATAATCAAAAGAGGCATAACCTTTAGACACTGTTTTTAGGCGATCATAAAAATCAAATACAATTTCTGCCAAAGGCATATCAAAAGATAATTCAACACGTTGGGTGGTAAGGTATGTTTGATTTGTGATTTGACCTCTTTTTTCTATACACAAAGACATCACATTTCCTACAAAATCTGACTTGGTGATGATTGTTGCCTTAATGTATGGCTCTTCAATGCGATCTAAAGTGGATGGGTCGGGTAGGTCAGACGGATTGTTTAGTAATATTATTTCATCTGGGTTTTTTCTGGTGAAAGCATGATAAGATACGTTTGGCACTGTTGTGATAACCGTCATATTAAACTCTCGTTCTAACCTTTCTTGAATAATTTCTAGGTGAAGCATTCCAAGAAAACCACAACGAAAACCAAACCCTAAAGCTGCCGAGCTCTCGGCTTGAAAGACAAGCGACGCATCATTCAATTGCAGCTTCTCCATAGAGGCTCTAAGCTCCTCATATTCTTCAGTATCAACAGGGTATATTCCTGCAAATACCATTGGTTTTACATCTTCAAATCCGTCCACTGCCTCTTGAGTGGGGTTTTTAGCATCTGTTATAGTGTCTCCAACTTTCACTTCGCGGGCATCCTTAATTCCAGTAATTAGATATCCAACATCACCCGCTTTGATTTCTTTTTTGGGCGTTTGTGTTAAGTTTAGTGTTCCAACTTCGTCTGCACCATATGTTTTGCCTGTGGCAATAAACTTTACAGATTGATTTTTTTTAATACTCCCATTAACCACCTTAAAATAAGTTTCAACCCCTCTAAAAGAATTGTAAACAGAATCAAACACTAAGGCTTGAAGCGGTGCTTCAGGATCTCCTTTTGGCGCAGGAATAGTATTTATAACTGCCTCTAGAATAGACTCAATACCAAGACCAGTTTTAGCACTTGCAGGGATTACTTCTTCGGCATCACACCCTAAAAGATCTACAATATCATCAGTAACCTCTTCGGGGTTGGCGCTTGGCAGGTCAACCTTGTTTAAAACAGGAATGATTTCTAAGTCATTTTCTAAAGCAAGATATAAGTTTGAAATGGTTTGGGCTTGAATGCTTTGAGCGGCATCAACAACTAATAATGCGCCTTCACAGGCTGCAATTGAACGGGATACTTCATAGCTAAAATCAACATGGCCAGGAGTGTCAATAAGGTTCAATATATAGTGTTCGCCTTTGTATTCATATTCCATTTGAATGGCATGAGATTTAATTGTAATCCCACGTTCGCGCTCAAGATCCATATTATCGAGGAGTTGATTTTGTTTTTCTCGCTCAGTTACAGCTCCTGTAAAGTCCAAAAGACGATCTGCCAAGGTACTTTTTCCGTGGTCAATGTGCGCAATGATACAAAAGTTTCTTATGTTTTTCATTCAGTTTTGTTCCTGGCTTTAAGAGAACAAAAGTAAGTAAATTTATAAGACCAGATAGTCTTATGGTTTATTGATGCTCAATAAGTCTATTTATTCGCCGTATTGCTTCTTCTTTTCCTATGAAAAAAATAATATCAAACACATCGACACCTTCCAAGGCTCCAACAAGTGAGACTCTTAGAGGCATCATTACCTTTCCAAATCCAACTTCTTTTTCTTTTATCCAATTAGAAACATCGGTTTTTAAGGTATTTGCAGTCTCATCATTTGCGTTGTCAATTACATGAACAAGCTCGGACAAAAGTTCTGCAGAGCCCTCTTTCCACGCTTTTTTTAATGCTTTCTCATCATACTCATTTGGTGCCTTAAAGAAATATTTTCCAAGTCGTAAAAGTTCAGGAACAAGTTGTGCTCGCTCTTTTATGAGGCCGATAACAAGTTCAATATAATTTAAATCAAAAGTTTTTAATGTCTTGTCGACCGCTATGAGCTGTTTTGCTAGTTCTGCATTTTGAGATTCTTGAATATAAGCATGATTGTACCATTTTATTTTATCAGGATCAAAACGCGCCCCTGATTTATTAACTTGATTTAAATCAAATGCTTGAATAAGGTCTTTCAGACTAAAAAGCTCTTGCTCAGTTCCTGGATTCCAACCCAAAAAGGCAAGAAAGTTTATGACTGCTTCAGAAAGATATCCACTTTCTTTATAGCCCATAGCATGTGTGTTTTCGTCTTTCCATTCTAAAGGAAAAACAGGAAATCCAAGCTTATCGCCATCTCTTTTGCTAAGCTTCCCTTTTCCTGTTGGTTTCAATATTAGAGGAAGGTGTGCAAATTGAGGCGCTTCCCACTCAAAAGCCTCATAAAGTTGATGGTGAAGTGCAAGAGAGGGTAACCATTCTTCTCCTCTTACGACATGAGAAATTTGCATTAAGTGATCGTCTACAATATTTGCTAAATGATATGTGGGCATACCATCAGACTTGAAGAGTACTTTGTCGTCTAGCGTATTGCTCTCAACACTAATTTGCCCCCTAATAATGTCGTTCATTAGAATTGTTTTGTCCTGAGGCATCAAAAATCGCACAGCATATGGCACACCACTTTTTATTCTTTCTTTCGTTTCATTCTCAGTTAAAACCAAAGAGTTTACAAGCCTTCCTCTTGTTCTGTTGTGCCAGTTGTAAATAAAGGTTTTGCCTTTTTCCTCGTGATTTTTTCTTTCTTTCGCTAAATCCTCCGCCGTATCAAAGGCGTAGTAGGCTTTTCCTTTTTTGATGAGGACATCAATGTACTTTTTGTAAATTTCTTTTCTTTCACTTTGCTTGTATGGCCCAAAATCACCTTCTTTTCCTGGCCCTTCATCAAATGGTATTTGACACCAATTAAGTGCATCAATAATATATTTTTCCGCACCAGCAACATAGCGGTTTTGATCGGTGTCTTCTATGCGTAAAACAAAAGTGCCATTATGTCTTTTTGCAAATAGGTAATTAAAAAGAGCGGTGCGAACTCCACCAATATGAAGTGGCCCTGTTGGGCTTGGCGCAAAACGAACGCGAACAGATTTTTCCATTGAATTTAGTCTTGATGCAAAGATATACTCACTTAAGCGAACACCCAAACAAAAACAGCTTTGGTTTTTTTGCTTTCAATTCCCTTTTAAACATCTCAATTATTATTGTAGATTTATACCCTACAAAAAGGCGTATTGAATCATTTTATTGACATAAAAATTAAACTAGAGCAATTTATTAAGCGCTATTATATGAGCGCTCTTTTAAAGGGCGCTTTACTGTTTTTTGGAATTGGGTTATTGTATGCTCTTTTTTGGGTTTCTATCGAACATTTTTTTTGGATTTCATCATCAGGAAGAATGATTGTTTTTTGGTCATTAGTTTTTTTTGAAATGATTTTGTTTTACAAATTACTATGTGTCCCATTATTTAAGTATTTGAAAATCCGCTCTGGAATAAGTGACGAAGAAGCAGCAAAAATTATTGGCGATTTTTTTCCTGAAATAAGCGATAAATTATTGAACGTTATACAGCTGAATACTTTGCCAATATCAGAGCTTATTGTTGCAAGTATTCAACAAAAGACTGAAGAGTTTGGCAGTGTTTCATTTAAAAAGGCGGTACAATTTAAAGAGAATTTAAAGTATATGAAACACGTCGCTTTACCCCTAATCATTATTGGTGTTGTTTACGCTTCTGGCGGTCAGTCAAACCTAAAGCAAAGCCTAAATCGTGTTGTTGACTATAAAACAACCTATACACCCCCAGCTCCTTTTCAATTTGTTGTAACAAATAGCGCTTTAGAAACTATTGAAAATCAACCTTTTGTCTTGGACATTAAAGTAGAGGGCAATGTAGTGCCAGAACAGCTTAAAATTACCTTTGAAGATCAAACTTATTTTTTAAAAAGAATAAATGATCAGCGGTTTCAATTTAATTTTCAAAACCCAAAGAAAGACATTCAGTTTCAAGTTTCATCAGGAAATGTAATTTCAAATTTATTTGAATTGAAGGTTTTGAGCGCACCAAAAATTTTGAATTCAACTTTATTAGTCGATTACCCTACATACACAAAATTAAAAGACCAGTCTCTTTCTAGTTTTGGAAACATCTCCATCCCTGAAGGCACCATATTGACTTGGAAATTTTTAACTAAATCTACCGATACTATTACTTTTTTCAATCAAAATTCTGTTTTATATTTTAACAAATACGACAATAAATTTACATTATCAAAACAGGTTTTTACCGACTTGTTGTATGACATTAATACAAATAATGATCAATTAAAAAATTTCGAAACACTTTCCTACGAAGCTCAAATTATAAAGGACCGCCCGCCAGTTATTGATGTTCAACAACGTGTTGGAAATTCAATTGAAGAAGAGCTTTATTTTTATGGACAAATCAGTGACGATTATGGAATATCATCACTACAATTACACTATTACCCTGTAGACAAAGCGAATTTAAAAATTATAAAAACAATAAGTTTCAATGAAACGTTTGATTTTACCTATCAATTTCCTGTAGGACTGGATCTATTGTCCGACACATCATATGAATTGTTTTTTGAGGTTATAGATAATGACCCTTTTCTTGGCCCAAACAAATCAAGATCCAAGATTTTTACATTCCTGTCAAAAAGTGAAAACGCTCTTAAAGAGAAACAACTCAACGAACAAAAAGAATTGGTTGACGATTTAGAAAACACATTTAATACATTTGAAAAGCAACAGGAATTAGTTGATGATTTTACAAAGCAACAACTTCAAAAAGAGCGTCTAAATTATAATGATCAGGAAAAAACACAAGATATCATAAATCGGCAAAAGAAACAGGACGAAATGATAAAACGTTTTAATGAACAAATGAAAAAAACATTAGAACAGTTCCCAGATGAAACTCCTGACACTTTTAAAAAGAACTTGTCTGAACGCATAGAGGAGCAAAACAAACGTTTAGAGGAAAACGAGAAAACAGTAGAAGAGCTTGAAGAGTTGGCAAAACAAATGAAGCAAGAAGAGCTCTTAGATAAATTACAGAAATTAGGGCAACAAAGTAAGAATAAGCAGAAAAGTTTAGAACAAATGCTTGAACTTACAAAACGCTATTATGTTTCAAAAAAATCAGAGCAACTTAAAAGTAAACTAGAGGACCTTAGTCAAGAGCAAACTAAACAAGCCGAAAAATCAAAAAACAACAAAAGTGAAGATCAGTCCAAACTAAACCAAAATTTCAATGACATTTCAAAAGAATTAGAAGAGCTTAGAAAGCAAAATAATTCGTTAAGCAAACCTTTTGACTTTCCTGACACAAAACAAGAAGAGCTATCCATACAGACCGATCAAAACGAAGCCAAAGCCAACTTAGTCGAAAAAGAAAAATCAAAACTGACAGAAAAAAACAAAAACTCATTAAAAAAGGCCAGCAAAGCCCAAAAGAAAGCGGCTCAAAAAATGAAACAGCTTGCCGCTCAAATGGCTCAAAGCATGTCTGACGGCTCATCGATGCAGCTAACAGAAGATATCGAAATGCTAAGGCAGATACTTGACAATCTTCTTATTTTTTCTTTTGAACAAGAAGACCTTATAAAGCAGACCGTATCCGTTAAAATCATTAAAGCTCAAAAGAATCTAAGGACTCATTTTGAACATATTAATGATAGTTTGTTTGTTGTTTCTTTGCGTCAACCTATGATTTCACAACAAATTAATGATGAAATATCGGGCGTATATTATAATATCGATAAAACTTTGAGCACTCTTTCAGAAGGTAGAGATTATGAAGCCAAATCAGCACAGCAGTATACGGTGACTTCTACTAATAATCTTGCAAATATGCTCAGCGATGTGTTAACTAATCTTGAAATGCAAATGCAGCCTAATCCGGGACAAGGTCAAGGCGATATGCAATTACCAGATATTATTATGAGCCAAGAAGATTTACAAAAGCAAGCTCAGGAAATGATGAATGGAAATAAGGAGGGTTCGCAAAAACCTAGTGAAAAAAGTGACCAAGACAGCTCAGAACAGTCAGGAGAAAATGGTAAGAAAGAAGGTTCACACTCAGGAGAATCGACAGGGAATAAATCTGACAGATCATCACCATCAGAAGGTCAATCAGAAACAGATCAATATTTTGACCCTGAAGAGTCGAGCGAGGCGTTGTTTCAATTGTACAAACAGCAACTAGAATTAAGGCAGAACCTTGAAAAGATATTAAAAAAAGAAGGTCTTTTGGACGAGGGTAAATCTACTTTAGACTCTCTTGAAAAATTAGAGCAACTTATTGTAAATCAAGGAGTTACTAAGAATTCGTTAGAAAAAATGAATGCTTTAAAATATGAATTTCTTAAACTTGAAGATGCATTGCTAAAAAAAGGGATGTCACCCAAAAGACAATCAAGAACAAATAAGAAAAGGTTTTCAAAGTCAAATACCATGACTGAAGAGGAAATAAAACAGCTTTTCGGAACAGAAGAGATTTTAAACCGAAAGGCATTACCTTTGCGCCAAAACATGAAGAAAAAAGTTCAGGACTATTTCAATATTAAAAATGATTAATTTTAACAACACAACACTTTTCAATTTACCATCAGAGGCTCAATTAAAAACCTGGTTACAATCGATCATAGAACAAGAGGGTTACAATGAGGGAGAGTTAAATTTTTTATTCTGTGATGACGATCATCTCCATAAATTAAATGTTGAGTTTTTGAACCACGATACTTTGACCGACATCATTACATTTGATTACAACGTTGGGCGTCAAATATACTCAGATATTTGTATTTCCATTGACCGTGTTCAAGACAATGCCTTAATTCATAAGGTAAGCTCCATCAATGAACTTAGTCGCGTTATGGCTCATGGAGTACTACATCTTTGTGGTTATAAGGACAGTACAATCGAAGAAAAAGAAGAAATGCGAAGCAAGGAGGACCTTTACCTTTCGCAGTTGAATTTAAACATATAAGCGTATATTTGCACAAAATTGTTCCACGTGGAACATAATTAGTTTCTAAGGATGTTTGAAGGTATTTATGATGTTATTGTTGTTGGCGGGGGGCATGCCGGGAGTGAGGCTGCTGCTGCTGCTGCTAATATGGGAAGCAGAACCCTCTTAATTACCATGAATTTGCAAAATATTGCACAGATGTCTTGTAATCCTGCTATGGGTGGAATAGCAAAAGGGCAAATCGTACGTGAAATTGATGCTCTTGGTGGTTATAGCGGAATTGTAAGTGACACTTCCGCGATTCAATTTAAAATGCTAAACAAATCCAAAGGCCCAGCGATGTGGAGCCCACGTGTTCAAAGCGATAGAATGCGCTTTGCAGAGGATTGGAGAATGCTATTGGAACAAACAAAAAATTTAGACTTTTATCAAGAAATGGTTGTCGGCCTTTTACTGCAAGGAGAAAAAGTGGTTGGGATAAAAACATCATTGGGTTTGGAAATTAAGTCAAAAACAGTTGTTCTTACAAACGGCACTTTTCTTAATGGACTTATTCATATTGGGGATAAAAATTTTGGTTGAGGAAGAGCTGGAGAAAAGGCTGCAACAGGAATAACAGAACAACTCATAGATATAGGGTTTGATTCCGGGAGAATGAAAACCGGCACACCACCAAGGGTAGACGGACGCTCTCTTGATTTCTCCAAAATGATAGAGCAACCAGGAGACTTAAAGCCGCAAAAATTTTCTTATTTGAACACTACTGCACCCTTGCAGAATCAACGCTCCTGTCACATGACGCACACAAGTCTTGAAGTTCATGACTTATTAAGAGATGGGTTTGATCGCTCACCAATGTTCAATGGAAGAATACAAAGTATTGGTCCGAGATATTGCCCTTCAATCGAAGACAAAATTAACCGATTTTCTGAAAAAGAACGACACCAAATTTTTGTTGAGCCAGAAGGATGGAATACCGTTGAATATTATATCAATGGATTTTCAACTTCACTTCCAGAGGATGTTCAATATAAAGCTTTAAAAGCAGTAAAAGGGTTTGAAAATGTTAGGTTTTTTAGACCGGGTTATGCCATTGAGTACGACTACTTCCCTCCTACTCAGCTAACCCATTCTTTGGAAACAAAACTAGTTAGCGGCTTGTTTTTTGCGGGGCAAATTAATGGCACCACTGGTTATGAAGAGGCGGCCTCACAGGGGCTTATGGCAGGAATTAATGCAAGTTTAAAAGTTCAAGAAAAAGATGCATTTATACTTAGAAGAGATGAGGCTTATATTGGCGTTCTTGTTGATGATTTAATCACAAAAGGAACGGAAGAGCCTTACAGGATGTTTACTTCTAGGGCAGAATACAGAACACTTTTGAGGCAAGATAATGCAGATTTACGATTAACGCCAAAAGGTCACGAACTAGGAATTGCCAGCGATGAACGTTTAAAACGGATGGAGTTTAAACTTAAACAATCGAACGATTTCATTTCTTTTTTTAAAAAACAAAGCGTTAAGCCAGAAGAAGCAAATCCGGTATTGGAGTCAAAGGGGTCTTCACCTATTAAGCAATCTGACAAGATGTTTAAAATATTCTCAAGGCCAAATATTACAATTAATGACGTAAGAAAATTTGAAGCAGTAGAGACTTACGTTAACACAAAAAAATTGGATGATGAGGTTATAGAACAAGCAGAAATTCAAATTAAATATTCTGGCTACATTCAGAAAGAAAAAAATAATGCTGACAAGTTAATCCGGTTAGAGTATGTGAAAATTCCAAAGGAATTTGATTACTCTAAAGTTAAATCTATGAGTTATGAAGGGCGTGAAAAGTTAAGTGCAATTCAGCCCGTAACTGTCGCTCAAGCTTCTAGAATTAGCGGCGTATCTCCAAATGATATTTCTGTTTTATTAGTGTTTTTGGGTCGTTAATCAGTATATTTTATATTTTTGTTCCACGTGGAACATATGAAAAAAAGCAATAAATTATTTCTAAACACCAAAGACTTTTCTGTTACCGGAGAAAGCTTTAAATTGTTTTACAACATTGAGTCAGACATGTTGGTAACAATACCCCAGCCCAAAGCAGACAGGCTTTCATCATATTATAAAAGCAAACAATATATTTCTCATGTAACTCAAAAACGTAATCTTTTTGACTGGATTTATTTTATTGTAAGAAACTATACACTAAGCTCTAAAATTAAATTATTGTCCAAACTACCTGTCAAAGACAAAACACTTCTTGATTTTGGCGCAGGCGTCGGGTATTTTGTTAGAGCCACAATAAAGTCTGGCTGGAAAAGTATTGGTATAGAAGCCTCAGAAAATGCTCGAAAAGCGGCTAATTATATTTTACCAAACTCAATCTTTGATAATGATTACATTGATCAACTTGAGATCAAGACTTTTTCAATCATATCACTTTGGCACGTTTTGGAGCACCTCCAAAACCCGGAAATTTATATGAGGAAATTCAAACAACTTTTGACTGAAGACGGAAGATTGGTTGTGGCAGTCCCAAATTATAAAAGCTATGATGCGCAGTATTATCGTGAGTATTGGGCAGCGTATGATGTACCCAGACACTTATGGCATTTTTCACAAGATTCAATATCTCAACTCTTTTCGGGACTTGGCTTTGAGCTTGAAGCTATCCACCCTATGCGATTTGACGCATACTATGTAGCCCTTTTGTCTACAAAATATAAATATGGAAAAATGAAACCACTAAATGCATTATGGGTTGGCTTTATTTCAAACTTTAAAGCAAAACGAACAGGAGAGTATTCTTCATTAATTTATGTTCTAAAACACAAAGAAAGTTAATTTAAGCCTCGCTACACACTTTTTTGTTTTGCCCTGAGCAAATCCAGCCAATTTTAAGAATCATCTCTATAAATGGCTAAAACAACCTCCTTTTTAATAGATAAAAAATATTATAAGTATAATTAATAATAGATTTTAGCTATAATTTATTTTAAAAAATAATGTCTATGCTTTTTGGTGAAGTAGTCGTGTTAGCTTTATGGATAAATCGGTAAGCACAATTTTTCCATTGGCATTTCGCTCAATGTGGTAAATAGCACTTTCTATTTCATTACAAATCTTTTCAATATTTTGTGCATCAATAAACTTAGAAAATTTTTTTAACGAAAAGCTCTTGTCGCTAATTTCTAAATGCACCAATCCGCTTGCTCCATAATTGACCATTAGGGCTTGTCGGAAGAAATCTAAACCATAGGACAAAAATTGTTTTTCCATTTCTCTACCTAGTTTTGCCACAGTCTCGCTCCAAGACATAAGCTTGTTTATAGATTTTTTATTTGTTTTTGCCTGAAAAGCAGTTCTAACCCAATCTATAAATAATGTTTCAAATTGAATAGTGTTTTCTTCTTGATTGATCAATTTATTGGCACTATCTAAATTACCTTCAGCTCGTTGTGCTATTCTTTTTGCCGCAACCTCATCTATACCTTTATATTTCACCAAAGCATTAATAATCTGTGATTCAGAAAGGGGGTTCATATGAATGGATTGACATCGCGATTGAATAGTTTTTAAAAGCGAATCTTCTTGTTCGGTTATCAAAATAATACTAGTTTTTTGATTGGGTTCTTCAAACCATTTTAAAAGCTTATTGGCACACGCGACCGTCATTTTTTCTGCATGCCATATAATCAATATTTTATTTCCACCTCCGAAAGATTTCATAGCTAGGGTTTTGATGATGGCCTGAGCTTCATCAACAGCGATTACCCCTTGCTTGTTCCCTGCCCCGATAAAACTGTACCAATCATTTAAGCTACCATAGGGATTACTTTTTATAAATTCCCTCCACTCTTTTAAGTAGTCTTTTGAAATAAAAACTGAGCTCGAATGTTCTTTCTTTACCACTGGAAAAAAGAAGTGGATGTCCGGATTTTCTAAAGCATTAACTTTTTGATTAGGGTTTTCATTTTGGATCAAAAAAGAGGCATATGCAACCGCCATAGGTAATGCACCCAAGCCATCTTTGCCAACAAAAAGTTGAGCATGTGGAACACGTCCAGAAAGAATATTTTTCTGCAAGTAAGATTTTAGGTGATTTTGCCCAATGATATCTTCAAAAGTCATCTAACAAATATAATTTAATTAATTCAAATGAAGTGATTTATAACCATTCATCAATGAAATTTATCGTTCAAATTTTCATACAAAATACCATTTTATCCACTCTTTTGAAATATGTATCTTTGGCCTTGAAAAATTTAAATAACCAATCACAATATTATCCTCTATGAGTACACTTAAAGATTTTAATTTTAAAGATAAAAAAGCCCTTATTCGTGTTGATTTTAATGTTCAACTCGATGAGAATTTGAACGTTACTGATGACACGAGAATTCAGTCTGCAAAAAATACCATTTTCAAAGTTTTGGAAGACGGTGGAAGTTGTATTCTTATGTCGCATTTGGGTCGGCCAAAAGCAAAAGAAAGCGAGTTTTCATTAAAAAACATTATTTCTAAGGTCGAAAATATTTTAGGCGTAAGTGTTTTATTTTCAGAGGATTGTATTGGAGACGAAGCCACTCAAAAGGCCAAGGACTTAAAACCAGGTCAAGTTCTTTTACTGGAAAATCTTAGATACTACAATGAGGAAAAACAAGGCGATTTGGCCTTTGCTGAAGCCTTATCAAAACTAGGGGATATTTATGTAAATGACGCTTTTGGGACAGCACATAGAGCTCATGCATCAACGAGTATAATTGCTCAATTTTTTCCAGGGAATAAATGTTTTGGTTATTTATTAGAACAAGAAATTATTAGCATAGACAAAGTGTTAACGTCTGGAGAAAAGCCAGTATTAGCAATTTTGGGTGGTGCAAAAGTATCATCAAAAATCACAATTATTGAAAACATCTTAGACAAGGTTGATCATCTAATTATTGGAGGCGGCATGTCATTCACATTTATAAAAGCACAAGGGGGGGCAATAGGAGACTCTATTTGTGAGGACGACAAAATGGATTTGGCATTAGATATCTTACGTTTAGCAAAAGAAAAAAACGTCCAGCTTCATCTCCCTGTTGATGTCTTAGCTGCAGATGATTTTAGCAATTCAGCAAACACACAAGTTGTGGATATAACAGCCATTCCATCAGATTGGCAAGGTTTGGACTGTGGTCCAAAAAGCAAGGCTATTTTCCATGATGTTGTTCAGCAATGTAAAACCATCTTATGGAACGGTCCGCTGGGGGTTTTTGAGTTAGACACATTTTCTACAGGCACAAAAGCATTAGGAGATTCAATTGCAGAGGCTACACAAAATGGCGCTTTTTCTCTTGTAGGTGGTGGCGATTCTGTGGCTGCAGTTAAGCAATTTGGATTTCAAAACAAGGTGAGTTATGTGAGTACTGGTGGTGGCGCTATGTTGGAAAGTCTGGAAGGAAAAACACTCCCAGGAATTGCTTCCATAATCGAATAACATCTTTATGATATCAAAAAAGGGAATCACGTTTATTTTTCTTGTGTTGTTGAACTTGTCTTATTCGCAATCACAAATTTCTGATGAAACAGACTTAAAAATTATTATTGATACAACAGTGATTGAACTTCAAGATTACAAGAATGCAATACTTTTTGACAACCAGTGGCGGGCAGAATTTATTGATGATTCATTGTATGATTCTATAACAAAAATTGTAAAGGAAGAAACTTTTTCGAATATAGATTTTCCAGAACTATCTTCGGACACACTACGTGCAAGACTACAAGAGCTTGATTCCAAAACACCATTTCATATAAGTTATAATCCCGCCCTAGAAACACTTATAAAAAAGCGCCTTAAACAACGAAAGGTGCTTTATGAAAGACTTATGAAGTTGAGTCAGTATTATTTTCCACTTTTTGAAGAAATTTTTGACAGAGAAGGGATTCCGCTGGAGATCAAATACTTAGCTGTTGTTGAATCGGCATTAAGACCTGCTGCAAAATCTAGAGTTGGCGCCACTGGTCTGTGGCAATTTATGTTTTCAACTGGAAAATATTACGATTTAGAAGTTAGCAGTTACGTTGATGAACGTTGCGATCCAGTTCGATCAACAATTGCAGCGGCAAAATATCTAAAATCTTTATATAAGAGTTTTGATGATTGGGATTTGGCTCTCGCCGCCTACAATTCAGGACCAGGGAATGTTACAAAAGCAATTCGACGTTCTGGAGGGTATAAAAACTATTGGAATATTCGGCCTTTTTTGCCAAGCGAAACGGCGGGATATTTACCAGCTTTTTTAGCTACAATGTATTTATTTGAGTATGCTCCTCAGCACGGATTTGATGTTTCAAGACATAAAATGCCATTAATAAAAACAGACACTGTACAAATTAAAAACATAATTAGTCTAAAACAAGTCAGCGAAGTTATTGATATTGATTTGGCGACATTAGAATTTTTAAATCCTTCTTACAAACTTGGAATAATTCCAGTTATAAAGAACAAAAATTATGTTTTAAGACTGCCTATTGAAACTATTGGTGCTTTTGTTAGTAATGAAGAGCAAATTTATGCTTACGCCCAAACAGAATTTGATAGACTTGAAAAGCCATTGCCGAAGTTCTATAAACTAGACACTAAAATAAGATACAAGGTCCAACCAGGAGATTATTTAGGAAAGATTGCTAATAAGTTTCGAGTAAAGATCAGTCAAATAAAAAAATGGAACAATTTACGTTCAGATCAACTCAAGGCCGGTAGCCGATTGACAATTTTTACAAGAAACCCTCAGAACTAGTCTTAGACAGACAGCAATTTTTGATATCAAACTAAGGAACTCTTTTCGAAAGATTTGAAAAAATAACCATACTTTTTTGTAGTAAATTCACAAAAATGGAACGATATTAGTGATGATGATTAAAAAATATTAACATGAAACTCTTCATAAACATTATAATTTTTGCCTTGGCCTTTTTTTCATGTAATGAAACGGCATCAAAAAAAGTATATAAACCACAATCGTCAGGAAACATAAACAGTCTTTTAGTTGTAGTTGACGATGATCTATGGGGCGCAAGTGTTGGAGAAGCTATTAGACGCCATATTGGATCAGAAATTTACGGACTTCCACAAATAGAACCACAATTTGATTTACGACAAGTTCCCAAATCTGTTTTTTCAGATTTTGTTCGAATGAATAGGACCGTCTTAAAAGTGCAACTTTCAAATGAAGACGGTGTTAAGTTTTATACTAACCCCTATGCAAAACCACAAAAGATGATAGTGATAAGTGGCACATCGCGTCAAATCCTTGCAGAATTAATTGAGCAAAACTCATCAAAAATTATAAGTGTATTTAAAAATGAAGAATTAAAGGAAAGACAACGGCGAATAAAAAAATCTTTATTCAACACAGCTGCTGTGGAAAAGACTTTAGGGGTCACATTAAATGTGCCGTCTGTTTATAGAATTGCTAAAAAAGAAAAGGACTTTTTTTGGATTAGAAGAGACACAAAAACTGGGATCATAAACCTGTTGCTTTATAGTGTTCCATTACAAGAATTTAAATCTAAAGATGCATTTTCACAACGTGTTATTCAGCTTCGAGATTCTGTTGCAAAGCAACACATTCCAGGGCCAGTAGACGGAAATTTTATGACAACCGAAACGGCCTATACACCATTTTCATTTTTTACAGAAATTGCTAATACAAAAGTTTTGGAAACGAGAAGTTTATGGAAAATTGAAGGCGCATTTATGTCAGGCCCTTTTATTAATTTTTCTTTTGAAGATATAAAGAACAACCGATTGTTGGTGGCAGAAGGGTTCGTTTACACGCCTTCTGAACCAAAAAGAGATTATGTTTTTGAGCTAGAGTCGATTATAAAATCAATTACAATCCAATAAAAAAGTCCCAGAATTTCTGGGACTTTTTTATTTCTTTTCTTCCTCTTTTTTGTCGTCTTCGTCTTCTTTGCTAGCTTTCTTAAATTCTTTGATACCGCCACCTAATCCTCTCATGAGTTCAGGAATTTTTTTACCACCAAAAAGCAACAAAACAGCAAGAACAACAAGAACAATTTGCATTGGGCCAAAAGCCAGAGGTAATATATGTAGATCCATAATTTTTATATTATTGGACACAAAGTTAAGAATTATCCATTAATTAAAATGCCAAATCAAAAGATAAGTGGTAGAGTACTGTATCAATAGCACAATTTTTATTTAATTTTGTTTCAATGAAGTATTTAAAAACATCTGAAAAATCCAGAAAAAAGAAATTAACCAAAAAGCTATTACATAAATATCGATTGGTTGTTCTTAACGAGGACACTTTTGAGGAGCGATTTGCGATGAAGTTAACGCGCCTAAATGTTTTTATTTTTGGGTCATTGTTGGCATTACTTTTAATTGGCTTTACTACAGTTTTTATTGCATTTACACCAATTCGAGAATATATTCCAGGGTATACTTCTCCAACGCTTCAAAAACAAGCTATAGCTTTGGAGCGAAAAACAGACTCTCTTTTGCAACTAACCCGTATGAATGAAATTTATATGGCTTCAATAAAAGATGTATTAAGTGGTGAGGTTTCTTCTGAAACGATTAATAAAGATTCTATATACGCAGCATTGGCTGCTGAGGTCAACCCAGAAGATTTGAACCCCTCAAAAGCGGATTCAATTTTGAGAGAAAAAGTAGACAATGAGGATAAATACAATTTGTTTGAATCTGCACGCTCAGTAAAGAACTTTGTCTTTTTTCCACCCGTAAAAGGTACGGTAAGTTCAGGATTTAATATTAAAGAACAGCATTATGCTGTAGACATTGTAGTTCCAAAAAACACGCCCATAAAAGCAGCTGCAGATGGCCGTGTTGTACTCGCTTCTTGGACTTCGGATTCTGGCTATGTTATTATCATAGACCATGGAAATCAATTGCTTTCTGTCTATAAACACAACTCCTCTCTTACCAAAGCACAGGGCGATTTAGTAAAAGCGAGAGAGGTTATTGCGATTTCAGGTTCATCAGGGGAATTCAGTACTGGCCCCCATTTACATTTTGAGCTTTGGAATGACGGCACCCCCATAGACCCTATTGCATTTATAGATTTTTAATTTAAATATGATATCAATTAAATCCTTTTTTGCTAAAATATTTGCCGCACATGTTACCAAAAAAATTAAGACATGGGCCTCAAAACCAATAGAAACTCAAGATAAAGTTTTTAAATCCCTGATTGCATCTGCAAAGCACACCACATTTGGGAAAGACCATCATTTTTGTAGCATTAAAAATCACGAAGATTTTGTAAAAAAAGTACCCGTAAGAGATTATGAAAATTTGAAATCTTATGTTAACCAAGTTGTCGAAGGGAAGCCTGATATTTTGTGGCCAGGAACACCACTTTATTTTGCTAAAACATCAGGTACAACATCTGGAGCAAAATACATTCCCATTACCGCACCTTCTATAAAAGCACAGGTTGAAGCATCGCGTAATGCTATTTTGATGTACATCAATGAAACAGGGAACTCCAGTTTTGTAGATGGGAAATGGATTTTTTTGCAAGGGAGCCCAGTTTTAAGCGAAAAAAATGGCATCAAACTCGGTCGTCTTTCGGGCATTTCTGCGCATTATGTTCCTTCATATTTACTTAAAAATAGAATGCCTAGCTGGGAAACGAACTGCATAGAAGACTGGGAAACCAAAGTAGATGCTATTGTACAAGAAACCCTTAAAGAAAACATGACAGCCATAGCCGGAATTCCTTCTTGGGTACAAATGTATTTTGAGAAATTGGTACAAGAAAGAAAACAAAAGGTTGGTGAGATTTTTAAGAATTTTAATCTTTTTATTTTTGGCGGTGTCAGTTTTGAACCCTACCGCTCTAAATTTGAAAATCTAATTGGAAGAAAAGTAGATAGTGTTGAACTTTATCCTGCCAGCGAAGGGTTTTTCGCCTTTCAAGATCGACAAAATAAAAAAAGTATGCTATTGCAGTTGGACTCAGGAATTTTTTATGAATTTATTGAAGCAAACTCCTTTTTTGATGACAACCCAAAACGAATGACTTTAAAAGACGTAAAAATCGGGGTGAACTATGTCATTATAATTTCTACCAATGCGGGCTTATGGGCTTATAATATTGGCGATACCGTTCAGTTCACTTCGCTAGCACCATTTAGGATTATTGTTAGTGGAAGAATAAAACATTTTATATCAGCTTTTGGAGAACACGTTATAGCTAAAGAAGTAGATCAGGCACTAATTGAGGCTGTAAAAGGGACAAGTGCAAGAGTTACGGAATATACCGTAGCTCCTGTAATAAATCCAAAAGAAGGGTTGCCTTTTCACGAATGGTTTATTGAGTTTGAAAAAGAGCCAGAAGATTTTACTCAGTTTATTCAAAAAATTGATGAAACACTTCAAAATCAAAACAGTTATTACAAGGACTTAATTCAAGGAAAAGTTTTAAGGCAACTTCAAATTACGAAGGTCAAAAAAGATGGATTTAAAGCATATATGAAAACCATCGGTAAATTAGGCGGACAAAATAAAATGCCCCGTCTTGCAAATGATCGAAAGATTGCAGATAGTTTAAATAAGCACAATCTTATCAAATAATGTATATTTGCCCTTGATGACATCTAGTACCACAAACAATAAACTTCACAGAACACGTGCACAAGAAAGCTCGCATGCTATTGAGCGAATGTATATTACTATGCGCCATTTGTTTAGTCGAGGTTTTTATAAGCCTATGGGAATTTCTGGGGCCACTTTAAGAGAAGCGCTTTTGTCGTTAAGACCAGAAATTTATGGAACCATTGCAGATGAAAAAGCAGAATTAGAAGGTCTTTTGTATGTTGTTGATCGTTTACCAATAGGAATTGAACAATGCTCACATGTAAATCTTACGAGCGCTGAAGGGTTTGAAGACTCCCATTTTGAGGTTATCGTCCCTGCAAAACGCCGCCGCGATTGCTATCGGATAGATTTTGAGCAAATGAATATTGAAATCACAAGGGGACGTTCGGAGATTTATGATATTTTGACACACTTGACGTTTTTATATATTGAATCACACAAAATCGCTAAACAAGTCCTCATTGGTGAAAAAGGTAAAACCACCCGAGATTGGCAAAAACTTGAAAAAGCAATTCAGCTTAATAAAAAACTAAGTAAAAAAGACCGAGAAATTGCAGTGACACATACTGCTAATATATTGGGCCGCACTTTTGACGAAATCAATTCAGTATATAGCGCTTTTGCGACCCCACATCAACCGGATCATTTTTTACATTTAATCTATTGGCTTGGGAAACGAGCAATAAATGAAATTGTAGATCACGATAAACGTATCATCACTTTTAGCCCTGTTTTGAGAGAACGCTTAGGGCATCATATTCATGGAGAGCAATGGGCCAATGACATCAAAGAATGTTTGTTAAAGCAAAACCTTATTGAACGTCCAATACATATTATTTCTGCAAATTTACATAGTGTTATGAATACGCTGTATGCACAAAAGGCATTGCAGAAACGCTGTAAAGACAATGATATTTTTTCTGTTTACGAAGCATTAAGTGCAGATAAAAACACAGCTCTACGCAATAAAATTAAGGCTTTGGCGTTGAAGGAGGGAATGATATATATTGACGATAAATCAGGCACAAACATTGATGTTCAAGTTATAGACACAGCTAAAGTAGATTTTAAGTATAATTCAACTCTGACTTCATCAAAAGAAACCAAAAACTCTCCAGTCCTCATAGTAATGGATTATGCCTTTGGCGAACAAGCTTATGAAACAATAGACGAATTGTTAAAGCCCTTCAAAACCAAATCAAAAACCTATTTTCTGGATGTTGAATCTATTTCTGTTATGGGGAAAGCAGGAATTTTGGAAGGAGAAAAAGGCGATATAATGATACCATCTGCGCATATCTTTGAAGGAACAGCAGATAATTATCCTTTTAAAAACGAATTGAAAAAAGAAGATTTTAATGACCAAGGTGTTGATGTTTATGAAGGAACAATGGTAACAGTTTTGGGAACATCTCTGCAAAACAAAGAACTTTTAAAGTTTTTTCATGAATCTACATGGGAGGTTATTGGTTTGGAAATGGAAGGTGTTCATTATCAAAAAGCAATACAATCGGCATCTAAAATTCGAAACAGTATTTCACCAGAGGTTAAAGTGCGTTATGCCTATTATGCTAGTGATAATCCTTTGGAAACAGGAAGCACATTAGCCTCAGGAGGACTAGGTCTAACAGGTGTAAGACCAACATATGTAATTACACATCAAATTTTAAAACAAATTATAAATTAATATATTTTACTAATGAGTACTACTAACACTCCACAATCATCTGAAGAAGTTGACTTAGGGCAGCTTTTTAAAATGATTGGAAATGCATTCCAACGCTTATTTCAGTTTATAGGTTCAATTTTTAATAAACTGTTTTTGGCCTTCGTATGGCTTGTGTTTTTTATAAAAAAACGCGCCGTTGTTTTATTAATTGCGGCTGTTGCTGGTTTAGCGCTAGGCTTTATTTTAGATAAAACCGCACCACCAACGTACAAATCCTCAATAACAGTAAAACAAAATTATGCAACTGGAGAAAACTTGTATGGATCTATTGATTATTATAACAGTCTATTAAAAGATGGCGATTATGAGGTTTTGGGGCGTGTTTTAGGATTAGAAAAAAAGGTCTCTGAAGAGATTTTAGGAATTGAGATTGAACCAATTATTACGGATAATGATCGCGTTGTGATGTTTGATAAATACATTAGTGGACTGGATTCATTAGCAGTATCAAAAGTTGAATATGAGGTGTTTGTAGAAAATATTAAAAAATATAAACACCAGTTGCAGCAAATTAGTATCAAGTCAAAAACTAGAGCAAATTTTAAAAATCTGTTTGATAATATTATTGGAGACATAAACACAAACACATTTTTTGTAAATGAACAAGCAAAAGATTTAGCGGAGCTAAACCAGCAAAAAGAGGCTTTAGAACAATCTTTAGCGCAGTCTGATTCTTTGCAACGCACCTATAAACGTGTTTTGGAACAGCAAATGGAATCAAAATCTACTTCCGAAACCTCCATAACGTTTGAGGGGAATAATGATAAAAACAAAACCCGTGAGTTTGATCTTTATAAAAACGATATAGAATTACGCCGAGAAATTGTACAGATTGAGCGAAAGTTAAAAGATAAACAAAATATTGTTGAAATTATTTCTGGTAAGCAGGATAGCGGATTTGTTGATGACACAAATGAATTATTAGAATTAAAACTAGACAAAAAACACTATTATTTAGTGGTGTTTACCATTCTAAGTTTGGTTATTCTTTTAGGGATAGAATTTTTAAAGTTTATAGAAAAATACAAGCCTGAGTAAATAGGCTCATTAATTCATAAAAAATGAAGGTATTTAAAACTCCTTTAGATGGTTGTATTGTTTTGTCTCCCACTCTGTTTTCAGATGACAGAGGGAGCTTTTATGAAGCTTATAAAAAAGAATTGTTAGACGATTTTTTAGGGTATAAAGTGGATTTTGTGCAAGATAACGAGTCCTTTTCTTCCAAAGGGGTGCTTCGGGGATTACATTTTCAAAAAGGGGTTTATGCACAAGCAAAATTAGTTCGTGTTGTAAAGGGTGCTGTTTTGGATGTCGCTGTCGATTTGCGATTAGAATCGCCAACATACGGTCAACATTTTTCTATAGAACTGTCTTCAGAAAATAAAAAGCAATTATTTATTCCTAGAGGGTTTGCTCATGGGTTTGTGGTTTTAAGTGATACTGCTTTATTTTCCTACAAATGTGATAATTATTATAACAAAGCATCTGAAAGTGGAATCATTTATAATGACCCGACTATAAATATCGACTGGAAATTTCCTAATGACCAATTACAGCTGTCTAAAAAAGATTTAGAACTTCCACAATTTAAATCTTTGAAGCTATGATTAAAATTTTGGTAACAGGGGGTAATGGGCAGCTCGCCCAATGTTTAAAGGATATTGTAAAAAACGATAGTGAATTAGATGTTGATTTTCAGGACCTTCCATATTTAGACATCACTGACAAGCAACAACTAGAGTCATACTTTTTAAAGAATGAATTTGACTATTGTATCAATTGTGCGGCCTACACCGCAGTCGATTTAGCAGAAGAACAAAGCAATTTGGCCTATGCGGTTAATGCAGAAGGTCCAAAAAATTTGGCTGAGGTTTGTAAGAAATACCAAGTTAAGCTCATTCATATCTCAACAGATTTTGTGTTTGACGGTAAAAAGCAAACACCTTACGTAGAAACGGATATGCCTAATCCACTAGGCGTCTATGGTGCGAGCAAGTGGCAGGGCGAACGTAATATACAGGAAGGTATGGAGACATACTTTATTATACGTACGTCGTGGTTGTATTCAGAGTATGGAAATAATTTTATGAAAACCATGTTGAGGTTATCAGAAACACGAGACGAAATTAGCGTAGTGTCTGATCAAATAGGCGCGCCCACATATGCAGGAGATTTGGCTGAGGTTTTGATAAAAATTATTTTATCTTCATCCACAAATTATGGGGTTTACCATTACAGTAATTCAGGCGCTATTTCGTGGTATGATTTTGCGGCAGAAATTTTTAAGCTGTTTGGTAAGACTATTGAGCTTAAACCCATCAAAACAGAAGATTATCCAACCGAAGCAAAGCGGCCAAAGTATAGTGTTTTAGAAAAAAGTAAATTAATAAGTGTCTTCGACACTTTAATTCCATATTGGAGGGATAGTTTAAAGATCTGTTTAAAAAAATGAATAAGAATGGATAAAAAGATTGCAATAATTGGCCTTGGTTATGTGGGTTTACCGCTTGCCGTTGAGTTTGCTAAAAAATATAAGGTACTAGGTTTCGACATAAATCAATCTAGGATAAATTCCTTAAGACAAGGGCATGACGCTACATTAGAAGTAAGCGATGAAGATTTGCAATTTGTTTTAAACTCAAAATCTGAATTCGGCTTAGAATTATCTTATGATTTAAAAAGTACAGCAAAATCGAATGTTTATATTGTTACTGTTCCAACACCAGTAAATAAAAACAATCGCCCAATATTAACACCACTAATTGAGAGTTCAGAAATGATAGGAAAGGTTTTAAAAAAAGGAGATATTGTTATCTATGAATCTACAGTTTATCCGGGTGTCACCGAAGATGAGTGTGTTCCTATTTTACAAAGAATAAGTGGATTAAAATTTAATGAAGATTTTTTCTGTGGGTACTCACCAGAGAGAATAAATCCAGGAGATAAAAATCATACTCTGACTAATATTAAAAAAGTAACCTCTGGCTCAACAAAAGAAATTGGAAAAGTTGTAAATAATTTATATGCATCAATTATTACTGCAGGAACATATTTAGCACCATCAATTAAAGTTGCAGAAGCAGCGAAAGTAATTGAGAATGCTCAGCGCGATATCAATATAGCCTTTGTTAACGAACTAGCTAAAATATTTAACAAACTTGACATAGATACACACGATGTATTAGAAGCAGCATCTACAAAATGGAACTTCTTACCATTTAAACCAGGATTAGTTGGCGGACATTGCATTGGGGTAGACCCATATTACTTAGCAAAAAAAGCACAAGAAGTAGGGTATCATCCAGAAATTATCTTAGCGGGAAGACGGCTGAATGATGGTATGGGTGATTATATTTCAACTCAAGTCTTAAAGCACATGGTGAATAAGGGAATTACCATTGAAAAAGCAAAGGTATTAATGCTGGGCATAACATTTAAGGAAAACTGTACAGATATTAGAAACACAAAAGCAATAGATGTTTATAACGGCTTGAGTGCTTTTAATATGGATGTTGATGTCTATGACCCTTGGGCGGATTTTAATGAAGTAAAACACAAATACGGGATTAATTTAATTTCAAAATTATCAAATAAATATGATGCCATCGTTCATGTAGTAGCTCATAAGGATTTTTTACAAATAGACTTAGAATCACTTAAGTCCAATAACTCGATAGTTTACGATGTTAAAGGAGCTTTAGATTTAAATCAAATAGACAAACGTTTATAAGATGTATAATAAAAAACATCATACAGAAGACTTATCAGATTTTACATTTTTAGTTACAGGTGGAGCAGGATTTATTGGATCAAATTTAGTTGAGTATTTATTAAAATATGAAGCAAAGAAGGTTGTTGTCTTAGATAATTTTTCTAATGGACATAGAAAAAACATTCAAAGTTTTTTAAATGATCAAAGATTTCAACTTATTGAGGGCGACATTAGAGATATAAAAATTTGTAAGGCGGCTATGCGAGGTATTGACTACGTTTTACACCAAGCAGCTTTGGGATCAGTTCCTAGATCAATAAACGACCCTATATCATCTAACCAAGTTAATATTAGCGGCTTTTTAAACATTTTGCAAACAGCTAAGGAATCTAAAACGGTTAAGAAGATGGTTTATGCAGCATCTTCAAGTACTTATGGTGACAGTAAAACACTTCCAAAAGTAGAACATGTTATTGGGAAACCGCTTTCACCCTACGCAATTACAAAGTACGTTAATGAACTCTATGCAAATATTTATTCTTTGACATATAATTTTCATAGTATTGGTTTGAGATATTTTAATGTTTTTGGCCCCAAACAAGACCCTAATGGAGCTTATGCCGCTGTAATACCATTGTTTTTTGACGCAGCATTAAATAATAAAAAAGTTTATATTAATGGGGATGGTGAGCAAACTAGAGACTTTACTTACATAGAAAATGTTGTTCAAGCAAACATAAAAGCTGTGTTGTCCTCTCAAAAAAAGCATGAGGTTTTCAATATAGCTGTTGGCGAAAGAATTAGCATAAATAAACTTTGGAATATTATTCAAAAATTAGCAAATTCAAATATTCAACCAATATACAGGGACGCTAGAGCAGGGGACGTATTACATTCCTTAGCAAACATTGAAAAAGCAAAAAAACACATTAATTATAATCCTGAGGTAAAAATTCAACAAGGTTTAAAAAAATCAATAAACTGGTATAAACTAAATAATAATAATTAATATAATTATGAATAACACGAAATTTGTATTAACAATAATTGCATTATCATATGCTATTGCCTCATGCAATGATAAAGCTAAAAAATTAGAGCAAGATAAAGAAAAAAAAAAAACAGAACACATCTATAGTAAAGAAGATGAAATTAATAAAGAGGAACGATATATAATTGAGCTAGTTGTACAAATAGACAAAGCGGATAATTTTCAATTATTTTATACAGTAGATTATACGTTGTCATTTACAGAAGAGAGGGTTGTTACTAAATATGTGCCTGGTCTTCCAGAATCACAAAGTATAATTTTTGAATTACCTATTAATGTTTCTCCTGACAGGTATCGTTTTGATGTTGGTTCTGTAAGAGAGCAAAGGAGGCTTATAATAGAATCATTGTCTATTAGAAACAATAAAAAAGAAATTTTAATTAAAAGCGATTTAATTCAAGATTATTTAGAACCAAATCAATTTATAAAAAACAAAGGGGCTTATTATTCTTTAAACACTATCAAAGAAAATGGAGTTCAGTCATATGATCCTTTCTTTACATGTTCACCCTTACTAGTGAGAGCTCTTAATAAAATTCAATAAAATTTATAATTTTTATTGAAGTAAAGATTATGAAGGAATTAAATATTTATAAAAAACTAAAAAATAGCTCATTGATTTTTGTAACAATTGCTGTTTTTTCATATTCTTTTTATCCCTCTGCAATGCTGTCTATAGTATTAGGATTATTTTTAGGGTTAACAATTATCTGTAATCTACAAAACTTTAACTACAAAAACATTACCGGAAAAAGAGCATTATTTTTTTTATCTACTTCTTGGGTTTTTTGTATATGTATTTCAATTATTTATTCTGAAAATAAAAGCTACGGATTAGTAATTGGGCAACGTTATTTTAATATTATAATTATTATTACAACCTTTTTGTTCTTTTTTCCTAAGGAATTTTTAAAATATAAATCATATATCTATTTATCTTTTGTAATATCTAATGTATTATTTGCACTTTATATTTATTACAAAGCAATATTAGTTATTGAACAAACATGTTTCCCTGAAATCTATTATAGTGGATTATCAGAGAAGTTAAGTTTTGTTTTCAATAAACCAAATCATATAATTTTGTCATGCTTTGAAATTGAGTATCATCATTCTTTTTTATTACATAAAGTTTATAACGGGATGCATTATCTTTTTGCTATTCTGCTTTCTATTGAAATGCTTTTTGAAAAAAAAAATATTTTAAGGTATTTACTATTAACACCAACAATATTATTATTTATTTGTCTTATTTTATACCAATTTTCGGTTTTAAATCTTTTTTTATTAATTGTTTTAGTTCCGTCATTCGTTTTTATTAAGCTTAAGGCAAGTCTAAAATTCGTATTTAGGGCAATATCAATTTGGGTGTTTTTTGGAATAATTATTACACAACTATATCCAGGAATTTCACAAAATAAAATTGCAACAAGCCAGATAGAACCTGCATTGAATCTTGTCAAAAAAACTCTATTTGGAAGCCAAAATAAAAATATTGATGAGCGTTTTGATATTAACCAAGCAAATCTACATTTAATTAAAGAAAAACCACTATTTGGATATGGGATCGGAGATGTTCAAATAGAGCTTAATCGATATTACTCAAGCAAGATTAAAACATCTGGAACTTTCAAAACAATTTTAGACAAAGAACTAAACTCTCACAATAATTACGCGTTTTTGTGGCTCTCAGGGGGAATTCTTTGTGTGATATTATTTTTTTTAGGTTTTGGGTATTTTTTTTACTTAAGTATTCGCAATCAAAACTGGCTTTTCTTTTTTTTCTTAATCATTATATTTGTTAATATGTTAACTGAGAATATACTTTCACGAATTAATGGGATTTTATTTTTTTCTTTATTTACTGGTTTATTTTTAATTAGTTCTCAACAATCACAGCCAAGTTGAATATCAAAGAAAAATATAAATTAGAATATAATTTTTTAATTTATCTGATAGGTAAGTGTATTAGTGCGGGAGCAATTTTATGTTCAGTTCCTTTATTTATTAATTTATTTGGGATAGCTTCATATGGAAAATTTGTGTTCTTGTATACAACATTTTTAATGTTGTTTTCAGGAGCATCTAGCTGGATAAATCAGGGGATATTGCGGTTTTTCACATTGGAGAAGAACAAGAACCGCTTGCTAAAAGAAATAAATCAGCTCAGTTTTAACTCATTTTTAATAGCGACAGCTGTCCTAGTTGTCATTTTTTATTTTTTCAACACAAGTTTATATATTATAGTAACTGCTATTTTGAGTTTGTATTTTAGTATTAATTATTCTGTAAATTTATGTATCAGACAATCTGAATTTGCGTCAAAGGAATTTATAATAGCAGATACAATTAGAGCAATTGTTTATATCCTTACACCACTAGTAATTCACTATTCAAAACTAAATCTAGATTCGACTTTTGTTCTATTTTTAGCAGTTTTGTTAAGCTATGTTTTTGGAGGTTTATTTTTGTCAGGGAAATTGTTTTATAAAGCAAAACTCAGTTTTAAGAAATCTAGGTGGAGTACAATTTTCTTAAAATATGGTATGCCTTTAAGTTTTTGGATTATGTTTTCTCCCACTACCAACGTTGTTGACCGTTATGTTATTGAGTTTACTCTAGGTAGTATTGCATTGGCTAAGTTTTCTGCGGTTTTTGACATAGTATTTAAACTTTTTTCAAACTTAGCTGTACCATTTAATAATATTGTACAGCCGATGCTTATTAAAAGTTATAACGATAAAAATGCTTTTGAATATAAAAAAACTATGATTAAAGCAATTGGCTATATTTCATTAATATTCTTAGTTTTTGCTATAGCAATGTCATTACTAAAAGAAATTATTATTTGCAATTTTTTAAATTTCTGTAATTACCAAGATTATATTTCTAAGTTATTTTTTCCATTACTAATTAGTAGTTATTTATGGCAAATTTCTATACTATTGCAAAAAAATTTAGAAGCGTCCAACAGGACAGTTGAAATGACAATTTATATGCTTTTAGTAGTGGTTTTTGTAGCGGCAACTGGCTTTTTCTTAGTGCCTAAGTATGGTTTAATTGCATCCTCTTATATATCATTAGCATCAGCCTTAATATATTTCATCCTTATATTGTATGGCACAAAAAAATATTTTAATTTATGATGTCATATACTATATCAATTTTCTTTTTACTTATAATTGCTCGTTTTAATAATATCATATCTAAAAAAATGCTATTTCCGCCATTATATCTAAGCATGGTATGGATCGTTATGATTAGTTTGCATTTGTTTTTCACAAAATTTAGTGATTACACTCCGTATTCGCTAAGAACAACAACACTTCTTTATTTTTTTTCCACTATTTTCTTTTTTTCTTTAGGGGGTGCATTAGCAAAGCTGAATGACAGGAGTATGTATAAAAAAAACATTCATGTTCATCTCTCAAACAAAGCACTAAATTGGCTAGTTGTAATAATTATTACCTTATTACTACTTTTCATTTTTAAGATTAAAGAAATTACGGGTGAATATTTTAACATGCTACTGTTCCGATATTACACCTCCGTTAAATCTGTGGATATTGGATTAATTAAGTACGGCTTCATTTTTTCGTTATTTGCTACAATGTTGGTTCTTATTAAATATTACAACAGTGAAGCTGTTACAAGGTTCACAAAATTTAAAACAATTACTGTTATTCTATGCAGTTTTGCCTTGGCTTATCTATCAGGGTCAAGAGGTGCTATTTTCTTCCTATCATTAAGTATGTTGGGTATTTACTCCATATACCGAAGGGTTAATATAAAACTCATAGCAAAATCTGTAGTAATTATATTAATTCTTTTTTTTGGCATGGCTACAGCCTTAAAAAAAGCGATGCCAAATCAACATCATAGTGATGTTAAATATAATGCAGCTCAAAAATTAGAGTATTTTTTATATTCATATGGTACATTGCCTTTAAGTGCTTTTGACAATTTTTTAAATAAACCATATGACGTATTAAATGGCGAAATACTTTTAAGATTTCCCAAGGCGTTATTATTTAAAATTGGAGTTACTAGTGACCCACCACAAAAGCTAGTAGAAGAGTATAGCGAGGTGCCAGACTTAGTCAATGTTTATACTGGATACTATAAACTGATTAAAGATTTTGGGATACTTTATTCTTTTTTTGTGATGTTGATTTTAGGATATTTACATTCTTACTTTTTTTTTAATGTAAAAAAATCTTTTGATGCAATTATTGGTTTTTCTGTTCTACTTTTTCCCTTAACAATGCTTTTTTTTGAAGAGAATTTTTTATCAATTTTATCAACTTGGATTCAGTTGATATTTTATACTTTCATGGCAAAAAAAATTATAAAAATAACGTATGATTAAATCAGTAGGCATAATAATAGTAAACTATAACTCAGGATCACTTTTAAAAGCCTGTGTAGACTCTGTATTTAGTAATAAGGAAACCACTGTGAAACTGAATCTTGTAATTATAGACAATAATTCACATGATAACTCTTTAGATTTCGAAATGAATAGCCAAGTTCAGGTGATCAAAAATCTTAAAAACATGGGTTTTGGCTTCGCTTGTAATCAAGGAATCGCTGCGCTTAAAGATTCAGAGTATATACTGTTTTTAAATCCTGATACAGAAATTAAGCCAAAAACAATAAATAAAAGCTTAATTTTTTTAGAAGACAACCCAGAAGTTTCTATACTAGGCGTATGTCATATAGATAAATATGATAAAATTAAAATTAGTTGTTCTCGTAAGCCTAGACCATTAAATATTTTATTTGATATAATAGGATTTTCAAAAATATTACCAAAAGTGTTTCATTCAGCAACTTTAATGTATGATTTTGACCATAACAGCTCGAAGTTTGTTGATCAGGTTATGGGCGCGTTTATGTTATTAAAAAGAGATGTATGCGATAGATTAAATGGCTTTGATACTCGTTTTTTTTTATATTATGAAGATGCGGACTTCGCCCTAAGAGCAAAGGAGATAGGTTACCTTAGCTATTACAATTCCGACATTAAAATTTTACACCACGGGAGAGGTACAACTGAAAAGATTTCACACATAGGTCTGTTTTATAACCTAAGGAGTCGCATTCAATTTGTTAACAAGCATTATGGTAAATTTTATGCAATTTTGATTGAAGCCATAACTCTTACATTAGAGCCCGTATCTAGATTGGTCTTTAATTCTTTGAGTAATAACTGGTCTCAAAACATAGTAACATTGAAGGCTTTCAGATTATTATTTAAAAACATCATTAAATAATGAAATTACTTTTTTTCCCTCGTTATAACAAAAAAGGCGCAAGCAGTAGATATAGAATATACCAATATTTACCTTTTTTTAAGGGATTTAATATACATACATATCCTTTCTTTAATAATAATTATTCCCCTAATTATAATTATAAGTCCTTAATGGGAATTTTATTTTTAATTAGTTGTTATTCAAAAAGATTTTATAATATGTTCAAGTTGTTGAATAAACATAACATATGTCTTGTTCAGTATGAATTTACTCCATATTTACCGTTTAATATATTTTGGTTCAGAATATTTAACATTAAATACATTGTAGATTTAGACGATGCTGTTTTCCATCAATATGACCAGAGTAATAATATGATAATAAGAAATATTTTAAAAAATAAAATATCAACAGTGATAAAAAATGCTGATTATGTAATAACTGGAAGTCCATATTTAACAAAATATGCATTTAAATACAATAAAAACGTATTAGAAATACCAACATCCATTAACATAGATAATTATAAATGGTTTAATAAGGATAAATCAGACAAGTTTATAATTGGCTGGATAGGATCTAAGACCACCTCAAACAACCTAATAACTTTAATACCTGTTTTTGAAAGTTTACAAAAACAAGAATTCAATTTTGAACTAAGATTTATTGGATTTGATGAAGAACTATACACTAAATTTAAACATTTACCTTTAAAGCAAATCAAATGGGAGCCTAATACAGAGGTTATAGAAATAAGTAAATTTGATGTTGGAATAATGCCATTAAATGATAACCTATTCAACAAAGGTAAATGTGCTTTTAAACTAATTCAGTATATGGCTTGTGGTATTCCTACAATATCAACGCCTTTAGAAGCAAATATTAAAGTAAACAGAAGCGGTAATAATTTATTTTCTAAAAATAATACTGAATGGGAAGAAAATTTCAAGTATTGTTATGATAATTTAAATATTTTAAGAAAATCAGGGATTCAAAATAGGAGTATAGTTGAGAAACATTATACGGTTCAAGTGAATTATAATAAGTACATCAATATATTCGAGAGCTTTAAAAACTAATAAAATTAAGAATGAATTTTACTATTACACTTATATTACTTGTAATAATAATTAGAATTACAGCTTTTAGTATTTTGAATGAGACGTCTCAAATAAAAAAAGCAATATACTTTTTTTTATTTGTTATCCATTTTCTTAGTTTTTTCTTATTTCTGGAGATCATACCAGACCTAAAAAAGGATAGCTTCCATTTTTATGAAAGGGCCCTTAAAGCAGACAATTTTATTGATTATCTCAGACCCGGTAGCTATTTTATGACTTTGATAATAATGCCGTTTGTTAAAATTGGCGTCTCTTTTTTCAATTTATCTTTATTGTGTTCTACCACGAGTTATTATGCATTTAATTATATTTACAAGGTAACTTTTCTACATACTAAAGTCAATTCATTAGCTCTGGGGTCATTGTTTTTTTTACTTTTCCCAACAATTCATTTTTGGACGTCAGGGATTACTAAAGAATCTTTAGTTTTTCCCTTAATGGTTTTAGTTTTTTCAGACCTGAAGACTAGTTTTAAACCATCTATATTTTCAATTATAGCAAGCATTTTAGTTTTATTTATAAGACCCTACCTTTTTTCCATTATAACTTCTTCATTTCTAATAACGTGGTCAATAGCTCAAAAGAGATCATTAAAAAAAAACACCCTTATTGTAATTATATTTTTATGTCTTTTGTTGATTCCAATACCAATATTCAAAAGCTTTTTAAATATTGAAATTATAAACTCAGAAAGTATAAATAATTTTTTTAATTCAATTATGGATTATATTGGTAGTTCAGGGAACTCTTCTATCCCAATAACTCAGACTAACTATTTTGAACGTTTTTTTATGGTTTTATTTAGACCTTTATTTTATGATTCCCATAACATTTTTCAACATTTAGTATCTTTGGAAAATTTATTATTTATTTTTTTATGTATTTTTAGTTTTGCAAAGCTCTTTAAACGAGGCGTAAAATTTATAAAAATTTCATTTTTTCTCTTCTTAACAGCCTTTTTAATTGTACTTTTTTTAAGTTTTTATATGTATAATTTAGGATTAGCATCAAGAATGAGAGTTATGTTCGTTCCATATTTTATAATAGCCATTCATTTTTCATTCAAAGTTATAGAATCAAGTAACAATTCATGCAAAAGAAACTAATTAGAATAACCACGATTCCTTTGTCTTTTGGCTTACTCTTAGAAGGCCAAATGTCATATATGAAAGATTTTTATAATGTTGTAGCCGTTTCATCAGAAAAAGAACATTTAGAGGAAATAGGTGAAAAAGAAGGAGTATCTACTTTTGTAGTTGAGATGACTAGAAAAATTACACCACTTAAAGATCTTGCCTCATTATTTAAATTATATAGGTTTTTGAAAAGAGAAAAGCCAACAATAGTACACACCCATACACCAAAAGCAGGTCTTATTGGAATGCTAGCATCAAAATTAGCTAGGGTGCCAGTTAGACTTCACACCGTTGCAGGCTTACCTCTTCTTGAAGCAAAAGGGATAAAACGAAAAATACTCTACTTTGTAGAAAAACTAACATATAATTGCGCAACAAAAGTTTATCCAAACTCTTATGGTTTAAAGGCAATTATTGAACAAGACAAATTTACCACCAAAACTAAGCTTAAGGTATTGGGGAACGGTAGCTCTAATGGCATTGATACTGAACATTTTAGTAGTAAAAGTTTGGATAAGACAGTTTTGGAACCCTTAAAAAATAAATTTAAAATTTCTAAAGACGATTTTGTATATATTTTTGTTGGGCGAATAGTAGGGGACAAAGGAATTAATGAGTTGGTTGAAGCTTTTAATGATATAAATAAAGATTTCAACAATGTTAAACTATTATTAATTGGCCCTTTTGAGGATGATTTAGACCCAATAAAGAAGTTTACCAAACAGGTTATAGAACTTAACAATAATATTATTACAACGGGTTTTCAAGAAGACGTTAGGCCTTATTTTGCTATATCACACGTTCTTACTTTTCCTAGTTACAGGGAAGGCTTTCCTAACGTTGTAATGCAAGCTGGAGCTATGGGATTACCAAGTATAGTTTCTGATATTAACGGATGTAATGAAATTATAACAAATGGCTTAAATGGAAGTATAGTTAAGAAAAAAGATGTAGCAGTTTTAAAAGCTGAAATGAGGTCTTATTTAATTGATAAAAAAAAGTACAAAAAAACCAAAGAAAACTCGCGACAAATTATTGTTAAAAAATATCAAAGATCAGTTATAATGGAGGCTTTACTAGATGAGTACAATAAAATGACAACTAATGTATAGATATTTTTTTAAACTTTTTTTTGATTTTATTGTGGCTTTAGTTTTATTATTATTGTTTAGCCCTATTATCGTATCAGTAACAATAATTTTGGCATTTTATAATTTTGGAGCAGTATTTTACTTTCAAACTCGCCCTGGAAGAAACGAAAAACTTTTTAAAGTTATCAAGTTCAAATCTATGAATGATAAAAAAGATTCACTAGGTAATTTACTGCCAGATTCTAAACGCTTAACAAGATTTGGTCATTTTCTAAGAAAAACATCTTTTGACGAATTGCCACAGTTGTTTAATATTTTAAAAGGAGACATGAGTTTAGTTGGCCCGAGACCACTACTTACAGAGTACTTGCCGCTCTATAATGAGACGCAAAAGAAGCGTCATCTAGTAAAGCCTGGTATGACAGGTTGGGCACAAGTTAATGGCAGAAACGCCATAAGCTGGACTAAGAAATTTGAATACGACGTTTGGTATGTTGAAAACATAAATTTTGTCTTAGACATAAAAATCTTATTGAAAACTGTGATTAAGGTTGTAAAATCTGAAAATATAAATGCTGTTAATGCGGCGACAACCACAAAATTTTTAGGAAACAGCCATGAGTGAATTAAAGGTAAAATTACAAATATGCTTAATGCGTAGTAACGAAGCCTATAAACTTTACAAAGATGAAAAAAAGTATTATCAGGCTAAAAGAATTTATAAAGCAAATCAAGAATTATATACTTGTTTGCTAGACTATCTTTATCTTAGCCCTAGAAATAAACAAGAAACATTAAGTTTTTTATTTCATTTGGAGGATTGGTTTGAACAGCTTAAGGAACATAAAGTAAAACTTGGGTCTGATTTAAATTTGAATTCCGAATTTGTTTTTTCGAGATTAGACAACTCGCCTATCTTTCCAATTAATTTTTTTAAAAATATCATATAATATGAAGTATGCTTTTGCGGGAGACAGAAAAATAAGTTGTAATATTTTAAAGTATATTATGAGTAGAGGCTTTGAGCCTTCAATGCTCTTAGTTTCTAATAAAAAAGATACTACTCACGCTAAAGAGCTAATTAAAATATCTGAACTAAGTGAGGATAAAATAATTAGGGGTGAATTGTTTTCTAATTTTGAAAATATAGAAAAATTAAATTCCTTGGAATTAGATTATGTTATAGGAGTTCATTTTCCTTACATAATTCCAAAAACTTTATTAGCATGCGCAAAGGTTGGATTTATAAATTTGCACCCTGCATATTTACCATACAATAAAGGGTGGCACACACCAACTTGGGCTATTTTAGACAAAACTAAATACGGAGCAACACTACATTTTATGGCTGAAGCACTAGACGCAGGAGATATTATAAATCAAAAAACACTAAAAGTTACATGTTATGATACTGCTGACAGTTTATATAAGAAAGTACTTGAACTTGAAGAAAAAGTTTTTATTGAATCCTTTGACGATCTTTTAACATTAAGTCCAAAAAGATTAAAGCAAACAAAAAAAGGAACTTCTCACAATAAAAAAGACCTTAGAGCTATCAAAGAAATAAATTTGGAAGCTTCTTTAAAAACAAAAGACATTATTGACAGGCTTAGAGCTTTAACAACTAATGACATCAGTGAGTCAGCTTATTTTACAAAGGGTAACAAAAAATATGCGGTTCAAATAAAAATAACAAAAATAGACTAATGAATTCAAAGATATGGCTATCCTCACCACACATGGGGGGAACAGAATTAAACTATATAAAAGAAGCATTTGACAACAATTGGATTGCACCTTTAGGTCCCAACGTTGATGCCTTTGAAATGAGTCTTGAAAATTATTTATCAGAGGAGACTCATGTGGCCTGTTTATCTTCTGGTACAGCAGCCATTCACTTGGCCTTAAACTTATTAAAAGTGGGGGTGGGCGATGAGGTATTGTGCCAGAGTTTCACCTTCTGTGGGTCCGCCAACCCTATTTTATATTGTGGGGCTACACCGGTTTTCATCGATAGTGAAAACGAGAGCTGGAACATGTGCCCTGTTGTTTTAGAACAAGCCATTTTAGACCGACTAGAGCAGGGAAAACAGCCAAAAGCAATCATTTTTGTCCACCTCTACGGTATGCCTGCTAAAGTGGATGAAATACTAGAGTTGTCCAAAAAATATAACATTCCTTTAATTGAAGATGCTGCTGAGGCCCTTGGCAGCACTTGTAAAGGTCAAAAATGCGGAACATTTGGTGATTATGCAGTATTGTCATTTAATGGCAATAAAATTATTACCACTTCTGGCGGTGGGGCACTGGTTTGTAAATCCATTGAAGAAAAAGAAAAAGCTATTTTTTATTCCACTCAAGCTAGAGATTACGCCCCACACTACCAACATTCAGAACTAGGCTACAATTATAGAATGAGTAATGTACTGGCAGGTATTGGAAGAGGCCAAATTAAAGTACTGGACAATCACGTTCAATTAAGAAGGCAAATGCACGATTTTTACAATACAATATTTGAACAAATGCCAGGTGTTGAATTATTTAAAGAACCGTGTCAAAGTATCAAATCGAATCACTGGTTGAGTTGTATCCTTATAGAACCAAAGACTGCAGGTTTTACCAATGAACAACTTAGACTCAAGTTATTGCGGTTTAATATTGAAAGTAGACCACTTTGGAAACCCATGCACCTACAACCTATTTTCAAACAATATCCTTTTTATGGCACTGGGGTAGCGGAAATCCTATTTGATACTGGTTTATGCCTGCCAAGCGGCTCAAATCTAACAGATCATGAAAAAAATAGAATTAAACAAGCAATTTTATCCTAAAAAATAAGTTATTATTTGCAGTATTAAGCCTTTTTAGTATATATTTACATATTACCCAAATGACAAAAACGATTAATTACTTTACTTCAAATATAAAAGTAGCCATACGGCAAGTATTGATACTAGCCAATAAGAGCTTGGTTATGGAAAATATAGGCTACTTCCCAAGGTGGTTAATATTTTGTGTTGACTTATTGCTTTGTATCTGCTCATTAACACTATCTTATCTATTAATTACTACAATTAATGATGATTTTTATATTGATTTCTTTGTGACATTATTGATAATTATCCCAGTAAATGCTATCTATTTCATTGTTTTTAGAACTTTTTCTGGACTAATTAGGCACTCCACATTTATCGATGCTATAAAAATCTTTTTTTCTTCTATAGTGAGTTTCATAACACTCTTAGGAATTGATTATACATATTATTTTATAAACGACAGCTTAATTTTAACTTATCCGGTATTATTGATTTATTTTACGATTTCATTTGTGGCTTTATTTTCCTCACGATTGGTTGTAAAAAAGGCTTTTGAGGTTTATTTTTTAATAACAAACTCACAACAAGAAATCCAAAATGTATTGATTTACGGGACAAATTCAAATGCCATAGCAATTGCCAATGCCATTAAAAATGAGCGACCACTTCGCTTTAAAATTCTAGGATTTATCGACCAAAGCCCAGATGCTCAAAAGAAGCAGATTCTTGGCCATCCAATTTATTATTTTAAAAATAAAATATCCACTATTATTAGATTTTTAAAAGCTAATGCACTAATAATAGCTGACGATAACATCAATAGAAACACACAATTAAATATAGTAAATGATTGTTTAGAACACAATTACAAAGTTTATGTCGCGCCTCTTATCTCAAATATAAAAGAAACTATTTCTCAAGCTGATACTATAAAAAACATACAAATTGAAGATCTTCTTGAACGAGAACCTATAGTACTGAATAATAAACTTATTGCTAAAGAGTTGTTTAAAAAACGCGTTTTAGTAACTGGCGGTGCAGGATCAATAGGTAGTGAGATCGCCAGACAAATCGCTAATTATAGTCCTGATAAACTAATAATATTAGACATTGCAGAAACTCCTATATATCAAATTCAAATTGAACTTAAGGAAAAATTCCCAAAAATCGATATCGAAGTATTAGTAGCTGATGTCAGAGACGAAGCTACAATAGCTAATGCGTTAAAGACGTTTAAACCAGATATCATATATCATGCAGCGGCTTATAAACATGTCCCACTAATGGAATCTCAACCAGGCCAAGCTATTTCCGTAAACGTCATAGGGACAAGAAATGTTGTAGACCTTTCTGTAAAGTATGGGGTCAAAAAGTTTGTATTTATTTCAACAGACAAGGCTGTTAACCCAAGTAACGTAATGGGAGCCTCTAAGCGGATTGCTGAAATCTATGTACAATCTAAAAACAACAATATCAATACGAATAATATAACAAATACAAGTTTTGTAACAACAAGATTTGGAAATGTGTTGGGTTCAAATGGCTCAGTAGTGCCACTTTTTAAGAAACAGTTGGAAAATGGTGGGCCTATTACTGTTACCGATCCCAATGTTAATAGGTTTTTCATGACAATCCCTGAAGCATGTCAGTTAGTTCTCGAGGCTGGTGCAATGGGTAATGGAGGGGAAATATATATTTTTGATATGGGAGAAGCAGTAAAGATTATTGATCTTGCTAAAAAGATGATAAAACTGGCAGGATACATGCCATATCAGGATATTGACATCAAAATTATTGGCTTAAGACCAGGTGAAAAACTATTTGAAGAATTAACAAATAATGAATCAACTACGATACCAACTTACAATGACAAAATTATGATTTCAAAGGCAAAAGAAATAAATTTTGAAAAGGCAAGTCAGCTAATAGATGAATTAGAATTGTTGATAAAAACAGCAAATAAGAACGAAATTGTAAAAAAAATGAAACAAATTTCACCGGAATTTGTTAGTATGAATTCATCCTATAATTTTCTTGATAAAGATGTTAAAACCATACCAATAAATCTAAAAAGGACATCCTAATAATTTAAAATATATATTTAAACTAATGTCAATTAATAATATTACACCAACAATTTGCCCTAATGTATAGTGTTCTTATTTCTGGCGCTGCAGGCTTTTTAGGATCGCACCTCTGTGATCGTTTTATTGCTGAGGGCTTTCGTGTGATTGGAATAGACAATTATATCACAGGAGATCAAGAAAATATTCAGCACCTTTTTAAGCATACCAATTTTGAGTTTATAGAGCATGATGTTACTAATTATATAGACGTTGCACAACCCATAGATTATATTTTACATTTTGCTTCTCCTGCCAGTCCTGTTGATTATCTTAAAATCCCTATTCAAACCTTAAAAGTAGGCTCGCTGGGCACACATAATTTATTAGGTTTAGCTAAAGCAAAAAACGCACGTATTCTTATCGCTTCTACCTCAGAAGTTTATGGCGATCCGCTTGTACACCCACAGACAGAAGATTATTTTGGTAATGTCAACGCTATTGGCCCACGTGGGGTTTATGACGAAGCCAAACGCTTTCAAGAAGCATTGACCATGGCCTATCATAGTTTTCATGGTTTAGAGACTCGCATTGCCCGTATTTTTAATACTTATGGCCCTCGTATGCGCCTAAATGATGGTCGAGTAATGCCCGCATTTTTGGGGCAGTTACTTAGAGGCGAAGACCTTACCGTATTTGGAGATGGTAGCCAAACCCGTTCATTCTGTTATGTCGATGATTTGATAGATGGGATATATAGGTTGCTATTTAGCGACTATACATTACCTGTTAATCTTGGGAATCCGGATGAAATTACCATTTTAGAATTTGCAGAAGAAATATTAGCACTCACTAACACTGATCAAAAATTAAAATATAAACCCCTCCCTAAAGATGATCCATTAAAACGTCAACCCGACATAAACTTAGCAAAAAAAATACTAGATTGGACACCGAAAATCAACCGAAGTCAAGGAATTAAATCTACATTAGAATATTTTAAAACACTCTCCAAAGATCAATTGAATAAAATAGAGCATAAAGAATTTAAAAAGTTTTTAAAAAGATAAGTATTGTACAAAAAAACAGGGAGATATTCATTTTTAATTAGGCCAATAATCGCTTTTTTAGACATTCTCATAATTAATGTGCTTGGTATTTATATGATTAATTTTAAGTACTATGAAACTTATTATTTTCATTTTTATATTACTATATTCTGGATTGCTTTAGCATACATATATAAGTATTATGATGTTTACAGATTCACACAACCATTAAAAATATTTTCCTTAACTGCAAAACAAGTTTTATCTTTTACAGTTTCCATATTTGCTTTTTGGGGATTATTCAAAATTAATTACATAGGGAAAACGGCCACTTGTCTTTTGGCTATTTATGTGTTTATTCTAATTACATCAAAAAATTATTTCTTCTTTTTTGCTTTAAAAAAATATCGATCTTTTTTTGGCGGCAACATAAGAGCTGTAATCATTTTTGGTTCAAACCAAGCAATTCAACTAGAAGAGTTTTTCAAAAAAAGAAAGGATTTAGGGTATAATTTGAAGGGAGTTTTTGACAACAATAAAAATAACTTTAGTAAAGGGATTAGCCTAGTTAATAACAATGAAGTTGATGAAATTTATTGTGAGGTTGAAAGCACTACACAAGATCAATTAAATGAACTTTTAAAACTTTCTGAAAATCAAAATTTATCGATTAAATTTATATCTAACATGACTAATTTATTTGCCCAAAAAATGCATGTGGATTATTACGGATATTTTCCGGTGATGTCTTTTCAAGAAGTTACTATTAATCAACCAATTAATAAATTATTAAAAAGGATATTTGATTTAATTTTTTCACTTTTTGTACTTGTTCTAGTATTGTCATGGCTTACACCTATTTTAGCAATTTTAATTAAACTTGAATCCAAGGGCCCTATTTTTTTTAAACACACACGCAATGGAATTAATTATAAAGAATTTAATTGCTTTAAGTTTAGGTCTTTGAAAGGCAAACAAAAATTGGAATTTAATCAGGTTGTAAAAAATGATAAGCGACATACTAAAATCGGAAGATTTTTAAGAAAGACCAGCGTTGATGAACTTCCACAATTCTATAATGTACTTATTGGTAATATGTCTGTTGTTGGACCAAGACCACATATGTTATCATATACAAAAGAGTATGCAAAAAAAATTGACAAATATAGTTATATGTTTCGTCACAGTGTTAAACCAGGGATTACTGGCTTAGCTCAAGTCAACGGCTATAGAGGTGAAATAAAAGATGATGATGACATTATTGGCCGTGTAAAATATGACATTTTTTATATTGAAAATTGGTCCTTACTTTTGGATCTCAGAATTATTATTCAAACCATAATTAAGGCCATCAAGGGCGACGAAAAAGCATATTAACCAATGAACGTTTTAGTATTAGGATCAGGAGGAAGAGAACATACATTTGCATGGAAAATTGCACAAAGCCCTTTGTGTACCGATTTGTATGTAGCACCAGGCAACTCAGGGACTTTGTCTGTTGCCACAAATTTAGATATTTCAGTAACTGATTTTGAAGGCATCAAATCTGCAGTTTTAAACCACAACATAGAAATGGTTGTTGTGGGCCCAGAAGACCCTTTGGTAAACGGTGTGCATGATTTCTTTTTAAATGATGATGCCTTGAAACATGTTGCCGTAATTGGCCCTCAAAAAGCTGCTGCTACACTAGAAGGAAGTAAAGAATTTGCTAAAGAATTTTTATTTCGCCACAATATTCCCACAGCGGCCTATCAAAGTTTTACAGCCAATGATCTTGAAAAAGGGTTTTCTTTTTTAAAAACACTTTCACCACCTTATGTTTTAAAGGCCGACGGGCTTGCCGCAGGGAAAGGCGTTCTTATTATTGATGATCTTGAAGAAGCAAAAGCTGAACTAAAAAATATGTTAGTTGATTCCAAGTTTGGCGCCGCAAGCACCAAAGTTGTTATCGAAGAATTTTTGGATGGGATTGAATTGAGTTGCTTTGTGCTCACAGACGGATTACACTATAAAATTTTGCCCACAGCAAAAGATTATAAACGTATTGGAGAGGGGGATACAGGGCTTAACACAGGCGGTATGGGTGCTATTTCTCCAGTGCCTTTTGCTGATGAAATATTATTATCCAAAATTGAAGAGCGTATTGTAAAACCAACAGTTGAAGGCCTAAAAAAAGACAATACACCATACAAAGGGTTTATATTTATTGGACTCATTGTGGTCAACAACGAGCCATTTGTTATAGAATATAATGTACGTATGGGTGATCCCGAAACAGAAGCTGTTTTACCAAGAATTAATACAGATTTGATGGAGATTTTTATAGCTATAAAAAATCAAACTTTGAATACAATTAATTTAGAAATCAATCCGCAAACAGCAACTACTGTTATGCTTGTTTCAGGGGGTTATCCAGAAGCCTATGAAAAGGGCAAAATAATATCTGGGCTTGAGAATGTCAAAGATGCGCTCGTTTTTCATGCTGGCTCAAAACATAACAATGATGAGGTTGTGACGTCTGGAGGTCGAGTCATGGCTGTTACAGCGTTTGGAGCTGATTATAAAAATGCTTTAGAAAAAGCCTACACTGAGGTTTCAAAAATAAATTTTGAAGGCATGAATTTTAGAAAAGATCTAGGATTTGATCTATAAAAATGAATGTGAGGAAATACTTTTATCCTCTTCATTATTGTCATTAAATGACTTAAGTTGTAGCATCCAGTAGGTAAAGCTTACTATAAGAATAACCAAGAATATCCACGTCACAAGATTGGCAATCCACCAATTTTCGAGTTCCGTTTCTCTTAAGACATTAAAAGGAACGAACAATACGGTTTCAAAAAACTCCTGGATACCTGCAAAAAAATCTTTCATGATGTGTTTTTAAAAAATTTATCATTTTGTGCTTCCGCACAGAATAATCTTATATTTACGTTGCAAATATAAGCAACACATCAAATGATTACAAGCTTTTTTAAAACATCTAAACCATCGCACTATATCATCTTTTTATTTTTGCTTGTGAGTGTTTTTGTTTTTCAACGCTTTGATATGTATCAAACAGACGCATTACCAGTAAGTTATCTTAAAGAATTCTTTGCTTTTATTATATTTTTTATAGCATTATTTGTCTTTGTATTTGTCATCACAAAAAATGATTTAACTCAAAATAATAGCTTTGCGGCATTTTATTTGTGTTTGTTTTTCGTGTTGCTGCCAAAATCGCTTTCAAATCATTCTATTTTACTTTCAAACCTTTTTATTTTATTGAGTTTTAGACGCATTTTTAGCTTGAAAAGCAACACTAACATTAAACGTAAATTATTTGATTCAGGATTTTGGATTGCGTTAGCCACAATTTTTTATCCTTTAGCGGGACTGTATTTTATTCCCTTAATTTTTTCAATTTTCCTTTTATCTTCAGGTGTTTTAAAGAATATTTTTACTGTTTTTTTTGGGATTATTTCTATTGGGCTTTTGGCATCGTTTCACAATATTATTTTTTATGATGAATTAAAGTTTTTACATAGATTATTACCCCATATAAGTTTAGATTTTTCAGCTTTTAATGATGTATTGCTAGTGCTTTCTGTAGCTTTGCTAATCACCTTGGCATTTTGGGCAACGTTTAGTCTTTTCAACATCATGATGCTTAAAGTCAGCAAAACACGTTTTACTTTTATGATGTTGTTTTTTGCAATTCTTCTTGGAATTATAATTCCTATTTTTTCCCCAACTAAAACAGAGGCACCCTTTGTTTTTTTACTTTTCCCATTAGCAATCCTAATGGCAAATTTTACAGAACACGAAAATTCTCAATGGATGTCAAATCTTATGGTTATTGTGATTTTGGGTCTTGCCCTAACCAAAATAGGATTCAATATTCAGAGCTACCTTCAACTATAACAAAAGAATTGCATTATATTTGCAGCATAAATAATATAACTATGTTTTCGAATAAAGCCAATTCAATTTTTCAAGACGTTATTGCTACATACAAGGTCAAAAATACTGTAGACCAACCTTTTGAAAATAAGTATGATAAAAATGAAGATTTAATAGCGCATTTGCTCTATAGAAAATGTTGGATTGACACCGTACAATGGGCATACGAAGACATTATTCGTGACCCCAATATTGATCCTGTAGCGGCTTTAAAATTGAAGCGTATGATTGATGCCTCAAATCAAGATCGTACCGATACGGTTGAATACATCGATAGTTATTTCTTGGACCTTCACAAAAATATACATCCAAAAAGCAATGCCAAAATCAATTCTGAAAGCCCCGCATGGGCCATAGATCGCCTTTCTATTTTAGCTTTAAAAATTTATCATATGCATTTGGAAACCGTTCGTGATGATGCAACTAATACACATAAAGTAGCATGTCAAAAGAAGTTAGACACATTGCTAGAACAAAGAGAAGACCTTTCTACAGCCATAGACGATCTTTTAAAAGATATTGCAAATGGCGATAAATACATGAAAGTGTACAAACAAATGAAAATGTACAACGACGACGAATTGAACCCTGTTCTAAGAGGCTTAAAATAAAACAGTTATTTGCAAGGCACTGCAAAACACATACTCATCATTCGATTTTCGTCTCTAGGAGATGTTGCAATGATAGTGCCTGTTGTAGCCGCATATACAAAAGCCTATCCAAAGCATAAAGTTTCTGTACTCACCAAAAAACAATTTGCTCCTCTTTTTGCTCACCTGAGCAGTGTTGAGGTTATCCCTGTTGATTTCAACATTGATTATAAAGGAGTTTTTGGACTCATACGCCTTTCAAAAATAATTAAAACATTAAAAATAGATGCCATTGCAGATCTGCACAATGTGTTGAGAACCAAAGTATTGCACTTTTTGCTATCAACGCATAAATGGAGTGTTTTAGACAAAGGGCGTAAAGAAAAAAAACAATTAATTTCTGGTACAATTTTTAGACCATTACGTCCAATGGTCGAACGCTATGCCGATGTGATTCGTAAATTAGGATTTGACTTTTCTTTAGAAAACCCTAGTTTTCCAAAAACCAATTCACTTTCAAAAAATATAGAAACAGTATTAAAAAACAGTGCTCAACCCTATATTGGATTTGCACCGTTTGCAGCATATGCTTCAAAAACATATCCATTTAAAAATACAAAAAATTTAGTAAAAATTCTTTCTGAAAAAAGTGGAACTGTAATTTTATTTGGAGGCGGTCAAGAAGAGATAAAAAACCTCAATGTTTTGGCTGAGACATATGATAATGTGATTTCTGTTGCTGGACAACTCTCAATCGATGAAGAATTGCAATTGATGTCGCACCTAAAAGTTATGTTGGCTATGGATTCAGGGAATGCACATATGGCTGCCATGATGGGCATAAAAGTGCTATCATTGTGGGGAGTTACTCACCCATATTCAGGGTTTAAACCTTTTAATCAACCCTTAGAAAATTGTTTGTTAGCTGATAAAGAGCAATTTCCAAAAATCCCAACTTCAGTGTATGGAAATCATTATCCGAAGGGCTATGAAAAAGCAATTGCATCAATTTCAGAAGAAGCTATCGTAGAAGCGGTTAAAAAAGCGCTTTAAATATCATCAAAATCAATAAAAATTTTAGAGGATGTTGGCACCGCTTGACAGCTTAGCACCAATCCTTCTGCTACTTCACTATCGGTAAGTACACTATTTTGACGCATTTCTGCAGACCCTTCAGTTATTCTACAAATACAGCTACTACATACACCACCTTGGCAGGAGTATGGGACATCTAAATTTTGCTTCAAGGCCGCTTCCAAAATAGTATGATCAGGGTTCATGGTGAAAACCTCAGTTTCATCGTCAACAAGAATGGTGGTTTCAACCTGTCCATTATTAGAAATAATTTTCTCATCATTTAATGGTGTGGTTGCCGCTGTAAAAAGTTCAAACAAAACTTTACTTTCAGCAACACCATTCTCAATGAGAACCTTTTTAACAGTTTGAATCATAGCCTCTGGACCACATAAATAATAGGCAGAAGATGTTTCTAAATCATTCAGATTTTTTAGAATATAGTTTGTATTTCCTTTGTCAATTCTACCGAAAAGGGCATCATCACTTTGCGTTTGACTGTATACATATTGTAGCAATAATCTGTTGGGGTACTGCGCTTTAAGCTCTAAAAGTGTTTGTAAGAAAATAGTGTCTTGCGGTGTTTTATTTCCATATACAAGAATAAATTTTTGTGTATCACCAGATTCTAAAACAGTTTTAAGAATGCTCATTATTGGAGTTATTCCACTACCAGCAGCAAAAGCAACCACAGTGTTTTGATGGTCTGAATTTGGAATAAATGTAAAGCGACCATTTGGAGGAGCAACCTCTAAAACATCTCCAACTTTTAGGTCATGATTTGCAAAAGTAGAAAACAAACCTTTTTCAATTTCTTTAATTGTAACTGTCAAAGCGCCACTAAAAGGACTTGAACTTATAGAATAATCACGACGTACCTCTTGGCCGTCAATTTTAGTTTTGAATGTAAGGTATTGACCTGCTACAAAACTAAAAGTAGTTTTTAAATTTTCAGTGACATCAAAACTTATGCTTACAGCTTTTGAAGTTTCGCGATGTATTGATTTTATGGTTAGAGAATAAAATGTTGCCATTTGCTAATTTTAAAAGACAAAAATACTAAAGTTTAGAATGGAAATTTTGTTAATATACCACCAAAATTTATATTTTCATTTAAATCATCCATGCTGAAATTATACTAAATCCAGATAAAAAATTAGTTTTATTCAAAAAGATGAGTATTTTTACAAACTTTGTATACAATTTACAGAGCATTTTAAGTTATAAATAAACAAAAAAACGTCCCACAATTGAGATGCACATTTAAACATATTCTGAGTTTTGTAATCTTTATTTCGATTTTTTCTAGTTGCTCCCGCAAAAAAGATAAATTCCTCAATCGTAATTGGCATTCTTTAAATACAAAATATAATGTGTTGTATAATGGAAATTTAGCGCTTGAAGCTGGTCTAAAAGAAATAGAAGAATCGTACAAGGATAATTATTGGAAGATTTTACCTGTTGAACGCCTTAGTATTTCTGACGAATTTTCAGCTGATATAGAAAAGCAAAATCCAAATTTTGATCGTGCAGAAGAAAAAGCGGTCAAGGCTGTTCAAACCCACGGAATGAATATTAAAGGAAAAGAAAAAAACCCACAAATTGATGAGGCTTATATCTTACTAGGTCAGACACGTTATTTTAGTGGGCGCTTTATTCCAGCTCTTGAAGCTTTTAATTATATTTTATTTAAACACCCTGCAAGCGATAATGTAAATTTAGCCAAAATTTGGCGTGCCAAAACAAACTTACGTTTGCAAAATGAGGCGATTGCTATCGAAAATTTGAAAGATATAATTGAAAAAAATGACTTATCTAAAAACGACCAAGCTGAAGCCCAATCTACTTTAGCACAGGCATACATAAATACAGACAAATTGGACTCGGCACTTGTTCATTTAAAAAATGTATATGCAGTTGCAAAAAACAAATTTTTTAAAGGTCGATTGTATTTTATTGAAGGACAAATTTATAACCGCTTAGGCAAAAAAGACAGTGCCAGCATGGCTTTCCAGCGGGTGATTAAACTCAACCGAAATGTGCCTATGGCATATAGAGTTAATGCTTTCTTAGAACAAATACATAATTTTGATTATGACAATGAAGACCTAGAGACTCTAAGTGAATTATTATCAGATATTGAAGAAAACAGAGAGCACAGGCCGTATTTAGACCGTATATACCATACGATTGCAAAACACCAATTGAAACTAAATTCTGATTCACTTGCCATTACTTATTTCAATAATTCTTTAAGAACAAATTCTGAAGATAATTATCTTAATGCTTTGAATTATAATAGTATTGCGGATCTTTATTTTGACAAATCTCAATATTCTGTGGCTGGGGTTTATTATGACAGCACACTTCTGAATTATAAACCAAATTCTAAGCCTTATAGAGCAGTAAAAAAGCGGTTAGACAATCTTCAAGATGTTATTTACTACGAATCCATTGCGCAAACCAACGACAGTGTATTGAATCTTGTTGCAATGACAAAGGATGAACAAGAACAATATTTTAATGAACTCATACAAGAATTAAAAGTACAACAAGAGAAAAAATTAGCACAGCAGCAAAAATTTGTCAACTCAACACCTGGTTTTTCAACTGATAAAGTCAAAAATGCGGGCACGTTTTATTTTTATGAAACCGCAACGGTTGCTTATGGCAAAAGTGAATTTGTAAATATTTGGGGAAATCGTCCATTGGAAGATAATTGGCGCTGGTCTAAAAAAACACTTGCTAATGTTGCTCAAAATGATGCAACTACAGAAGCAACCACAGAAAAGATTACAAACACTCAAACAGCTGAGTACTACATTAATCAAATTCCAAAAGAGACCAGTAAAATTGATAGCTTAGCTAAAGACCGAAATTTTGCTTACTATCAACTAGGATTGATTTATAAAAATAAATTTAAAGACTATAAGAGGTCAAAGGAAAAATTAGAAGCCCTCTTACGTCAAAATCCAGAAGAGCGCTTGGTTTTGCCTGCTAAATATAACCTGTATAAAGTGTACACTTTACTTTCAAACGAATCATTAGCAACCTCAATGAAAACGAGTATTATTCAAGATTATCCAACGTCTAGATATGCTCAAATACTGAAAAATCCAGCGGCGGTGTTAGAAAATGACGCTCAAGGACCCGAAGCAAAATACAAATCCCTTTTTGAAAAGTTTGAAGCGAGCAAATATCAAGAGGTCATTGATTTATGTAAAGATGAAATCATCCGATTTGAAGGCGATGAAATAGTACCAAAACTCGAATTGTTGAAAGCAAGTGCAAGGGGACGTTTATATGGATTCAAAGACTACAAAGATGGTCTAAATTACATCGCATTAAATTATCCAAACTCACCTGAAGGAAAGCAAACACAAAATATTATAGATCATGTTTTATCAAGTTTAGAGAATGATTCTTTTGAAGAGTTTTCTGCAGGAAATCATTTCAAAACGATTTTTAGGTTTAACAAAGAAGAAAAAGAGCTTATAAAAGACTTTAAAAAAGAATTAACAAACTTGGTTGAGAATGAAGATGTTCTTCAATTAAGTGTCTCCGAGGATATATACAATATAAATACTACATTTGTAGTTGTTCATGGACTAAATAGTATAAATGGAGCTAAAGGCCTTACAGCTTTAATTGATGAACAGGAAAATGAAATTTTTAAAAGACCATTTTTTGCAATTTCATCGGAAAATTATAAAACCCTTCAAATCCATAAAAACTTAGAACGTTATTTAGAAGAGTACAAAAATTAAAATACAGGATTATGTTTACAGATGCTAAAAAACCCAGATCTCAGCAAGGCTTATTATCACAGCAAAATACAATTGCACAAGGGACTACTTTTGAAGGAGACCTCAAGAGTGAAGGCGACTTTAGAATTGAAGGTGCTATAATTGGGACACTAACTACAAAGGGTAAAGTAGTCATTGGAAGCACAGGAAAAATTAATGGAAGTCTATCTTGTAAAAATGCAGATATTGAAGGTAGTTTTAAGGGGGAGTTAGTTGTTTCTGAAACACTAAGCTTGCGCGCTACTGCTCGTGTTCAAGGTGAGGTTCAAACAGGAAAACTTGCTGTAGAACCTGGTGCATCTTTCAATGCAAATTGTCAAATGAAAGACTCTGTTAAAGAGCTCAAAACACAACCAAAACCAACCACAGAAACAAGTGCCAAATCAGGACAATCCGCTTAAAAATCTTGCCGCACTTTCTGGACTAGGAATTCAAATGGGGGTAATTGTTTTTGTTTTTGTTCGTTTTGGCAAGTGGCTTGATGTTTATTTAGGGCATACTAAAAAAATATTTGTAGCAGTTGGCGCAATTCTTGGAGTTGCAGTTGGGCTATATGTTGTCTTGAAGCAGCTCAAAAAAATTCAAAACAAGTGAACACAATTACAAAAGAGTTTTCTCAACGCATCTTAGTTTTTTTAAGCATTGTATTTGTAATTCATGTTCTTATTAATATATTTTTGAATTTACCTAAATTTCAACATCTTATTACAGAGGCCTATGTTATTAATGCAATGTTGGCCATAGGAATTTTTTGGGGATTAATAGCTTTAAAAGAAAAATATAACAACCAGATTGGCTTTTTGTTTTTGGCTAGTAGTTTTATTAAATTTTTTGTATTTTTTTTGGTGTTTTATGGGCCCTACAAAGCCGATGATCAAATAACTTTTTCTGAATTTGTTTCATTTTTTATTCCTTACACCATTTGCCTTGTTTTAGAAACATTCTACCTCAGTAAACAGCTCAATCAAATGTAGATTATGTATCGTTTTTTAGAACAGATTTTTGAACTTAAAATAAAGTCCTTAAAATTGTTTTTGTTTTTGATAGAAAACCATAACTTTGCACCGATTTTATACAACTATAAAAATCTGCTAATGCGAAGCAAATTAACTTTGAAAGCGATTACACTGATTTTCTTTTTTGTGCCATTCTTTGTGATGGCTGGAGGAGATGCCCCAAAAACAGACAAAAAAGCTGAGATAAAAGCATATATCCAGCACCACCTTCAAGATTCATACGACTTTAGTTTATTTTCGTACACAACAGATGATGGCGAGCACAAGTACATAGGTGCGCCCCTTCCTGTAATTTTATGGGACGAGGGGTTAAAAGTTTTTGCCTCATCCAAGTTTCATCATGGAGAAACTCTAGCAGAGGTTGATGGTAATTATTACAAACTCTATCACAACAAAATCTATAAAACAGACGCTGCGGGAACCATTAGTTATGACGAACATAATCACCCAACCAACGTCAAGCCATTAGATTTTTCCATTACAAAAAGTGTAGCGATGATTCTAATTACATCACTGCTTATGTTTTTACTTTTCAGAGGATTGGGAAGATCTTATGGAGAAAACAAAGGGGTTGCTAAGGGTATTGGTCGATTTTTTGAGCCTATTGTACTTTACATCAGAGATGATATTGCCATTCCAAATATTGGAGAAAAGAAGTACATGCGCTACATGCCATTTCTACTTACTGTATTTTTCTTCATATGGTTTTTAAATATTTTTGGATTAACCCCACTTGGTGTCAATGTCACAGGAAATATAGCAGTCACTTTCGCTTTGGCATTATTAACGTTTTTAATCACAAATTTTACAGGAACAAAAGATTATTGGAAACACATTTTTGATCCACTAGGAGACTCTATGCCTTGGTATGGAAAGATTCTTTTGTACATCATATTAATACCTATTGAAGTACTAGGGATATTCATTAAACCATTCTCATTATTAATCCGTTTGTATGCCAATATGCAAGCTGGACACATTGTATTAATGAGTTTGATTGGTCTAATGTTTTTATTCAAAAGTTGGTTGGGAAGCCCATTATCCTTTGGATTGGCCTTTGCCATCTCACTAATTGAAGTACTTGTAGCATTGTTGCAAGCGTATATTTTCACAATGTTATCGGCTTTATATTTTGGTTTTGCTTCAGAGGAGCACGAGCATCATGATGAAGCACACGCTCACTAGTGTTTGAGCAATTAGAATTGAATGTTTAATTTTTAAATACATATATATGGAAATTCCAGTAATGGTAGGTGCAGGTTTAGTTGTCATCGGAGTAGGATTAGGTATTGGTAAAATCGGTGGTTCCGCAATGGAAGCTATCGCACGTCAGCCAGAAGCTTACGGAAAGATTCAAACAGCTATGCTTATTGCAGCGGCCTTAATTGAAGGTATTGGATTTGCGGCATTATTTGCAGTATAATTTTTATCCAAAAAAACAATCTTGCAACGGTTGGTTGCAAGATTGTTTTAATTAAACTTAAAACATCATCATAATAAAATTATTATGGAAAAATTATTAGAAGAATTCTCACTTGGACTGTTTGTTTGGCAAACACTACTTTTTGTAGGGCTTTTATTGTTGCTGAAAAAATACGCATGGGGCCCAATTTTGAACGCTGTTAATGAGCGTGAAGAAGGCATCAAAAACGCACTAAGCGCTGCAGACGACGCCAAAAAAGAGATGGAAAATCTTCAAGCAGACAATCAAAAGCTTTTGAAAGAAGCCCGTGCAGAGCGTGAAGCCATGCTTAAAGAAGCGCGCGAACTCAAAAATAAAATGATTGATGACGCCAAAGATGAAGCCAAGGAAGAAGCCAACAAACTTGTAGCGCAAGCACAAGCTGCCATAGAAACAGAGAAAAAAGCAGCTATTGCAGATTTAAAAGCACAAGTAGCAGACCTTTCAATTTCTATTGCAGAAAAAGTATTGGGAGAAGAATTATCAAACAAAGGAAAGCAAGAAAAATTAGTAGAGTCGATGTTGGACGATGCTAATTTAAATTAAAAACATATGTCAGGGACAAGAGCAGCCATTCGATATGCTAAGGCCATCTTAAGTGTGGCAGAGGACAACAATACATCAGCGAAAATTCATGAAGAAATGAACCATATCGCTAATGCTATTGCTTCAAATCCTGAACTGAACGAAGTACTTAAATCACCAGTGGTCAAACTTACAGAAAAAACAGCCGTTTTGGAAAATGTTTTTTCAACCTCTGGAGCAGAAGTTAAGTCTTTATTCAACACTTTAGCACAGAATAAGCGTGTTGATTTATTAGAGCAAATTGCAATTCAATATAATCGATTGTACGATGAGTATAACAATAAAGAACAAGCCACGGTAACAACAGCTGTACCGATGACTGAAGCTTTAGAAAAGAAGGTGATGGCAAAGCTTAAAACCTTATCTAGTAAAGAAGTAACCTTGACAAAAATTGTAGATGAAACCATCCTCGGAGGATTCATCTTACGCGTTGGAGACCAGCAGTACAATGCAAGTGTTTCTAACCAATTGAATGAAATTAAAAGTAAATTTATAACAAATTAAAAAGAACTCCTTTTGAGTTCAATGAGTTAAAAATAGATTAAAATGGCAGATGTAAAAGCAGCTGAAATTTCAGCAATTTTAAAGCAACAACTTTCAGGATTTGAAGCCACCGCTTCTTTGGACGAAGTAGGAACTGTATTGACTGTTGGTGATGGAATTGTTCGTGCCTACGGACTTTCTAATGCACAGTACGGGGAATTGGTTCAATTTGATGGAGGTCTTGAAGGTATCGTTCTAAACCTAGAAGAAGACAATGTTGGTATTGTACTTTTGGGAGCATCCAAAGTTGTAAGAGAAGGATCCACAGTAAAACGTACAGGACGTATTGCTTCCATCAATGTTGGTGAAGGTATCGTCGGGCGTGTTGTAGATACTCTAGGAGCACCAATTGATGGTAAAGGACCAATTGAAGGCGATGTTTATGAAATGCCATTGGAAAGAAAAGCACCTGGTGTTGTCTTTCGTGAGCCCGTAACTGAGCCACTTCAGACAGGTATCAAATCTATTGACGCCATGATCCCTGTAGGACGTGGACAAAGAGAGCTTGTGATAGGCGACCGTCAAACAGGTAAAACAACCGTTTGTATTGATACCATTCTAAATCAGAAAGAATTTTATGATGCAGGAGAGCCTGTATATTGTATTTATGTTGCTATTGGGCAAAAAGCTTCTACAGTAGCCAACATTGCAAAAACATTAGAAGACAGAGGAGCATTGGCCTACACGACAATTGTTGCAGCCAACGCCTCAGACCCTGCACCAATGCAAGTTTATGCACCATTTGCAGGTGCTGCTATTGGAGAATATTTTAGAGATACTGGTCGACCAGCATTAATTATATACGATGACTTGTCAAAACAAGCGGTAGCTTACCGTGAAGTATCACTTTTGCTTCGTCGTCCACCAGGGCGTGAGGCTTACCCTGGGGATGTGTTCTACTTACACTCTCGTTTATTAGAGCGTTCAGCAAAAGTTATTAATGACGATACAATTGCAAAAGACATGAACGACTTGCCAGATTCTCTCAAACCATTAGTTAAAGGTGGAGGATCCTTAACGGCACTTCCAATTATTGAAACACAAGCAGGGGATGTATCAGCTTATATTCCAACAAATGTAATTTCAATTACAGATGGACAGATTTTCTTGGATGGAGATTTATTTAACTCTGGTGTACGTCCAGCAATTAACGTAGGTATTTCGGTATCTCGTGTAGGTGGTAGTGCGCAAATTAAATCCATGAAAAAAGTATCTGGAACATTAAAATTAGATCAAGCACAATTCCGTGAATTGGAAGCGTTTGCTAAGTTTGGGTCTGATTTAGATGCGGTTACACTTAATGTTATTGAAAAAGGGAAACGTAACGTTGAAATATTAAAACAAGCACAAAATGACCCATATACAGTAGAAGATCAAATTGCGATTATTTATGCAGGATCAAAAAACTTGCTGCGTGATGTGCCTGTAAATAAAGTCAAAGAATTTGAAACTGAATTTATAGAATTCTTGAAAGCCAAACATAGTGATGCTTTGACAACACTAAAATCTGGTAAACTTACCGATGAGGTAACCGATACTTTGACGAAAGTTGCAAAAGATTTATCAGCCAAATACAATTAATTTAAATTAAAGAACTAATTTAAAGCATGGCAAACTTAAAAGAAATAAGAAACAGAATTTCGTCCGTATCGTCTACGATGCAGATTACTAGCGCTATGAAAATGGTGTCTGCAGCCAAGCTCAAAAAGGCCCAAGATGCCATTACAGCGATGCGTCCTTATGCTGATAAACTGACGGAACTTCTACAAAACTTAAGTGCAACTTTGGACGCCGACAGCGGAAGTAAATTTGCAGATCAGCGTGAAGTCAAAAATGTTCTTATTGTTGCCATAACCTCTAATAGAGGATTATGTGGTGCTTTTAATTCTAACATCATAAAACAAGCTAATTATTTGGCTAACAGCTATGCAGAGAAAAAGGTTTCGGTTGTCGCAATTGGAAAAAAAGCAAACGACGCCCTTTCAAAAGATTACGAAATTTTAGCCAATAAAAGTACTGTTTTTGATGACCTAACTTTTGATAATGTAGCACAAATTGCGGAACTATTGATGGAAAAATTTGAGGATGGAAGTATTGATAAAATTGAATTGGTCTACAACAAGTTCAAAAATGCTGCTACTCAAATCGTAACCACAGAACAATTTTTGCCAATTGTTCCTAGTGCAGATGGTACAGATGCAAATCAGGATTATATTTTTGAGCCGACAAAATCAGAGATTGTTGAAACATTAATTCCAAAGTCCTTAAAAACACAATTGTTTAAAGCGATTTGTGATAGCTTTGCAAGTGAGCATGGTGCACGAATGACCGCCATGCACAAAGCGACCGATAATGCTACTGAGCTTAGAGATCAATTAAAACTGACTTATAATAAAGCACGACAAGCTGCTATTACCAACGAAATTTTAGAAATTGTTGGCGGAGCTGAAGCTTTGAATAACTAAGAAATTCAAAAAACAACTATAAAGCTTCGCATTTGCGGGGCTTTTTTTGTGGAATGAAATTTGATAATATTAAGGATGTGTTTGAAAATTACCTATAAAATTTCACTTCTTTGTTTGTCTTTTATGATTGGCTGTAAAACAACAAAGCCTATGCTTTTCGCCTCCAAGTCTCCAATTTCAATAGAGGTGCCTTACTTTCAAAATTGGGTTGCTGGTGTTCAAGGCGGAGGAAGTGGTATAGATGTGTTTTTGCCTGTAAAAGATTTAAATAACATAACCCCTGACAGCATACATTTTCGAGGACAGCATGTTAAAGCAGTGTATAAAAACAGTATGATTGTCGGACACTTTTCGACAACAAAAAATCAGCATCAAGATATCATTTTGAGTAATGAACCCTTAGCAGAAGTCGGCAATCAATTGCTTCCAATTCGAAATAATTCGCCATTTGAATTGCTAGATAACGTTTGTGTTTTGAGTTATATAATTGATGATAATCGTTTCTATTATAAAATCACAGATTTAATTCAGCTCAAATCTAGTCCTTATCCTTAGGGCCAACCACCTCATTAATTATTATATCTGCTCTAAAAAGTGTATTTTTAAACTCAAATAACAATCCTTGAGTACTCTAAAAACGCTTTACAAACAAACATTCGTCTATGGCCTAGCGACAGTAGTGCCAAAAATGATTAGCTTTTTGTTGGTGCGCTTACATACTGACAAGACAGTGCTTGATAATGTAGCTGATTACGGCGATGTATCACTTATTTTTGCCTATTTTGTTTTATTCAATGTGCTTTTGGCCTATGGCATGGAAACTGCCTTTTTTAGGTTTTTTAGTAGCGGTGAAAATAAAAAAACGGTTCTCAGCACTTCAGCTATTTCCTTGTTATTGACTTCAACTTTGGTTTTGGCAATAGGCTATTTCTTTAAGCAAGATCTTTCAAACCTCATTCATATTGATGCCGACTATATTGTTTTGGTGCTATGGATTCTATTTTTTGATGCGCTGGTGATTATTCCCTTTGCTTATTTAAGGGCATTAGGCAAAACAATTAAATATACCGTAGTGAAGCTTACAAATGTTATTTTGAATTTAGGGCTTAATATTGTCTTGCTTCTATATTTAAAATCATGGGCAGAGTCATCAATATTTTGGGAACAATTCTATCGACCAAATTTTGAAGTCCACTACATATTTTTAGCCAATCTAATAGCTAGTGGTGTTACCCTTTTGCTGCTGATATCTTTTTATTTTAAATTAAACTATTCTTTTAGTACAACGCTTTGGAAAAAAATGTTACGTTATGCTTTTCCTGTCCTCGTGGCAGGCGTTGCCTTTTCAATTAATGAAACCTTCGATCGCATTTTATTAGAGCGTCTACTTCCAGAAAACTTATCAAAAGATGCCATAGGAACTTACTCGGCGTGTTACAAACTTGCGTTGTTTATGATGCTTTTTGCTACAGCTTATCGACTGGGCGTTGAGCCCTTCTTTTTCAACAATGCAAAAGATACAGATGCTAAAACGAATTATGCTAAAATTTTGGAATTCTTTGTTATTTTTGGCGCTCTAATATTATTATTTGTTGTGGTTTTTGTTGATGTTTTAAAACTGATTTTGATTCCAAACGAGGCCTATTGGGAAGCCATGACAGTGGTTCCTATTTTGTTGCTAGCCTATTTATTTTTAGGCATTTACCACAATCTTTCGGTATGGTACAAAATTACTGACCGTACCAAATTTGGCGCATTTATTTCTATTTTTGGAGCACTTATCACACTTTTGATTAATATCATATTTATACCAAAATTTGGATATATGGCTTCTGCAACGGCAACACTTTTTGCCTATGCCACTATGGCCGTGATTTCTTATATTTTGGGCAAAAAACACTACGCCATTCCTTATAATTTAAAAAAAATTGGACTTTATTTAGTGTTGTCTATTGTGTTTTCGGGCCTTTCATTTTATGTTTTTAGAGGACAATATTTTATTGGTATTCTTTTTATTTTAATTTTGACAAGCGTTATATGGGTCAAAGAAAAAAACTTTTTAAAACAACTTGTTAAATCTTAGTTATGAAGATTAATATTATCAATAAATCGTCACACCTTTTGCCACACTATGAAACCATTGCCTCTGCAGGCATGGACCTTCGCGCACATATTGTTGATGCTATAGTTTTAAAGCCTCTGGAACGAAAAATCATTCCCACAGGTCTTTTTATGGAACTTCCCGTGGGGTATGAAGCACAAGTCCGCCCACGAAGTGGACTGGCAGCAAAACATGGTATTTCTGTACTTAATAGCCCTGGAACTATTGATGCCGACTATAGAGGAGAAATAGGGGTCATTTTAGTTAATCTTTCGAATGATATTTTTACCGTCAATAACGGGGATCGAGTGGCTCAAATGGTCATTGCCAAACATGAACATGCCGAATGGAACGAGGTTTTAAGTCTATCGGAGACAAGCCGTGGAGAAGGCGGATTTGGAAGTACTGGGCGAGAATGATAAACATACGTTTTATACTGTCATTTTTTTTCGGGGTTTTAATTGGCCTAAATAGTAACGCTCAAATTCAAAATGATAGTCTTCCAAAACCCATAAAACCACCAACAGAAATTCAGTTTCAAAATTATTTTTATGAAGGCCTGAAACAAAAAGGTATAGAAAACTACATCAAAGCCATTGATGCTTTTGTGAAATGTGCCGAATTGTTTCCAGAGCGTGCTGTTATTTTTTATGAGTTAGGAGATCTTTATTTTAAAACAAAATCCTATCGCCGATCTGAAAGTAATCTGAAAAGAGCCATTGATTTAGAGGCTAATAATTTTTGGTTTAAAGAAAAATTATACCACCTCTATGTGGACCAAAATAATTATGATAAAGCCATTGAAATGGTAAAATCACTGTTGTACAAAGACAAGGATTATGAAGAAGATTTGGTCAATTTGTATGCCAGTGCGGGCCGATTTGACGAAGCTATTGCACAAATAGATGTTATGGATAAACATTATGGGCATCAAGATAAACGTGATCAAACACGAATAGAAATATATAGACGAACACAAAATCAAAACGGACATATCAAGTTCTTAAAAAATCGTTTGAAAGAATTTCCAGAAAACGAACAAAATTTTCTCAACCTTATTTTCACCTTAAGCCAATACAATTTAAAGTTAGAAGCATTTTCTACGGCCAAGTCATTTCTTAAAAATCATCCAAAATCTCATATTGCACATGTGGCGCTTTATAAATTTTATTTGGACGCCAAAGACTATGACAATGCGATTTCATCAATGAAAATAGTTACATCAAGTAATGTTTTAGAGCCCTATTTGAAAGTAAAAGTGCTGAGTGATTTTATGCGTTTTGTTCAAAAAAATCCAGAATTCAAAGAGGTTTTATTGCAAGTTCATCCAGCAGAATCATTAGACACTACTAGCCGTTCCAATTTGGAATGGGGGCAATATTTTCAAGAACAAAATAAGTTCGATAAAGCGCTAGAGTTCTACGAAAAAGTATTGGCGGAAAGCTCAGAAAACTTGACAGTCATCAAAACAATTGCAAAACTTTATTTGCAGACAAAACAATACAATCAGGCCGTAGATTTTACCACAGATCAATTGGAATTGTTCCCTACTCAACTGGAGTTATATTTAGTTTATGGCGCATCTAAAATGGCTTTAAATGAAGACAATCAGGCTTTAGAGATGCTCGAAATAGGTCTAGATTATATTTTTGAAGTCAATGAAGTTGCAGTACATTATTACAACGTATTGGCTAAACTCTACAAAAATCAAAACAATATTAAAAAATCAAAGGCGTTTAGTGATAAAGCCAAATCAATGCAATTGAAATTATGAGAAATTTTTTATTCTATCTAACAATTAGTTTCATTTTTGGCTGCAAAAGCACCCAAACCTTAACGTCTTCATCATCACTCAATCCAAAGCTTAAAGCAAAGCAAATTATAAAAACTCATAATAAACAAAGGTCCGATTTTACAACTTTACAATCGCGACTAAAAATTGAACTTGTTGAGGGCGATAGGTCACAAATTCACACTGTTACGTTGCGTATGGAACGCAATCGAACAATTTGGATTAATGCATTTTTGAATATGGTTCGACTGAAAATTACTCCCGAAAAAGTCCAAATGTATAATAAGCTAGATCGCACCTATTTTGAAGGAGATTTTACTTTGATTAAGGATTTTTTGGGTGTAGAGCTTAATTATTCTCATATCGAAAATTTACTTTTAGGGCATACGATATTTACCTATAAACCATCTGATTTAAAAAAGGAACTTCATCCAAAATCTTATGCACTTTCACCAAAGCAGAAAAATGCTTTATTTCAGGTTTTATATCTCATTAATCCTGGGTATTTTAAGTTGGATAAGCAAATGATCAGTCAACCAAATCAAAATAGAAAATTGAATGTACACTATCATACATTTCAAGAGGTTGAACAAGACATATTTCCCCAACAAATGACCATTACAGTTGTTGAAAATCAAAAGGAAACTACCTTGAAAATGAATTTAAAATCCGTAAGTTTGAATCAGCCATTACGTTTTCCATTTAAAACACCAACAGGATACAAACCGATTGAACTCTAATGCAATATAAAACTCAATATCTTCCCTTTATTTTCCTTGCACTATTGATGTTTAGCCATTTTGGGGGTTACGCTCAAAGCAAAAGACAATTGCAGCTGGAAGAACGTCGCCGAGAGTTACAGCAGGAAATAAGACAAATTACAAATTTGCTGTTTGCTGGAAAGCAAGAGAAAAAATCGGTGGTTAGTATTGTAGAGGATTTGAACTATAAAATTAGTGTACGAAAAAATTTAATTCGCATCACAAATCAGCAAGCCAATTTATTGACAAGAGAAATCAACTCCAACCAAAATGAAATTTCTAAGCGCCGTGATAAATTAAAAATTTTAAAAGATGACTACGCCAGTATGATTGTAAAATCGTACAAAAATAGAGCAAACCAAACCCAGCTTATGTTTTTGTTGTCATCTTCCAATTTTCAACAAGCCTACAGACGTTTGCAATACATTAAACAGTATGCAGATTATCAAAAACAACAAGCAGAAATAATAAAAGTAGAAACAGAGAAACTACAAGTTTTGAATAAGGATTTACTGCGTCAAAAGAAGGAAAAACAAACTCTTGTAGCAGAAAACAAATCTGCGAAAGCGGTTTTAGATAAAGAGCTTCAAGATCAACAATCGCTTATAAAATCAATACAGAAAAATTTATCCCAATTTTCTGCTCAAATTAAAGCTAAACAAAAAGAGTCGGATAAGCTAGATCGAGAAATCCAAAAGTTGATTCGAGAAGCTATTGCGGCCTCCAATAAAAAAGCGGGGAAATCTGTAAAATCGGCTACTTTTTCTTTAACTCCCGAACAAAAAATTCTTGCGGCGAACTTTACGTCGAACAAAGGGAAATTGCCTTGGCCTGTGGCTAGCGGCGTGGTAAAATTACGTTTTGGAACTAATCCATCGCCAATTGACCCTACTATTAAAATTAAGAGTAATGGCGTGCGTATTGCAACCAATAAAGGCGAACAAGTCCGTGCTGTTTTTGAGGGTACTGTGCAAGGAATTATGACTCCAAAAAATGGTAATAATGCTATTATGGTGCGTCATGGGAACTACATTACGGTGTACAAAAATCTTTCTAAATTTTATGTTAGTAAAGGCGATAAAGTCAGTACAAAACAAGTGATTGGAGAGGTAATCACAAGCAAGTCTACAGGAGAATCTATTTTAAGTTTTGGAATTTACAAAGACAGTTCTATTCAGAATCCCTCGCACTGGATTTATAAACTCTAGAGGGTTATTTTTTCTTAAAAAGTGCTTTCAGCTCACTCGCATCTTCGGCATCCATTTTTCCAGCCAAAACTAAGCTCAATTGACGACGTCTTAGCGCCCCGTCAAAGCGTTTTTTTTCCTGTTCGCTCTCAGGAATAAGTTCTGGAATTTGTACAGGCTTACCGTTTTCATCAACCGCAACGAATGTAAAAATGGCTTCATTGGCTTTGATTGGGGTATTAAAATTATTATCGGTGTACCACACGTCCAAATACACTTCCATAGAACTTTTAAATGCTCGTGAGACTTTAGCTTCAATAGTAACAATACTACCAAGTGGGATGGCATGATTGAACGCCACATGATTTACAGAAGCGGTTACAACAATGCGTTCGGAGTGGCGCTGAGCTGTAATGCTTGCCGCACGATCCATACGCGCTAAAAGTTCACCACCAAAAAGGGTGTGAATGGCATTGGTTTCACTAGGTAAAACCAAATCTGTAACAGTAGTTTTGGAATCCGAGGGGTGTTTTGTGTTCATAAGACTTTAATCTATGACACAAATGTACGATTATTAGTTTTTATTTTTTTGGTTGATTGAATTTTTGAATTACAATCACCGCAGCTAATATTAAATAGGTAGAAGACAATACCCATTTATTAATTAAATCATCATAAATTAAGTTTAAAAATATAATAATTGTAATAATAAATACAATTATCCCTTCGACATTCTTTCGTATTTTATTATTCAAGGCCATTATTGTTTTTTAAAAACACAATGATTGAAATCGAAATGCCTAAAAATAGAATTCCTATGCTTTTTAACAAAAAATCATTGAGATAAAAATAAACACATAAATAGATACTTGCCGAAAGTAATAGTACTGCCTTAATAATTTTAGGTTTCATGTTGTAGATTTAATGGGAAAAATCAACCGTAATGTATTAAAGATAATTAAAAAATTAAGCTTAAACAAATAAAAGCAACAATGCTATTTTTAATGCATTGATAATCATTAGATTAATTGATTTGTATAAAAATGATAAAATAAATCTTATGGCAATGCCTTAATAAGTAGCCAAGCAGTAGCGTCTTGTGTGCGCTTAATGCTATAAAGTGCACGTTGGGCTTCTTGTCGTGTTTGGTAGCTATCGTACACGACTTGATGTAACCCATAGCGATTTTGACCAATCTTTCGAGCATTGTACCCAAGACGTTTTAGTTGACGTAGCTTACGATCACAATTGGCTTCAATTCTAAAAGCACCTGCTACAATATGGAAGTTTCCATATGACTTATTCACATCCAAAGTAATGGCTGGCAAAGGAGTGCTTACTACAAAAGTAGCTTCTTGTATTTTATTGTCTAAAGCAATATTAGCTTTTTCTTGTGCCAAAATATTTTGCTGCTCGATATGTTGCATATATGCATTTGACCCAAAAACTCCACCAAGCCCTAGCATGATAACAGCAATAGCAGCATATTTAAAAACAGATTGTGTTTTTTGTTTTCTTGGGGATAAAGCAATAGGCGCTTTGCCCTCAATGTCTTCAACTACTTTTAGATGTTTAGCTCTAGAAATCGCTGGTGAAACAAATTGTGTTAATCCAAAAGCTTCTGTCAAATAATTTAAATGGTAAGAGGGTTCAAAAAGTAACTGACCATCTTTAGTGTTTTGTAATTCACCAAGATTATGAAGTTCTACAGTTTCATTTTTTTCCAAACGCTGTTTAAGAGTTGTCACTTGTTTAGCAATTTTTGCTAATGCATTTTTGTAAGAAATTTGCTCAATTTCTGAAATATGATTTGCTAAAACACCATCATTAGTTTGCAGCTGAGCATTGAATGACAATCGTTTTGATGGAGGATAAAATGAATTCTTGTTTTCTTGAATTTTAGCAGGAATTTTATGCGCCAAAAACGCTCCAAATTCTGGCACTACTACACAGTCGTAGCGATATAGAAGATTGCTTATGTATTGGCTTAGTTGCATGAAATCAAATGTATAAATTTTTTTTGAATTTCCATAAAAGCCAAAAGAAGAAGTTTATCTAACAGTTTTTATATATTTACATACAAATTTTTCCCAAATGAATCCTACACAATTGCATTATGCTTTGGCTTTACAGGCCGTTCCAAACATTGGTGATATTACCGCCAAAAAACTCATTCAACATTGCGGAAGTCCTGAAGCTGTTTTTAAAACATCAAAACAAGCACTACAGTCCATAGACGGAATTGGCACCGTGATTGTCAAAGCATTACAACATTCAAATACCTTAAAAATTGCAGAAAAAGAACTTGAGTTTGTTCAAAAAAATGACATTAAAGCCTATTATTTTGATAATGAGGATTATCCATATCGATTAAAACATTGTATTGATGGTCCAATCGTTTTGTTCCAAAAAGGAAACATCAAATGGGATACATCTCCAGTAATTAGTATAGTTGGAACTCGAAAACTTACGTCTTATGGCAAAAAGCAGTGCGAGGAGTTAGTGAATTCACTTTCTGTATTTAATCCAATTATAGTATCAGGGTTTGCTTATGGTACAGATATTACGGCTCACAAATCGGCACTAAATCTTAATTTACAAACGGTTGGTTGTATGGCACAAGGACTACAAAATACCTACCCGTCTTTGCATGAGAAATACCGTAGTGCCGTAGAAAAAAATGGAGGATTTGTTACAGACTTTTGGAGCACTGCTGTGTTTGACCCTTCAAATTTTTTAAAAAGAAATAGACTAATTGCTGGCCTAAGTGAAGCGACTATTGTTATTGAATCTGGAGCAAAAGGAGGGAGCTTAGTTACGGCTAATATTGCTTTTGGGTATAATCGTGAAGTTTTTGCTATTCCTGGACGTATTGTCGATTCGCAAAGCGTTGGCTGCAATACATTAATTAAAACTAAAAGTGCTCATTTGTTATCTACTCCAGCAGATGTGCCATACATTCTTAATTGGAACTTAGAAACAAAACCCAAACCCATTCAAAAAGTACTATTTATAGACTTAGAACCGGCCGAACAAATTGTGTATGATTTTTTAAAAAAAGAAGGAAAAACTCTTTTAGATTTAATTGCCTTGAATTGTGAAATACCAACTTCAAAAGCAGCCTATTTACTTTTAAATTTAGAACTCAAAGGAGTGGTACGTCCTTTGCCTGGAAAAGAATTTGAATTGATTTAGTACCCTAACTTTTTACGAACACGATTCAAAACATTATTTGCAACTGCAGTTGCTTTTTTTGCCCCAACGGCTAACGCTTTTTCTACTTCTTCGGGCTGTGACATATAGTGGCTGTAGCGACTGCGTTCTTCAGAAAAAGTCTTACATATCAGATCAAATAACGCTTGTTTGGCATGACCATAACCATAGCCTCCAGCTTCATAGTTTGATTTCATAATTTTCACCTCTTCTTCTGAAGCAAGAAGGGAATAAATTGCAAAACAGTTGCATGTTTTCCAATCTTTAGGTGCTTCTAATGGCGTGCTATCTGTTTGAATAGACATAATTTGTTTGCGTAAAGCTTTATCATTTTGAAAAATATTTATAACATTATTTTTGCTTTTACTCATTTTTTGCCCATCAATTCCAGGGATAAGTTTAGTTTGTTCTTGAATTTTAGCTTCAGGTAAAACAAAGGTTTCTCCCATTTTGGCATGAAATCTAGAAGCAACATCTCTGGTCATTTCAATGTGTTGCAATTGGTCCTTTCCAACAGGAATGATATTGGCATCATACAATAAAATATCGGCAGCCATAAGCATAGGATAGGAAAACAACCCTCCATTGACGTCTTCTAATCGACTGGCTTTATCTTTAAAGCTATGGGCTAATTCTAATCTAGAAAAAGGGAAAAAACAACTAAGGTACCACGCAAGTTCTGTTGCTTGAGGCACATCGCTTTGTTTGTAAAAAACAGTTTTTTCGATATCCAATCCAAAAGCAAGCCATGTTGCTGCAGTGGATAATGTATTTTGACGCAGAATTTCTGCGTTTTTAATTTGTGTTAACGAATGTAAATCGGCAATAAATAAAAAAGAATCGTTCTTACTGTCATTACTCATTTTGATTGCAGGTAAGATTGCTCCTAAAATATTCCCCAAATGTGGCGTTCCGGTGCTTTGTACGCCTGTTAAAATTCTGGCCATGTGGCTTTTGTTTCTTTGATTTCTCTACAAAGGTACTTTTTTTGAGCAAAAGGCTCAATATTTTTACTAGTTTTGATGTTGATGAAGCTAATACAATACCCACTTTGGATACTCTATAGAATTTGGTTCTATGTTTTAGTAGGGATTACTATAGTTATTTTATTTCCTTTACTGTTCGTTTCAATTTTAAAGTCATCTTGGTATCCTTTCTTTTTCAAATTGGCACGAGTGTGGGCAAAGTGCATTTTGATAGGGATGGGATTTTATTGGAGCATAAAATGGGCTCAAAAATTAGAAAAAGGTCAGAGCTACATTTTTGTGGCTAACCACACTTCAATGACTGACATTATGTTGATGTTTGCCATTATAAAAGACCATCCATTTGTCTTTGTTGGGAAAAAAGAATTAGCACGAATTCCATTATTTGGTTTTTTCTATAAACGCAGTTGTATTTTGGTTGATCGTGGTAATGCCAAAAGTAGACAAGCTGTTTTCAAAAGTGCACAAAAGCGCATTGAAAGTGGGCTCAGTATTTGTATTTTTCCAGAAGGTGGAGTGCCAGAAGAATCCATCACTTTAGATCGTTTTAAAATGGGGGCATTTCGTTTGGCTGTTGACCACAAATTACCATTGGTCCCAATTACTTTTTTTGACAATAAAAAACGCTTATCATATACTTTTTTTAGCGGAAGTCCAGGAAAAATGAGAGCCATTGGGCATTCATTTTTAAATCCTGAAAAGTATAAAAAAGACGCTGCAAAAAAAATGAGCAATGAGGTTTATAACCTATTGCTCAATTCCTTAGAAAGCAGTAAGACTAAATAATCTATTTATTCAGCATTTCCTTTTATCGCTGCTTTAATTTTTTCTTCTAATTCATCCATAAGGTCTGGATTGTCTTTGATCATTTGTTTAACGGCATCACGACCTTGACCAAGTTTTGTTTCGTCATAGCTAAACCAAGAACCACTTTTCTTTACAATATCAAAATCTACAGCAAGATCTAATACTTCTCCAACTTTTGAAACCCCTTCTCCATACATGATGTCAAATTCTGCGAGTTTGAATGGCGGAGCAACTTTGTTTTTCACCACTTTTACTCGAGTTTTATTACCACGAACAGTTCCATCACTATCCTTAATTTGTGTAGAACGTCTGATATCTAATCGAACAGAGGCATAAAATTTTAGAGCATTTCCACCAGTTGTTGTTTCAGGATTTCCAAACATTACTCCAATTTTTTCGCGCAACTGGTTTATAAAAACCATTGTGCAATTTGTTTTGCTAATAGATCCTGTTAGTTTTCTTAGGGCTTGAGACATTAAACGTGCATGTAGTCCCATTTTTGAGTCGCCCATTTCACCTTCAATTTCACTTTTTGGGGTCAATGCTGCAACGGAATCAATCACAATCATATCAATGGCACCAGAACGTACAAGGTTATCAGCAATTTCAAGAGCTTGCTCTCCATTATCGGGCTGAGAGATGATGAGGTTATCAATATCTACACCTAAGTTTTGGGCATAAAAACGATCAAAAGCATGTTCAGCATCAATAAATGCGGCAATTCCGCCCGCTTTTTGAGTTTCAGCAATAGCATGAAGTGTTAGAGTTGTTTTACCCGAAGATTCAGGGCCATAAATTTCTACAACTCTTCCTTTTGGATACCCCCCGACTCCTAAGGCAAGATCCAATCCAAGAGACCCCGATGAGATGACGTCTACGTCAATAACTGGAGCATCACTCATTTTCATTACTGTACCTTTTCCATAGGCTTTATCTAATTTGTCAAGCGTTAATTTTAAGGCTTTGAGTTTTGCTTCTTTTTCGTTGCTCATTTTATAAATTTTTTAGGATTGATTTAGCCATGCTAAAATACTATTTCTTTCTAAAATCCATACAAATAAAAACCGCTTTTTGTACAATTTTAACGTTCATCAGTCTATTTTTTTAAAATTATATTCTCCAAATAAGTTGACGGATTATTCTAAACAATAAAAAATATTACATTTGTAGCTCAAATATTCATTAACTTAACACTAGTATAGCATGCAACTGTACAACAACTTAAGCAATAATGAAAGAGCAGAACTTATAAAAAAAGCCGGTAAAGACCGTCTTACAATCTCTTTCTACAAGTATGCCAAAATAGGCAATCCTGAACTACTCAGAAACCATTTATTTTTGTTTTGGAACGATATTGATGTTCTTGGGCGAATTTATGTTGCTCACGAAGGTATTAATGCACAATTGTCTGTGCCAGCCGAAAATTTTGGTGTTTTTAAAACGCATTTGGACACCATTTCATTTTTAGAAAATGTCCGACTAAATATTGCCATTGAGCAAGACATGTATTCATTTTTAAAACTCAAAGTAAAAGTGAGAGATAAAATTGTTGCAGATGGCTTAAACGACGATACTTTTGATGTTACAGATATTGGAACCCACGTCAATGCGGTTAAATTTAATGAACTTATAGAGGACGAAAGCGCTGTTTTGGTTGATATGAGAAATCATTATGAAAGTGAAATAGGGCACTTCAAAAACGCAGTAACACCAGACGTTGATACATTTAGAGATTCTTTAGATTTGATTGAAGATCAACTTAAAGAACACAAAGAAAACAAAAAGCTAGTCATGTATTGTACGGGAGGGATTCGTTGTGAAAAAGCGAGTGCCTATTACAAACACAAAGGATTTAAAAATGTATACCAACTAGAAGGTGGGATTATAAATTATGCCCGACAAGTCAATGCATTAGGCATAGAAAATAAATTTCTGGGCAAAAACTTTGTTTTTGACCAAAGACGTGCAGAAAAAATATCTGATGAAGTTATTGCACAATGTCATCAATGCGGATCTCCTGCAGATATTCATGTCAATTGCGCTAATGAAGCTTGTCATTTGCTTTTTATTCAATGCGATAGCTGTAAAGAAACTATGGAGAACTGTTGCTCCACACAATGTATGGAAATCAATCGTTTACCTTACGAAGAACAAAAAGCTATGCGTAAAGGACAAGGGAACAGTAATGACATTTTTAAGAAAGGTAGAGCAGACCATTTACCGTACAAAAAAGACCTTAGAAACATTTTTGAAACACTTAAAAAAAAGTCGAAAACTAAGTCAGATGTATCTTTGTAAGTGCTGAATCTTTTTTTAAGTTATTAAATAAGTTTATATTTACGTAGAAATTTAATACAAACAATTGCCTGTGTTCTGCATAAGCAAATTCAAGAGAAAAGTATGGGGTGTGCAAGTTGTGCAACAAATAAAAGCGGTCAGCCAAAAGGATGCAAAAATAATGGAACTTGTGGTACAGATTCATGCAATAAATTGACTGTTTTTGATTGGTTGTCCAATATGAGCCTACCCAATGATGTTATACCTTTTAATTGGGTGGAGGTGCGCTTTAAAAATGGCCGTAAGTATTATTATGAGAACACAGAAAATCTATCGCTAAGTATAGGAGATATCGTAGCTACTCAAGCGGAATCTGGACACGATATAGGAATGGTTACACTTACAGGGGAGCTTGTAAAGGTTCAGATGAAACGCAAGAAAATCTCCGAAAATCCAGATAAAATTTTTAAGATTTATCGCAAAGCCTCTCAAAGAGATATTGATATATGGATTGAATCTAGAGACAAAGAAGAAGCCATGCAAGTCAAGGCGCGCCAATTTGCAATAGATTTGAGGCTTGATATGAAAATCTCAGATATTGAGTTTCAAGGTGATGGTAGTAAAGCAACCTTTTATTATACTGCTGATAGGCGTGTTGATTTTCGGGAACTCATCAAACTATACGCAAGAGAATTTAGAATTCGTATTGAAATGAAACAAGTTGGATTGCGTCAAGAAGCTGCTCGACTCGGAGGTATTGGTTCTTGTGGGCGAGAATTATGCTGCTCTACATGGCTTACAGATTTTAGATCTGTAAGTACCTCTGCGGCACGCTATCAGCAATTGTCTTTAAATCCATTAAAATTGGCGGGCCAATGTGGAAAACTAAAATGCTGTTTGAATTATGAGTTAGATGCTTATTTGGATGCTCTAAAATCATTTCCAAAAACAAATATTAAACTCAAAACAGAAAAAGGTATTGCCGTATGCCAGAAAACAGACATATTTAAAGGAATAATGTGGTACGCCTACGAGGGTGAATGGATGAATTGGTTTAAGTTAACAACAGAACAATCCAACGCCATTATCGCATTGAATAAGTCTGGAGAAAAAGCAAATAGCTTAGAAGATTATGCTGCTGAACTTTCTGATACAATGGATACTAAAATAGATTTTGAAAACGTTGTGGGACAAGACAGTTTAACGCGTTTTGATAAGCCGAAAAAAAATAAAAGGCAAAGAAATAAAAAGCGCCATTTCAATCGAAAACCCCGAAATGAAAACAACCAAAGCAACAAAAAACCTAAAGTTCAAAAAAATGCAAACTAGATTTGTGTTTGGATTTTTAGTTGTCTTTTTGATGACATCGTGTCATCAAAATAGTTCATTCGATCGCTACACCTCAGTTGATAATGTATGGGATAAAAATCAAATTATTTCATATAATTTTGTGATTGAGGACTCGCTACAAAATCAAAACTTATACATAAAAATAAGAACGTCTGAAGACTATAAATACAGTAATTTATTTCTTATTGTTGATTTAGAATATCCGAATGGGAAAATTGAAAAAGACACTTTAGAATATACCATGGCTCTGCCAAACGGTGCTATGTTAGGTAGAGGGCTTATGTCTATAAAAGAACACAAACTATGGTATAAAGGACATACAACACCTTTTGTGTTTTCGGAAGTTGGAGAATACACCATAACAATAAACCATGCCATGCGTGCACTCGACGAAGTTTCTGGGATAAGTACATTAGAGGGTGTTTTGGACGTGGGGTTTTGCATAGAAGACTTGGAATAGTAAATAATTTATTATGGCTAAGAAAAAAACAACATCAAAAACAGATTTTTCAAAACCAAAACGTTGGTTTTGGATGTCATTTCTATTAGGGATTTTATTTATTCCATTCATTTTACTTTTAGCCTCATTTGGTGCTTTTGGATTTATGCCCGACCATACAGTTTTAGAGAATCCTCGAACAAATTTAGCCACTGAAGTTATTTCATCAGATGGCGAAACTTTAGGCAAGTTTTATTATGAAGACAACCGCACCCCCATAGGGTTTGATGAACTTCCAAAACATTTGGTTGACGCCTTAATTGCCACAGAAGATATTCGTTATTTTGACCACGCAGGCATTGATGCAAGAGGGACATTAAGAGCGCTTTTTAAACTTGGAAAAGGTGGCGGAGCAAGTACTATATCTCAGCAATTGGCGAAACAACTTTTTCATGGTGAAGGCTCTAGAAATACACTTGGCCGAATTACTCAAAAAATAAAAGAGTGGGTGATTGCTACGCGCTTGGAAAAACAATACACTAAAGAAGAAATTATTGCCCAATATTTTAATATCTATGATTTTGGAAATAACGCCGATGGTATCCGAAGTGCAGCGCGTATTTATTTTGGGAAAGAACCTTCTGCTTTAGATCTTAAAGAATCAGCAATGTTAGTAGGGATGTTCAAAAACTCATCCTTATACAATCCAAGACCAAAACGCAATCCGGTGGGGACAAAAAACCGTAGAAATGTAGTGCTAGCACAAATGGCTAAATACGATTTTATTTCAGAACAAGTAAAAGATTCATTACAGCAAACCCCCTTGGATTTAAACTATACTCCAGAGTCCCACAGAGAGGGCATTGCTACATATTTTAGGGCTTATTTAAAAACATTTTTAAAAGAATGGATAAATCAACCAGAAAATAGAAAACCCAATGGCGAAAAGTATAACATCTATAAAGATGGTTTAAAAGTCTATACAACTCTTGATTCACGAATGCAGTCTATTGCAGAAGTAGCAGTTACAGACCACATGAAAGCACTTCAAGCAGAATTTTTTGTTCAAAACACCCCACGAAGAAATAGAACAGCACCATTTTTGGATTTAGAAAAAGAAGAGATAGACCAATTATTAAAAATTGGAATGAAGCGATCGGAACGTTGGCGAAAAATGCGTTACGATTTAAAGAAGCCTGTAGAGGAAATTGTAGCGTCATTTAAAACCCCAACCAAAATGAAAATATTTTCTTGGACGGCAGAAAATAATGAAATTGACACTGTAATGACCCCAATGGATTCTATGCGTTATTACAAATCATTTTTAAGATCGGGGATGATGTCTATGGAACCTCAAACTGGTTTTGTAAAAGCTTGGGTTGGCGGTTTTAACTATAAACATTTTCAGTACGATATGGTTAAACAAGGCAAACGACAGGTTGGTTCGACGTTTAAGCCATTTGTATATGCTGCAGCCATAGATCAACTTCATTTGTCGCCATGTGATACTTTTCCAAAAGCACAAATTACAATCCCGGCCAATAAATTTGGGAATGTGAAACCATGGGCACCAAGAAACTCAAATAAAAATTACTCTGGATTTGAAACGCTAAAGTCTGCCTTAGCAAATTCAAGAAATACAATTACTGCTAGATTGATGAATGAAATTGGCCCTCAACCTGTTATCAATTTAGCAAAAAGCTTGGGGGTAGAACAAAATCTTCCTGCTGTTCCATCTATTGCTCTTGGAACACCAGATTTGAGCGTCTATGAAATGGTTGCAGCCTATTCAACTTTTGCTAATAAAGGGGTATATACAAAGCCTGTAATGGTTACTCATATTGAAGACAAAAACGGCACATTATTGTATCAGTTCTCTCCAGAAACCAAAGATGTTTTAAGCGAAGAAATTGCTTATGTGGTTGTTAATTTAATGGAAGGTGTAACCCAATTTGGCTCTGGACAACGTTTACGCCATAGTTTCGCTAAAAATCAAGCCGTATATAAAGAAATCATAACAGGTTATCCCTATGAGTTTGATAATCCCATTGCTGGAAAAACAGGAACAACACAAAACCATAGTGACGGATGGTTTATGGGAATGGTTCCCAATTTGGTCACTGGCGTATGGGTTGGTGGCGAAGATCGGGCAACACATTTTAAAACAATAACTTATGGGCAAGGTGCTTCTATGGCACTTCCTATTTGGGCCAATTATATGAAAGGCTGTTATGAAAATGAAGATTTAGAAATTTCAAAAGAAGAATTTGAAAAACCAGAACAACTAACCATAATTACAGAATGTGAAAATATGACATCAAACGATGATGGCAATGTTTTAGAACAACAAGAAATTACACCAGATATTGACTTTTAGATTACAATTAAATTTTTATTAACGTATAATCTCAAAATAGTATTATGATAAATAAACAAGTAGATAATGTACAAGCAGCCTTAAAGGGTGTTGAAAGTGGCATGACTTTACTATTGGGCGGGTTTGGATTGTGTGGTATTCCAGAAAATGCAATCTCCGAACTTGTTGCTATGAATGTCAATAATTTAACATGTATTTCTAACAATGCTGGGGTTGATGATTTTGGACTTGGTCTTTTACTACAAAAGCATCAAATCAAAAAAATGGTGTCATCCTATGTTGGGGAAAATGATGAATTTGAACGTCAAATGCTTTCTGGCGAGTTGGATGTAGAGCTTATTCCTCAGGGGACTTTGGCCGAACGCTGTAGAGCGGCTCAAGCTGGATTTCCAGCAATTTATACACCTGCAGGTTTTGGAACAGAGGTGGCAGAAGGAAAAGAAACTCGAGAGTTTGATGGAAAAATGTATGTTCTTGAACATGCGTTTAAGGCTGACTTTTCATTCGTTAAAGCATGGAAAGGAGATGCTGCTGGGAATTTAATTTTTAAAGGAACCGCAAGAAATTTTAATCCAAATATGTGTGGCGCTGCCAAAATCACTGTAGCAGAAGTGGAGGAGTTGGTACCCGTTGGTGCTTTAGACCCCAATCAAATTCATATCCCAGGAATTTTCGTACAGCGTATTTTTCAAGGGAAAGATTATGAAAAGCGTATTGAACAACGAACCATTACCCCAAAAAACTAAAAACAAAACGCTATGTTAGATAAAAATAGAATTGCAAAACGTATCGCAAAAGAAGTCAAAAACGGATATTATGTCAATCTAGGTATTGGAATACCAACTCTTGTAGCCAATTTTGTTAGAGAAGATATAGAGGTCGAATTTCAAAGTGAAAATGGAATTTTAGGGATGGGACCTTTTCCATATGAGGGCGAGGAAGATGCAGATTTGATCAACGCAGGGAAACAAACCATAACCGCTTTGGACGGTGCAAGTTATTTTGACTCGGCCATGAGTTTTTCTATGATAAGAGGTCAGCATGTTGATTTAACTATTTTGGGCGCTATGGAAGTTGCTGAAAATGGAGATATTGCCAATTGGAAAATACCAGGACGCTTGGTCAAAGGCATGGGTGGCGCAATGGATTTGGTGGCTAGTGCAGACAATATTATTGTAGCTATGATGCATACCAACAAAAAAGGAGCGTCTAAACTTTTGAAGCGCTGTAGTTTACCCCTCACTGGAGTCAATTGTGTCAAAAAAATAGTCACAAATTTAGCCGTTATAGAAGTTACAAATCAAGGGTTTAAATTATTAGAACGTGCACCAGGAGTAACTGTGGAGGAGATTAAAGCAGCAACGGAAGGGGAGCTTATTGTTCAAGGGGATATCCCAGAAATGGTTTTATAAACCTTTTGGAATTGCGTTGATAAGTCGTTTTGTATACGCATTTTTTGGTGCTTTATAAATATCATCAGCTTCACCGCTTTCTACAATTTTTCCTTGATTCATAATTAACAACTGGTCTGCCATATATTTTACGACTGCTAAGTCGTGAGAAATAAAAATATAAGTAAATTTAAATTCCTCTTTTAAAGCATTTAAAAGGTTTAAAACTTGTGCTTGAACCGAAATATCCAGCGCAGAAACAGATTCGTCACATACAATTAGTTTTGGTTGTAAGGCAATAGTTCTTGCAATGCCAATACGCTGACGCTGCCCTCCAGAAAATTCATGAGGGTAACGATCAAAAGAAGAAGTGTCTAAACCCACTTTTTTAAGAAGATCTTTTACTTTTTGTATGCGTTCAGTAGTATTGTTATAAAGGCTATGTACTACCATTGGCTCTAAAATCGCTTCACCAACAGTTAACCTTGGATTGAGTGATGCAAATGGATCTTGAAAGATGATTTGAATTTCTTTACGCAGTTTTCTAATTTCTCTTTTGGACATTTTTTGCAAGTCATGACCTCTATAAAATATAGTTCCTGAAGTTGCTTTATCAAGTTGTAAAATAGCTTTCCCTAAAGTAGACTTTCCGCACCCCGATTCACCAACTAGTCCTAGTGTTTCTCCTTGATAAAGTTTGAAACTAATATTACTAATGGCTTTAAAATCGTTTTGTTTACTAAAAACACCAACTTTAGAGTAGTAGATTTTTTCTAAATCAATCACTTCTAAAAGTGGCGGATTACAATATAATTCTATATGTTTTTCTTTACGGGTTTTTTTTGAAACTTTTTCTAAAGACATTGTTTTGGATAAAACATCTTCAACTGTTGGGAGCTTTTTCAAGCGCACATTAAGAGAGGGTCGCGCAGCAATAAGGGCTTTTGTATAATCGTTTTTAGGAGTTTTGAAAATTGATATTGTGGTACCTTGTTCCACAATTTTTCCTTTGTACATGACCACTGTTCTGTGTGCAATTTCAGAAACTAATGCTAAATCGTGACTGATAAAAATAACACTCATTTGTGTCTCTTTTTGTAGTTCTTGAATCAGTTTAATAATTTCATTTTGAACGGTTACATCCAAAGCTGTAGTGGGCTCATCTGCAATCAAGATATCGGGTTTGCAGGCAATCGCCATAGCAATCATTACGCGTTGTTGTTGCCCTCCTGAAAGTTCATGAGGGTATTTATTAAAAGCATGTTCGGGGTTTGGGATTTTTACACTTTTAAACAATCTGAAAATTTCTGAATAGACCTCTTTTTTAGGCACAATATTGTGCTGTAATAGCACCTCTTTAACTTGAACTCCACAACGCATTGAAGGGTTCAAAGCACTCATCGGTTCTTGAAAAATCATACTGATTTTACGGCCCCGAATACGTTCCATTTTTTTTAAAGGTAGGGTGTTTAGATTCATGTCATCATAAATAATTTCCCCCTCAATCTGTGTTGTTTTTAGAAGTCGCATAATGGATAATGCTGTGATGGACTTTCCACTTCCAGACTCTCCTACAACGCCTAATATTTCGTTTTTAAAAACATCAAAACTTATGCTATGAAGTATGCGTTTTATTATCGCATTTTTTTTAAAAGCAACAGATAAGTTTTCTATACGAAGTAGTGGATGATTTTTCATTGCTTAAATATAAGCAATTTCGTTTTTGTTTAACAAGTCATCACCGCGAAGCCTAAGTAAAATTTGCGCCACAGCCAAGGTGTCTTTTTCACAATAAGAAATAATGCGCTCGATATCATTGTCTTCATAAAACACACGATAAATTTCGCTGCCATCAATATCGTCTTTGGGTGAGGGGATGCCCAACACATTGGTCATTAATTTAAGGGATGTGTAGTGTTTATAATCACCAAATTTCCACAATTCGAGGGTGTCTAGATGTGGAACCTCCCATGGTTTTTTCCCAAATAGATTAAGCTTCGAGGGGAGTTTTATGTGGTGAATCAGCATCCTGCGTGCAATGTACGGAAAGTCAAATTCTTTGCCATTGTGTGCACAAAGCAAGTGTTTTGGGCGGTTAAAATGCGTTTCAAGCAATGTTTTAAATTGGGTTAAAATATCGAGTTCTTCTCCAGAAAAGGTCGTGATTCTAAATGCTCTAGCATCTTCGTTCGACGCAAAATAACCGACAGAAATACAGATGATTTTGCCAAATTCGGCCCAAATCCCCGCACGAGGATAAAATTCTTCAGCTGTAAATTCATCTTTACGCTGTACTGTGATTTTTGCGTCCAAAGTTCTTGCTTATCAGCGCTTAAATCTGTAAAATTTTGAACTTCTGGAACAGTTTCAATATCTAAAAATACAATATGTTCAAGGTTGAGTTTGGAGAGCATTGTTTAACATTTTATAGGCTTCTTCGATGTAGATAGAGATGTCATCCGAAAAGATTTGACTTGCTGCATCAGGCGATTTTTGATGGCCAAGACGTACTATGATGATGTTATCTTCCGGTTCAACAATGACATACTGACCAAGATGCCCACGCATCATAAAAAAGGATTTTCCATCTCGTTTTTGCATCCAAAAGCCATAACCATATTGTGGACTTTCGGCAAAGCGTGGCGTTGTTGACTTTGCAACGAAAGCAGAGTCCAACAGTTGTTTACCGTTCCATTTTCCATGGTCTTTGTAGAGTTTCCCAAAGCGCGCAAAATCTTTGGCATTGCTGGCAATACAGCAGTAGGCCTTTACCAAGTCGTGTGCTTCACTATCGACTTGCCACAGGGCTGGGTTTTCGCTGCCCGAAGGTTTCCAAAAACTTTCGGTGAGGTAATTATACAGCTTTTTCCCTGTTGCTTTTTCAATGACCATGGCCAAGAGTTGTGTGTCTCCACTAGAGTATTTATACGCTTGACCAGGTTCCTTAACAACTTTAAGCCCAAGAATAACTTTCTCTAAATCATCATCAAAATAGGCACGAGTGGTGATGGACAGAGGGGAGTAATATTTCTCATCCCAATTGGTCCCCGAAGCCATAGAGGACAAATCGCCAACGGTCATTTTGGCCGCAAGACCTTCGCTAAATTCAGGAAAAAAATCACTTACGGGCTGATCCAAACTTTTTATATACCCCTCTTCGATGGCCTTGCCCATAAGCCCAGACACATAGCTTTTGGCCATTGAAAAAGAGTTGGTTTTTGAATCTTCACCAAAACCATCATAATAATTTTCAAACCAAATGCTGTCATTTTTAATGATGACATAGGCGATGGTGCCATATGCATCATTGTATTTTTGAAGACGTTCTGTTTCAGTAACGCTGTTGTAGTCTTTATGAATGGGCCAGGGCTGAGGGGTACCATTCAAAATTTCAACATTGTCAAACTCTTTATAATCTTCTAAAAACGCGGTGGTATAGCCCTTTGCATAAATGGTCCTAACGGCTTTAAGCAGGTAGTCTGTGTCCGTAATATAAAGGATGGCGATAAGACCAATAACGGTCAGTAGGCCCCATTTTAGCGTACGCTTAAGTATGTTCATGTTGTTTGTAATTTGGTTTAAAGATAATTAAAAAATAGCCCCTCTTTAAACTTAACCAATTATCTTAACAATATTTTTCGCAAAATAACTCGCAATAAGATCAGCCCCAGCACGTTTAAACGCCATGGTGGTTTCTAGTACCGCTTGGTCGTGGTCTAACCATCCTTTTTCGCTTGCGGCTTTAATCATGGCATACTCGCCACTCACTTGATAGGCCGCTACAGGGACGTCAAATTCATTTTTGACTTCTCTAATGATATCCAAATAGGCCAATCCAGGTTTGACCATCACAATATCGGCGCCTTCATCAATATCCATTTCGGTTTCGCGCAGGGCTTCAAAGCGGTTGGCAAAGTCCATTTGGTAGGTTTTTTTGTCTTTCGGAATATTATCTTTTGCTGCTGGTGCAGAATCCAGTGCATCTCTAAACGGGCCATAAAAAGATGAGGCATATTTGGCGCTATAACTCATAATGCCAGTGTCTATAAATCCATCGTCTTCCAACGCCTCTCTTATGCTTAAAATGCGGCCATCCATCATGTCGCTAGGGGCAACAAAATTGGCTCCAGCTTCGGCATGAGACAAACTCATTTGTGCTAAAACATCAACGGTAGGGTCGTTAACGATTTTTCCATTTTCTATAATGCCATCATGGCCATAAATGGAATAGGGGTCCAAGGCCACATCGGTCATAACCAACATTTCTGGACAGGTATTTTTGATGGTTTTAATGGCACGTTGCATCAGCCCATTGGGATTTAGCGCCTCTGTTCCACGGTTGTCTTTCAAGTTATCCTCAACTTTGACAAACAACAAAACGGCTTTAAGCCCCAAAGACCACAAAAGTTTTACCTCCGCTTGAAGCGTATCCAAACTAAAGCGGAAATAATTGGGCATCGATGGAATTTCGTCTTTAATGCCTTTACCTTCAACAACAAAAAGAGGGACTAAAAAGTCATTTGGTGTAATGCTGTTTTCACGCACTAAACTTCGAATGGATGCGTTGGCGCGTAAACGTCTGTTTCTTCTTAATGGATACATACTATTAGTTTTAAGTTTTAAGCCAAAAGCTTAAAGTGATTTTTTAATGGTTTTGATTAATGAAAATAACATTTTTTTAAGCTCATCTATTTTTTTCAAAAGTGTTTTAGAGTCTTTTGTAGAGATAAATTTTAATTCACTGGACACCAAAATCAAGTACTCTAACTCATGAGCAGAACCTGATGAAATATAGAGGAATCTTATTAATTCTTTCTGAGTTTCTCTACCACAACCTTCTACAATATTGGTGGGTACGGACAAGCTTGCACGGTTAATTTGTGAAACAAGATTGAATTGCTCAGACTTTGGGAAAGTTGAAGTGATTTGATATATATCAATTACAAGTTCATGAGACTTTTGCCATACTTTGTAATTTTTATAATCGACCATAACTTATCGCTTTTAGCTTTAAACTTATAGCTTTATGCTTTGAGCTTACTAAACCCATTCAACAGGGTTTTTTAAGACTTCAATTAACTTTTCTTCTTCGCTCCCTTCTTCAGGGTGATGATCATACACCCACTGCACATGTGCGGGGAGACTCATCAAAATACTTTCAATTCTACCGTTTGTTTTTAGTCCAAACAAGGTGCCTTTGTCATGCACCAAATTAAATTCTACATAACGCCCTCGTCTGATTTCTTGCCAATCGCGTTGAGCTTTTGTGTATGTTAGGGTTTTTCTTTTCTCGACAATGGGGGTGTAAGCTTCCAAGAAACTATCGCCAACTTCAGTTACAAAATCGTACCACTGTTGCATATCCATGGTGTCGTTTGCTTTACAATAATCGAAAAACAATCCACCAATACCACGACCCTCATTTCTGTGGCTGTTGTAGAAATACTCGTCGCAACGTTTTTTGTAGTCTTCGTAAAAGTTTTTGTCGTGTTTGTCGCATGCATATTTACAGACGCTATGAAAATGCTTTGCATCTTCTTCAAACAAATAATATGGGGTTAAATCTTGTCCACCGCCAAACCACTGATCTACAATAGCTCCATCTTTATCATACATTTCAAAATAACGCCAATTGGCATGCACTGTGGGGACCATGGGGCTTTTTGGATGAATAACCAGACTCAAACCGCAAGCAAAAAAATCCACTTCACCAACATTAAAATAGCTTTGCATGGCTGGGGGGAGTGGCCCATGGACTTTAGAAATATTTACACCGCCTTTTTCAAAAACGTTTCCGTTTTGAATGACTCGCGTGCGGCCACCACCACCTTCATTGCGTTTCCATAAGTCTTCTTTAAATTTTGCTTTACCATCAATAGCCTCCAATTTTGAGGTAATTTGGTCTTGTAATTGTTCAATGTAATTATAAAATTGATTTTTCATCATAGGTAGATTTTAGGGGGTTTATGAATTATATGATTTTACAGCATCAATAAATGCTTTGGCATGATCTACTGGGATGTTGGGGAGTATACCATGGCCAAGATTTACGATGTATTTATCTTTACCAAAAGCATCAATCATTTGATGTACCATTGTTTTGATTTCAGACGGTGGAGAAAGTAATCTTGAAGGGTCAAAATTACCTTGAAGTGTGATGTTTCCACCCGTTAAATATCTTGCATTTCTAGCTGAACAAGTCCAATCGACACCCAAGGCAGACGCATTAGATTTTGCCATTTCACCCAAAGCAAACCAACACCCTTTACCAAAGGCAATCACAGGAGCATCGTCTTTTAGGGCTTCAATAATTTGATTAATATATTGCCATGAAAATTCTTGATAATCTGTAGGGGAAAGCATACCGCCCCATGAATCAAAAATTTGAACCGCATTAACACCAGCGTTTACTTTTTCTTTTAAATAGGCAATAGTCGTATCTGTAATTTTTTGTAATAATTGATGTGCAGCAACAGGATTTGAAAAACAAAGTGCTTTTGCTTTATCAAAATTTTTGCTCCCTTGACCTTGTACACAATAACACAAAATGGTCCAAGGCGACCCTGCAAAACCAATCAATGGAATTTCATCATTGAGCAATTCTTTGGTGGCCTTTATGGCTTTGTACACATAATCCAATTCGGTTTTTACGTCTGGTACAATTACATTGTTTACATCTTTTTGGGTTCGGACAGGATGCGGTAAATAGGGGCCAAAATTTGGTTTCATTTCAACCTCAATATTCATGGCTTGCGGGATGACAAGAATATCACAAAACAAAATCGCAGCGTCCATTCCAAAACGGCGGATGGGCTGAACGGTAATTTCGCTTGCGAGTTCTGGAGTTCGGCATCGTGTAAAAAAATCATATTTTTCTCGAATGGCCATAAATTCAGGCAAGTAGCGCCCCGCTTGACGCATCATCCATACTGGTGGACGTTGTACGGTTTCGCCTTTTAATGCACGTAAAAATAAATCGTTTTTAATCATTGTTTTTGTCTTTAGCAATGTAGTGTTCATTGACCATCTCGATGACGCTTTCTATGGTTGGGATTTTTGCAATACGCACATCTTTAAAGTATTTTGCAGCTTCTTTGGCTGTGGTTTCGCCAATGCAAAAGGCCACACAATATGGCGTGTTGTTTTTCAAAAAACTCTGCACAGTCGATGGGCTATACAGCATCACGCCTTCTATAGATTTAGGTAATTTTGGTGCTTCGAGCTTTGTGCTGTAGGCCGATATTTCGTTTACAGTAATATTATTTTTTGTTAAAATCGTGGGGAGGTCGTCCATTCTGATATCACTACAGAAATAGGAAACTTCCGTTCCGTCCAGAAACTCAACTAAATGTTCTGCAAGTAGTTTTGCATTTTTAGCGCTATGCTTAACAGGGCCAATTTTTTGTTCAATCAATTTTTTGGTGCGCCGTCCTACACAATAAATCGTTTTGAATTTCAAATCTTCAGCAGCACAATTGTTCAGTAGTGCTTCAACACCATTTTTACTTGTTATGATGACGTTTTCATGAGTCTTTTTCAGAACCGAAGTTTTGATTCTGTTGGGTGTAGTTTTTATGAAATCTGAACTTTCAACTTTAATAGCATCAGCAAACAAATCTTTCTGTCCTTCGCTAAGTGTTTTTGAAGAAAAGATATTGGTTTTTTGTGGCTTTAAGGCTGTTTTACTCACCAAGTTTTTTCCACCTCTTTCAACAATAAATTCCACACACTCATCTACAATCGACGAGTGTTTTCCTAAGGGTGCACTGCGTTTTGCTTCAACTTTTTTTGTGCCGTCTTCACTTAGTATGATGCCATGGAAATGAATTTCTTCGTCTTTTATGAAAGCCAAAGCTCCAATGGGTGCACTACATCCACCTTCTAATTTGTTTAGGAAAACACGCTCCATTTGTGTGCAAATTTCAGTTTCTTCGTGATTTAATGCCGAACAGATTTCCAAGGTTTCTTTATCGGATTCTAAGCAGGCAATCATGATAGCGCCTTGTGCTGGTGCAGGAACCATCCACTCTAAATTGACAGCATTTTCAGGTGTAAGGCCAATTCTCCCCAGTCCAGCTGCGGCAAAAACTGCACCATTCCAGTCTTTGTTGTCTTCTAGTTTTTTCAGTCTTGTATTAACGTTTCCTCTAAGACCAACAATCGTGTGTGTTGGATAACGATTCAGCCATTGTGCCTTTCTTCTGAGACTTCCAGTTGCTACAATTGCATCTTTTTGAGCCAAAAATTCTTCATTATTTTTAAAAACTAGGGTGTCTCTTATGTTTCCACGTTTTAAAACCGCTGATTGTATGATGCCTTTTGGGAGTATTGTAGGAACATCTTTGAAGGAGTGTACGGCAATATCAATCTCCTCGTTAAGCAGAGCAATGTCGAGCGTGCGTGTAAAAACACCTGTGATTCCAAGCTCATAAATTGGTTGATTTAATACTAAATCTCCAGTTGATTTTACAGGAACAATCTCTGTTTTATGCCCCAAATGTTCTAATTGTTCTTTAACAGTTTTTGCTTGCCAAAGCGCAAGTTGACTATCTCTTGTTCCTATGCGAATGGTTTTGGGCATATTTTATTTATCTAATTGAAAAATTTTTTGAATCAGTTCTAAGCTATTGTCAACAGAATTGTTTTCTTCTTTGAGGTGGTGTGCAAAATGATTAGTAATTTTTTGAACAATCTGAGCACTCAATAGGTCTGCCTGAGGTTTATTGAAATTTTCAAGCTTTTTGCGTTGTGTTTCAATTTCTGTTTCCGCAAAAACATTTAATTTTTCTTTGAGTGCTTTAATAGTAGGGGCAAATTTTCTGTATTCTAACCATTCTAAAAATTCACTTTTAATGTCTTCAATTATAGCCTCTGCTACAGGAATAAATTCTTTTCTTTTTTCTAGAGTTTCATTTGTAATATTGGACAATTCGTCTAAATGTGTTAGGGAAACATTTGGTAGGCTTCTCACATTTTCATCAACATTTTTTGGTATTGATAAATCAAGGATCAAAAGTTCTTTTTTGTTTTGAATAATTTGCTTGTCAATAGTAGGATTTTGTGCGCTAGTGGCTACAATTAAAATATCAGCTTTTTCAATTTCTTCTTGAAGTTGACTGTAGTCTTTAACTAAAACTTTAAATTTTCCTGCAATTTTTTCTGCACGTTCTCTAGTTCTATTAATAAGGGTAATGTGATCGTTTTTAGTGTGTTTTATGAGGTTTTCACAAGTATTTCTCCCTATTTTTCCTGTTCCAAAAAGAAGAATATTTTTAGAATTTACATCTTGGATAGAATTTAGAATGTATTGTACCGAAGCAAAGGAAACAGAAGTCGCTCCTGTGGAAAGCTTGGTTTCTGTTTTGATGCGTTTACTCGCTTGAATGACTGAATTTATGAGTCGTTCTAAATAGGCATCTAGTAAATTGTATTTTTTTGAAACACGAGCACTAGATTTCAATTGACTTATGATTTCAAAGTCGCCAAGAATTTGACTGTCCAAACCTGCCCCAACTCTAAACATATGCTCAATTGCAGCATTATCTTTTAGAGTGTAGGCTACAGATTTAAAAATATCTACCGAGCCAGTAGTATTTTCGCATAGCAAATCAATTAATTCTGAAGGATGTTGTACAAAGCCATAAACTTCAGTACGATTACAAGTTGAAGTTGCCACAATGCTTTCTATTCCTTTTGCTTTTGCTTGATCGAGTAGCGCGGCTTTTTTAGTAGGACTCAAACTAAACTCTCCACGTAATTTAGCATCTGCTTTTTTATGGCTGATACCAATAACATAAAAAGAAGTTTTTTTGTCGTCTTTGTGTTGCTCCATTTATTTGGGATAATACCTGCGGTTGCGTGCAAAAATAGCATGTATGTTAACTAAAAAATAACGCTAGAGGAACTTTATTTGTCGTTTAGGGTTTAGTCCCCAATAATTTCTTATTTTTGCAACTTAAATAAAATTATCAGGTTAAAATTGACGACTAATACAATTTTTATTTATAATGAATCTAAATAATAAAAATTCAAACATTTCAAAAGTTGCAGATAAAAATGTCGCTACAGGAACTTTTTTGGAAACTTCTATCGAATCAGGGTTTTTGGTAATGACTTATCAAAATGAATTTGATACTACAAAGGTTTTAGAAAAAGCAATTGATAATTCATTTATACAGTTTCATTATTGTCTAAAAGGGACCACTCAATTTTGTTTCAATAATAATACTTATACTCTTGATATCCCTGAAGAAAATTCTCTTTTGTTGTATAATCCTCAAAGAGATTTACCAATACACATGATTGTTCAACCAAATACTTGGGTGGTTTCTGTTTTGATATCTATCAAAAAATTTCATGCATTATTTTCCCACGAAGCGAATTATATAACTTTTTTGAACGATGATAACAAGTTAAAAAAATATTATAAAGATGGCTTCATTTCACCGTCAATGGCGATTGTTCTCAATCAAATTATCAATTATAATTTGAATTCAAATCTTCGTGAGTTGTATTGCAAAGCAAAAGTCTACGAGTTGCTAAGTTTGTATTTCAATAGAGGAGAAGAGGCCAATGTAGAACAATGTCCTTTCTTGGCCGATGAATCGAATGTTATAAAAATAAAACAAGCCAAAGATATCATCATTAAGCGAATGGCCGAACCTCCAACTTTGGCAGAATTAGCTACCGAAATAGATATTAGTTTGAAAAAACTAAAAGAAGGGTTTAAACAAATTTATGGCACTACAGTTTATGGCTTTTTGTTTGATTATAAAATGGAAGTTGCTAGAAAATTGTTAGAATCAGGAACCAATAATGTTAATGAAGTTGGGCTTAAAGTTGGTTACAGCACAGCGAGCCATTTTATTGCTGCTTTTAAAAAACAATATGGAACAACTCCAAAAAAATATATCCAATCCTTAAATTAATCAATAACTAAAAATGAAAGGTGTTTTATTAGTCAATTTAGGTTCTCCAGAAAGTCCAAACCCAAAAGATGTTAAGAAATATCTTGGAGAATTTCTTATGGATGAACGTGTCATTGATGTTCCAAAGTGGGCAAGAACATTATTAGTCAAAGGTATTATTTTGAATACCCGCCCAAAGGCATCAGCAAAAGCATACAAAAAAATTTGGTGGGAAGAAGGCTCGCCACTAATTGTTCTTTCAGAACGATTAAAAGAAAAATTACAAAAAGAAATTGATTTGCCTCTTGCTTTGGCGATGCGTTACGGAAGCATGTCGATAAAAAAAGGGCTTCAAGAATTGAATGACAAAGGCGTTACAGAGGTTTTCATGATTCCTTTATATCCTCAATTTGCGATGGCTACTACCGAAACTATTTTGGTTTTAGCAGATCAATTACAAAAGGAATTTTTTCCAAAAATGACTCTTGAAAGTTTGCCTCCTTTTTATAATAATCTAGAGTACATCAAAGTTCTTTCGGAGTCCATTAAGTCTCATTTAAAAGGAAGAGATTATGAGCATTTGCTTTTTTCTTACCATGGTATTCCAGAACGCCACATTCGAAAAAGTGATATTACTAAATCACATTGTAAAATTGACAAATCATGTTGCAACACACCGTCAGAGGCTCATGCATATTGCTACAAGCACCAATGTGTTGAGGTTACAAGACTGGTTGGGGAATATCTCAAACTTGAACCAGGAACTTTTTCTACATCATTTCAATCGCGTTTAGGATTTGATCCTTGGTTGCGTCCCTATACAGATCGCACCATAGAGCGTTTGGGCAAAGAAGGCATAAAAAATATGGCTATTGCAACCCCTGCATTTGTGAGTGATTGTTTAGAAACTTTAGAAGAGATTGCTATGGAAGGTGAGGAAATTTTTCATGAAGCTGGTGGCGATAATTTCACCACAATCCCTTGTTTGAATGACGATCCACAATGGGTTTCGTTGCTTGTAAAATGGATTCGTGAATGGGAAACAAAAGCAATAACTTTAAGCTAGATGACCAAACTATTAGTTTCAGATTTTGGAACAGAACCCATAGGAAAATTACTTGTTCGGCAAGCAGTTCCTGCGGCTATTGGGATTTTAGTGATGTCTCTCAATATTCTTATTGATACAATTTTTGTGGGGCATTGGATTGGTTCTCAGGCTATTGCAGCTATTAATGTTGTTTTACCTGTTTCTTTTTTTATTGCTGCACTTGGGATGTCCATTGGGGTTGGAGGGTCATCAATTATTTCTAGAGCATTGGGCTCAAAATCAAAGTCTAAAGCACTGAAAACTTTTGGTAATCAGATTACACTTACCCTTTCTCTAACACTTACGTTTATTGCTTTTGGCCTATTTTTTATTGATGAAATTATTCCAGTTTTTGGAGGTAAAGGTGCTATTTATGAACCTGCAAAAATCTATTATAGAATTGTTTTGTATGGTGTTCCTCTTTTGGCACTTTGCATGATGGGAAACACTGTTATTCGTGCAGAAGGAAAGCCAAAATTTGCGATGTATGCGATGATGATTCCATCAGTTTCAAATTTAATTTTAGATATTTTTCTTATTAAATTTTTAGATTTAGGGATGACAGGAGCTGCTTGGGCAACGACCTTTTCTTATGCATTTTGCTTTGCTTTTGTTTTTTGGTTTTTTATTTCAAAACATTCTGAAATGAAAATTAATTGGACTCATTTTGGATTAAAGAAAAAGATTGTTTCTGAAATCAGTAGTTTGGGTTCGGTCACGCTAACTCGTCAAGCTGTTGTCAGTGTTACATATCTATTAATGAATAATATTTTATTTGAATTTGGAGGGGAAACATCGGTAACAGCTTATGCCATTGTTTCTAGAATGCTGATGTTTGCTTTGTTTCCAATTTTTGGTATTACGCAAGGTTTTATCCCTATTGCAGGGTTTAATTATGGCGCAAAAAACTACAATCGTGTAAAGCAAACTATTGGAATAGCGATTCGATATTCTATTATTTTGGCGACATTAATATTTGTTCTGCTTTTTGGTTTTCCAGAATTGATTACGAAGGCATTTACAACAGATGCTTCTGTAATTGAGAAAACACCAAATGCGATGCGATGGGTTTTTGCTGCAACGCCAATTATTGCTATTCAATTGATTGGAGCAGCGTATTTTCAAGCAGTGGGGAAAGCAACTCCAGCACTATTGCTTACACTTTCTCGACAAGCATTTTTCTTTATTCCTCTAATTTTTATATTACCTTTATGGTATGGAGAGTTGGGGGTTTGGATGGCGTTTCCAGCCTCCGATGTGCTTTCAACATTAGTAACAGCTTATTTTTTACAGAAGGAAATCAAAAATAATTTAAAAGAATCCTAATGGAATATTACAACTATATTAAATCATTTCATTTAATTTTTGTCATTACATGGTTTGCAGGATTATTTTATATCCCCCGTTTGTTTATTTATCATATTGAGGCCAATAGCAAACCTTCTCCAGAAAAAGAAATTCTATCGAAACAACTGAAGTTGATGGCAAAACGATTATGGTATATTATTACATGGCCATCGGCGATTTTGGCTACAATTTTTGCATTATGGCTTTTGCATATTGCTCCCTATTGGCTTCAACAACCTTGGATGCATGCAAAACTCGCTTTTGTTGTTTTGCTTTTTGCGTACCACATTAAAACACACATGATGTTTAAAGCATTTCAACGTGATAAAATTAATTATTCCTCAAACTTTATGCGCATATGGAATGAAGGAGCAACATTAATTTTATTTGCTATTGTATTTTTAGTTATCCTAAAAAATACTTTAAATATGGTTTATGGTCTTATGGGGCTTATTGGGCTAGGTGTTGTTTTAATGCTTGGTATTCGCCTTTATAAGAAGACCAGAAAAAATTAATATCTCGACTCCTACATTTTCATTATATTTATAGAAAAGAAATCCACTATGACAAAACGCAATCTGTCATTAAGCTCCAGAATATTTTTCTACATGATTCTTTTGGTTGTATTGGCCTCAATTTTGATTGCTGCAGTTACGGTGTATCAGTATAATGAGCAATCTCAAGACTATCACCGCAAGCGTTTAGAACGAAAAGAAGCACAACTAATTTCGAGTATAAATTATGTTCTAAAAGAATCAAGTTGGGAAATTAAAACAGAAAATTTACCACTAATTTTCAAAGATAAAATCTATGAAATAGCCAACATTCATAATGTTACTTTTAACCTTTATGATTTAAAAGGACACCTGCTAAAATCCTCCAAGCCAAGACTAAAAAATGACCCCATTCCAGACCAATTACCCAATTATATTTTAGACACATTAAGTCAAATTACTTCTAAACGATTTGTGGAAAAAAATAAATTATTAGATGGGAACTATAGGTCATCCTATTTGATTTTGAACGCTCCGACTTCAAAACCTCTAGGAATTTTAAACGTCCCATATTTTGATGACAATTCTTTAAACTCAGGAGAATTAAAAGAGTTTTTGATTCGTCTTGGTTATGCCTATATAATAATGATGCTAGTGGCTATAACTTTTGCCTATTTTATGTCAAAATTAATCACTAAATCTATTAAAACAATAAGTGATAAAATGTATGCAACCCGTTTCGAAAAGCAAAATAAAAAAATTGCTTTGGCGGGTGCAACAACAGAAATCAAATTACTTGTAGAGTCCTATAACAATATGATTGATGCGTTAGAGGAAAGCGCCCAAAAATTGGCCTCTAGTGAACGCGAACAAGCATGGCGAGAGATGGCAAAACAAGTTGCTCACGAGGTCAAAAATCCATTAACACCTATGCGTTTAAGTGTTCAAAGTTTCCAGCGCATGTTTGACCCAAAAGACCCTGAAATTCATAAAAAGGTAGACGAGTATAGTAAAACACTTATTCAACAAATTGACACTATGAGTAAAATTGCAGAAGCCTTTTCTAATTTTGCAAAAATGCCTGCACAGAATTTAGAGCAATTAGATATTGTTGAAGTTGTTGAACGCGCATTGGAAATTTTTCCGTCCAACATTGTTAAGTTTAATGCATCACCAAAGGAAATCATTGCAACCGTTGATAAAGATCAATTTATAAGAATTGTAACCAATTTAGTTAAAAATGCAATTCAATCTGTTCCAGAACAGAGAACCCCTATTGTAAAGGTCAATTTATCAAAAAACTCACACAAAATACATTTACAAGTATCGGATAACGGAAGTGGAATTGATGCTGCTATTGGCGAGAAAATTTTTGAACCAAAGTTTACCACTAAAACTAGTGGAATGGGCTTAGGACTACCTATGATAAAAAATATAATTGAGACCTATAATGGTAGTATAAGTTATGACACAACCAAAGGAGAAGGAACTGTATTTGTAGTCTCTTTTCCAAGAAAATAATAATAACATCATGCGATTTAAAACTCTTTTAGTACACTTAGAAAATGATATTTCAATCATTACAATTGATCGTCCAAAGAAGCTCAATGCACTTAATAAGGAAACAATTTCTGAACTCCATCACGCCATAAAAGAATCTGATGCAAACAAAAATGTAAGAGCTATTATTCTTACAGGGAATGGTGAAAAAGCATTTGTTGCTGGTGCAGATATCAGTGAATTTTCAGATTTTGACGTTCAGCAAGCGGCTCAACTTTCAAGAGAAGGTCAAATGCTTTTATTTGATTTTATAGAAAATTTATCGACACCCGTTATTGCTGCGGTCAATGGATTTGCGTTGGGAGGTGGCTTGGAGCTCGCTATGGCTGCACATTTTAGAGTAGCAAGTGACAATGCTCGTATGGGACTTCCTGAAGTAAGCTTAGGCGTCATACCTGGTTATGGTGGAACTCAACGTTTAGCTCAGTTAATAGGTAAAGGTCGCGCTCTTGAAATGATTATGACGGCTCAAATGATTGATGCTTCAAAGGCCGAACAATGGGGCTTAGTTAATGCAATAACTCCTCAAGAAGAGCTTTTAGCTTATTGTATTTCATTGGCTGGAAAGATGAAACGCAATGGACCATTGGCAATTTCTGCAGCAATCAAGTCAGTTAACGCAAATTTTGATAAAAGCATCAATGGATATGATATAGAAATTTCTGAGTTTGCAAAGTGTTTTGGAAGCAAAGACTTTAAAGAAGGAACAACGGCTTTTCTAGAAAAGCGAAAGGCAAATTTTTTAGGCGAATAACATTTAAAAAACAAAAAACCCTATAACATTTGCTATAGGGTTAATATATTTTTTAAGTTTAAAAACTTAATCCGCAAGAACGATAATTTTATTGGCATTCATTTCAATTGTTCCAGAGTTGATAGCAAGCCAGAATCCTTTATCTTTTTGCTCAAACTTAGAAACATTTTCTTTATCAATACTAATGTTACCACTTATTTTCACAAACCCTTCTTTCAAAATAGAAACAATAGGTGCATGATTGTTTAGCATTTCAAAATCTCCATTTACACCTGGAACGGAAACGCTATCAACTTCGCCTTTAAAAAGGGTTGTTTCTGGGGATACAATTTCTAAATACATAACTATTAAACTTAAGCTTCAGCTAACATTTTTTCTCCTGCCTCGATAGCCTCTTCAATGGTTCCTTTAAGGTTGAATGCTGCTTCTGGCAAGTGGTCCAATTCACCATCCATAATCATATTGAATCCTTTGATGGTTTCTTTAATGTCTACAAGTACACCAGGAATTCCTGTAAATTGCTCAGCAACATGGAACGGTTGAGATAAGAAACGTTGTACACGACGTGCACGTCCAACGGCCAACTTATCTTCTTCTGAAAGCTCTTCCATCCCAAGAATTGCAATAATGTCTTGTAGTTCTTTGTAGCGTTGTAATAACTCTTTTACACGTTGTGCACAATCGTAATGCTCTGCACCAAGAATATCTGCAGTCAAAATTCTAGAGGTTGAATCTAGAGGATCCACGGCTGGATAAATACCAAGTTCTGCAATTTTACGTGACAATACCGTTGTTGCATCCAAGTGTGCAAATGTCGTTGCTGGTGCTGGATCCGTAAGGTCATCTGCAGGGACATACACCGCTTGTACTGAAGTAATAGATCCTTTCTTTGTTGATGTAATACGTTCTTGCATTGCTCCCATTTCTGTGGCCAATGTTGGTTGGTATCCTACTGCTGATGGCATACGTCCTAGAAGGGCCGACACCTCAGAACCTGCTTGTGTAAATCGGAAAATATTATCGACGAAGAATAATACATCTTTTCCTTGACCGTCGCCAGCACCATCTCGGAAATATTCTGCAATGGTAAGTCCAGAAAGTGCAACTCGAGCACGTGCTCCAGGTGGCTCATTCATTTGTCCAAAAACAAAAGTGGCTTTGGATTCTTTCATAGCCGACTTGTCTACTTTCTTAAGATCCCATCCTCCGTCTTCCATAGAGTGCATAAAATCTTCTCCATATTTTATAATTCCTGATTCCAACATTTCACGAAGTAAATCATTTCCTTCACGAGTACGTTCTCCAACACCTGCAAATACTGAAAGTCCACCGTGTCCTTTAGCGATATTGTTAATTAACTCCTGAATCAATACTGTTTTACCTACACCTGCACCTCCAAAGAGTCCAATTTTTCCACCTTTAGCATAAGGCTCAATAAGATCTATAACCTTGATTCCTGTAAAAAGAACTTCGGTTGACGTTGAAAGATCTTCAAATTTTGGTGCTTCCCTGTGGATTGGCAATCCGTCTTTTCCAGCTTTTGGCAAGTTTCCTAGACCATCAATAGCATCTCCAATAACATTAAAAAGACGCCCGTATACATCATCTCCGATAGGCACTTGAATCGGTGCGCCAGTAGCATTGACTTCTGTTCCACGACTTAATCCATCTGATGAGTCCATGGCAATGGTACGTACAGAATTCTCGCCAATATGAGATTGAACTTCGAGTACGAGTGTTGAACCGTCTGGACGATTGATTTCTAGAGAATCATAAATTTTTGGAAGATCTGCACCAGAATCAAATTCTACATCAATAACTGGGCCTACAATTTGAGAAACTTTACCTGTAACTTTTGACATTACTTCTATGAGTTTTATTTTTAGCTAAAATTATGTTTAAAAAACCAGTGGTTTTTGCGCTGCAAAGATAGAGAATATAATTAAAAAACCCAGAGCAAATCTCTGGGTTTTTTTAAATGATTTATGTATTTTTTTTATTGCAATAGTGGACTGTATGCAATAGGATAATCATCTGCTTTAGCAAGACTTCCTGATGCCACAAAATTTGAACCGTAATTCTCATCAATAGCTTCTAAGAAAGAGTTGGCCATATAGGCATACCCTCTTGCGGTAAGGTGAACACCGTCTAAGCTTACCAAACCTCCAGTCACTAAACTCGTATCTAGCAAATAGTTATCAAACATAATGCCTGTCGAAGAGGCTTGTGCAAGAATGGATTGCAAATCAACATAAGCAATTCCGAAACTGTTTGCAGCAGTTTCTACGCTTGCGTTCATTTCATCGGTTGCGGCAATGATTTCTTCAATTTCAGTTTCAGTAACAATCCATTTATCTTCCATAGGCAATGTAACGCCAACAGCAGATAATTGACCAGCCAATGTTTCCGAAATTCCTTGAGACATTAAAAACGCAGCATTGTCGTCATCAACTTCTGAGATTTCCGATGCTGCAGGTAAAACAACAAGGTCATTTTCTGTAGCAGGCCTGGATTGACCATAGGTGCTTCCTAGTAATCCTGCAACTAATGGCGCAGCCGCTGCTGGTAAGCCAAATTGAGCAATGAATGCTGGGAAGTCTGGATTAGCCGCTAAAACTCCTGTAATTTGTGCTGATAAATCTGTTAATTCTTCATCCTTAATGACTAAGGGATTTGACGCATCTGTAACAAATACAATATTTCTTTCAGATAAATCTAGTCCTGGCGTAGTAGCTTCTAAGTATGTATAAACTCCATTTATAGCCCCATAAATTTGGTTTAACAGAGGGATTTGCGCTGCTAAATCGGGATTAGATGGGTCTAAAGGATTGTGAGGAACCGTCGTAAAGTATGGTAAATCCGTCACATGTGGTGTTCCAGAAACCACACCTTTTGCATCATTTGCAGTTAATGCTGTCAAGGCACCGTTTAAAGCGGTCTCAAATGTTGTTATTGGTGTGATGGCATCTGTTGTTTGATCTGCACCTCCTGTAGCATAGCCTAAAACATCATTTCCACCGAATAACGAAAGCGTAAAGAAACTTGGATTTTGAGCCGCTGCCAATTCAATAATAGAAGCATCAGGCGTCGATCCTGTTAAACGCGTGGCGTATGGGTTCGCTGTGTTAGTACTCAAATTGGCAACATTACCATAGCCATTAGTAACAAAATGAAAACTACGTGCGCCTGGTACACCAAGGTTATTAAATGGTCCTGTTGGAGGATTTAAAACATCTGTTTGAACTGTTACTGGCCCAACAACTGATTCTAATGGAACTGGCCCAGCACCACCAAATACAAGTCTTGGACCTACAATTCGTGTTCCACCAAGAGCAAGCCCTCCAAAGTTATCATCCATAGTGGGTTGTTTGAACTCACCTCCGCCGACTTTTGAAAACTCCATAGACATGATATTTGGCCATGAATTATTTTGACTCGCTAAAAACACAGTCCCATCTGAGACTCCTGCGGAAAATGAAGGCCCTACAGCAATATAATTAGAAAAGTCTAGTCCTGTGCCTTCAATGGAAAGTTCAGGTAATGGTTCTACATTAAGGGTTCTTATATCCCTTAAATCTTCAACAAGATCATTATCACAAGCTACCAAAGCGAAAGTTAATAATGATAGCGCTACATATTTTATTTTTTTCATGTTAGTATGTTCTTTAATTTATTACAAGTTATTAATTGTCCAAGAGATATAGTATAGAGATCCTATTAAGCCCGTTCCAAAAGCTGTAAAATATTCATCTTGTAACAAGTTAGAAGCTCCAACTTTAATAGAAGATTTTAAAGAATCAATTCTATAATTTACTTGCGCATCTAGCACGTTAAAAGAAGGGATGTCTCCATCTCCAAAACTAGATTCCCAGAAGTAATTGTCACTCCACCTCCAAGCTAAATTAAACCCAAAGTTTTTAAACAAATCGGTTTTACCAAAAGAAGCTTTTGCTTTGTGCTCTGGTGTATTAAAATTAGTTCTGAAATCTGGATTGTTTTTTACATCAAAATCCATTTTTGCGTATGTATAGTTCATGCTTAAGTCAAAATCATTTAAAACTTTTGCAGAAACACCTATTGATCCACCATAAGATTTAACTTCTTCTTCAGAGTTTGTATATGTTTGATAAGCTCTATAATCTTCATTTTGTAAAGCAGCTAATATTTGTTGTGTATCACTATTCAATCCAGCAGCAGAAGCTGGGTTGTCTGGGTCATAGCCAGTTAAATCGAAATTTGAAACATCTCCATAGTAAGGCGCTATAACTTGTTCGTTTGCTAAAAAGTTCTCATATAAGTTATAATACACTGAAGCATCAATAATGAATTTTTTAATTTTACCACGATATCCAACTTCAAAAGAACTTACTTTTTCTGGTTGAGCAAAATTTGAATTTCCAATATAATTACTTCCATTCGAGTTTGGATTATGAGTTCCTAAACCATCACCAATTGAAGCCAATAACGAATTATTGTATGCTGCAGAAGCAGCTTGACGAATAACTGCGGGTTGTGCTAAATTAGTCTGAGCAAATTGACTTACACTGTAATCACGAATATATCTGTCGCCATTATCTGAAGCACCACCAATTAATGTTCCTAAAGCAGTCTCTAATCCTATATATAAAGACTGTGTATCTGGGTTTCTAAATCCAGTTTGATAAGAAGCTCTAAAGTTATGGTTTTTATTTAATGTTAAACCTGCTGAAATTCTTGGAGATAAAAATGCGTCAAACAATTCGGATTTATCATAACGAACTGAACCGGTAAGTTTTAACTCTGCATTTTCATTTAGTTCTAAAGATCTTTGTAGCTGTGTGTATAAACCAATTTCAGAATATGATATAGGTCCATCAGCATCAGTATAAATAGTTCCAAAAGAGTTTAATCTATAAGTTCTGTATGAGCCTCCCACCTGGATTTCAGCAAAATCAACTAAATCACCAAAATTGTAATTTGCATCTCCATGATATATTTGAGAATTATCCCTAAATCCTGCGCCTGTTAAGAAGTTTGTTTCACTTCTTACTTGCTCTAGTGCTGTATTAAATCTTTCAGAACCTGGTTCAGCTCTATCTCTTTCCGCATAAGCCCTTGCAGCGGCATGAGCTTCTGGAGCTGTAAACCCATTCGCTAAAGTTCCCTGAATAAAACTAGCTACATATTCACCAAACCAAGTACTATGATCTTTTAATTTATTTAATAAGTTTGGGCCAGCTACATCCAAAACGTATGTGTCACCAGCTTTATCGGCAGTGATATATCCTCTAACAAAGAAGTTATCGTTTCTGATTTCAAGTTTGTGCTGCTGTAAAAAGAAATTGTCTATTCGGTATCGTTGAGCTCCTTGATAAAGTGTAGATCCTGTGCCAATTTTTCCAACATATTGAATTTCAAAATCATTTTCAAATGGGCGGTAGTATAATCCCCAATCCGCTTTTATGCTTTCTGCGCCACCATCTGTTAGATGAGTCTCATCATAACCAGTTCTACTTACATCAACGTCAGGAATTAGAGCAGTTTGAGCAGGAGTTAATAATCCTAAAGCAACTAAACCAGGAGCAACATCTTGCTTTAAGTTAGCCGATACTTCATCACCATAAACATTTACACCATTGTAATTAAGATTATTTGTTCTAGTGCCTCCAATTTGGTTTCTGTCATCAAAATTATTTGCAATCCAATCTGTACCTTTTAAGTATCCAAAATTCACTTTTGCTGCAAACTTGTCATTGAATTTATGCGCCATTCTAATGCCAAGGTCTGTATATGCATTGTCGCCGGCAGCTTCTTGAGAAGTCATACCACGTTTTAGATTTACACTTATACCTTCGTGGTCAAAAGGGTTTTTACTTCGCATAAACAAAATACCATTAAAAGCATTTGCACCATATAGCGCCGAAGAAGCACCTGGAAGTAATTCTACACTTTGAACGTCTGTTTCTACCATCCCAAGTAAGTTGCCAAGTGGGAAGTTGAGCGCCGGTGCAGAGTTGTCCATACCATCTACCAATTGCATAAAACGTGTGTTTCCAAATGTGGCAAATCCTCTTGTGTTGATGGATTTGAAGGTCAAACTGTTGGTATTGATATCAACACCTTTTAAGTTTTCTAGTCCGCCGTAAAAATCAGCAGAAGCTGTATTTTTAATTTCTTTAATTCCAAAACGCTCAACAGTTACAGGCGATTCAAAAATACGTTCAGGTGTTCTCGACGCAGAAATAACAACTTCGTCTAAAACACTACCCTCATTTAAGGCCACTGTAATGTCTTGGTTGTTTGAAGTAATTTCTTGTGTTGAAGTTTCAAAACCTACACTACTTACTTGCACCGTAAATGGTGGGTCTTGGCTTACAGTTAATGAGAATTTTCCGTCAAAATCTGAAATGGCTCCAGATGATGTGCCTACAACAATAATATTTGCTCCAGGAAGTGGCAATCCACTTTCGTCATTGACAGTTCCTGTTACGGTTGTCTGAGCAAAAGATAGCACACTGAACAGTAAGGTAAAAATTTTAAAAAATGTTTTCATTTGTAATAATTTTTGGTTTGCTGAGTTTTGTTTATTTAATAATAAATAAATATATACAATAAATTTAATATTTCATATTTTTATGTATAATTAAGTGCTAATAATAACATTAGTTGCAATTATTTTGAACAATTTTTTCTGATTTAGCAATTTATTTAAAGAAAACTCTGTTTTAGTAAGAGAAAATTATCAAATTTATGATGGAATTTTATATATCATGTATTGTATAAGGTCAGAAAAAATAATTCCTAAATATTTTGGTAAAACTGATGTAATAGGAAAAACAGGTAAAATTTCTAGTTTACTTAAAGGTAAGTCACCTAGACCTCGTTGGGATGGAGATAAGTCTCATACTTTTGAGTTGAGTAAAGTTGTATGTGAAGGGTATAATAATGAAGATAGAGGAAATCAATACATAAGATGGGGAGAAGTATTATTTGAAGAAATAAATTCTCCATCTCCAAAATTAAAAGAACAGGTTTATCTAAAAACTATCCCGTGGGAAAAATCACCCAAAAGTCTATGGGAAGAATATGGTGGTTTTACCTTAGGATTACAAGAGTATATTTTAATTGATTTAACTCAAAAGATTTACCCTGGAGAACTTTTAAATATTGAAGGAGTAAACAAAAAAATTAAATTATGAAAACTCAATGAGATCTAAATTTGTTGGTTTTTGAACACTCTGTGTTCTCAATGAACCCATTGTGTTCAACGATTTATAGATGTGTGTTCTAAAAATCGGTTCAGATATAATTGAAATATTTTGTAATTAATATTACTTTTAAAATCTAAAATTTTATATTTAAAAAACTATACTTATGAAAAATATTGGAATAACACAATGTATAATCCCTCTTCAATCAGGTGAGGGTTATATCCCCATTTTTGACAAGGATTTCAGTATCCCAAAATTAAAACGAATGTTTTCAGTAGATTGTTTTGTTGATCCACTTAAAGAGTTAAAAATTGATTACTACAAAATTGTAAGTAAAGACTTGAAGTCAATTCAAATAAATTCTGAAGGTAAAATTGAGGGTTATCCAACTCTAAAAATTAATTTATATACAATAGATAGTTGGGTATATGATAGTAAAATACCTAAAATTGTTGAGTCTTTTTCAATGAAATTTTATGATGAAAAAATGTGGGATGGTGAAGAACCGTTTTATTTTGAAGATTGGAATGGGAAAACAACTTTAAGGGGTTTATTTGGTTCAAAACCCGTTGATGAAGTTTATAAAGAAATATTAGATTCTTGTGAAAAAGGTAAAACAGTTAAAGTGGAATAAGAGAAATCAGAAAGATTTACAAATGAAATCTCGTTCATTAATTTATAACACACTTTAATTTCTTCTTTTCCAAAAATCAGAATATTCTACTATACTTATTTAATCCAAAAATCCACAATATTTTGGATACATCTTTTCTTCCTTGTAATCCGAGTACAAATCCCCTTTTTTTCATCTTTTTTGTCATGGAATCTACTGTTGTTCTACTTTTTCCAACCTCATAACCAATTCTTTTGAAGATACTGAAGAAATTTGAGTGTCTTAAACATTAAATTTTATAAAAATCGATTTTGACATTTTATCACATATTTATTAATAGTAATACACATTATTACACAAAATTCAGTTCTATCCTTTTAACTTTGGATGTAAGAGTTTAGAAATAGAGTTGAATTATATTAGATATAATATTGAAAGTTAGATGATTTACACAAAATACATCTTTAAATATTTCTATGTTTTAAAACGAAAAAATAAAATATAAATAGATGAATTATATAAATAATAAAGTTAATAATAGATACAGAATTGAATTAGGAAATTTTATAGGTAATTATAAAGAATGGGATTATATAGTTGGATTGAGTTATAGAGATGATATTAGAAATGAAAAAATAGGTAGAAGAAAGGTTAAAAATCTATTTAATAATTTATCTAAATATGATGAAAATATTGATGGTGTTTATGTAAATGAATATGATGGTAGTTTTAATAAAATACATCATCATTTAGTAGTTAAAACGAATTTAAAGGAATATGATTTTAAGTATAGGTTACTACAATATTGGAAAAATGTTGGAATGAGTGAGGTTGAGAAGTATGATAGTAGTTTAGGTTTTAGTTATTATATGTCTAAACATATTGGTAAAACTGAAATTAATAATTGGGATTTTATAGAAAACTTATAATTAGAAATAATTGATAATTTAAATTATATTTGAGTGTCACTAAATCTCCTTCTTTACCTTTTTTAAATAATAATGAAATATAATTTTTTATAAGATGGATTATAAATTTGTAGATTTTTCATTTTTTAAAAGTTCAGAATCCTGGATTAGTTCTAATGAAAAATCAAAAATTAAAGGTAAAGATTTAAAAACTTTAGAAAAAATTAGTGACCTCAAAAAGACTACATTATTTGGAGGAAATGAAGAGTTTAAGGGAGGTCTTTTTATTAAAGATGATAGACTTTTATTTTTTAAAAATGGTATGTATTATTGTTCTGGTAGTTATGATTTTTGGAATGGTTTAAATAAGTGTGATTACTTTTTAATCGATTACAATTTAGACAACTCAACTTTAATTAAAACATACACAAGAAATAACAATAATCTTAAAAAAGAAAGAACAATTAAGTGGGGAGATATTGGTAATACTGAATTTGTCAATCACATAAAATTCTTAAAAGAAAGTTCTAAAGGATTCATCTATGAAAGGTATTACACTGGAAGTAAGTTAAAATTTGAACTTATAATCAAAAATAAATTCATTCACGAATGTCTTCAATTTATTAGAAAAGATAAATTAGATTTTATTAAAAATAAAAAAAATCAAGATACTATCTCTGAAACAAGAAGAATTGAAAAACTTAAAACCACAATTACTTCAACCATTTCAAGATTAGATAAGGACAACAAAGGTATTATTGATTTAATTGAGGATAAAAATGTGTTTAATCTTCTTCTTAAAAAACACCAAAAGGTTGTAATAGAAAAAGGAAAAGAGTTTAACCAAAACTACACTCATCAATTCATTAAAGTTGGGAACTACATCAAACAAAAACGAAGTAATCTTCAATTAATTTTTGATTGTATAAAACAAGTTCAAAACCAACAAGATCTAGATGAGTACGTTGAGATTTTAGAAAATGAAATTCACTCTTACAATCTTCTTTTAATTAACTCATTAAACCTTATTGTTTCGTTAATTGATGATGACCAAATTACATTTTACAATATTTATGAGAAGTTTGATAAATTAAATATATACAACTCAAACTGGGAAAATGAAATTTCTCAAAAATTAACTTCACTCAACAAAGGTATTTCAGAACTAAATTCAAACATAAAAGGTTTAATGTATGAAATTAGAGATATGGGAGATAGAATAGTAAATTCTATTGAAGACTTAAGTTATATTACTGAAGAATCAACAAGAATGTTAGATAACAGACTTGGAGAAATAGATTCATCAATTAAAACAAATAACCTCTTAACCTTGATTCAAACTTACCAAACATATAAAATTAATAAGAATACTAACAGTTTGAGAGGTTAAAAAGTTATGAAAAATCTTCTAATCCTTTTATTTATTTTACCTATTACATCATACTCTCAGAAGGTTTACTCCGGAAATTTCTAAAAGAATATGTCGATAAGATTTATGTAGAATGGGATGAAAAAACTAATACTCACAATATCAAAATTAACTTCAAATTGAATATTGTAAAAGATAAAGGAGAATTAGTGAGTAAGGATATCTATAAGATTGTAAAAGGTAAAAATGAGATAGATATTAATGGAATTAATGTTAGAAAATTCACAAATTACATAAACAAAGAAAGACAAAACAAAACCTACCTTTTAAACTATTCCACTGTCACAGATTTCGCTAAGTTTCTAGGCTGATCAACGTTTTTGTTTAACAAAACTGCAATGTAATAAGACAGTAGTTGCAATGGAATCGTTGTTAGAAGTGGTGATAACAGCTCCGAAGTTTCAGGAATTTCGATAACATGGTCGGCTATGGCTTTTACTTCTGTATCGCCTTTAGTTACAATACCAATAATCTTTCCTTTTCTAGATTTAATTTCTTGAATGTTACTTAGAATTTTTTCGTAATGCCCATATTTTGTAGCAATCACTACGATTGGCATATTTTTGTCAATTAATGCAATCGGGCCATGTTTCATTTCTGCAGCAGGATAACCTTCGGCATGAATGTATGAGATTTCTTTTAGTTTAAGAGCACCTTCTAAAGCCACTGGAAAATTGAACCCTCGGCCTAAGTATAAAAAGTTTGATACATCTTTAAAAATATCCGCAATTTGTTTACTTAATGTGTCAGATTTTAAGACTTCTTCAACTTTTTCTGGAATCGTTTCGAGTTCTATCAAATAGCGCTTGAAATCAGAGTTTGATATTGATCCTTTTGCTTTTGCAAGCCTTAGGGCAATTAGCGAAAGCAGAGTGATTTGAGTTGTAAATGCTTTGGTTGATGCAACACCAATTTCTGGTCCTGCGTGGGTATATGCTCCTGCGTGTGTTTCTCTTGAAATTGAGGATCCTACCACATTACAAACTCCAAAAACAAATGCGCCTTTTTCTTTTGCCAACTTTATAGCTGCAAGAGTATCAGCTGTTTCTCCAGATTGAGATATAGCAATAACAATATCTTTGTTAGAAATCACAGGGTTTCTGTATCGGAATTCTGAAGCATATTCAACTTCAACAGGGATGCGTGCTAAATTTTCAAAAACATATTCGGCAACCAATCCTGCATGCCAAGAAGTACCGCAAGCAACAATAGTGATTTTTTGAGCATTAAGAAATTTCTCTAAGTTGTCCTCTATGCCAGCCATCTTAATAATGCCTTTATTGACATTCAATCGCCCTCTGTAGGTGTCTTTTATCGCACTAGGTTGTTCAAAAATTTCTTTAAGCATAAAATGCTCATATCCTCCCTTTTCTATTTGCTCAATATTAAGTTTAAGGGTCTGGATATATGGATCAACAAGTTTGTCGTCCTTTATTTTTCGAATTTTAGTATCTTTATGTATACGAATAATAGCCATTTCTTCGTCTTCTAAATAAATAGCATTGTTTGTATATTCAATAAATGGTGAGGCGTCACTAGCAATAAAAAATTCCCCATCACCTACGCCAATAGCTAGCGGACTTCCTAGTCGTGCAGCTACAATTTCGTTTGGCTTTTTGACATCAAAAACAGCAATAGCATAGGCGCCAACAACCTGATTGAGTGCAATTTGAACTGCTTTTCCAAGTTTGTAATTTCCATTTTTTTGAACATCTTCAATGAGATTTACTAAGACTTCAGTGTCAGTATCCGATTGAAATGTGTATCCTCTATTGGACAACTCTTTTTTAATGGACGCATAATTTTCAATGATTCCATTGTGTATAATAACGAGATCCCCTGAATTTGAATAATGTGGGTGTGAGTTAATATCATTTGGCACACCATGTGTTGCCCAGCGTGTGTGTCCAATGCCAATATTCCCAACCGTATTGTGGTCAGAATTTATTTTATCTTGAAGATCACTTACTTTTCCTTTGGTTTTTGTTACGTTGATGTCTTTTCCATCAAAAAGTGCTATTCCTGCACTATCATAACCTCTATACTCTAGGCGTTGAAGACCCTTTATGATAATGGAGTGTGCATCTCTGTGACCAATATATCCTACAATTCCACACATATATTTAGTTGGTTGGTTCGGTGTAATACACCTTAAGCTTCACTTTTTTATGTTCATCACTGGAATTACTACCATGCACTACAACACTCTTTGGGGAAAGAATATTCCCAGATGGGATGCCCTTAACATCTTGGTCATATTGCTGAAGTTCTTTCATATCTACAGCACCTACATTAGAGGATACCAAAAGCCCAAGTTTTACATTTGTAGAATCTTTAGTTAAAATGTTATTAAGATGGCCCGTAATACGAACTTTATATTTTTTGTGTTCAACGCCTTGTTCATCAGTTTCAGAACTTACAGGAACAAGATGTGTGTATTTTGAATCAGATGTTGCCGTGTTAACCGTATTGTCTAAATAATAATCCACAAGAGGAACATTATTGTTCAAATCATATACAAATATACGGTTTGGATGATCTGCATCTGTACCTGTGATTGATTCATCAATGTAAAATTCTAAATAAGCTTCATTGATTAATCTCTTAATTGTGGTCTCTTCTCCATCATTTTCTCTAAAGTCTGTGATAAAATCATCAAAATCATTTCCATCTTCATCTTCTGAAAATAGTTCTACAACAGCCATCGATCCTTCGCCGCCTTTCAAATACAAGTGTTCATCGCCGTCTTGTTCATTGGCGTTTGCAATAGATTGAAGTATGTTAGTATCAAAGGTGTTTTCATAAATGCTAATGCGGTTGCCGTTAAATCCCATATCGTAGGTGCTGTTTCTAGTTGTTACTCCACCATCTGATCCAGTGTTATCATATTTATAATGTAATTTTAAATGTGCATTGCTAGATACAAAATTTAATTGAATTAGGTTGCCATTATTTGGATCTACAGCCTCTACTTTGAAGTATAACCCTCGAAAGTGATTATAAAAATTATTACTATTTGATAGCTCATCGCTATCTTCTCTTTCAAGAATCAATTCTTCCCAAAAATTGTTAGGTAATGAGGCTATTTCATCAAGCTTAATACGAAGACTTGGGGTCAACGTTGCTGATGTTTCCATTTCTCCCTCATCATTTTCTTCTGTTAGTACAATTTCTTCATTACTTGGAAAGAATTCAGTCGTGGTATAAAGTAGTTCCCCTTCCATATCCGAAGTATTGAGTTGTTCTGTGCTAGAAAGACTCCCGTCCGAAAAATAGCGTTGACTTTCGTCTAAGTCGCTATTGGGATCAAAATCACGTAATAGAAAATTATTTTTAAAAATAGATAGCTTGACAGGGTGCTCGCCATAAAGCGAATCTATGGTATAGATGTCGTCAGATTTTTTAACGGAATAAGGAATTGTCAAAACGACAGAATCTAGAACAGGGTTGTCGCCAAAGCTTACATTATAATTTTTTGGTGTAAGTTGCGCCAGAAAATGAACAGATGTTGACCCAAATAAAGGATCATTGTAATACCCTAAAAAGTTTTTTGGAAGGCCATTTGATTGAAACGGTGCAATACGTTTATTGTAAGTTTTTGTTGGATAAACTTGGTATTTTATTTCGATATTTGGGTCACCAACAATTCCAGAACCTATCTCAGAAAATTCTTTTTCGCAAGCAAAGAAAAGAGATGTTACTAAACCAAGGGTGAATAATTTTGATAAATTATGCTTCATTTGTTTCATAAAATATTGGGACTAACTTAAAATTTTAGTTGTATAAAAATCGGTGTATGCTTCTGCAAATTCTTCAGGGTACTGGTACTCCAAAACAGGCTTTTCAAAGCCATCAATATATGTTTCTAATTCTTTAGGAAGATCCTTCGAGCCTTTGATAAGTCCATCAGAAAAATCAATAGCAGTTTTCATTAGGTTGATATAATTTGGGGGATTTAAATTTTCAAGGTGATTGTCTTCAATTTCATCAAACTTAATCTTGTTAATTAATTCATTATTAAGTTCTTCATCAAAGCTTTGCTCGTATATAGAAGTTACAATTTTGCTTTCACTAAAAAGGGGTTCATCTTTGTAATATTCTTTCAAATATAGGGGTAATAATGATGCCATCCATCCATGAACATGTATGATATCTGGTGCCCAATTGAGTTTTTTCACGGTTTCAATGACACCCTTTGCGAAGAAAATGGCACGCTCGTCATTGTCTTCAAACAATTTTCCATCTTCATCTGTAAAAGTTGCTTTTCTTTTAAAGTATTCTTCATTGTCAATAAAATAAACTTGAATTCTTTCTTTTGGGATTGATGCAACTTTGATAATAAGTGGCATATCTAAATCATTGACAACTAAATTAATTCCAGACAAACGAATCACCTCATGAAGTTGATGACGGCGTTCATTGATGTTACCATAGCGTGGCATGAATATTCGTATTTGTCCCCCTTGTTTGTTTACCATTCTTGGAGCTTCAAAGGACATAGAAGAAATCTCTGTTTCTGGTAAATAGGGAATTACTTCTGATGATACGTATAATATTCTCTTGTCTTTCATAAATTCTTCTTCTTAGTTATTATCAACAAAAATCATGCAAAAGTACAAAATTTTATGCAGATTAACGCTAATAGCTTAAGTTTGCAAGCCGTTAATTTTCAAAAAATGAAAGTTTTTGCAACAAAACATGCGCTCAATACTATGTTAGCGCCATTTAGAGAAGAACATTTTAGTCTTGGTTTTGTGCCAACTATGGGTGCTTTGCATCAAGGACATTTGTCATTAATACAAAGCGCTTTAAAAGACAATGACTGTGTTGTAGTTAGTATTTTTGTCAATCCAACCCAATTTAATAATGCTTCCGATTTGGATCATTACCCTAGAACTTTAGAAGCAGATTTAGAAAAACTCAAAACATTATCATCATCCAAAATTGTCGTTTATGCTCCTGAACCAAAAGATATTTATGGAGAAACTGTTTCAAAACAATCTTTTAATTTTGATGGCCTAGAACATCAAATGGAAGGAAAATTTAGACCAGGTCATTTTGATGGTGTGGGTACGGTTGTCCAACGTTTATTTGAAATTGTTCAGCCCAATAATGCTTACTTTGGAGAGAAAGATTTTCAGCAATTGGCTATTATCAGAAAATTGGTAGAGCTTACAAAATTTCCAGTAAAAATAGTGGGCTGTCCAATTGCAAGAGAAAAAAATGGTTTGGCAATGAGTTCAAGAAATGTGCGTCTAACAGAAAAAGAACAAGTGCATGTGACCAAAATTTTTAGAACATTGAAAGCTTCTAAAGAAAAATTTGGCACAGAAGATGCCACTAAAATTAAAGAATGGGTTGTTCGACAGTTTGAAAACGATCCAATTTTAACATTAGAATATTTTGAAATATCAAATGAATCGACACTTGAACCAATGGGCCAAAAACAAGACAAAATGAAGTACCGCGCCTTTATAGCAGCCTATGTTCGAGAGGTTCGATTGATTGATAATATCGCATTAAATTAATTACATTTGCAGTATGCTAATACACGTTGTTAAATCAAAAATTCACCGCGTCAAAGTTACTGGCGCTGACTTAAATTATATTGGAAGTATCACTATCGATGAAGATTTGATGGATGCCGCTAATATTGTTCAGGGTGAAAAAATTCAAGTTGTTAATAATAACAATGGCGAACGCTTAGAAACTTATGTTATACCAGGTCCAAGAAAATCTGGAGAAATTACACTTAATGGAGCTGCCGCCCACAAAGTAAATATTGGAGATGTTCTGATTTTAATCACTTATGCAATGATGAGTCAAGAAGAAGCCAAAACATTCAAACCTTCCTTAGTTTTTCCTGATGAAGCTACAAACCTTTTGAAATAATTCTATTGAATACATCCGTTAAGTCCATCCTGAAAACTGTATTACCACTTTTGTTAGGAGGGATTTTGGTATGGTATTCACTGCAAAAAACACCCATTGAAACACTTATAATATATTTCAAAAATGTCAATTATTTATGGATTGGTTTAGGTGTTTTTCTTGGTATTTTAAGTCATATATCTCGTGCCTATCGTTGGAAGTTTATGATAGAGCCCATGGGATATACCTTACGTTTTCCAAATAGTTTAATGGCCGTGTTTTCAGCCTATTTGATCAATTATACAATACCTCGCGCAGGTGAGGTCTCTCGGGCTACAATTCTAACTAATTATGAAGGAGTTCCTTTCGAAAAAGGCTTTGGAACTATTGTAGCCGAACGTGTTGCAGATGCTCTTGTAATGTTTTTGATTGTTATTATAACGTTTTTCTTGGAATTTGACTTTATTTACAACTTTCTGTTTGCAGATGTAAACTTTAAAAAGCAATGGTTGTTTTTGATGTTATTTGTCACAATCCTTTTTGGACTTTATGTGTTGTTCAAAAAAGGAGAACATCCACTTATACTCAAATTAAAAGCCTTTTTTATGGGATTTTTGGAGGGGGCTTTAAGCATTTTTAAAATGAAAAAGAAATGGTCATTTATTGCTCATACACTTTTTATTTGGGTAATGTATGTAATGATGTTTTATGTGACCACATTTTCTCTTGATGCAATTTCAAACCTCCCATTTTCGGCAGTTCTAATAGGATTTATTGCAGCAGGGTTTAGTATTGCTCTTACAAACGGTGGTATAGGAGCCTATCCACTAGCTATTTATGCTGCATTTTCAATTTTTGGTGTTGCCGAAGCTCCCAGTCTTGCTTTTGGTTGGATCATGTGGACTTCACAAACTATTATGCTTGTTGTTTTAGGGGGAGTATCTCTAATATTATTGCCTTTTTTTAATAAATTCAACCCAAAGCACTAAGCAAAACAAACTTTTATTTAACTTCTTTTTTTTAACTGATTTCATTAACTTGGCAGTTCAAATTAATGCCAATTTAATGAGACGATTAATCCTTTTTGCAATGTTTTGCACAACATCTTTATTTGCACAAACTCAGTACGAATACATCGAATCAGATCGGCTAGGATCTCGAGAACTAAAGATACAATTGCCAAGAAACTATGAGGAAAACGCTGAAAAGTTTTACCCATTAATATTAGTTTTAGATGGCGATTTTCTCTTTGAAATTGTAGTGGGTAATGTGGATTATACTTCCTATTGGGATGATATGCCAGAAGCGATAGTCGTAGGGGTTAATCAAGATGGGACAAGGTCCGATGATTTGTTTGTTTCCGACGCTACTTTTTTTCCCACCCAAGAGGGGGCAAAATTTTATGAATTTTTAGGTGCAGAGCTAGTACCATTTTTAGAAGAAAATTATCGAGTTGGAGGTTTTAAAGTTGCAGTAGGACATGGTAAATCTGCAAATTTCATTAATTTCTTTAGCTTTCGAAAAGCACCACTATTCCAGGCCTATATCGCTTTAAGCCCAAGCATGTCGCCATATATGGATACAAACCTTACAAAACGATTAAAAGATTTAAAATCTCCTGTTTTTTATTATATGTCAACTGCCAGTGAAGATTTTAGAGAACAACGCAAAGAGATTTTTGAGTTAAACATTAATTTAGAGGCTATTGAATCTGATAATTTATTTTATGAGTTTGATGATTTTGATGGCGCAGATCATTATGGGCTAGTCAATATTTCTTTACCAAAAGCCCTACAACACATCTTTTTAATTTATCAACCAATTTCACGCTCTGAATACAAAAATTATATTCTCACATTGGAAACATCTCCAGTAGATTATTTAATCGAAAAATATAAAAAAATAAAAACCCTTTTTGGTATTGAAAAGCAAATCCTTCTCAATGATTTTCGAGCCATAGCTACTGCCATTAATAAAAATGAACGTTTTGAATATTTTAAGGATTTAGGAAAATTGGCACGCGACTCTTATCCAGAATCCCTTTTACACAATTATTACATGGGGCGCTTCTATGAAGCTACAGGGAATCCAAAAAAAGCCATGAAAACCTATCGAGAAGCCTATATTTATCAAGAAATTGATGGCATTACAAAAGACGATTTATTGGAGAGAGCCGATCGAATACAAGCAGAATTTGGGTACTAATGGCAAAGGTAAAAACAACATTTTTTTGTCAGAATTGTGGCGCTCAATATGCGAAATGGCAGGGGCAATGTACGTCCTGTAAATCGTGGAATTCAATTGTTGAGGAAGTTGTACAAAAACCAAATAAAAGTGACTGGAAATCTTCGACTTCTCTTTCTAAGGAACGCGTGTCAAAACCATTAAAAATTTCTGAAATTGATACGAGTAAAACACCAAGACTAAACACCACAGACAATGAACTCAATAGAGTTTTGGGCGGAGGAATTGTTCCTGGGTCGTTGATACTACTGGGAGGAGAGCCAGGTATTGGGAAAAGCACACTTATGCTTCAGCTATCTTTAAAATTACCTTATAAGACTTTATATGTTTCTGGAGAAGAAAGTCAGAAACAAATCAAACTCCGCGCAGAACGTATTCATCCAAATGGCGAACAATGCTATATTTTAACTGAAACCAAAACCCAACATATTTTTAAGCAAATTGAAAGTCTAGAGCCAGATATTTTAGTCATAGATTCTATTCAAACACTACAAAGCGAGTTTATAGAAGCATCAGCCGGTAGTGTTTCTCAAATAAAACAATGCACTTCTGAATTGATGAAATTTGCTAAAGAAACCGCCACACCAGTTATTCTCATTGGTCATATTACAAAAGATGGAAGTATTGCTGGGCCAAAAATTTTAGAGCATATGGTGGATACCGTTTTACAATTTGAAGGCGATAGAAATCATGTCTTTAGAATATTACGAGCACACAAAAACCGTTTTGGATCTACACACGAGTTAGGAATTTATGAAATGCAAGGGAGCGGGCTTAGGGAAGTTCAAAACCCTTCGGAGATTTTAATTTCTAAGAAAGATAGTTCACTTTCTGGGAATGCTATTGCAGTTACATTAGAGGGCATGCGGCCGCTGTTGGTTGAAGTACAAGCTTTGGTGAGTTCTGCAGTTTATGGAACGCCTCAACGAAGTGCAACAGGATTTAATGCCAAACGCCTTAATATGTTGTTGGCAGTATTGGAAAAACGAGCAGGTTTTCGGCTAGGTGCAAAAGATGTTTTTCTAAACATTACAGGGGGGATAACTGTAGATGATCCTGCTATAGATTTGGCCGTTGTTGCTGCAATTTTATCCTCAAATAACGACGATGCGATAACAGAAAATTTTTGTTTTGCAGCAGAAGTAGGTTTATCAGGTGAAATACGCCCTGTACAACGTGTAGACCAGCGTATTATGGAGGCCGAAAAGCTTGGTTTTGAGACCATTTTTATTGCAAAGCACAACAAGTTTAGTCTAAAATCGACAAAAATTCAAATTCAATTGTTGTCAAAAATAGAAGATTTGTTGAACTTTATCTAACAAATTTTCCCGAATATTACGTCAGATGGCCGTTTATTACGTCAAATGGCCGTTTGTTACATGACACTATTAAAATTCATTTTTTATTAGTTAATTGCAATCAATTAAGTAAAAGTTTTATGCCTCTAAAATTTTACGTCTACTTTTCGACTATTCTATTTTCATCAGGATTATACTCTCAGGTTGGAATAGGAACACCACAACCTAATCCTTCTTCACAATTGGAAGTTGTTGCTGCAGACCGCGGAGTTTTACTTCCACAAGTTCCATTGACAAGTTCTACAGATACACAAACGATTATCAATGGCAATATAGAAAGTTTACTAGTTTATAACACCTCTACTGTTTCAGATATTACGCCAGGATATTATTATTGG